>Ga0056909_1000213_pt1 | contig 79754 bp, 87 predicted proteins | sample EBPBio102011_DNA_FD_62115 | JGI IMG/M metagenome (GOLD analysis project Ga0056909, IMG submission 62115) | Wastewater treatment Type I Accumulibacter community from EBPR Bioreactor in Madison, WI, USA - Reactor 1_1/10/2011_ DNA | ecosystem: Engineered > Bioreactor > EBPR > Anaerobic-Aerobic >... | reverse complement strand
ATGGATGAAGGCCTGCGCTTCGCCATCCGCGAAGGCGGCCGCACCGTCGGCGCCGGCGTCGTCGCTAAAATCATCGAATAACCCAAAAACAAACCGTCGGCGCCGGGAACACATCAGAGAGTGACAATGGATAACCAGAACATTCGCATCGGGCTGCGCGCCTTCGATCATCGCGTGCTGGACCAGTCGGCACGCGAGATCGTGAACACGGCCCGGCGCACCGGCGCCCGCGTCCGCGGCCCGATCCCGCTGCCGACCCGCATCGAGAAGTTCACCGTGCTGCGGTCCCCGCACATCGACAAGAAGTCGCGGGAGCAGTTCGAGATCCGGACGCACAAGCGGGTGCTCGACATTGTCGATCCGACGCCGCAGACCGTGGACGCGCTGATGAAGCTCGACCTCGCCGCCGGCGTCGATGTCGAGATCAAGCTCTGAGGACCTGGCTGAAGATGATGGACGTAGATTCCACCAGTTACGAGCCCCTCGCGCGTCCTGCGCGGACTTGTTCCGCGTATCCACGTGGTGGCGCCCCGGCCTTCGTCAGGCCATTCGCGTGGATGGCCGGGACAAGCGCGGCCATGACGTTTCGGTTGGGACGCTGACAATGCGGACCGGACTGATTGCGCAGAAACTGGGGATGTCGCGACTGTTTCGCGCCGACGGCACGCACGTGCCGGTCTCGGTGCTGCTGGTCGATGGCTGCCAGGTGGTGGCGCAGCGCACCGAAGAGAAGGACGGCTACGCCGCGCTGCAGCTCGGCCTCGGCAAGGCGAAGGTCAAGAACGTGAGCCAGCCGGAGCGCGGCCACTTCGCCAAGGCGGGCGTCGAACCAAAGCGCAAGCTGGCGGAATTCAGAGTGGATGCGGATATGATGGTGGACGTGGGCGCCACGCTGTCCGCGGAGCACTTTATCGAGGGCCAGCGCGTCGACGTCACCGGCGTGTCGATCGGCAAAGGCTTCGCCGGGGCGATGAAGCGGCACAACTTCGGCGGACTGCGGGCGACACACGGTGTCTCGATCAGCCACCGCAGCCACGGCTCGACCGGTAACCGGCAGGACCCCGGCCGGACGTTTCCCGGCAAGAAGATGGCCGGGCATCTGGGCGATCATCGGGTGACGGTGCTGAACCTGGAGGTGGTCAAGACTGATGCGGCGCGCGGCCTGATCATGTTGCGGGGCGCGGTGCCCGGCAGCAAAGGCGCCTGGCTGCTGATCCGCGACGCGGTGAAGCGGCGGCTCCCGGAGAACCTGCCGACGCCGGCAGCCGTTCTCGCGGCTCCGCAGTCCGCGTCGTCCCCGTCTGCAGCATCGGCGCCGGCCGGTGGCGAGGCCGACGTCACCGACGCACCGGCGCAGGAGTGACGGCGATGCAGTGGGATGTGGTTAATCTGGCGAGCGAGACGGTGGGCACCGTCGAGTTGGCGGACGCTGTCTTCGGCGTCGCGGTGCGCCCGGACATTCTGGCGCGATGCGTCAACTGGCAGCTTGCCAAGCGTCGTGCCGGCACACACAGCACCAAGACCCGCGGCGAAGTGGCGCGGACCGGCAAGAAGCCGTACAAGCAGAAGGGCACGGGGCGCGCCCGGCAAGGCTCCACCAAGGGTCCGCACATGCGCGGCGGCGGCATCGTCTTCGGTCCCCGCCCGCGCGATCACGCGATCGACCTGCCGGTAAAGGTCCGCCGCCTGGCGCTGAAATCGGCGCTGTCGGCAAAGCGGGCCGCCGGCAGCCTGGTGGTGCTCGAGCGCGCCGAGCTCGATGAGGGGAAAACCAAGGTTCTCGCCGCGCATCTCGGCAAACTCGGCTGGCGCAAGCCGCTGATCATCGATGCCGAGAAGCCGCAGGAGAACTTCACCCGGGCCGCCCGCAATCTTGCGGAGGTGGACGTCCTGCCGTCGATCGGCGCCAACGTCTACGACATCCTCCGCCACGAGACCCTGGTTCTCACCCGCGCGGCCGTGGACCGCCTGACGGAGCGTCTGGCATGAGCAAGCCCTATCCCAAGCGGGCGGTGACGCTCGGCCTGGAGCGCGCCTACGAGGTGATCCGCCGGCCGCTGATCACCGAAAAGGCGACGCGCGTCTCCGAGCACAACCAGGTGGCCTTCATCGTGGCGCTGGATGCCAGCAAGCCGGAGATCAAGGCGGCCATCGAGATGTTGTTCAAGGTCAAGGTCGAGGCCGTGAACACGCTGCGCCAGAAGGGCAAGGTCAAGCGGTTTCGGGGCCGGCCCGGGCAGCGGCCGGACATCAAGAAGGCGTTTGTGACCCTCGCCGAGGGCCACTCCATCGACGTCACCACCGGGCTCTAGACGATCATGGCACTCAAGCAATTCAAGCCCACCACCCCCGGTCAGCGCGGTCTTGTGCTGATCCAGCGGACGGGCCTTTGGAAAGGCAAACCGGAGAAGGCGCTGACCGAGGGGTTGCGCGGCCATGGCGGCCGCAACAACGCCGGACGGATCACGGCGCGGCGGCGCGGCGGCGGCCACAAGCGGCGCTACCGGGTCGTGGACTTCAAGCGCGCCAAGATGGATGTCCCCGCGGTTGTCGAGCGGCTGGAATACGATCCCAACCGCAGCGGCTTTATTGCGCTGATCCGGTATGAGGACGGCGAGAAGTCGTACATCCTGGCGCCGCAACGTCTCGCCGTCGGTGACACGGTGATGTCGGGCCGGGGGGCCGACGTCAAGCCGGGGAACGCCCTGCCGCTGCAGAGCATTCCGGTCGGCACCATCATCCACAATGTGGAGATGAAGAAGGGCAAGGGGGGCCAGATCGCACGGGCCGCCGGGACGTACGCGCAGCTGATCGGCAAGGATCAGGGCAACGCCCAGCTCCGGCTGTTCTCGGGCGAACTGAGGATGGTGCGGGCCGAATGCATGGCGACGATCGGCGCCGTTTCCAATCCCGACCAGCAGAACGTCAAGCTCGGCAAGGCGGGACGGTCGCGCTGGCTCGGTGTCCGCCCGAGCGTGCGCGGCGTCGCGATGAACCCGATCGACCATCCGCACGGCGGCGGTGAAGGCAAGACCTCGGGCGGACGCCATCCCGTCACGCCGTGGGGTAAGCCGACCAAGGGCAAGCGGACCCGGAACAACAAGCGGACCGACGCGCAGATCATGCGGCGTCGTCACCGGCGGAAGTAGGCGAGGAGATCTGACGTGCCCCGCTCAGTTTTGAAGGGTCCGTTCGTCGACGGTTATCTGCTGAGGAAGGCGGAGACCGTGCGGGGGGCCAAGCGCAACGAAGTGATCCGGACATGGTCGCGCCGGTCTACGATCATTCCGCAGTTCGTCGGGCTGACGTTCGGCGTTTACAACGGCAAGAAGTTCATCCCGGTTCTCGTCACCGAGAACATGGTGGGCCACAAGTTCGGCGAGTTCTCTCCGACCCGGACGTTCCATGGCCACGCCGGTGATAAGAAGGCGAAGAGGTCGTAAATGGGCAAGCCGGCTTTGGAGCGGCCATTGCGCGACGATGAAGCGCTGGCGGTGGCAAGGAACCTGCGGACCAGCCCGCGGAAGCTGAACCTCGTGGCCCAGCTCATCCGTGGCAAGCGCTGCGAGCGCGCGCTGGCCGAGCTGCAGTTTTCCCGCAAGCGGATCGCGCACGACGTGCGCAAGGCGCTGCAGTCGGCCATCGCCAATGCCGAAAATAACCACCAGCTCGACGTCGATCGGCTTTACGTCGCCGAGGCGACCGTCGGCAAGGCGCTGGTGATGAAGCGGTTTACGCCGCGAGCCCGGGGTCGGTCGGCACGGATCGAGAAGCCGTTCTCGCATCTGCGTCTGGTGTTGCGCGAGGGAGCGGAGCAGAGCTGATGGGACAGAAGGTCAATCCGGTCGGGCTCCGGCTCGGTGTCAACCGCACCTGGGACAGCCGTTGGTTCGCCGACGAAAGCTACGCCGAAATGCTGCAGGAGGATCTGAAGATCCGCGAATTCCTGCACAAGAGGCTGGCGCAGGCGGGTGTTTCCCGGATCGTCATCGAGCGGCCGGCGAAGAAGGCGCGGATTACCATCCACACCGCGCGACCGGGGGTGGTCATCGGCAAGAAGGGCGCCGATATCGAGAAGATCCGCCTCGACCTGGCCAAGCTGACGCGCGGCGAGGTTCACCTCAACATCATCGAGATCCGCAAGCCGGAAATCGATGCGAAGCTGGTCGCTGACGGCATCGCCCAGCAGCTGGAGCGCCGCGTCTCTACCCGGCGGGCGATGAAGCGGGCGGTGCAGTCGGCAATGCGGCTCGGCGCCCAGGGGATCCGCATCAATTGCGGCGGCCGGCTCGGCGGCGCCGAAATCGCCCGCTCGGTGTGGTACCGCGAGGGGCGGGTGCCACTGCACACGCTGCGCGCGCACGTCGACTACGGACAGTCGGCCGCCCGCACCACCTATGGCGTGTGCGGGGTAAAGGTGTGGATTTACAAGGGCGACATTCTGGCGCACGACCCGATGGCGGTCGAGAAGCGCTCGATGGATCAGCAGACGGCGCGCTGACCGCGCAGCCGCAAGCCAATACGGAAACAAGATGCTTTCACCGAAACGAACCAAGTACCGCAAGCAGCACAAGGGCCGCATCCGTGGCGCCGCAAAAGGGGCGACGGAGCTGAACTTTGGCGCGTTCGGGCTGAAGGCGCTGGAGCCGGACCGGCTGACGGCGCGCCAGATCGAGGCGGCGCGCCGTGCGATGACGCGGCATATGCGCCGCGCCGGACGGGTGTGGATCCGGTTGTTCCCGGATGTTCCAGTCTCCACCAAGCCGGCCGAGGTGCGCATGGGCGGTGGCAAGGGTGCGCCGGAGTATTGGGTCTGCCGGGTTAATCCTGGGCGCATCATGTTCGAGATTGATGGCGTCTCGCGGGAAATCGCGCGCCAAGCGCTGACGCTGGCGGCAGCGAAACTGCCGATCCGGACGCGCTTCGTCGCCCGCCTCGGCGAGGAGGAGTGAGTTCGATGAAGGCGGCGGATCTGCGCCAGAAGACGGACGACGAATTGACCGATCTCCTGGTCAAGCTGTGCAAAGAGGGCTTCAACCTCCGGTTCCAGCAGGCCAGCGGTCAGCTGGAGAACACGGCGAGGCGCCGGCAGGTGCGCCGGGAGATTGCCCGGGTGAAGTGGTTGCAGGGCCAGCGCGCGGCGGCGTCGCCGAAGGCGCTGAAGGCTTAAGCGGAGGGATCATGCCGAGACGGGTCCTGCAGGGTGTGGTGGTGAGCGACAAGGGCGACAAGACCGTCGTCGTTCGTGTCGAGCGCCGGGTGATGCACCCGATCTACAAGAAGTTCATCAAGCGCTCGAAGCGCTACATGGCGCACGACGAGAGCAACGCGCTGAAGGCGGGGCAGACGGTGCGCATCCGCGAGTGCCGGCCGATCTCCAAGCGCAAGTGCTGGGAGGTCCTGGCGGAAGGGGCCGACGCGGGGCGCGCTGACACCCCCCTGACGCAGGATTAGGCGATGATCCAGGTCGAAACCAATCTCGACGTGGCCGACAATTCCGGTGCCAGGCGGGTGCAGTGCATCCGGGTGCTGGGTGGCTCGCGTCGCAAATACGCTTCGGTCGGCGACATCATCGTCGTTTCGATCAAGGACGCGATCCCGCGCGGGCGGGTGAAGAAGGGAGAGGTGTTGCGGGCGGTGGTGGTGCGCACGGCGAAGGACGTGCGGCGCACCGATGGCTCAAGCATCCGCTTCGATCGCAATGCCGCGGTGCTGATCAACAAGCAGGGCGAGCCGATCGGCACGCGCATCTTCGGGCCTGTAACCCGGGAACTTCGCGCCAAGGGCTACATGAAGATCATCTCGCTGGCGCCGGAGGTTCTGTAGATGGCGGCAAAGATTCGTAAGGGCGACCGCGTGGTGGTCCTCTCCGGCCGCAGCAAGGGAAAGCGCGGCGATGTGCTGAAGGTGCTGCCGAAAGAGGATCGCGCCGTGGTGCAGGGCGTCAACATGGTGAAAAGGCACACCAAGCCGACGCAGCGGGCGGCGGGTGGCATTGTCGAGCAGGAGGCACCGATCCACCTGTCCAACCTTGCTCATCTTGACCCGCGGACAAACCAGCCCACGCGAGTGGGCTTCCGGGTGCTGGACGATGGCCGGAAGGTCCGGGTGGCCAGACGCTCCGGCGAAATCATCGACAAGTAGGGCGAGGCGAGCTGAGATGTCGCGTTTGCGCGATCACTACAATGCGACGGTGCGGAAAACGCTGCAGGAGGAGTTCAAGTATGCGAACCCGATGCAGATCCCGCGCCTGACCAAGGTCGTCCTCAACATGGGCGTCGGCGAGGGTACCCAGGATCGCAAGAAGGTCGAGGCAGCGGTGGGCGATATGACCTTAATTGCCGGGCAGAAGCCGGTGGTCACCCGGGCCAAGAAGTCCATCGCCGGGTTCAAACTGCGCGAGGGAATGGCGATCGGCTGCAAGGTGACGCTGCGCCGCGAGCGAATGTATGAATTTCTCGATCGCCTGATCAACATCACGCTGCCGCGGGTCCGCGACTTCCGCGGATTGTCGAAGAAAAGCTTCGATGGGCGCGGCAACTTTGCCATGGGGATCAAGGAGCAGATCATCTTTCCGGAGATCAGCTACGACAAGGTCGATCAGATCCGCGGCCTCGACATCGTCATCTGCACGACCGCGCCGAGCGACGCCGAGGCCCAGGCGTTGTTGAAGGCTTTCGACATGCCGTTCGCCAACTAGCGACGCCGAGGAGAGAATTAATGGCGAAAAAGAGCCTCGTGGAGCGGAACAAGAAACGGATGCGGATGGCCAAGCAGTTCGCCCTTCGCCGGGAATCGCTGAAGGAGGTCGCCAAAGACCCGCAGCGTACGCCGGAGGAGCGGTTCGCCGCCAGGATGAAGCTCGCGCAACTGCCGCGCAACAGCTCCGCGACCCGCATCCGGCTGCGCTGCAACCTGACCGGCCGCCCCAGGGGCAATTATCGGAAGTTCGGGCTGTCGCGGATTGCCGTGCGTGAGCTGGCCTCGTCCGGGCAAATCCCGGGCATGGTCAAGTCGAGTTGGTAGAGAAAGAGAGACGCCGCGATGTCGATGACTGATCCGCTCGGCGATATGCTGACCCGTATCCGCAACGGACAGCGCGCAAGGAAGCGAGCAGTAGCGGCTCCCGCCTCGAAGCTGCACGCGCGCGTGCTCGACGTGCTGCAACGCGAGGGGTTCATTCGGGGTTATTCGGAAGCGGAGGTCCGCACCGGCGTCCGGGAGCTGACCATCGAGCTGAAGTATCACGAGGGCGAACCGGCAATCCGCGAAATCAGCCGCGTATCCAAGCCGGGGCGGCGCGTTTATTCGAAGCTGGCCGACATCCCCAAGGTCTATAACGGCCTGGGCGTCGCCATCCTGTCCACTCCGCGAGGGGTCATCTCTGACAACGAAGCGCGCGAGGCGCATGTCGGGGGTGAGGTCCTCTGCAAGGTTCTGTAGGAAGAAGCGGGCAATGTCGCGCATCGGTAAGCATCCCGTCCCCGTTCCGGCCGGCGTTAGCGTGAGTATCGAAGGTCAGCACGTTCGTGCCGAAGGCAAGCTCGGCACGCTCGAGCGAACTTTGATGCGCGAGGTTACGCTCAGCCGGGAAGACGCGGGCATCCGCGTTTCTCCCCGCGACGACAGCCTGCGGGCCCGCATGATGTGGGGGACGGCCCGCACCCTGGTGGCCAACCTGGTCGAGGGGGTCAGCAACGGCTTTGTCCGGAAGATGGAAATTACCGGCGTCGGTTACCGGGCGCAGGTCCAGGGCGACAACCTGGTTCTGCAGTTGGGGTATAGCCACGACATTACCTATCCCGTCCCGGACGGTATCAAGATCGTTTGCCCCGACCTGACCCACATCGTCGTCAGCGGTGCCAGCAAAGAGCTGGTCGGACAGGTTTCGGCTGAAATTCGCGCCTTTCGCCCGATCGAGCCTTACAAAGGTAAGGGGATAAAATACGAGGGCGAGTTCGTTATGCGCAAGGAAGGCAAGAAGAAGTAGCCATGTCCAGAACGGCAGATCTGTACGAGCAGCGCAAGCGGCGGAATCGCTATCGTATCCGGATGGTCAGCGGCGGCCGGCCGCGGCTTTCCGTGTTCCGCTCCAACAAGCACATTTATGCGCAGGTCATCGATGATCGTGCAGGGGTAACCCTGGCGGCAGCGTGCAGTCTGGAGAGCGATATCCGTTCAGCGGATGAGAAAGCGCGCGGTGCTGTGCTGGCCCAGCAGATCGGCAAGTTGATTGCCGAACGAGCGATCGCCGCCGGCGTCAGTGCGGTGGTCTTTGACCGGGGCGGCTACCGCTATCATGGGCAGGTCAAGGCCTTGGCGGACGCGGCCCGTGAAGCCGGCCTGGCATTTTGAATCGGCATGACGAGGAGACCGAATAATGGCGCGTAGACCTTCGGCGAGGCGGGGCGAGCGCGGCGAGCGGGCGCAGCAATCGACCGAAGAAAGCGAGCTGAAAGATAAGCTCGTCGCGATCAATCGCGTGGCCAAGGTGGTGAAAGGCGGGCGACGCTTTTCCTTTGCGGCGCTGGTCGTGGTCGGCGATGGTCGTGGCCGGGTCGGTTACGGCACCGGGAAGGCACGCGAAGTGCCGGAAGCGATTCGCAAGGCGACAGACCACGCCAAACACAACATGATCCGCGTGCCGCTGCGCGACGGCCGCACCCTGCATCACGATATCCAGGGTCACTTCGGCGCCGGGCGCGTCGTGCTGCGCTCTGCGCCGGCCGGGACCGGGGTTATCGCCGGCGGGCCGATGCGCGCGGTGTTCGAGACCATGGGCGTGCAGGATGTCGTCGCCAAGTCGATCGGCACCTCGAACGCCCACAACATGGTGAAGGCGACGTTCGCGGCGCTGAACCGCTGCTTCTCGCCGCGTGCGGTTGCGGCGCGCCGCGGCAAGAAGGTGAGTGAGATCATCTCCCGGCGCAGCGAGTCGCCCGGCGCGGAGCGCGTTCGCGCTGACGCAGGCCCGGCCGCCCGGGGCGAGGAGGCCGCACGATGAGTAATTCGGCGGGAACGCCGGCGGGCCGCATCAAGGTGACGCAGGTGAAGAGTCCGATCGCCCGTCGCCATGATCAGCGCGAAACGCTGATCGGCCTCGGCCTGAACAAGATGAACCGTACGCGCGAGCTGGAGGATACGCCTGCTGTGCGCGGGATGATCAACAAAGTCCGCCATCTGCTTCAGGTGGAGACGATCGGCTGAGCGGCGATACTGGCCGCGGCCCGAGGGATGAGCCGAGATGAAGCTGAACGAGATCAGAGACAACGCGGGCGCAACCCATTCCCGCAAGCGCCTGGGACGCGGCATCGGCTCCGGCCTCGGCAAGACGTCCGGCAAGGGCCATAAGGGCCAGAAGGCCCGCAGCGGCGGCCAGCGCTTCGTCGGTTTCGAAGGCGGCCAGATGCCGCTTTACCGCCGGCTGCCCAAGCGCGGCTTCAAGAATCCCTTCCGCCAGGAGTTTGTCGTCATCAACGTCGGCGCCCTGCAGCAGGCCGTCGATCGCGGTCGCCTCGATCCCGCGCAGCCCGTCGATGAGGCGGCGATGCTGGCGGCCGGGCTCTTTCGCCGGCGCCGTGACGGGGTCCGCCTGCTGGCGAAGGGCGAGCTGACCGCGACATTGCAGGTCCATGTGACGGGAGCGTCGAAGTCTGCGATTGCCGCGGTCGAGAAGGCCGGCGGCAGCGTCAGCACTCAACCGGCTGTCGGGGCGGAAACGGCGGCGCCGCCCTCCGGCAGCGCACCGGACGCGTAGGCCGGGAGGGCGGGAATGGCGTCTGCCGCGGAGCAACTGGCATCGCGCATGAACTTCGGGGCCTTCGGTAAGGCCACCGAGCTGAAGAAACGCATCTGGTTTACCCTCGGTGCGCTGATCGTCTATCGGCTGGGGACGTACATCCCGTTGCCGGGTATCGATCCGGTCGCGATCGCCGACATCTTCGCCCGTCAGTCCGGCGGCATCCTCGGGATGTTCAACATGTTCTCCGGCGGCGCTCTCGGCCGGATGACCATCTTCGCCCTCAACATCATGCCCTACATCTCCGCCTCGATCATCATGCAGTTGATGACGGCGGTTGTGCCGAGCCTGGAGACGCTGAAAAAGGAGGGAGAGGCCGGACGGAAGAAGATCAATCAGTATACCCGGTATCTCACGGTCCTGATCACGGCCGGTCAGGCCTACGGCCTCGCCGTCGGGCTGGAAGGCATGCAATCCTCCGCCGGCGTCGCCGTCCTCGATCCGGGCTGGTTCTTCCGGATGAGCACCGTCATTACCCTCGTCGGCGGCACCATGTTCCTGATGTGGCTCGGCGAGCAGATCACCGCGCGCGGGATCGGCAACGGCATATCGCTGATCATTTTTGCCGGCATCGTCGCCCAGTTTCCGCATTCGCTGGTGGCCACACTGGAGCTGGGGCGGACAGGCGCCCTGTCGCCGGTCTTCATCATCGCCTTGATCGTGCTGGCCGTCGCCGTGGTGTACTTCGTGGTGTTTGTCGAAAGGGCGCAGCGGCGGATCGTCGTTCAGTACCCGAAACGCCAGATCGGGGCCCGGGTGACGTCGGGCGAGAGCAGCCACTTGCCGCTGAAGATCAACACATCGGGCGTGATTCCCCCGATCTTCGCCTCGTCGATCCTGCTGATGCCGATCACCATCATCGGCTTCATGGCCGGCACCGGCCCGGAGTGGCTGACGACGGTGTCCGTATACCTGGGGCATGGGCAGCCGCTGTATCTGCTGATCTACGTGGCCTTGATCGTCTTCTTCGCCTTTTTCTACACGGCGGTAGTGTTCAATCCCACCGAGACGGCCGACAATCTGAAGAAATATGGTGGCTTCATTCCTGGCATCCGGCCGGGCCGCAATACCGCGGAGTATCTGGATCGCGTGCTGACCCGCCTCACGGTGATTGGTGCCGCCTATCTCGCTGTGGTTTGCATGCTGCCGGAAATCCTGATCTCCCGCTTCTCCGTTCCGTTCTACTTCGGCGGCACGAGTCTGCTGATCGTCGTTACGGTCACAATGGATACTGTGGCTCAGGTGCAATCCCACCTGCTGGCGCACCAGTACGAAGGCCTGATCAAGAAGGCCAAGCTGCGAGGGAGGAGAGGATGAACTTGGTGCTGCTCGGCGCGCCGGGCGCCGGCAAGGGAACTCAAGCCAAACGAATCGAGCAGGAGTTCGATGTCGTTCAGCTGTCCACCGGGGATATGCTCCGCGCCGAAGCGCGAAGTGGCTCTCCTCTCGGCCAAGAGGCGGACGCCATCATGAAGGCGGGCCAGCTTGTTCCCGACGGGATGATCATCAGCCTGATCGACAAGCGGCTCGATCACGACGAATGCCGCGACGGCTTCATCCTGGATGGTTTTCCGCGCACCCTGCCGCAGGCCTCCGCCCTGGATGAGATGCTGCAGAGAAAAGGCCTGCGTCTCGACACCGTGCTCTCCATCGAAGTCGATGATGAGGCCATGGTCGAAAGGATCTCCGGCAGGTTTACGTGCGCCAACTGTGGCGAGGGGTATCACGACTCGTTCAAGCAACCGAAGGTGGACGGTGTGTGCGATACCTGCGGCGCGGGCCAGTTCGTGCGCAGGGCGGATGACAATGCGGAGACGGTGCGCGCACGCCTCAAGGCCTATCACGCGCAGACCGAGCCGATCATCGCTTACTATCAGAAGAGGGACTTGGTGCGGCGCATCGACGGCATGTGCAGCATCGATGAAGTCACCGCGCTGGTAAAGGATGCACTAAAAGACTACGTTTGAGCGGCCTAAAGCACGTTGACCTGGAAGGTGCCGGGACTATAATCTCCGGCCCGTCCCGAGGGCTTTTTCCGTTCGCATCGATCACTCTGAGATAAAGGGGGTCCCTTTGGCACGGGTCGCCGGAGTTAACATACCCAGTCAGAAGCGCGTGCAGATCGCGCTGACGTATATTCACGGTATCGGGCGAAAGACCGCAATGGAAATTTGTGGTCGCGCCAGTGTGCCCCTGGAACGCCGCGTGGCGGATCTGACGGACGCGGAGGTCTTGCGCCTCCGCGAGCTCATCGACCGCGAGTACCGGGTGGAGGGGGACCTCCGCCGCGAGGTGGCGATGAACATCAAGCGGTTGATGGACCTCGGCTGTTATCGCGGGCTGCGGCATCGTCGCGGCTTGCCCGTGCACGGCCAGCGGACCCACACCAACGCGCGCACGAGGAAGGGTCCGGCCAAGCCGATTGCGGGGAAGAAAAAGGTCACTAAATAGTCGAGACAGGATCAGCGGATGGCCAAGGCTACAACGCAGCGCGTGAAAAAGCGTGAGCGGCGGAATATTGTTTCAGGGGTCGCCCACATCAGCGCGACGTTCAACAACACGGTGGTGACGATCACCGACGTGCAGGGCAATTCCATCGCGTGGTCCTCAGCGGGGGGGCAGGGGTTCAAGGGCTCGCGCAAGTCGACGCCTTATGCGGCGCAGGTCGCCGCTGAAGATGCCGGGCGCAAGGCCATGGACCATGGCATGAAGACGCTGGAGGTGGAGGTGAAGGGGCCGGGTGCGGGGCGCGAATCGGCGCTGCGTGCGCTGCAGGCCGTCGGCTTCACCATAACGGCAATTCGGGACGTTACTCCCATTCCGCACAACGGCTGTCGCCCCCGCAAACGGCGGCGGGTGTAAACGGGGCCGGCGAGCGGGTTCTCGTGCGAAATGTCGGCCGGCGCCGTTCGTCGGTGCTGACCCAAGAAGGAGGGCATCCGCTCGGTCGATGCTGATGTTTGGTGCGATGAAAGGTCATTTCGTGATTCAAAAGAATTGGCAGGCTCTGATCAAGCCGACGAAGCTCGACATTGTTCCGGGCTTCGACCCTGGCCGCGTGGCGACGATCGTCGCCGAGCCGCTGGAGCGCGGTTTCGGTCTGACGCTCGGCAACGCGTTGCGGCGGGTTCTGCTGTCGTCCCTGCAGGGAGCGGCGGTGACGGCCGTTCGGATCGATAGTGTGCTGCACGAATTCTCGACCATTCCCGGCGTCCGTGAGGACGTGACCGATATCGTGCTGAACATCAAGTCGCTGGCGCTGCGGATGGGCGGCGAAGGGCCCAAGCGGGTGACCCTGACAGCGGACGGCCCTGGCGAAGTCACCGCCGGAATGATTTCGACCGGCCACGACATCGAGGTCATGAATCCGGAGCTGGTGATCTGCACGCTCGACGACGGCGCCCGGCTGGCGATGGAAATGGTCGTGGAGAACGGCAAGGGCTACGTGCCGGCCGGCGCCGGCCGAACCGAAGACATGCCGATCGGCCTGATTACGGTCGATTCCGTCTACTCGCCCGTGCGCAAGGTGGCGTACAAGGTCGAGAATACCCGCGTCGGGCAGGTGACCGATCACGACAAGCTGTCGCTGGAGCTCGTAACCAACGGCGCGGTCAGTCCGGAGGACGCCGTGGCGCTGGCGGCGCGCATTCTTCAGGATCAGCTGCAGCTGTTCATCAACTTCGAAGAGCCGCAGACGGCGGTCGAAGAGGATCGCAAGGACGAGCTGCCGTTCAACAAGAACCTGCTTCGCAAAGTGGACGAGCTGGAGCTGTCGGTTCGCTCGGCGAACTGCCTGAAGAACGACAACATCATCTACATCGGCGATCTTGTCCAGAAGACCGAGGCGGATATGCTGCGCACCCCGAACTTCGGGCGCAAGTCGCTGAACGAGATCAAGGAAGTGCTGGCGCAGATGGGTCTCCAGCTTGGCATGGAGATCATGAACTGGCCTCCGGAAAACATTGAAGAGTTGGCGAAGCGGCTGGAAGAGCCGTTTTGAGGCAAACCTTCCGGCAATAGGAGAATCCTGATGCGTCATCGCGTGAGCGGGCGCAAGCTCTCTCGGACGAGTGCCCACCGGTCGGCCATGTTTGCGAACATGGCGGTTTCGCTGCTCCGCCACGAGCAGATCATCACCACGCTGCCCAAGGCGAAGGAACTGCGGGGCGTCGCCGAGAAGATGATTACGCTCGGCAAGCGCGGCGGTCTGCACGCGCGCCGCCAGGCGATTTCGTTCCTTCAGGACGAGCCGATCGTCGGCAAGGTGTTTGGACCGCTCGCCGAACGCTATCGCCAACGCCCGGGTGGATACACGCGCGTGCTGAAGGCTGGCTTTCGGTACGGCGACAATGCACCGCTGGCGGTAATCGAGCTTGTTGACCGTGATCCCGAGGCCAAGGGCGCCGAGGACAAAGCCAGGCACGCGGCGCAGTTGGAGGCGGCGGAAGCCGCCGAAGCCCGCTAGTCCGTCGGTCGAGACGTGGCGCGGCCGGCCGAGAACGGACGCCGGTGCGCCGGCATCCGTCGACGCGTGGCGCGCTTGCGGGGCACCGTCGGTCACAGCGCCGCCGTTGTCGCTTTCGTGGTGCTGGCGGCGTGTACGTCGCCGGTCGCGGCTGAGAGGGCGGCACCGCAAAGCGTCGGCCAGATCCAGCTTTCCTTCGCTCCGGTGGTGCGCGTCGCGGCGCCCGCCGTCGTCAACATCTACTCGCGCCGTGTCGTTGCTGCCGGTGTCTCGCCACTGCTCGACGACCCATTCTTCCGCCGGTTCTTCGGCGACCGATTCTCGCTCGGGATCCCTCGGCAAAGGGTCGAGAATTCGCTCGGCTCGGGGGTGATTGTCGCGCCCGAGGGGATCATCGTGACAAACCACCATGTGGTTGCCGGTGCCGACGAGATCACTGTAGCGCTTGCCGACAAACGAGAATTTGCCGCCCGTGTGCTGGGGTCCGACGAACGCACCGACCTGGCTGTTCTCAAGGTCGACGCGGGCGGGGAGGATCTGCCGTTCATCGCGTTCCGCGATTCCGACACAATCGAGGTCGGCGATCTGGTGCTGGCCATCGGCAATCCGTTCGGGGTCGGACAGACGGTCACCAGCGGCATCGTCTCGGCCGAGGCGCAAACGCGGGTTGGCATCAGTGATCTCAACTTCTTCATCCAGACCGATGCGGCGATCAACCCCGGCAACTCGGGCGGCGCGCTGGTCGACATGGACGGCCGCCTGATCGGCATCAACACCGCGATCTACTCGAAAAGCGGCGGCTCGATCGGCATCGGCTTTGCGGTCCCGTCGAACATGGTTCACTCCGTGGTGGCAGGCTTCTCGGGCAGTGGCCGCCTGCAACGGCCGTGGATCGGGGCTTGGGGCCAGGCGGTCACCAACGACGTCGCACAGGCGCTCGGTCTGCGCCGTCCGGCCGGGGTGCTGGTCGAAGAGGTGGCGGACGGCAGTCCCGCCGACCGCGCGGGAATCCGCACAGGCGACGTGATCCTGGAAGTGGGCGGCCATCCGGTGGACGATCCGGATGCGCTCGGTTACCGCGTCGCAACCCTTCCCTTGAACAGCACCGTGGACGTGCTGCTGTGGCGCCGCGGCGCCCAGCAGACGGTCAACATGGCGGTGCGGCCGGCGGTTGAAACTCCACCGCGAAACGAGGTCGATCTCGACGGCTCCCAGCCGCTTGCCGGGGCTACGGTGGGAACCCTGTCGCCCGCGCTGGCCGAGGAAATGGGAACGGACCGCTATTACAAAGGCGTTGTCGTCCTGACGGTGCGCCCCGGCAGTCCTGCGCAGCGCATCGGCCTGCAGCCCGGTGACCGGGTCCTTGCGGTCAACGGCGAGGATGTGTCCTCGAGCAGCAGCTTGCGCAAACAGCTGAGCCGGCGCGTCGGGCGCTGGCAGATCGTGATCGGCCGCGGCGACCAGCGTTTCAACCTTCTTCTCGGCGGCTGACTTGGCACGCAAAGCGGCCGGCGGGGAGGGGTCGCTGTTCAGCACCCTGGCGCCACAACCGCTGGCGGACCGGCTGCGACCGAAACGCCTTGAAGAGGTTGTCGGTCAGGATCACCTGCTGGCGCCGGACGGGCCGATCGGGCGGATGATTGGCGCCGGGAAGCTCGCCTCGATGATTCTGTGGGGCCCCCCGGGCTGCGGCAAGACGACGGTGGCGCGCCTGCTGGCCCAGCGCACCGATCTCGATTTCGTTCCCCTGTCGGCGGTGTTCTCCGGCGTCGCCGATCTTCGCCGGGTCTTTGAGGAAGCCCGGTCGAAGCGCAAGGCGGGACAAGGGACCCTGCTGTTCATCGACGAAATCCACCGTTTCAACCGGGCGCAGCAGGACGGTTTTCTGCCCTACGTGGAGGATGGCACCGTCACCCTGGTCGGGGCCACCACCGAAAACCCCTCCTTCGAGCTCAACCCGCCGCTGCTGTCGCGTGCCCGCGTTCTCGTTCTCAATCGTCTCGATGATGCCGCGCTGGAAATGCTGCTGCAGCGGGCCGAGGCGGTTCTCGAGCGCAAGCTGCCGTTGGAAGCCGAAGCGCGCGCCGCGCTCCGGGCGATCTCTGACGGCGATGGGCGCTACCTGCTGAATCTGGTCGAAGCGCTGGCCGAACTTCCCGACGAAGCGCCGCTGGATACAGCGGCGCTTTCCGCGATCGTCCAACGCCGGATGCCGCTCTATGACAAGGCGCAAGAGGGTCACTACAACCTGATCAGCGCGCTGCACAAGGCGCTCCGCGGCTCCGATACGGATGCCGCGCTCTACTGGCTGGCGCGGATGATCGAGGGGGGCGAGGATCCCCGCTACATCGCGCGGCGCCTGGTGCGCTTTTCGGTGGAAGACGTGGGTCTGGCGGACCCGCAGGCGCTGGTGCAGACGCTGGCGGCCTGGGAAGCGTATGAACGTTTGGGGTCCCCCGAGGGAGAACTGGCGCTCGTGCAGTGCGTGATCTTCCTGGCGACGGCGCCGAAGTCGAACGCCGCTTACAAGGCCCAGGGAGCCGCGCGGCGGTTGGCCCGCGAGACCGGTTCGCTGATGCCGCCGAAGCATATCCTGAACGCGCCGACGCGCCTGATGAAGGACCTCGGCTATGGCGCGGGATACGAGTACGATCACAATGCGCCGGACGCCTTTTCCGGGCAGAACTACTTTCCGGACGGGATCGAGCGGCAGCAGCTTTATCATCCGAGCGAACGTGGCTTCGAACGCGAGGTCGCCGCGCGGTTGAACTACTGGAGCAAGCTGCGCGAACGCAGGGGCCACGAATGACCACTGATCCGCAGTTGCCCGACCTGCGTTCTCCCGCCCAGCCAGACCTGGACGCGACCGCCGGCCGCGAGGAGAGCCGGGCGGCGTCGGTCGTGGTCGCCGTGGACGAGGAAGGGCTGCGGCTCGACCGCTGGTTCAGGCGGCGGTGGCCGGGGGTGGCGCACGGCATGCTGGAGCGGCTGCTGCGCACCGGTCAGGTGCGTGTCGATGGGCATCGGGTCAAGGCCGGCGCACGCCTGGCGGCGGGTCAGGTGGTCCGGGTGCCCCCGGCCGTTCAGAGTGCGCCCGACGGTGTTGCGCCTGCCGGACATTCCCTGACAGCCGACGAAATCGAAGACCTGCGGGCGCGGGTGCTCTACCGGGATGCGCAGGTCATCGTCTTCGATAAGCCGGCCGGCCTCGCGGTGCAGGGTGGATCGAAAACCGCGGTGCATCTTGACGGCATGCTGGATGCCCTGCGCTTCGACGGCGAGCGGCCACGGCTGGTGCACCGGCTCGACAAGGACACGACGGGGGTGCTGCTGCTCGCCCGCTCTGCCAATGCGGCGGCATTCCTCGCGCGCGCCTTCCATGACGGACGGGTGCGAAAGCTGTACTGGGCTGTCGTCGTGGGCTCGCCCGCAGCGCAACAGGGCCGCGTCGATCGGCCGCTGTCCAAGCGCTTTGGTGTCGGCGGCGAGCGGGTGGGTGCGGACAACGAGGGGCAGGAAGCGGTCACCGACTACCGTGTCGTCGAGCGCGCCGGTCGTCGCGCCGCCTGGCTGGAACTGCGGCCGTGGACGGGACGGACACACCAGCTGCGCGCGCATTGCGTCGAACTGGGGACGCCCATCCTGGGGGACGGCAAGTACGGCGGCGCCATTGCCCTTGCCCACGAGGACGGCGAGGCCCGGCGGCTTCACCTTCATGCCCGCACGGTGCGCTTTCCCAACCCTGGCGGCGGAGAGACGCAAGTGACCGCGCCGCTGCCGCCTCACCTCCGCGACACGTTCCGCTTCTTCGGTTTTTCTGAGAAGCTTGCCGGCGCTGACTTTCCTGATGACGAGCGCCCGGCAAAACGATCGGCTCCTGCAAGAAAGCCGTCTCAATCGACACGGCGGGCCCAAGCGCATCTTTCCAGGCCGCGTTCTCCCAGGGGTTGAGCGCCCGATCCGGCGCCCATACATCTGCCGCGGCGCCGGACGAAATTGAGGGTCAGAGGCGGTTCGGCGCGGATAAGGCTGCCAAGGCAGCACGCGAACTTGAGGAGGATATGAATGGTCAGATATGCTCCGGGAGCCGACCTGTGGGGAGAACCCCTGGCGACGCTCCGCCGCATTCAGGACGAGATCAATCGGGCTTTCGGGGACCAGCGGTGGACGCCGGCGGCCGAGTTTCCACCGATGAACGTCTGGCGCGGGCCCGATGGGGTCATCATCACCGCCGAGATTCCGGGGGTGAAGCTGGATGCTGTGGACCTCACCGTGCATCAGAACACACTGACGCTGAAGGGCACTCGCTCGCCCGAGGCGCCGGGCGGCGAGACAAGCTGGCATCGGCGCGAACGCAACTACGGGCCGTTCTCGCGTGTCATTGAGCTGCCCTATGCGGTCGATGCGGAAAAGGTCAGGGCGTCGGTCCACAATGGCGTGCTGACGGTCGAACTTCCCCGTCCGGAGAGCGACAAGCCACGGAAAATCAACATCACCGCCAAATCCTGAGCGAGGAGGACTGCATGGCCGATATGTCTGGCGAGTCGCACGCCGCCCATCAGCGCGGTGCGGAAAGCACGCGCAACGCACCGGTCTTCGTCCCCGTTGCGGACATCTTCGAGAACAAGGACGCGTTGTTCCTGTCCCTCGAGCTGCCCGGCGTCGATGGCGAGTCTCTCGGGGTGACGCTGGAAAAGCGGGTCCTGACCGTCTCCGGAAGATCCCGCTTGCAGCCGCCGCCTGGGTATTCGCTCACCCATGCCGAATACCGCGACGGGGGCTACGAGCGCTCGTTCACGCTCTCCGAGGCGATCGACGCAGAGAGGATCGAGGCGGAACTGACCGATGGCGTGCTGCGGCTGAAGCTGCCGAAGGCACAGCCGGCGCCGGCGAAGACCATCAACGTCAAGGCCATCGGGTGAGGTCATCGCCTTCCATCGGCCGGTCGCGGGCAGCGCGCTGATGCAGCGCCAGGCGAAGCGGTTCTTCCGTCATGTCGCCGTGGCGCCCGAGGACGGCGGCTTCTCCGTCCTCCTGGGCAACCGGCCGATCCGGACGCCGGCCGGCGCGCTGCTGACCCTCCCGACCGCGGCGCTGGCGGCAGCGGTGGCGAACGAATGGCTGGCGCAGGGCGAGACGCTGCGCCCGGAAACGATGCCGCTGACCAGGCTCGCTGCCACGGCACTCGATCGCATCGGGCCGCAGCGGTCGGCGGTCATCGGCGCTTTGATGGAGTATGCCGGCAGCGACATGATCTGCTATCGGGCGGCGGAACCGATGGATCTGGTCGCACTCCAGACCGAGCTTTGGCAGCCGCTGGTCGAGTGGCTGACGGCGGTTCACGGCGCCCGATTGACCGTCTCCACTGGGATTCTGCCCCTCGCTCAGCCGGCGCCGGTCGTGGCGGTTCTGCGGGCGCTGGTCGAGGCGACCTCCGACCGGGAGCTGACGGCACTAGCGACGACGGTGCCGGCGACCGGGTCGCTGGTGATTAGTCTCGCCCTGCTGCAGGGCCGTCTTGATGTGGAGGCCGCGATCGTGGCGGCGCTGCTCGACGAACAGTGGCAGGCGAGCCGCTGGGGGGTCGATGCCGAGGCGGAAGCCCGACGTTCGGAAATCACCGACGACATTCGCTCGGCAGCACTGTTCCTGCGTCTGGCTGGCGAGGCCGGAGCAAGCGCGGCGGCGTCCAGGCCCGCCGCTGTCGCTTCAGGCATTGCCGTGGCAACGGAGCGGCGAGGGGTGGGGTGATGAGTGAAGCCGAGGGGCGCGCCGTCCTGGTGCGAATCGAGGGCCGTGTTCAAGGTGTCTGGTATCGGGGATGGACGGTGCAGGAGGCCATCCGGCGTGGATTGTCCGGCTGGGTGCGCAACCGCTCCGACGGCTCGGTCGAAGCCCTGTTCGCCGGGCCCGAGGCGGTGGTGGACGCCATGGTGCTGGCCTGTCGGGAGGGCCCCCCGGCGGCCCACGTGACGAACCTCACGATCCGCCCGGCCGACACCCCCGAGCATCAAGGCTTCCGTCCGCTCGCGACGCTATAGAGTCCCACTTGCCGATTCACTCCGACATCGTAGGACGCAGTAGTCGTAGGTCGGATTGAAGCGAAGCGGAATCCGACGAATGTGTTCCCGCCTCACAACGACATGCGTCAGAATACGCCTGCGGCTATTCTGACCTACGCGTGCTGAACCTGATGGAAAAGATGTCACATACAGTTCAGCGACCCACCAGCTTAAAAAGAGGTGGTTCTGGCGTTCATGCTTTAGTAAGAGATACAATAGTCAGCCAAAAAAGACTACTCAACGCGATATAAACGCATTCAAGAACATCAAGGAAGGTAAGGCGTCAAATCTGGACGATATATCTGTTGATGTTACGGAAGAGTTTTTTCACCAGAACGTTTTTAAATTGTCCTCTGCGACGACGAGAGCATTCATTCTCATGCTCGTTAACGCTAGTCCGCGATCTCTATTGAGTGGCGCTGAGGTTGACGTGGATCGCGTCCTTCAGAAGTACAATCGTGGCGAGTTTCATCATCTTTTTCCGAAGGCGTTTTTAAAAGATCGCGGAGTGCAGGAAGATAGCATCAATTGTCTTGCCAATTTTGCAGTGATAAGCGGTGTCGATAACCGTCGAATCAGCAAAAAACCGCCGAGTCAATACAGAAACTTGTGTGTAAGTGACGAGTTAAAATTGTGTTCTATTATGCAGACAGCATTATGCCCACTCAGCTTGTTCGACGACGACTATGACGCCTTTGTCAGAGAGCGATCAAACATTCTACTCGCGCAGGCTAATCGCCACATGGACGAAGGATAACAGACGCACGAACCATCGTCTGCGGCCACGCGCAAGCCGAATAGCTTCCTCCGATGCGTCCAAAATCGTGGGGTTCGACTGCACGCGGTACCTTTTGCTTTCCCACTCGGCATGTCTGCTCATTCTCGCTCAAATGCCACCATGCGCGTCTGCTTTCAATGTGCGCAAACCAGCGCTACCGGGATCAAGCGCGTTTTCGACACTGAGGCATTCCCGGCCGGACGTCGAGGTTGACAGGGGGGGATGGCGTGGCCTATGTCAACGGCTTCGCAAATGGTGCAGCGGCCAATGAGGCTTTTGGCTGCGCGCCGCGTATTTGAATCCGGGGAATGATGATGAAGACGTATTCCGCGCGACCGGCGGATGTGACCCGCGGCTGGTTCGTCATCGATGCCGAAGGCTGCGTTCTCGGTCGCCTGGCGTCGATCGTCGCAATGCGGCTTCGCGGCAAGCATAAGCCGATGTTTACGCCTCATGTCGATTGCGGCGACAATATCATCGTCGTGAACGCCGAGAAGGTGGCACTGACCGGCAAAAAGCGGCAGGACAAGGTTTTCTACTGGCATACCGGCCATCCGGGTGGCATTAAGCAGCGGACGATGGCGCAGATTCTTGATGGCCGCTTTCCCGAGCGGGCGATCGAGAAAGCCGTCGAGCGGATGGTGCCGCGGGGGCCGCTGGGTCGGGCAGTGATGAAGAAGCTGAAGGTTTATAAGGGGCCCGAGCACCCGCACACGGCGCAGCAGCCGCAGCCTCTCGACATTGCGTCTTTCAACTCCAAGAACAAGCGGTAGAGACTTCGCATGGCCGAGACGATTTCTTCCCTTCAGGATCTTGATCAGATCGCGACGCCGCTGGCGGAGGCAGTGCCCGCGCAGCCGCAACTTGACCGGTACGGCCGCGCGTATGCCACCGGCAAGCGCAAGAACGCCGTCGCGCGCGTGTGGATCAAGCCTGGACGCGGCGAGATCAAGGTCAATGGCCGGGATGTCGGCGTTTTCTTTGCGCGACCGACGCTGCGCATGGTGATCAACCAGCCGTTTGTCGTCGCCGGGCGGGCGGATCAGTACGACGTCATGTGCACCGTCAGCGGAGGGGGTTTATCGGGTCAGGCCGGCGCGCTGCGCCATGGCATCAGCCGTGCTCTGACCCGGTTCGAGCCTGAGCTGCGTGGTGCCTTGAAAAGCGGTGGCTTCCTCACCCGGGACCCGCGTGTCGTCGAACGCAAGAAGTACGGCCGCGCCAAGGCCCGGCGCAGCTTCCAGTTCTCCAAGCGCTGATTCCTTCCCGGCGCCGGCCTCCCATTCCCGCCTGGTGCGAGCAGCAGGCGCGGGGAGAGGTTTGCCGAAGAGCGGTTGCCGCGTGACGTAGGGGAGCATACGCTTCGATGACCACCGACCTTCCCACGGCCAACCGGGTCCGCGCCGCCATCGTCGGCGCCAGCGGGTATACCGGGGCCGAACTGGTGCGCCTTCTCTCCGAACACCCGTTCACGGATATCGTGGCGATGACCGCCGACCGGAAGGCGGGCCAGGATCTTGGCGCGGTTTTTCCCCATCTCGCCGGCGCTGCCCGCTCGCACGCACTGCCCCCCTTGCAGGCGGTTGATGCCGTAAGCTGGCAGGGCGTGGACGTGGCATTTCTGGGCCTGCCGCATGGCGCGGCGCAACCCCTGGCTGCCGCGATCCCGGAGCGGGTGCGGATCATCGATCTCTCGCCCGACTTCCGCTTTTCCGATCCGGCCGTCTATGCCCAGTGGTACGACCGCCCGCACGCGGCTCCGGACGTGCAGCAGCAGGCGGTTTACGGTTTGACCGAATGGGCCCGCGAGCGGATCCCAGGCGCCCGTGTGGTGAGTTGCCCCGGCTGCTATCCGACAGCCTCGCTGCTGCCGCTGCTGCCGCTGGTGAAGACCGGACTGATCGATGCCGACGATATTGTCATCGATGCCAAGTCCGGCGTTTCCGGGGCTGGCCGCGCCGCCAAGGAAGGCTCGCTGTTCGCTGAAGTGGCGGAAGGCGTGCACGCCTACGGGGTGGCGGCGCACCGGCATGCACCGGAGATCGAGGAGCAGGTTTCGGCAGCGGCGGGGCACCCCGTGGTGCTCAACTTCACGCCACACCTGATGCCGATGAACCGCGGCATTCTCGCAAGCATCTACGTTCGCCTGAACGGCGGCGCGACAGCCGATGACCTCCGCGCCACACTGGCGGAGCGCTACCAGAACGAGCCCTTCGTTCGCGTCCTGGAGCCCGGCATCACGCCCGCCACCCGCCACGTGCGGGGATCCAACCACAACCTGATCGGCGTCTTCGCCGACCGGGTCAAGGGCCGCGCAATCCTGCTGTCGGTGATCGACAATCTCGTCAAAGGCGCGTCGGGTCAGGCCATCCAGAACATGAACCTCGCCTGCGGGCTGCCGGAAACAGCGGGACTGACTCAACAGCCGCTGTTTCCTTAGCAGCCCACTTCAAGTTCCCACCTGGGGGAAGCGCGCTCTTAGCCTGACGCCAGGGCGCCGTATCGGATCTTGACGATCTTGGCTTCCGAAGGAACTCCCTGCGGATTGAACGCGAACAGCATGTAATAGCCGGCGACGGTATAGTTCGGGTTGGTCGGCGAATTGATCACCAGCGTCTGTCCGCTCTGAACAAAACTCAGGTCCTGGAACCGCTGTTCCACATTGGTGGAATGGGTAACGGACCCGGTGTGGACCAGCGTGACACGGCTGATCTGGTTGCCGCTCGCCACGGTCGCGAGAAATTGCGGCTCCAGGGCTGCGTTGACGACAGGGGGAGCCGAAAGCAGCAGAGGGCGCGCGGCTGGCTGCCCGGAAGCATCGTAGAGGTAAGGCGGATAGTAGATCTCGGCGTTGAGCTGCATGACCGGCCCCGGAACGCCCCCGCCTCCGGTCAGCACCGTCGCATCGGGCAAGAGCAGGGCGATCGAATGATAAAGCCGCGGCTTCGCCGCGCTGGCGCCGGTGGTCCAGGCGCCGGTCGCCGGGTCCCAGATTTGGGTATCGTAGGTCACGCCGCTCAACTGATTTGCGACTTCCGAGCCGCCGCTGAGAAGAACCTTGCCGTCGGCAAGAACGGCCATCGTCGACCAGAATCGCGGCTTGTTGACGTTCGGTACCGGGGTGATCACCGGCTCGGGACCATTGATGTCGATGGCGACCGCGACCTGTGATTTGCGCACCGACAGCAGCTTGCCGGGCGCGTACATCGCCGTCGGCAGGCGGAAGTCACCCTTCGGCGCCACCGGCGACAGTCTGGTGATGGCGCCGAGGCCGCCCGGTTGAATGCGGTAGGTATCGCCGTTGTGGGTGACGTAGACGACGCTGCCGGGATCGTTGGGGTGCTGATAGGCGCGCGGATAATACCAGTGGTTTTCGGTCATGCCGAAGGCCGGATCGCTGGTCGCGTTGAACAGCGTCCGCCAGCCGGTCGCCTCGTCGTACACTTCCGGCGTGATCGTTGCGATCCCCTTGTCCTCCCGACCTCCGAGGATCAGCTTGCTGCCGTAGGACAACGGAACCAGGGTGGCATACCATCGCCGGAACAGCATCGTCGGCTGGACGTCGGTAAGCCCGTTGGTGGTGACGTCGAAAATCGTGGTCCGGTCGTTCGAGAAGTTGCGGACGCCGTTGACAATGGCATCGCCACCCGCCAGCAGGGCGTTGCCGCTTCCCAGAAGCAGGGACTGGGCACCGCAGAAGAAATCGGTCAGCAGCGTGTTCGGCAGGAGCGTATGCGGTGTGACCGGATCCTTGGGATTCCAGACCTCGTAAACGACACGCGCTCCCTGAGCACCGTTTTCGTTCGTGCCGTATGTCAAGACGCGGCCGTCCGGCAGCACGATGGCGTGAATCGGAATCAGCGGCCAGGTGAGCGGCTGGCTGAAAGCACCCGTCGCGTTGGCGCCGGCGATCGCCGGCATCCCCGCCACTTCCGCCGCCGGAGCAGCGGGGCTGAGCGGAACGCCCGGTCCTGGCCCGTAATCGATGGGGCGCGGGGTAAAATCGAGTTCAGGGACGGCGCCGTCGTCGGCGCCCTGCGCTTGAGCGTTGGTGGACAGTGCAGAGCATAGGAGGGAGGCGCCAATCAATAATGGAATGAATCGCATCTCTCTTCTCCGCTGTTCGAATTGGTTGAGATCGGCATTGCGATCCGTTTGATCAGCACACCGCGCCAGACTCGCGGCGGCTCCACTCATTAACCGGGAAAGTCGCCGCAGGTTCCGAGGACAAAACGACGGGCGCGTAGGTTTGTGACCCGTTTGAGGTAATCATAGTTTGGACAATATCTCGATACCGGCGGCGAAGACGATGAGAAGGGCGCTCGTCTGCGTCTAAGCTGCAGGGCCTGGGGATCGAGGATGAGGCGGCCGCGTGCGGGAGCCGCAATCCTTTCCGAGCTGCTACTCAGAAGCATGAGAGCGCGCTCGGAAAGCGGGTCTCCGGAACCCGTACGCCGACGCTCGCAACGGAACGCCCACCAGTCGGAGGCAGTTACCTTAGCCATAGCAAAAATAAAGCTTAGAACGCGAAAGGCGATTCCACATGTTGACGCGCAGAAACGTCCTCCGGACCGCCTCGTCCGCCGGCGCTTTCGTGGCCGCACAGCGTCTGCTTCCCGCATGGGCGCGCGACAGTGCCGGCGCTCTGCCGGTGGCGGGCCCACGCACCGGAGCGCATGAGTTCGACCTCACCATCGCCGAGACACCGGTAACCATCGATGGCCGGGCAGGCTCGGCGCTCACGCTCAATGGCGGCATCCCGGGGCCGGTCATGCGCTTTCAGGAGGGGGAGACGGTCACCATCCGCGTGCACAACAGGCTCGATGAGGTCACCTCAATCCATTGGCACGGCATTCTGCTGCCGTTTCGCATGGACGGCGTTCCCGGCGTGTCGTTCGCCGGCATTCCAGCCCAGGAGACCTTCACCTATCACTATCCGGTCAAGCAGAGCGGCACCTATTGGTATCACAGCCACAGCCGGCTGCAGGAGCAACTCGGCCATTACGGACCGTTGGTCATCGATCCGGCGGATCCTGAACCGTTCGCCTACGATCGGGAGCACGTCGTCGTTCTCTCGGATTGGATGTTCGAGAATCCCTACCGGGTGTTCGCGAAGCTCAAGAAGATGAGCGACTACCTCAACTTTCAGAGGCGTACCGTCGGCGACTTCCTCGACGACGTTGCTGAGGCAGGTCTGGGTACGACGATCAAGGACCGATTGGCGTGGGGTGACATGCGGATGGATCCCACCGACATCGCCGACATCACCGGTCATATCTACACCTACCTGATGAACGGCCAAGGGCCGGAGACGAACTGGACCGGTCTGTTCGCGCCCGGCGAGCGGGTCCGGCTGCGCTTTATCAACGCTTCCACCATGAGCTATTTCAACGTCCGTATCCCCGGCCTGCCGATGACCGTCGTCCAGGCCGACGGCCAGTATGTGCAGCCGGTGACAGTCGACGAGTTCCAGATCGCCGTCGCCGAGACGTACGACGTCATCGTGTCGCCCGCGTCCGCAAGCGCCTTCACCATCTTTGCCGAATCGCTGGACCGCAGCGGTTACGCGCGCGGAACCCTGGCTCCGCGCGAAGGCATGACGGCAGCGATACCGCCTCTGCGCGAGCGCCCTCTCCGCACCATGGTTGACATGGGGATGGACATGAAGGGCATGGACATGGGGAGCATGGACGGCGGCGGCAGTCCCTCGGGCCACATGGACATGTCGGGAATGAGCAACGGGGGAGGCCACGAAGGGCATGCGGTGGCGCCCGACACCGGGAGCGAACCCGTTGGACGCCTTGGCAGCATGATGGAGGAGGCGGGGCCGATCATTGCCCGGCACGGGCCAGACGGCCATGGCCCCGGCAACACCACTATCGCGCATTTTGAACGCAATCGCCTGGGCGAGCCGGGCACCGGCCTCGAAGATGTCGGCCACCGGGTCCTAGTCTACACCGACCTGAAGGCGATCACTCCCTACGATCAGCGACCCCCGCAGCGGGAACTGGAACTTCACCTCACCGGCAACATGGACCGGTACATGTGGTCCTTCGATGGCCAGAAATTCTCCGAGGTCAAGTCGCCCATTCCTTTCACCTACGGTGAGCGCCTGCGGCTGATCATGGTCAACGATACGATGATGGAGCATCCCATCCATTTGCACGGCATGTGGATGCAGCTTGAGAACGGCCATGACAGCCTCATTCCGCGCAAGCACACCATCAGCGTCAAACCCGGCGAACGGCTGTCGGTCCTCATCACCGCCGATGCGCCCGGTCGGTGGGCGTTCCACTGCCATCTGCTCTACCACATGGAAATGGGGATGTTCCGCGTCGTCGAGGTGTCACCGTACGAAGGTGAAACCTGATGTCCCCGTTACGGGTACTGGGCGCTCCGCTCACTCTTTCTGCACTGCTTGTGGCCGGCGTGGCGGCAGCGGAAGAGGAGCGGCCGTCTTCCGGTGCTCCGGCCGAATGGCCGAAGCCGGTAATGGATGAGCAGATCTTCACGTTCTTCAAGACCCAGAAGAACGAATACCAGATCGACGACGACAACCAGTTCTACGTTTGGGACGCAGAAGGTTGGATCGGCGGTGACTACAACAAGCTGTGGCTGAAGACCGAGGGAGAGTACCTGCTGGACCGAGGCACCACGGAGTCAGCCGAGCTTCAGGCGCTCTACGGCAGGACCATTGCCCCTTTCTGGGACGCCCAGATCGGCGTTCGCTCCGCCTTCCAGCCGGACCAGGCCTGGGATGGGGTTGTCGGTATCCACGGCCTCTTCCCGTATTTCGTTGAAGTCGAGGGCCAGGCGTTCTTCAACACCGACGCGCTGCAGTTCCGCTTGAAGGGCTCTTACGATCTGCTCATCACGCAGCAACTGATTGCCCAGCCACTGGTTGAGGCCAACTTTTCAACGAGCGACGTGAAAGACAGAGATGTCGTGGCCGGGCTTTCCGACATCGAGGCAGGGCTGCGCCTCCGCTACGAGATCATCCGCGAGGTGGCGCCGTACGTCGGCTTCGAGTACGTCCGCGACGAGGCTGCCGATGATGAGAAGAACAGCCTGCGGTTCGTCGCTGGCGTTCGGCTGTGGTACTAGGCTTACGACCAATAGCCGTCGGGTGGAGGTTATCGAGGAGCCGCCGGTCGTCGTGCGCTTAGCGGCTGTCGCCTTCAACCGCCGCCTGGTGTTGGCTCGTCGCCGACGCCTCGTCAAAAACGTACCAGTCCTGGTCGAGGATGGCGCGTTCGAGCCGGTAGCCATGGCTCTCCAGCAGTCGGCGGATGGCGGCGCGGCGGTCCTGGACGTCGTTATGCTCGACGCTCAGCGCGCCGAACCGATAGGTGTCGAAGGGAAAAGAACGAAGCGCTTCATATTCAGCGCCTTCAATATCAAGGCTCATGTAATGGATGAAAGACGGGGCCTTGGCCCGCTTGAGAATGTCGGCCAGCGTCGTCGTCGTCAGCTCGACTGTTTTCTCCCGGTCGTCCCTGCCGACCCACCAGCCCGCATAGTTCAGAATTCCGCCGGAAAAGCTGCCCGGCTGCTGGAACTGGACGGTGCGTCCCGCCTCGCTGTCGACCACCTCCTTGAACATCCGGCAGGTGCGGTGCTCCATGTTGCTGGGAAAGGGATCGATACAGATGCCGCTCCAGCCATGGGTTTCCAGCATCTTGGTGTTGGAGTCGGCCTCTCCGTCGGCAGAGCCGAGATCGACGAAGAAGCCATCCGTAACGCCCGGATAAACATGGCGCAGCAGCCAGATATCCTGGCCGTACAGCGCATAGGTGGTTTCCCGGCCAAGCGTGTAGTCGATGACCGCCGGCATCCGGTCATCTGTTTCGATCATTTCGCCGACGAGATGGTAGCGGGCGTCGGCCTCGCCCGCCCGAAATCCCAGGTAAGCGGCAATGGCGCAGAGTGCCAGCACCACGACGCTCACGCCACCGATCCATCCTGCCCGTCGCCCTGATCCGGTGCTTGCCACGGCCGCGGCCCCCTCTTATCCAAAAAATCGTAACGTGCTAATTCCGGGCCATCATACCGGTGGCGACCGCAGGCGCGAGCGGCTTCTTGAAGACCGCGACCTCCGGCAGGCGTCAGCTTGATTGCGCGCGGGGTCTCCGCCGCAACGCATCACCGTCCGCCGGACAGGAAAAGGAGGATGCCGGGGCATGGCCCGACACACGATCTGGTCCGGGGCGGGCCTCGTCGTCGCCAATATGATCGGCGTCGGCGTGCTGATCAGTACCGGCTTTATGGCGCAGGACATCGGGCCGGTCCCGATCATGATCGCCTGGGTGCTGGGCGCGGCGATCGCGCTGTCCGGCGTCCTTGCGTATTCCGCGATCGCAGCGCGGATCAGCGAATCCGGCGGCGAGTACCGCTTTCTGTCGGATCTCGTGCACCCGTTCGTCGGCTACCTGGCGGGGTGGGGGTCGCTGATACTGGGATTCTCGGCGGCGATCGCCGCCGATGCGCACGCCATCGGCAGCTACGCCAATACCTTGATCGACGGGCCGGATCCGCGGCTGCTGGGCGCCGCCGTGGTGCTGCTCTTCGTCGTCGTTCACGCCGGGCGGGGCCACATCGGCTTCCTGTCGCAGAACGCGCTGGCGGCGATCAAGGTCACGGCTCTGGCGGTCTTCGTCGCGCTCGGCCTGATTCTGGGGACCAACGCGCTGCCGACCTGGGAGCCGCCGCAGGCCGGCCAGACCGACGTGATCTGGGACATCATCGCCAGCCAGTTCTGGATCGCGTTCGCGTTCAGCGGCTGGAATGCCGCCGTCTATCTGGCGAAGGAGTTCCGCGATCCGACCCGCGACGTCGGCCGCGCGATGGTCGTCGGCATCAGCTTCGTCGCCGTGCTCTACCTGCTGATCAACTGGATCTTCGTCGCCAACCTGACGCCCACCGAGGCTCACGCGGTGGTCAGCTACGAGCAGAGCCGGATCACGCTGGCGCACCTGGTGGCCCAGCAGGTGTTCGGGGCGGGTGGCGGCGTTGCCGTCTCGCTGTTCGTCATCCTCGCCCTGGTCTCGGCGATCAGCGCGATGATGATGGTGGGACCGCGCGTCTACGCGGCGATGGCCGCCGACGGCTTCCTGCCGAAGATGTTCGCGGCGCGGGCGGGTGTCCCGCCCTTCGCCTCGGTGATGCTGCAAGGTGGGGTGGTGCTGCTGTTCTTGTTCCTGCACGACCTGCGGGAAACGGTCCAGGCGGCATCGGCCTTCCTGATGGTGTTCTCGGCGCTCACGGCGCTATCGCTGTTCCGCATCCGCCGGCTGCATCGCGGGCCGGCGCCGGCGCGCCCCTACCTGGCGGCGGCCCTGATCCACGCCGCGGCGGTCACCTGCATCCTGATCGTCGGCCTGCAAACCTCCTGGGCGCTGTGGTCCTCGCTGTTGGCGGTCCTCGTTCTCGCCGTCATCGGCTACGCCACCGCGCGGCGCGTCCGTCCGCCACAGCCGGAGCAACCCGCCTCCGCGGCCTGCGTCGCCTACGAGAAAAAGCGCCAAGGCTGAGGCGTGGCCTTTCCTGCCGACGTGAGGCGCAAGGGTGTTAGAGACAGTTACGGCGATCCTCGATTGGGTTGGCATTGCGGCGTTTGCGGCCACGGGCGCGCTTATGGCCTCGCGCAAGCAGATGGACATCTTCGGCTTCATCCTGCTTGGCACCGTCACCGGCATCGGCGGCGGCACGCTGCGCGACACTCTGCTCGGCACTCTGCCGGTGTTCTGGATCACGGATCCGGCCTATCTCGTCGCCTGCGTCGTCATTTCCGCGACACTGTTCTTTCTCGCCCACATCCCGCAGTCCCGGTACACGCTGCTGCTGTGGGCCGACGCTCTCGGCATGGCGCTGTTTGCCGTCATCGGGGCCGAGAAGGCGCTGCTGAGCGGGACGGCGCCGGTCGTCGCCATCGCCATGGGTGTGATCACCGCGACGTTCGGCGGTATCGTCCGCGATATTCTGGGGGGCGAAAGCCCCATCGTCCTCAGCCGCGAAATCTATGTCACCGCAGCATTGGCCGGGGCGAGCGTGTTCGTCGTGTTCTCCGTCAGCGGACTGCCACGGGAGGTCGGCCTTGTCGGCGGCTTCGTTGTCGCCGCCGCCATTCGCTTCGCGGCGCTTCGCTGGAAGTGGTCGTTGCCGCGTTATCGGGCCCGGTCGGAGGACTGGCGCGGGGACCGGGAACCGTAAGCGGTCGCCGACCCGATCCCGATCCCACGTATTCACCTGAAGCCATCGCTGCTTCTCTCTAACCCCCGCCTTGCCTCGCTGCGCGACGAGGCGTGGTTCCAGGCTTTCCCCAGCGAGCTCTGACGATCGGTGGAGGCCGGGCCGGCTCCGAAATCGCCTGCAATGTGAACCGGATTACAGACTTCCTGCCGCATCCGCCTAGACTCGGACGCCATCGGACAAAGCGAAACCGCATGGATCGCCGGTGAGGGAGATTGACGATGTCGAACGGATCAGCGGCGCAACAGCCCAACTTGTTCACCCTGCAGGGCGGGACGGTCACCGTCTCGTATTCGACCACCAGCATCGCCGGAGTTCCTCAGCTCAGCTATCAGGACCCCAGCTTTGATGTGAGCCGCAGCGGCGATGGGATTGTGCGCGAGACAACCGCGATCGGCACGCTCGTCACCATCGAGCTGGAAAATATCCCCGATCTGCGGCGGGTGACCTTTACCCTCGTGCTGCCGGAGATCAATCCCGGGCCGGACAACCAGCCGGTCGTCCTGCACACATTGGGCGTGCGCACCACCCATCACATGACGATCGCCGGGCCGGGCCTGATCATCGGTCCGCTGCAGACCTACGAGGCCGTGGCTCTCTGCGGCACCGCCCAGCTGGTGGCGTTCTGAACCAGCGGATTGGGGGGTTGCCTATCGCCTTGCGCGGTCGGCGGCGTTGACCGAGGGGGTCACGCGCAATGCTGCGATGATGTCGGTGAGGTGGGCGACGTCGCGGACCTGGATATCCACGAGGATGTCGAAGAACTGGGTCGTCCGGTTGGTGATCTTCAGATTGGTGATGTTGCCCATGTTGCGCGCGATCACCGTCGTCAGCGCGCCGAGGCTGCCGGGTTCGTTGAGCACGGTGACCTGAACACGGCCGACGTGGGAGGTCTCCTCGTCCTTGCCGGTGTCCCAGGCGACGTCGATCCACCGTTCCGGCTGTTCGGAGAACTCCGCCAGCGTCTCGCAGTCGATGGTATGGATGGTCACGCCCTTGCCGGTGGTGACGACACCGACGATGCGGTCGCCCGGCAGCGGGTGGCAGCAGCCGGCGAAGTGCAGCGCCATGCCCGGAATGAGCCCGCGAATGGGCAGCGCCGGTCCCTTGACCTGCGGCTTGCGGCGCGATCGCGCCAGCGGCACCATCTTTTCGACGAAGCTGCGCTTCTTGCGCAGCCCCGGCAGCACCGCCTCGACCACCGTCCGCCCGGTGAGGTGGCCGGCGCCGACCTGCGCGTAAAGGTCATCGACGGTCGGCTGCTTGAAGTTCCTGAGGACGCCTTCCAGCGCCTTGTCCGAGCAGTCGTAGCCTTCCTCCTGGAACGCCCGCTCCAGCAGGGACCGGCCGAGCTGCAGGTACTGGTCACGCTCCTTCGAGCGGATGAAGCGGCGGATCCGGGCCCGCGCCTTGCCGGTGACGACAAAGCGTTCCCAGGTCGGAGAAGGGGTCTGCGCCTTCGAGGTGATGATCTCGATCTGGTCGCCGTTCTGCAGAACCGTCCGCAGCGGCATCAGCCGGCCGTTGATTTTCGCGCCGACGCACTTGTCGCCGATCTGGGAATGCACGGCGTAGGCGAAATCGACCGGCGTGGCCCCCGTCGGCAGGTTGATCAGGTCCCCCTTCGGCGTGAAGCAGAACACCTCGTCCTGGAACATCTCCAGCTTGGTGTGTTCCAGGAACTCTTCCGCGCCGCCGGCGTGCTCCAGGATCTCCAGCAGCTCGCGCAGCCAGCGGTATTGCCGGCCGTTGGTGTGGTCGATCTCCTGCTTGTAATGCCAGTGGGCGGCAACACCGTATTCGGCGATCTCATGCATCTGGCGGGTGCGGATCTGCACCTCGATGCGCTGGCGCTCGGGACCGATAACCCCGGTGTGCAGCGATCGGTAGCCATTTGGCTTCGGGGTCGAAATGTAGTCCTTGAAGTGGCCCGGCAGCACCGGGTAAGCGCCGTGAACGATGCCGAGACCGCGATAGCAGTCCTCCTGGGCGGGAACGATCACTCGGAACGCCATGATGTCGCACAGTTGCTCGAAGTTGAGGTTCTTGTGCTGCATCTTCTGCCAGATCGAATAGGGCGTTTTCTCGCGGCCCGCCACTTCGGCGTCCAGGCCGTTGTCACGCAGCGTCTGGCGGATGTGATCGATCACCCGGGGAATGAGGTTGCCGCCATGCTCGCGCAGAAACGCCAGGCGGGCGATGATCGATTCGCGGGCGTGCCCGTTGAGCTCGGCGAACGCAAGGTCCTCGAGCTCGTTCTTCATCTCCTGCATGCCCATGCGCTCGGCGAGCGGCGCATAGATCTCCATCGTTTCGGACGCGATGCGCCGGCGCTTCTCGTGATCGTTGATGTATTTCAGGGTGCGCATGTTGTGCAGCCGGTCGGCCAGCTTGACCAGCAGCACCCGGATGTCCTCCGACATCGCCAGCACCAGCTTGCGGAAATTCTCCGCCTGGCGCGTGCGTTCGGATTGCAGCTCGATCCGCGTCAGCTTGGTGACGCCGTCGACCAGCCGCGCCACCTCGTCGCCGAACATCCGCCGGATGTCTTCGATGGTGGCCTGGGTGTCCTCGACGGTGTCATGAAGCAGCGCGGTGACGATCGACGCGGTGTCCAGCCGGTAGTGGGTGAGGATCCCGGCGACTTCCAGCGGATGGGAGAAATAGGGATCGCCATTGGCGCGGGTCTGGGCGCCGTGGGCCTTCATGGCGAAAACGTAACCGCGGTTGAGAGCGTCCTCGTCAGCCTGCGGATCGTATCGCTTGACCCGTTCCACCAGCTCGAATTGCCGGATCATGCCCGCCCCCGCGGGCGCTCACAGGACCACACGAACGGCGTCGCCGCCGCGCGGGCCGTGGTCTGCCAATTCGATCCCTTAAGGAACGTATCCACCTCGTCCGGATCAATCCTCCAGCGAACGCTCGTCGCCCGTCTCCAGATCGTCTTCGCCCTCGACGTGCAGCATGTCCTCGTTGAGTTCCTCGGTCAGATCCGCCTCGTCGCCGGTCTCTTCACTGGTCTCTTCGCTGGTCTCTTCGCTGGTCTCTTCACTGCTTGCTTCACTGGTTGCTTCACCGGGGAGGGTGATCTGCTGCTGCATGCCAAGTACATCCAGCTCGTCGCTTTCCGGCTCTTCGCTCTCGATTACCTTTTGCAGGCCCCGGATCAGGCTGTTTTCGAGCTCCGGAAGTTCGACCGTTCCGTCGGCGATCTCCCGCAATGCGATGACCGGATTCTTGTCGTCGTCGCGGTCCAAGGTCAACGGCGCGCCCGCGCCAAGGTTGCGCGCGCGCTGGGCCGCCAACATGACCAGCTCGAAGCGGTTGGAAACCTTGAGGACGCAATCTTCAACTGTGACTCGCGCCATACATACAACTCCACTGTTCGCCGCAAGCCGGGCGCTCTTGCTAATGTAGGCCTTGCAGGAGGCCCGTTGCAAGGCGCTCCCGGCCGCCGCTTCCATCAATGCCGCATCGCCTCACGATTCGGCGAGAAGTGAGATTCGCTGCCCCGGCGGGAGCAAATCCAGCAACGCGACGGCCGTGCGGCCCAGGACCGGATGCCGCCAGTCGGGCGCCACTTCGATCAGCGGGTGCAGGACGAACGCGCGCAGATGCAGCCGTGGATGTGGCAGCGTGGGATGGTCCTTGCGGATGCGGTCGCCCATCGCCAGCAGGTCGAGGTCGAGAACCCGGGCGGCATTGGCCACCGACCGCTGGCGGCCGAACTCCGTTTCGATCTCGTGCAGGACGTCCATCAGCGTCGCTGGCGGCACCGTCGTCTCGATTTCGGCGACGCCATTGATGAAATCGGGCTGGTCCGCCGCGGGCAGCGGAGCACTGACGTACCAGCGGGACCGTCGGACAGCAGGCAGACCCCGGCTCGAGAGCGCGGCGAGAGCAGCGGTGGCAACCGACAGCGGCACGCCATACCGGGCGCTCGCGAGATTGCTTCCGATGCCGATCAAAACCGGTCCGCTTCCCAAACTGTCTCGGTCTTGCAGCATTTCGGGCGGTGCCTTACTTACATGTCTTATCTTCACGTCATTGGCGCGCTTGCCCGTCGGACCTGCATCGCTACCCAATAACGAAAATATCGAGGCTCAAGATGGTGTTCTACCCCCAGGAACGAATCGGCTTGTTTATCGACGGATCGAATTTGTATGCAGCGGCGCGATCTCTTAATTTTGATATCGATTATAAGCGACTGCTAGAAGTTTTTGCCGACAAAGGCCATCTCATCCGTGCGTTTTACTACACGGCACTGATCGAGGACCAGGAATATTCGCCGATAAGGCCGCTGATCGATTGGCTGGATTATAACGGTTACACCATGGTGACCAAGCCCACCAAGGAATTTACGGACGCCACGGGCCGGCGGAAGATCAAGGGCAACATGGACATTGAACTCGCCATCGACGTCATGGAGATGGCGGAACACCTGGATCACGTCGTTTTGTTCTCGGGGGACGGCGATTTCCGGCGGCTGGTCGAAGCGGTGCAGCGTCGGGGGGTCCGGGTCACGGTGGTGAGCACCATCCGATCGCAGCCGCCGATGGTCGCCGACGAGCTGCGTCGCCAGGCCGACAACTTCGTTGAGTTACAGGACCTGCAGGCAAGCATCGCCCGCAGCAATCCGTATCGTGAGCAGCGCGAGGATCGGCCGCAGGCGACCCCCGCCAACCCGCACGCGACGAGCTATCAGGTCGCCTGAACGAGCGCCGGCCGCCGCCGCCGCCGCCGCTGCGGATGCTGACTCCCGAGCGGGACTGTCCGCTGTGCTTACGGCTCGGGTCGTTTCGAGCCGAGAATCGCGAGCGGTTTCCCGGGTGGCATAATGCGCCCGTCGCGTCCTTCGGAGACGAAACGGCCCGCCTGCTGATCGTCGGCCTGGCGCCGGGTCTGCGCGGCGCCAATCGCACCGGCCGGCCGTTTACCGGAGATTATGCCGGCGATCTGTTGTTCGCTGCGTTGCTGGTGCACGGATTTGCCGTCGGAAGCTACGGGCGGGCTGCCGACGATGGGCTGACGCTGGTGGGCTGCCGGATCAGCAACGCCGTGCGTTGCGTGCCGCCCGCCAACCGGCCGACGCCGCTCGAAGTGCGTACCTGTGGCCGCTTCCTGAAAGAGGAAATCGCCTCGCTGTCGCAGCTTCGCGCCGTGCTGGCGCTGGGTGTCGTGGCTCACGGTGCGGTGCTGGCCGCGCTGGGGCTGGCGCAAAGCGCATTCCGGTTTACCCATGGCGCGCTGCACAGGCCGAGGCCGGGGCTCGTTCTGGCCGACAGCTACCACTGCTCCCGGCAGAACACGAACACCGGCAGGCTGACGCCGGCCATGTTCGATTCCGTGTTGAGCGCGCTGCGTGGCCTCGTCGATGGCTGACGCTGATGGCGGTCGTGGTCGCGTGGAGGGATCAATCGGCGTCCTCGATTGGCGCCTCTCCGTGCATTTCCGCCGGATCGAGCATGCGGTGCAGATGGACGACGACGTACTTGATGTTGGCGTGATCGACGTGACGCTGGCTTGCCGCGCGCCACGCCTTGAAGGCTTCGGCGTAGCTCGGAAAGATGCCGACAATGTCGAGCGACGCGGTCTCTGCGAAAACCATCTTGCGCGGATCGACGACCTCGCCTCCGAAGACGAGATGCAGCAGCGGTTTGGTCATGTGCAGGATCTCCGTGCCGGGGGCGATCGGTCTATTGTCGGTGTTGACGGCGCGTTCCGCAATCTCTGCGCGCGTCGGGCAGTCCGTTGATGCGGCGCAAGCGGCAGGAGCGAGGAAGAGCGTTGACAGGGGCAGGGGGTTATCTACAGTTCCTTGCCCTGCTGGCGGTGCCGCGTCCGTGCGGGCGTGGTGGAACCGGTAGACACGCGAGACTTAGGATCTCGTGACGCAAGTCGTGGGGGTTCAAATCCCTCCGCCCGCACCACCGAACGGCCGTGGGCGTGTGGCAGCTGCACGCGGCTGAACTGCCGCCGCACCGCGAGCGGACTCCTGCCAACCGGACCTGACCGATTTCGCCCATTGGACTGACTGATTTCGAACGAGAGCGATGCACGTCACAGAGACACAAATTGACGACCTGACCCGCCAGTTTCACGTCACGATGCCGGCCGCCGATATCGAGCGAAAGGTGGAGGCGCGACTTGGCGAACTGGCCCACACGATGCGTCTTCCGGGCTTCCGCCCCGGCAAGGTGCCGCTTGGGCTGATGCGCAAGCGCTTCGGCGACGCGGTCAAGAGCGAGGTCGTCGAGCAGGCGATCAACGAAAGCTCGCAGGCGGTGATCAGCGAGCGCGGCCTGCGCGCGGCGCTGCCGCCCAAGGTGGAACTCTCGGCGGCGGCGGGACCGGGCGACCTCGAATACACGCTCGCCGTGGAGCTGCTCCCCGAGATCACACCTCCCGACTTTGCGCAGATCAGTCTTGAACGCCTGGTCGCGACGGTGGACGAGGCGGAAATCGAGCGGAGGATTGAGCGCTTCGCCGCGGCTGTCGGCGAGGAGACGCCGGCCGGCGATCGTCCGGCGGCAGATGGCGACGTGGTGGTTTTGGATGTCCTCGAACCCCAGGACGATCCCTGGCCGTTCCAGCCGCAAAGCCTGTCGGGTGTCCGCCTTCTGATCGGAAGTCAGGGGCCGCTGCCGGACTTCGACGCGCAGCTCGTGGGACTGGCGGCCGGCGCAGAGACCACTGTCTCGGTCACCGTCCCCGAAGATGCCGAGCGCGCCGATCTGGCGGGAAAGGAGCGGATTTACGCGGTTTCGCTCAAGGAGGTGCGGGTCCGAGCGCCGGCCGCGATTGACGACGAGCTTGCGAAGAAGGGCGGCTGGGAAAGCCTGGACGACCTGCGGTCCTGGCTGCGCGAGCAGCATCAAACCGAACTGAAGTCCTTCTCGCGCCTGCGCCTCAAGCGCGCGCTGCTCGACCGGCTGGCGCAGCTTTATGATTTTGCCGTTCCCGGCGGGCTCCTCCAGCGCGAGTACGAGTCTCTCGTCCGGCAACATCAGGAGGAGGGAGGGTCGGCGGAGACGACCGCGCACGAACACGAGCATGTCCACGACGAGCATTGCGGGCATGACCACGATCATGACGAGGCGCACGACCATGGGCACGACCATGACCATGGGCACGACCACGACCACCACCATGAGCACGATCACACGCCTGCCGACGCGGCTCTGACGGACGCTCAGAAGGCGGAATATCGCGATCTGGCGCTGCGCCGCGTGCGCCTGGGCCTTGTTCTTGCGGAAGTCGGGCGTGCCAACAATCTGAGGGTTCAGCAGGACGAACTGGCGAAGGCGATGATCGCCCACGCCCGGCGGTTTCCCGGTCAGGAACAGGCCGTTCTCGATTTCCTGCGCAAGACTCCTCAGGCGCAGGAGGCCCTGGCGGCGCCGCTGCTCGAGGAAAAGGTGGTCGACTTCATCCTTGAGATGGCGAAGGTCGATGAACGCCAGGTTGAGCCCGCCGAGCTGTTGCGCGAACCGGATGACGAGCCACATCATCTCAGTGAATCGGACGCGACGCCTTCCTGACCGGCGGCGGAACGGCTTGCGCCCCATCACAGACTCTCGCGGCTTGTTGGTGGAAGATCCGCGTGCAATGTCGCCGACTAGGCCGCAGCGCACAGGCCAGCCGCGGGGAACACGCGGAAGAGGGGTTTTAAGTTGGAAGCTTACATGAATATGCTCGTCCCGATGGTCGTCGAAACGACCAATCGCGGTGAACGTGCTTACGATATCTACTCACGACTGTTGAAGGAGCGAATCATCTTTCTGACCGGAGCGGTCAATGACGGCGTTGCCAGTCTGATTTGCGCTCAGCTGTTGTTCCTGGAATCCGAGAATCCGAACAAGGACATTGCATTCTATATCAACTCACCGGGCGGACTGGTGACCGCAGGCCTGGCAATCTACGACACCATGCAATACATCCGGCCTGATGTCTCGACCGTTTGCATCGGCCAGGCGGCGTCGATGGGATCGCTTCTGCTCGCTGCCGGTGCGGACGGCAAGCGCTTTGCGCTGCCCAACGCGCGGATCATGGTTCACCAGCCGTCCGGCGGTGCGCAGGGCCAGGCCACCGATATCGAGATCCAGGCGCGGGAGATTTTGTCGCTGCGGGCGCGGTTGAATTCGATTTACGTCAAGCACACCAAGCAGAGCCTCGAGGTGATCGAGAAGGCCGTTGAGCGGGATCGCTTCATGAGTCCCGAGGAAGCGCGGGACTTCGGGCTGGTCGACGAGGTTGTTGTAAGCCGGCCGCGTACCGATGAGGGGGATCGGCCGACGACACTGCGGCCACAGCGAACCTGACGGATGGCTTGCGTCGCCTTAGGTGCGGGCCGCCGTCGGCATTTCGTGATTGTGCCACACGCTCGCAAGTGGATAACATAGCGCCGTTAACGGCGCGGTTACGGAAGAGGCCATGAGCAAATCCGCCGGTGGTGATTCCAAGAATACGCTTTACTGCTCGTTCTGCGGCAAGAGCCAGCATGAAGTCCGTAAATTGATCGCGGGTCCGACCGTGTTCATTTGCGACGAGTGCGTCGAGCTGTGCATGGACATCATCCGCGAGGAGCACAAGACGGGCCTGATCAAGTCCGGCGACGGGGTGCCGACGCCGCAGGAGATCTGCCAGGTGCTGGATGACTATGTCATCGGCCAGGGCCGTGCCAAGAAGGTGCTGTCGGTCGCCGTCCACAATCACTACAAGCGAATCAACCACTCGACCAAGAACAACGACGTCGAGCTGGCAAAGTCCAACATCATGCTGATCGGGCCCACCGGCTGCGGCAAGACGCTGCTGGCGCAGACGCTGGCCCGCATTCTGGATGTGCCGTTCACCATGGCCGACGCGACCACCCTGACCGAGGCCGGGTACGTTGGTGAAGACGTCGAGAACATCATCCTCAAGCTGCTGCAGGCCGCGGACTATAACGTCGAGCGGGCCCAGCGCGGGATCGTCTACATCGATGAGGTGGACAAGATTTCGCGCAAGTCGGACAACCCCTCGATCACCCGGGACGTGTCGGGCGAGGGGGTGCAGCAGGCCCTGCTGAAGATCATGGAGGGCACGATTGCGAGCGTGCCTCCCCAGGGCGGCCGCAAGCATCCGCAGCAGGAGTTTCTGCAGGTCGACACGACCAACATCCTGTTCATTTGCGGTGGCGCATTCTCTGGCCTGGACCGCATCATCTCGGCGCGGACCAAGGGCACGACGGTGGGCTTCGGGGCTGACGTGCGTGCCCCCGACGAGCGGCAGACCGGCGAGATTCTCAAGGAGGTCGAGCCCGAGGACCTGCTGAAGTTCGGTCTCATCCCGGAATTCATCGGCCGGCTTCCGGTGATCGCCACACTCGGCGATCTGGACGAGGCGGCCCTGGTGGATATTCTGACCAAGCCGAAGAATGCGCTGGTCAAGCAGTACCAGCGCTTGTTCGAGATGGAGGGCGTTCGTCTCGACTTCACCGAAGGTGCGCTGAAGAGCGTCGCGCGGCGGGCGGTCCAGCGCAAGACGGGTGCGCGCGGCCTGCGCTCGATCATGGAGAGCATCCTGCTCGACACCATGTTCGACCTTCCCGGTCTGGAAGGCGTCGAGGAGGTGGTCATCAATCGCGAGGTCGCCGACGAGCAGGCAAAGCCCCTGTTCATCTATGCCGACCGCCGGGGTGATGTCGGCAGCAGCGCCTGAAGCCCGCTCGATCTTGGGCAATGCCGGCCGGGAGCGGAATGCTCGCTTCCGGCAGGCGGTTGCCGCTTTCGCATCGTCAGATTCCTCATCGCTGGACCCCCGGTCGGCAACCCGCGTGGTCCGGAGGGGTGGGGTTGACCGCAGCGAGGCCGTCGACCACCTTAGTTGGCGTCCGTGCCGCGGAGCCGTGCCAGGATCACCCTCGGTCTTAATCTGCCCGCGGCAAGGGCAAGAATAAGGAATTTCAGATTGACCTCTCCGAGCACGCTCTTCCCCGTCCTGCCGCTCCGCGACATCGTTGTCTTCCCGCACATGATCGTGCCGCTGTTTGTCGGGCGCGAGAAGTCGGTTCGCGCGCTCGAAGACGTAATGAAGGACGACCGGCAGATTCTGCTGGTGGCGCAAAAGAATGCCGCGCAGGACGATCCCTCGCCGGCTGACATCTTTTCGATCGGTACGGTCTCGACGGTGCTGCAGCTGCTGAAGCTGCCCGACGGCACGGTGAAGGTGCTGGTTGAGGGTGGACAGCGGGCGCGGATCGAGAAATTCACCGATCGTCAGACGTTCTTCGAGGCTGAGGCGGTGATTCTTCCCGACCGCAGCGGCGAGCGCCAGGAACTGGAGGCGCTGTCGCGCTCGGTCATCGGGCAGTTCGAGCAGTATATCAAGCTCAACAAGAAGATTCCGCCGGAAGTGCTGGTCTCGATCAATCAGATCGAGGATCCCAGCAAGCTGGCCGACACCGTTGCCTCGCACCTCGCGCTGAAGATTGCCGACAAGCAGGAACTCCTGGAGATCGAGACGGTCGCGGAGCGGTTGGAGCGCATTTACTCCTACATGGAGTCGGAAATCGGCGTCTTGCAGGTGGAGAAGCGCATCCGCAGTCGCGTCAAGCGGCAGATGGAGAAGACGCAGCGCGAGTACTACCTCAACGAGCAGCTGAAGGCGATCCAGAAGGAACTCGGCGAAAGTGAGGATGGCCGGGACGAGGCCGGCGAGTTCGAGGAGCGCATCAAAAAGACGGCACTGAGCAAGGAGGCGCGCGAAAAGGCGCTGGCCGAGCTGAAGAAGCTGCGCTCGATGAGTCCGATGTCGGCAGAGGCGACGGTTGTCCGCAATTATCTCGAGTGGATGCTGACCATCCCCTGGAAGAAGCGCACCCGGGTTAAGAAGGACATCAGGAACGCCCAGGAAATCCTCGATACCGACCACTATGGCCTGGCCAAGGTCAAGGAGCGGATTCTCGAGTACCTCGCGGTGCAGCAGCGGACGAACAAGCTGCGGGGTCCGATCCTGTGCCTGGTCGGACCTCCGGGTGTCGGCAAAACGTCGCTTGGGAAGTCGATTGCGCGCGCCACGGGTCGAAACTTCGTGCGCATGTCGTTGGGCGGGGTGCGGGATGAAGCCGAAGTCCGCGGCCACCGGCGCACCTACATCGGCTCGATGCCGGGCAAGGTCATCCAGGGGATGAAGAAGGCGAAGTCGTCCAATCCGCTGTTCCTGCTCGACGAGGTGGACAAGATGGGGCACGACTGGCGCGGCGATCCCGCCTCGGCGCTGCTCGAAGTTCTCGATCCGGAGCAGAACTCGACCTTCAACGATCATTACCTTGAAGTGGACTATGATTTGTCGGACGTCCTGTTCGTCACGACGGCCAATACCATGAACATGCCGCCGCCGTTGCTGGACCGGATGGAGATCATCCGCATCTCCGGTTACACGGAAGACGAAAAGGTCGAGATCGCCAAACGCCATCTGCTCCCCAAGCAGATCGAAGCCCACGGGCTGAAAGAGGGAGAGTGGTCGATCTCCGACAACGGCTTGCGGGAGTTGATCCGGCATTACACGCGCGAGGCCGGCGTCCGCAACCTGGAACGTGAACTTGCCAATCTGACGCGGAAAGCCATCAAGGAAATCATGATGGGCGAGCAGAAGGCGATTCACGTCAACCGCAGCAACCTCACCACCTACGCCGGCGTGAAGAAGTTCCGCTACGGCGAAGCGGAAGAGGACGATATCGTCGGCGTCACCACCGGCCTGGCCTGGACCGAAGTGGGCGGCGAGCTGCTGTCGATCGAAGCGGTGATGGTGCCCGGCAAGGGCCGCGTCACTTACACCGGCAAGCTTGGAGACGTGATGCAGGAGTCGATTCAGGCGGCGAAGTCCTTTGTGCAGTCCCGGGCGATTCGCTTCGGTATCTCGCCGGTGATGTTCGCTCGCCGCGACATCCACGTGCACGTGCCGGAGGGTGCCACGCCGAAGGATGGTCCATCGGCCGGCGTCGCGATGGTGACGTCGATCGTCTCGGCGCTGACCGGAATCGCCGTGCGTAAGGACGTGGCGATGACCGGCGAAGTAACGCTGCGCGGCCGCGTTCTGCCGATCGGCGGGCTGAAAGAGAAGCTCCTGGCGGCCCATCGCGGTGCCTTGAAGACCGTGCTGATACCGCGCGACAATGAACGCGAGTTGTCGGAAATACCGGATAACATCAAGAAAGACCTCACAATTATTCCGGTGGCGACCGTCGATGAGGTGTTGAAGAACGCGTTGGTCAGTGACTTGACTCCCATAGAATGGGACGAAAAAGCGGACCTGCAGGCAGCAGTCGCCAATACTGGAGATGAGGACGATGTCGGCGGCGTGCTCACCCACTAGAAGCGTAGCCGCTGGTCAAAGGCTGGAAACCCGCAGAAAGTGCCCGTTCAGGGGGTAATCTGTTCGTTCAGCGATTGACGACCCGATTGCCCGCGAACTAAACTTTTGTCGCGAAATGCCCGTATGTTTCATGCCCTTAGCATTTCGCGACTCTCCATCCCAAGACGGGGGGCTGATGTTGAACAAGAATGACCTCATTGCCAGCGTTGCGACCGACACCGGCTTGCCGCGCCAAGATGCAGCAAAGGCTGTTGACAGCGTATTTCATGCCATCACTGAAGCGTTGAAGGATGGCACCGAAGTGCGGCTCGTTGGATTCGGGACGTTCAGCGTTGCGGAACGGGCGGCGTCGCAGGGGCGCAACCCGCGCACCGGGGAAAGCATCCATATTTCTGCCTCGCGGACTCCGCGGTTCCGCGCCGGCAAGACTCTCAAGGATGCCCTGAACTAGGCGTTAACCAGGCGTTAACCAGGCGTTTCCGGCCGCTGCGCGGTTCCGCCCGGCGGTCGGTTCGTATTTTGGGTGGTGGCCTGACGGCTGCATAGTCGATGGGCGGTTAGCTCAGTCGGTAGAGCGCCACGTTTACACCGTGGATGTCGGCGGTTCGAGCCCGTCACCGCCCACCAGCTTTTCCGATCTCTCCCCGTTCCCGGATGTGCGCGGTTCCTTCCTTCGTTTTTGCGAGGGCGGCAGGAACTTTACCCAAGCGCTGGCGTTCGCCGACAAACGCGTGCACAAAGGGTGGTTTTCGACAGTCAGCGCCGCGTCGCGGACGCGACAAGCTCATCAACAACAAACAACTTCAGGGACATCAGCGACGATGACCACGGTGGAGGACGTCAATATAACGGGGGGCTGGGCGCATCAAATGCCGTTTGGGGCCGAACTCGTTTCCGGCGGAGTCCGGTTCCGATTGTGGGCGCCGGACGCGGGCCACGTGACGCTGTGCCTCGAGGGCAACCGGTCGGATGATCGCATCGCCTTTCCGGCCGCAAAGGACGGATGGTTCGAACTGCTGGTGCCGGAAGCGAAGGCGGGAAGCCGGTATCGCTTTCAGATCGATGACGGGCTTGCGGTTCCCGATCCCGCCTCCCGTTTCCAGCCTGAGGATGTCCACGGGCCGAGCGAGGTCGTGGATCCCCTGGCCTACCGCTGGGGCTGCAGCGACTGGCGGGGGCGTCCCTGGGAAGAGGTCGTCCTCTACGAGCTTCATGTGGGCGCGTTCACTCCCCAAGGCACGTTCAAGGCGGCCATCGCAAGCCTCGACTACCTGGCTGAGCTTGGTGTGACGGCGATCGAGCTGATGCCCGTCGCCGATTTTCCCGGCCTGCGAGACTGGGGTTACGATGGCGCGGCGCTGTTCGCTCCGGACGCGGCGTACGGACGGCCGGACGATTTGAAGGCGCTGATCGATGCCGCCCATTCCCGCGGACTGATGGTCTTCCTCGACGTCGTTTACAATCATTTCGGGCCTGAAGGGAATTATCTCGGCGTCTACGCCAAGCGCTTCTTCGACGAGGCGGTGCACACACCCTGGGGTGCGGCCATCGCGTTCTCCGGGGAGAACTCGGCCGTGGTGCGGCGGTTCTTCATCGATAATGCGCTCTACTGGTTGAACGAATTTCGCTTCGACGGGTTGCGCTTTGACGCGGTGCACGCCATCAACGATCCGTCGTCGCCGGATATCATCGAAGAGATTGCGGGGGAAGTGCGCGCCCGGATCCCGGCTGATCGGCACGTGCACCTCGTGCTGGAGAACGACGACAACATTGCGCGTTACCTTCCGCGGGGGACCGACGGCAAGGCGCACCTCTACGAAGCGCAATGGAACGACGACATTCATCATGTCCTGCATGTGCTGCTGACCGGGGAAAGCCGAGGTTATTACGCGGATTATGCAGACGATGCCGCGCGCCTTCTGGCCCGCTGCCTGACGGAAGGGTTCGCCTGGCAGGGCGAGGCGTCGGCGTTTCGCGGCGGGCTGCTCCGCGGTGAGTCGAGCGCCCACCTGCCGCCCGGCGCCTTTGTGTCGTTCCTTCAGAACCACGATCAGATCGGCAATCGCGCTTTCGGCGAACGCATCGCCTCTCTGGCACCGCCGGCTGCGGTTCATGCGGGCCTTGCGCTGCTCCTGCTGTCGCCGGCAACGCCGCTGCTGTTCATGGGCGACGAATGGGGATCCCGGCAGCCGTTTCTGTTCTTCTGCGATCTGGGCGACGACTTGCAGGCGGCCGTGCGCGACGGGCGGCGACGGGAATTCGCCAGCTTCCCGGAATTTGCCGACCCGCACGCGCGCGAGCAGATTCCCGATCCGACCGATCCGGACACGTTTCTGCGCAGCAAGCTGAACTGGGCCGAAGCCCGCGAAGCGGAACACGCCGCCACGCTCGATCTGACGCGGCGGCTGCTGGCGGTCCGGCGCCGCGAAATCATGCCGCGCCTGGCGGGGATGTCCGGAGGACTGGCGCACATCGAGAGCGCCCGAAAATCGGCGGTGCAGGTGCACTGGACGTTGGGCGACGGAGCGCGGCTGGGGGCCGTTGCCAATCTCAGCGAAGTCGCTGCGCCGCCTGCAGCCCCGGCGCAGCCGGGCGGTCGGCTGATCTTTGCGACAGACGGCGCGGGCAACCGCAAGACGGGCGACGCGGTACCGCCCTGGAGCGTTGCCTTCTACCTCGATGAGAGCGTCAAGGAGGCAGAATAGTGGGCGAAATTCCGGCAACGCCACAAGCTACTTACCGGCTGCAGTTCAACAAGAACTTCACCTTTGCCGAGGCGGCGCGAATTGTGCCCTACCTGGCGATGCTCGGCGTCAGCCACGTCTATGCGTCACCCTTCCTGAAAGCGCGCGAGGGAAGTACGCACGGCTACGACATCATCGACCACAACGCGTTCAACCCGGAAATCGGCGACGAATCGGCGTTCGAAGCCTTCAGCGACATCTGCACGGAACATGGCCTCGGCATCATCCTCGATTTCGTGCCGAATCACATGGGCATTGGACGCGACGACAACCGCTGGTGGCTGGATGTCCTGGAGTGGGGCGAAGAGTCCCCCTATGCGGGCTTCTTCGACATCGACTGGACACCCGCCAAGCCCGAGCTGCGCGGCAAGGTCCTCATTCCCGTGCTCGGCGACCATTACGGCCGGGTGCTGGAAGCGGGCGAACTGAAGCTGGCCTTCGACGCGGCCTCCGGCGGTTTCGACATCCGCTACCATGAGCATCGCTTCCCGGTCACGCCCGGCGAATACGAGCGGATTTTGCGGGCGGTCCTGAGGCGTTACCGGCGTACTCATTCCGGTAGCGATCCGGCCCGCAACGAGACGCTCGATGCGTGCGAGGATCTGAGTGCTCAGTTCCGTGATGTGCGGGAGTGGTCGCCGGCGCTTCGCCAGCAAGCGGCTCGCCGGCTCGAGGGTGATCAGCTGAAGCGGCAGCTTGCCGAACTGGTGGCGAATTCGCCCGAACTGGCGCAGTTGATCGAGGAGACGCTCACGCAATTGAACGCTCCTGACGATCCCGATGCCCGCCGCGGGATGCATGAGCTGCTGGAAGCGCAGCACTATCGGCTGGCTTACTGGCGGGTGGCAGCCGAGGAGATCAACTACCGCCGCTTCTTTCAGATCAACGAGCTGGCCGGCATTCGGGTTGAGCTGCCGGCGGTGTACGAGGAGACCCATCGGCTCGTTCTTGATCTGGTCCGTCGCCGTCGTGTACACGGCTTGCGCATCGACCATGTGGATGGCCTGTTTGATCCGAAGCAGTATTTGCAACGGCTGCAGGAAAGCGCGCGTGCCGCGCTCGGGGTCGAGGGCCAGGAGGCCGAAGAGAACGGCTCGCCGCTGTTCTGGATTGTCGTCGAAAAGATTCTGGCAGTGCACGAGCGCCTGCGCGAAGACTGGCCGATCGCCGGAACGACGGGTTACGAATTCCTCAACCGCGTGCACGGGCTGTTCGTCGATCCGGCGGGCGGCGCGGTGCTTGAGCGGTTTTATGAGCGCTTTTCCGGGATTCACATTCCGTTCGCGGAGATCGCCTATATCAGCCGCCGGCAGGTGATGGATGCCGAGCTTGCCAGCGAGCTGCGGGTGTTGGCCAATGAGTACAATCATCTCACCGAGAGCAGCTGGCTGACGCGCGACTACACGCTCGTCGGCCTGCGGCAGGCGCTGCGCGAGGTGGCGGCCTGTTTCCCGGTGTACCGTACCTACGTGGATGCAAACGGGGCTTCGGCCGAGGATCGGCGGCACATCGACTGGGCGATCGCGCACGCGCGGCGGCGCAGCCTGCGCGGCGACAAGACCGTGTTCGACTTCATCCAGGCGGCGCTGAGCACCGACCTTTCCGCCGGTGGCGCGCCGATCAGCCGGCGCGAAGTCCGGCGGCTGGCGATGAAATTCCAGCAGTATTCCGGCCCGGTGGCCGCGAAGGGGGTCGAGGACACCGCCTTCTATCGATATAACCAATTGATATCGTTGAATGAGGTCGGGGGCGAGCCGGAGCGGTTCGGCATCACCGTCAGCGCCTTTCACAAGGCCATGCAGGACGTGGTGCGGCGCTGGCCGGACACGATGCTGGCAACGGCGACCCACGACACCAAGCGCGGTGAGGACGCCCGCGTGCGCATCGATTCGCTTTCCGAGGTGCCGGCGGAATGGAGTCGCCGCGTCCGCCGCTGGGCCACGCTCAATCACCGGCGCAAGGTGCTGGTCAACGACCAGATGGCCCCGAGCGCCAACGATGAATACCTCTTCTATCAGGCCCTTGTCGGCTGCTGGCCGGCCGAGTTTCATGGCGACAACGATCTCGACGCCGCGATGACGGCGGAACTGCGCGACCGCATGTCCGCCTATATGACCAAGGCGGTCAGGGAGGCGAAGACTGAATCGAGCTGGATCAATCCGAACGACGATTATGAGACTGCGCTGCTGTCGCTGATCGGGCGCTGCCTTGACGTCTCTAGGCCCAATCCGTTCCTGGCCGATTTCCGGGCCTTTCATCGCACCATCGCGCTTCCCGGAGCGGTCAGCGGATTGGCACAGGCGGCAATCAAGCTCACCGCGCCGGGTGTTCCGGATACCTACCAGGGGAGTGAGCTCTGGGACTTCAGCCTGGTCGACCCCGACAATCGCAGGCCTGTCGATTTCGAGGATCGGGCGACCAGGCTTGCGCGGCTCAGCGCCGCGTTCGCTCAGCAGCGTGAGCAACTGGCATCGGGCTTGTTGGCCGACTGGACAGACGGCACCGTCAAGCTGTTCGTCGTGTGGCGGCTGTTGGCGCTGCGACAGGCGCTGCCCGAACTGTTTCGCCGCGGGCTCTATGCGCCGGTCGAGGCCGAAAACGACATGGCCGAACACGTGGTGGCCTTCGTCCGCGGCAACGGTGAGGCGCAAGTTCTCACCGTCGTGCCGCGGCTCGCCACCCGGCTGTGTTCGAGGGCCGGTGGCTGGCCGCTGGGCGAGGCGGCCTGGGGTGACACGGCCCTGACTTTGCCCGTCGAAGCGGTCAATGGGTCCTGGGAAAACGTCTTTACCGGGCGCAGGATTGAGACCGAGGCGGGAGACCGTCTGTCGCTGCGGCACCTGCTGGCAGATTTTCCGATCGCGGTTCTGGTGCAACCCTCTCCGTTTGCCGCCTGACGGAACCCGGCTGCCCGACGGATTCCGACGCGGAGGTGCGCCAGTATCGCATTCGGCGAGGAGCCGGCGCGGCGTGTTCCTTGACACTCTCCAGGGCATCGGGATAGATCCAGACATCCTGCCGGGCGGCGGAAGTCCGGGGGTGTAGCTCAGTCGGTTAGAGCGCCGGCCTGTCACGCCGGAGGCCGCGGGTTCGAGTCCCGTCACTCCCGCCACCTGCCGCCCTGAACGCACGCCGCGAGGTTCGCGTGTCCCCTCTGCTGAACGAGTACCTGCCCATCCTGATTTTCATCGGCCTGGCGGTCGTCATCGCCGGTGCCGCGATCGGGGCGTCTTACATCGTGGCCGGCGAACGCCCGGACCCCGAGAAGAACGCCCCGTACGAATGCGGCTTCGATCCGTTCGAGGATTCGCGCGGCAAGTTCGACGTCCGCTTCTACCTTGTGGCCATCTTGTTCATCATCTTCGACCTGGAAGTGGCCTTTCTCTTTCCCTGGGCCGTAGCGCTCGGAGATATCGGGGTTTTTGGCTTCTGGTCGATGATGCTTTTCCTCGCAATCCTGACCGTTGGATTTATATACGAGTGGCGGAAGGGAGCCTTGGAATGGGAATAATTGTCCCCCCCGGGTCGAATGATCCGGCGGTGCCAAAGGGCGGCGACGTTGACCAGCTCTGGCAGGGTGTGAACGACGCGATCCAGGAAAAGGGCTTCCTGCTGACGCAGGTCGATAATCTGGTCAACTGGGCGCGCGCGGGTTCGATGTGGCCGATGACGTTTGGCTTGGCCTGCTGCGCCATCGAGATGATGCATGCCTATGTCAGCCGGTATGATCTCGACCGCTTTGGCGTGGTGCCGCGGCCGAGTCCCCGCCAGTCCGATGTGATCATCGTCGCCGGCACGCTGACCAACAAGATGGCGCCGGCCTTCCGCCGGGTCTATGACCAGATGGCGGAGCCGCGCTACGTGATCTCGATGGGGTCGTGCGCCAATGGCGGCGGCTACTATCATTACTCCTATTCGGTGGTGCGCGGTTGCGATCGGGTAATCCCGGTCGACGTGTATGTACCCGGCTGTCCCCCGACGGCGGAGGCGCTGGTCTACGGCGTGCTGCTGTTGCAGAAGAAGATCCGGCGCACCGGAACATTGTGGCGTTAGCAATCACAAAAGCTCGCAGGACATCATGGATCTGGCACTTCGCGATCTTGGCGAGTACGTGCAGGCAGCGCTGCACGAGGCTGTTCTGTCGGTGGACACCGGCCGCGACGAGTTGTGCATTCTGGTGAAGACGCCGGCGTTGCCGCGCGTCCTGAGGTATCTGCGCGACGACGTCAATTGTCAGTTCAAGCAGTTGATGGACGTCTGCGGCGTCGATTATCCCGGCCGCGCCGAGCGGTTCGAGGTCGTCTACAATCTGCTGAGCCTGACGCACAACCGGCGCATCCGGGTGAAGGTCCGCACCGACGAGAGGACTCCGGTGCCGACGGTGACCAGTGTTTTCAACTCGGCCGGCTGGTGGGAGCGGGAGGCTTGGGACCTTTACGGGATCCTGTTCCTCGAACATCCGGATCTCCGGCGCATCCTCACCGATTACGGCTTTGAGGGGCATCCCCTGCGCAAGGATTTCCCGCTGACCGGATATGTCGAGGTGCGCTGGGACGACGAGCAGAAGCGCATCGTCTACGAACCGGTGAAGCTGCCCCAGGATTTCCGCAATTTCGATTTCCTCAGTCCCTGGGAAGGCATGCAGGAGTATCTGCCGGGCGACGAGAAGGCGGACGGAAAGCACTGATGGCCGAAACACAGATCAAGAACTTCACGCTCAATTTCGGGCCTCAGCATCCTTCGGCGCACGGCGTCCTCCGGCTGGTCCTGGAGATGGACGGCGAAACGATCGAGCGGGCCGATCCGCATGTGGGTCTGCTGCATCGCGGCACCGAGAAGCTGATCGAATACAAGACGTATCTGCAGGCGGTGCCGTATTTCGACCGTCTCGACTATGTCGCCCCGCAGAACCAGGAGCATGCGTTCGCTCTGGCCGCGGAGAAGCTGCTGGGAATCGAGGCGCCGCCGCGCGGTCAGTACATCCGCGTGCTCTATGCCGAGATCGGGCGCGTGCTCAATCACATCTTCACCGTCTGCGCGTTTGCCATGGACGTGGGCGCGATGACCCCCATGCTCTGGGGATTCGAGCAGCGCGAGATTTTGATGGAGTTCTGCGAGCGGGTCTGCGGCGCCCGCATGCACATGAATTACTTTCGCCCGGGAGGCGTGGCGCTGGATATGCCGGCGGGGCTCACCGACGATATCTGGACGTGGTCCGAGCAGTTTCCGCAGTGCATCGACGATCTGGAAGAGCTGCTGACGGAGAATCGCATCTTCAAGCAGCGCGCGGTGGATATCGGCGTGATCGATGCGACGCAGGCGCTCGACTGGGGATTCAGCGGGCCCTGTCTGCGGGCGAGCGGCGTTGCCTGGGACCTGCGCAAGGCCCAGCCCTATGATGCTTACGATCGGGTGGATTTCGACGTGCCGGTGGGCAAGCACGGCGACTGCTATGATCGCTACCTGGTGCGCATGTACGAGATGCGCGAGAGCCTGAAGATCATTCGCCAGTGCCTGCAGGAGATGCCGAGCGGCCCGGTGCGGGTGGATGACCGGAAGATCGCGCCGCCGCCTCGTGCCGAGATGAAGCACTCGATGGAAGCGCTCATCCACCATTTCAAGCTGTACACCGAGGGCTACCACGTTCCGGAAGGGGAAACCTACACCGTGGTGGAGGCTCCAAAGGGCGAGTTCGGGGTTTACCTGGTTGCCGACGGCACCAACCGGCCATACCGCTGCAAGATCCGGACGCCAGGTTTCGCCCACTTGCAGGCGATGGACTTCCTCTGCCGCGGTCATATGCTGGCCGATGTCGTCGCCGTGCTGGGCTCGCTGGATATCGTTTTCGGAGAGGTAGACCGATGAGCGAGCGCAGTGCTATTGCCGTTTCCGGGCCGCCCTTCGCGTTCTCGGACGAGAGCCTCGAGGAGGCGCGCCGCCATCTGGCGAAGTATCCGCAAGGCAGGCAGGCGAGCGCGGTTCTGCCGCTGCTGCATCTGGCTCAGCGTCAGAACGGCGGCTACCTGACGCTGCAGGCGCTCGATTATGTGGCCGACTTCCTGCAGATGCCGCCCATCCGCGTTTACGAAGTCGCGACCTTCTACACGATGTTCAACCTGCAGCCCGTCGGCCGGAACTTCGTGCAGGTCTGCACCAACGTCCCGTGCTGGCTGCGGGGCTCCGATGAGGTCATCGCCGTCTTTCGCGAGAAGTTGGGCATCGGCGTCGGCGAAACCAGCGACGACGGGTTGTTCACGCTGGCGGAAGGGGAATGTCTCGGCGCCTGTGTCAATGCGCCGATGATGCAGATCGGTGACGACTACTACGAGGATCTGACACCGGAAAGCGTCGCCGCGATCCTGGATGCGCTGGCGCGCGGGGAGAAACCGAAGGCGGGCTCGCAGATCGGTCGTCGCGGCGCCGAGCCGGCGGGAGGGCTGACCTCGCTGACGGCGATGCCTGGAGCGCCATCCGGGCCTGGCAAGCAAGGCGGAGAGGCTTGATGCTCAAGGATCAGGACCGGATCTTCACCAATCTCTACGGCTTCGGCGAGCTCAATCTGCAAGGAGCGCGCGCACGCGGCGACTGGGATGGCACGCACGAGCTGATTGCGCGGGGCCGCGTCGCCATCGTCGACGAAGTTCGCAAGTCCGGTTTGCGTGGCCGGGGCGGTGCCGGGTTTGTCACCGGCATGAAATGGTCGTTCATGCCCAAGGAGGTGAGCGATCGCCCGCACTACCTGGTCGTCAACGCCGACGAGGGCGAGCCCGGTACCTGCAAGGATCGCGAGATCATGCGGCACGAGCCGCACAAGCTGATCGAGGGGTGCCTTCTCGCCGGCGTCGGTATGGCTGCCCACACCGCCTACATCTACGTCCGCGGCGAGTTCTTCCGCGAGATCGAGGCGCTGGAGCGGGCGATCGACGAAGCGCGCGAGGCCGGCCTGCTCGGCCTGAATGCCTGCGGCTCGGGCTGGGCCTTCGATATTCACGTTCACCGGGGCGCCGGAGCGTACATCTGCGGCGAAGAGACGGCACTGATCGAAAGCCTTGAGGGCAGGAAGGGGCAGCCGCGCCTGAAGCCGCCGTTTCCAGCCAACGTCGGGCTTTACGGGTGTCCGACGACCGTCAACAACGTCGAGACGATTGCGGTCGTTCCGACCATCATGCGGCGGGGCGGCGACTGGTTCGCCAGCATCGGCCGGCCGAAGAATACCGGCACCAAGCTCTTCAACATCTCAGGGCACGTCAACCAACCCTGTACCGTTGAAGAGGAAATGGGCATTCCTCTCAAGGAACTGATCGAACGACACGCCGGCGGCGTGCGCGGTGGCTGGAACAATCTGCTGGCCATCATCCCCGGTGGGTCATCCGTGCCAGCGATGCCACGCTCGATCTGCGAAACGGTGCGCATGGACTTCGATGGCTTGCAGCAGGCGAAATCGGGCCTCGGCACCGCCGCTGTGATCGTCATGGACAAATCGACCGACATCGTCCGCGCCGTCACCCGCTTTTCGCGCTTCTACAAGCACGAGAGTTGTGGACAGTGTACGCCGTGTCGGGAGGGCACCGGCTGGCTGTGGCGGGTGATGGAAAGGATCAGTGCGGGCCGCGCCCGTCCCGAAGAAATCGACCTGCTGAGCCAGGTGACCCGCCAGATCGAGGGGCACACGATCTGTGCCCTGGGGGACGCGGCGGCCTGGCCGATTCAGGGATTGATCCGAAATTTCCGGCCCGAACTGGAGCAGCGCATCGCTGAATACCAGGCAAGCCAAAACAAACAAGCGGCGTAAGGGCGGAGAGCGATGCCGAAGCTGACGATCGACGGACGACAGGTCGAGGTCCCGGCGGGCCTCACCTTGCTGCAGGCTTGCGAGAGCGTCGGCGTCGAGATCCCGCGGTTTTGCTACCACGAACGCCTCGCCATCGCCGGCAACTGCCGGATGTGCCTCGTCGGGATGCAGGGCTCGCCGAAGCCGATTGCGTCGTGTGCGATGCCGGCGGCCGACGGCATGGTGGTCGAGACCAACACCCCGAAGGTGCTCGCGGCCCGAAAGGGTGTGATGGAGTTCCTGCTGATCAACCACCCGCTCGACTGCCCGATCTGCGACCAGGGCGGCGAGTGCGATCTTCAGGATCAGGCCCTGTATTACGGCTTCGACCGCGGTCGCTACCACGAGAACAAGCGCGCGGTGCCGGAGAAACACTTCGGTCCGCTGGTGAAGACGTTCATGACGCGCTGCATCCATTGCACGCGCTGCATCCGCTTTGCCCAGGACATTGCCGGCGTCCCCGAACTCGGAGCGACCGGCCGCGGCGAGGACATGCAGGTCACCACCTACGTTGAGAAGGCGCTGTCCTCGGAGCTGTCCGGAAACATCATCGATCTTTGTCCGGTCGGCGCCCTGACCAGCAAACCCTACGCGTTCGTCGCGCGGCCGTGGGAGCTGTCGAAGACCGAGTCAGTGGACGTGATGGACGCCGTCGGCTGTAACATCCGCATCGACGCGCGCACCAGCGAGGTCGTCCGCGTCCTGCCGCGTGTCAACGAGGACGTCAACGAGGAGTGGATCTCGGACAAGTCCCGCTTTGCCTGCGATGGGCTGCGCCGCCAGCGGCTGGACCGGCCTTACGTGCGGGAAGCTGGAAAGCTTCGTCCGGCGAGCTGGACGGAAGCCTTCGCGGCGATCGGCGCCAGGCTGCAGGGCGTTCCGGGTAATCGGATCGCTGCCATAGCCGGCGACCTCGCCTGTGCCGAGTCGATGCTGCTGCTCAAGCAATTGATGGCACTCCTGGGCTCGCCGAACATCGATTGCCGGCAGGACGGCGCCGCACTGCCCGCCGCCCCGCGCGCCGCCTACCTGTTTAACACGACGATCGCCGGGATCGAGCGCGCCGACGCGCTTTTGCTTATCGGGACCAACCCGCGCCTCGAAGCAGCCGTGTTGAACGCGCGCATCCGCAAGCGATGGCGAACGGGCGACCTGGCGGTGGCGCTGCTGGGGCCGGCCCTCGATCTCACTTACGACTATCAGCACCTCGGCGACGACCCCCGTCTGCTCGGCGCGCTGGTGGGCGGCGATCACGGCTTCGCGCGGACGTTGCACGAGGCCGAAAGGCCGATGCTGATCTTGGGGCAGGCAGCGCTGACCCGTCCGGATGGCGCAGCGATCCTGGACGCCGCTCGCCGGCTCGCCGAAGCAACGGGTATGGCGGGTGGCGATCGTCGCTGGAACGGCTTCAATATCCTGCACACGGCCGCGGCGCGGGTCGGCGGGCTCGATCTCGGGCTGGTGCCCGGCCCGGGTGGCCGGAACGTGGCGGGGATTCTGGAAGGCGCCGAAACCGGCGAAATCGAGATCGTTTACCTGCTGGGCGCGGACGAGATCGAGACCTCCCGGCTGGGCAATGCCTTCGTCATCTACCAGGGGCACCACGGCGATGCGGGCGCGCACCGCGCTGACGTGATTCTGCCGGGCGCCACCTACGCGGAGAAGGACGCCACCTACGTGAACACCGAAGGGCGGGTGCAGCGCGGCTATTTCGCCTGCCTGCCCCCCGGTCAGGCACGGGAGGATTGGGCGATCCTGAGGGCGCTGTCCGGGGCGCTGGGGCACCCGCTGCCGGTCACCGACCTCGCCGAGGTCCGGGCACAAATGGCCGCGGCAGCACCGATCTTCGCGCTGCCGGATGTTATTACCGCCAGTGCCTGGGGCAGCTTCGGTTCGGCGGGAGCGATCGATGAGGCGCCGTTGCGGCCCTATTTCGAGAGCTATTACCTGACCAATCCGATCTGTCGTGCGTCCGAGACAATGGCAAAATGCGTTGAAGCCTTTGGAGGGAATGCCGCCGTGAAGACCGGGACCCATGGCTGAGCTCTGGGCAGGGTGGATCTGGCCAACCGCCTGGATTGTCATCCAGATCCTGGCGATCGTGCTGCCGTTGCTGCTGGCGGTCGCCTACCTGACGCTGGCCGAGCGCAAGGTGATTGCGGCGATGCACCTGCGCAAGGGGCCGAATGTCGTCGGCCCGTTCGGCCTGCTGCAGCCGATGGCCGACGGGCTCAAGCTGTTTCTCAAGGAAACGATCATCCCGACCGGCGCCAACCGCGGCGTCTTCGTGATCGCTCCGATGATCACCTTCATCCTGGCGCTCGTCGCCTGGGCGGTCATTCCCTTCGGTCGCCATGGCGATGGCTCGCCGATGGTTCTGGCCGACATTAACGTCGGCATCCTCTACCTGTTCGCCATTTCGTCGCTGGGCGTCTACGGCATCATCATGGCCGGCTGGGCCAGCAACTCGAAGTATGCCTTTCTCGGCGCGATCCGCTCGGCGGCGCAGATGGTGTCCTACGAGGTCTCGATCGGTTTCGTCATCGTCACCGTCCTGCTGTGCGTGGGCTCTCTCAACCTGTCGGACATCGTCGAAGCACAGGCGGGGTCGTGGGGCCTGTTCAACTGGTTTGTTTTCCCGCTGCTGCCGATGGCGGTGATCTTCTTCGTCTCGGGCCTGGCCGAGACCAACCGGCATCCGTTCGATCTTCCGGAAGCGGAAGCGGAGCTGGTCTCGGGATACAACGTCGAATACTCGGCGATGACCTTCGCCCTGTTCTTCCTCGGTGAATACGCCAACATGATCCTGATGTCGGGGATGACGTCGGTGCTCTTTCTTGGCGGATGGCTTCCCCCCTTCAACGTCGCGCCGTTCACCTGGATACCCGGTCCCGTCTGGTTTGCGCTCAAAATCGCCGCCTGCCTGTTCGTGTTTCTCTGGGTGCGCGCGACCTTCCCGCGATACCGGTACGACCAGCTGATGCGGCTGGGCTGGAAGGTGTTTCTGCCGGTCTCGCTGGCCGCCGTTGCTGTCGTCGCGGGCGCGCTGCTCGCTTTTGGCTGGATGCCGGCGAGAGCCGGCTGAGGGATGTCGCTGCCGTGAGCTTTATGGATCGTACCGCCCGTGCCGTCTTGCTGAGCGAGCTGGTGGCTGGGTTGGCGCTGACCTTCAGGTATATGTTCAAGCCGTCGGTGACGCTGAACTACCCTTACGAAAAAGGGCCGATCAGCCCGCGGTTTCGCGGCGAGCATGCCTTGCGGCGCTATCCCAATGGCGAAGAGCGGTGCATCGCCTGCAAGCTGTGCGAGGCGATCTGCCCGGCTCAGGCCATCACCATCGAGGCTGAACCGAGAGCCGATGGCAGTCGCCGCACCACCCGCTACGACATCGACATGGTGAAGTGCATCTACTGCGGCTATTGCCAGGAAGCCTGCCCGGTCGATGCCATTGTCGAGGGACCCAACTTCGAGTTTTCGACAGAGACCCGTGAGGAGCTGCTCTACGACAAGGAGAAGCTGCTCGCGAACGGGGACCGGTGGGAAAGCGAGCTCGCCGCCAATCTGACGGCCGAGGCTCCATACCGTTGACTGATGCGCCGCGATCGGACAGAAAGGGGCGGCGGTAAAGCAGACATCGGGACCCGCTCGAAAATTCACCGTACCGCCACTGTCCGTTCGGAAAGCCGATGATCATCTCAGCGCTGGCCTTCTACGTCTTTGCCGCGATCGCAATTGTCTCGGGCGTGATGGTGGTCGCGGCTCGCAACCCCGTCCACTCCGTGCTTTTTCTGATCCTGGCGTTCTTCAATGCCGCCGGCCTCTTCGTCCTGATGGGCGCGGAGTTCCTGGCGATGATCCTCGTCGTGGTTTACGTGGGTGCCGTTGCCGTGATGTTCATGTTCGTCGTCATGATGCTGGACATCAATTTCGCCGAGCTGCGCCAGGGCTTTCTGCGGTATCTGCCGATCGGCGGACTGATCGGCCTGATTCTGCTGGTTGAAATGCTGGCCGTGCTGGCCGGGTGGCAGCTGGCACCGGAAGCGCGGGTGGTGGAGACGTTCGCCGCCGCTCCGCCGCCGGCGGAGGTGACCAACACACACGCGCTGGGTCAGCTTCTCTATACCCACTACATCTACCTATTTCAGGTGGCGGGTCTGATCCTGCTGATCGCAATGATCGGCGCCATCGTGCTCACCCACAGGCGTCGGCCAGGCGTCCGCCGGCAGAATATCGCGGAGCAGATCGCCCGGCGGGACAGCATAGAGATTCGCAAGATTCCCACCGGGAAGGGCCTGTGATGCTGGCGATCGGTTTGACGCACTACCTGTGGGTGGCGGCGATCCTGTTCGCCACCGGCATCTTTGGTGTTTTCCTGAACCGCAAGAACATCATCATTATTTTGATGTCGATCGAGCTGATGCTGCTGGCGGTCAATATCAACTTCGTCGCCTTTTCCGCATACCTGAACAATCTGGTCGGACAGGTGTTTGCCATGTTCGTCCTCACCGTGGCGGCGGCCGAGGCGGCGATTGGCCTCGCCATCCTCGTCGTCTATTTCCGCAATCGCGGCTCCATTGCCGTCGAAGACATCAACACCATGAGAGGATGAGGGACGGGCAATGACGGTGGCCGTGGTCTTCCTGCCCCTGATCGGCGCAATCATTGCCGGTTGCCTCGCGTTCGTGGAGCCTGAGGACAAGCATGCCAAGCACCGCATCGATGCGCTGGCGCAGCGCATCACCTGCGGCGCGCTGCTGGCCTCGATGGTGCTCGCGATCATCGTCTTCTGGGATGTGGCGATCGACGGCAACGCGCACACCGTGACCATCCTGAACTGGATTGAATCGGGGACCTTCCAGGTTTCGTGGGCGCTGAAGGTGGACTCGCTGACTGCCGTCATGATGCTGGTGGTGACCATCGTCTCGGCAATGGTGCATGTCTATTCCATCGGCTACATGCACCACGACAACAGCATCCCGCGGTTCATGGCGTACCTGAACCTGTTCACCTTCTTCATGCTGATGCTGGTGACGGCCGATAACCTGGTGCAGATGTTCTTCGGATGGGAAGGCGTCGGTCTCGCCTCCTACCTGCTGATCGGCTTCTGGTACGACCGGCCCTCGGCCAACGCGGCGGCGATCAAGGCGTTCGTCGTTAACCGCGTCGGAGACTTCGGGTTCACGCTGGGGATTTTCGCCACATTCCTGCTGTTCGGCTCGGTCAACCTCGACACCATCTTTGCGGCCGCGCCGGGTCAAGCCAACACGATGATTTCGGTCTACGGCACCGAATTGCACGCGTTGACGCTGATCTGCCTGCTTTTGTTCGTGGGCGCGATGGGCAAGTCGGCGCAGCTCGGCTTGCACACCTGGCTGCCGGACGCGATGGAAGGCCCGACGCCGGTCTCGGCGCTGATCCATGCGGCGACGATGGTGACTGCCGGGGTGTTCATGGTCGCGCGCTGCTCTCCGCTTTTCGAGCAATCGGATGCGGCGCTGACGATGGTCACGGTGGTTGGCGGGCTGACCTGCCTGTTCGCGGCGACCGTCGCCTGCACGCAGAACGACATCAAGCGGGTGATCGCGTATTCGACCTGCTCGCAGCTCGGCTACATGTTCTTCGCCTGCGGGGTTTCGGCTTACACCGCGGGCATCTTCCACCTGATGACGCATGCCTTCTTCAAGGCACTGCTGTTCCTCGGATCCGGTTCGGTCATCCACGCCATGTCCGACGAGCAGGACATGCGCAAGATGGGCGGGTTGTGGAAGCTGATCCCGGTGACCTATGCGCTGATGTGGATCGGCAACCTCGCGTTGGCGGGGATCTGGCCCTTCGCCGGGTATTTCTCGAAGGATTTCATTCTGGAATCGGCCTGGGGGGCGGGCACCTTCGTCGGGACGCTGGCATTCTGGCTCGGCATCACCGCGGCGTTCCTCACCGCCTTCTATTCCTGGCGCCTGCTGATCATGACGTTTCACGGGACACCCCGCAGCGACGAGAGTGTGGTGGCCCGGATTCATGAATCACCCAAGTCGATGCTGATCCCGATGATGGTGCTGGCCGTCGGCGCCGTCTGCGCCGGCTTCATCGCCTACGAGCCGCTGGTGGGCCACCACTGGCAGGAGTTCTGGCGCGGCGCGATCATCGTGCTGGAAGACCATCCGGCGCTTGAGCACGCGCACGATGCGCCGACGTGGGTCAAGCTGCTGCCGCTGGCCGTCGGTCTTGCCGGCATCGCGCTCGCTTACATTCTGTACATGTTCACGTCGGGAATCCCGCAGATGCTGGCGAGCCGGTTCCAGGCTCTCTACCAGTTCCTGTTGAACAAGTGGTACTTCGATGAACTGTACGACGGGATCTTCGTTCGGCCGGCTTTCCGCATCGGCCGCGGGCTGTGGAAGGGCGGCGACGGCGCCTTGATCGACGGCATCGGGCCCGACGGCGTTGCGGCTACCGCGGTGCGCATCGCGCGGGGTGCGGTCCGGCTGCAGACGGGTTACATTTTCCACTATGCCTTCGCCATGCTGATCGGGGTTCTGCTCCTCGTGTCGTGGTACCTCTTTCGCGTGATGGGCTGAGGCGTCGTCGATGGGCAATCTGCCATTTCTCTCGTTGGTTACCTTTCTCCCGCTGCTCGGCGCCGGCTTTATCCTGGTGATCCGCGGCGCGCCGGACGTCGTTGCCCGGAACGCGCGCAACGTCGCCCTGCTCACGTCATCGGCGACCTTCCTGCTGTCGCTGGGCATCTGGTTCAACTTCGATCCATCGACCGCCGATTTCCAGTTCGAGGAGCGGGCGCTGTGGATGCCCGCCTTCAATATCGCCTACCACATGGGCGTCGATGGCATCTCGATGCCGTTCGTCCTTCTGTCCACCTTGCTCATTCCCATCTGCATCCTCGCCAGCTGGACCAGCATCACCAGCCGGGTCAAGGAGTACATGATTGCCTTCCTGCTGATGGAAACGATGCTGGTCGGTACCTTCTGCGCCCTCGATCTGATCTTGTTCTATCTGTTCTTCGAGGGCGTGCTGATTCCGATGTTCCTGATCATCGGCGTCTGGGGCGGACCGCGCCGCGTGTACTCGGCGTTCAAGTTCTTCCTTTATACCCTGGCCGGCTCGGTGCTGATGCTGCTGGCGCTCCTCGCTCTCTACCTGCACGCCGGCACCACCGACATTCCGACGCTGCTGCACTATGACCTGCCGTCGCGCATGCAGCACTGGCTGTGGCTGGCCTGCTTTGCCGCCTTCGCGGTGAAGTTGCCGATGTGGCCGGTGCACACCTGGCTGCCGGACGCCCACGTCGAGGCGCCCACCGCGGGCTCGGTCGTTCTCGCGGGCGTGCTGCTGAAGTTCGGCGGATACGGCTTTCTGCGCTTCTCGCTGCCGATGTTTCCCGAGGCGTCGATCACCTTCGCCCCGTTGGTGTTCGCGCTCAGCGTGATCGCGGTGGTGTACACCTCGCTGGTGGCGCTGGCTCAGGAAGACATGAAGAAGCTGATCGCCTACTCGTCGGTGGCGCATATGGCTTTTGTCACGGTCGGCGCCTTCAGCATGACCGCGCCCGGCATCGAAGGGGCGATCTTCCAGATGCTGAGCCACGGCATCGTCTCCGCGGCGCTGTTCCTCGTCGTTGGCGTGGTTTACGACCGCACCCACTCGCGGGACATTGCCACGTATGGCGGTTTGGTCCACCGCATGCCGGTTTACGCGTTGGTCTTCATGCTGTTCATGCTGGCATCGGTCGGCCTGCCCGGCACGAGCGGATTCGTGGGCGAGTTCCTCGTTCTGCTTGGCGCCTTTCAGCACAACGCCTGGGTGGCGACGTTCACCGCGACCGGCGTTATCCTGGGGGCGGCGTATATGCTCTTTCTCTATCGCCGTGTCATCCTGGGCGCGCTGGTGAAGGATACGCTGAAGACGTTGCGCGATCTCAGCCCCCGCGAGATGCTGGTGTTCGCGCCGCTGGCCCTGGTGGTGTTGTGGATGGGGATCTACCCCGACTCCGTCCTTGGCGTAATGCACGCTTCAGTAGAAAATGTGGTTGGCCGGCTTGATGTGGCGCGCGCAGCCTTGGACGCTTCCGCGTTGGCGGCCCGTTAGCACGATCGGATCAGGGAGCTCGACCCACCCATGCCACTCGCCGAAGTTCCCAACGTCGTCTCGGCCATGCCCGAGATTTTTCTCGCGCTCGCCGCCATGGCGTTGTTGATGTTCGGCGCTTTCCAGCCGGAGGCCGACGGGCCGGGCGCGGTGCGCGTGTCCCGGCTGACCATCCGGCTGGGTGTGATCGCTCTCGTCCTCACGCTATTGCTCGTGGTGACCATCGCTGCGCGTGGGCCGATAACGGCATTCGGCAACATGTTCGTCGTCGACGACTATGCGGTCTTCTTCAAATGCCTTGTGGTCGGGGCGGCGGCCCTCTGTCTGCTGATCTCCCAGGACTACCTGGAGTTGCGGGGGATCGCGCGCTTCGAATATGTCGTTCTGGTGCTGCTGGCCACCGCCGGCATGATGCTGATGATCTCGGCGAACGACTTCATTGCGCTTTATGTCGGCCTGGAGATGTCGAGCCTGGCGCTCTACGTGATCGCGTCGTTTCACCGCGATGACGTTCGCTCGGTGGAAGCCGGCCTGAAATACTTCGTGCTGGGCGCGCTCGCTTCGGGGATGCTGCTCTATGGCGCCTCGCTGATCTATGGCTATGCCGGCACCACCGGGTTTGCCGCGATCGCCACCGCCGTCAGCACCCTGCACGGCGCGGTCCCGCTCGGCCTGATGGTCGGTCTGGTTTTCGTCATGGCCGGCCTGGCGTTCAAGGTTTCGGCGGTTCCGTTTCATATGTGGACCCCGGATGTCTATGAGGGCGCTCCGACCCCGGTCACCGCCTTTTTCTCGCTTGCACCGAAGGTGGCGGCGATCGCGCTGCTGCTGCGGGTGATGATGGAGCCGTTCGGCGACATGGTGGCGCAATGGCGCCAGATCATCGTCTTTCTCTCGATCGCCTCCATGCTGCTCGGTGCGTTTGCCGCGATCGGCCAGACCAACATCAAGCGACTAATGGCCTACAGCTCCATCGGGCACGTGGGCTATGCGCTGATCGGGCTCGCGGTGGGGGGCGAGGAGGGAATTCGCAGCGTCCTCATCTATATGGCGATCTACCTGGTCATGAACCTCGGAACCTTTGCCTGCATCCTGTGCATGCGCCGCCACGAGCAGATGGTCGAGGACATTGCGGATCTTGCCGGTGCCTCGCGGGTCAATCCGATGATGGCTCTGGCGCTCGCCATCTTCATGTTCTCCATGGCCGGTATTCCTCCGCTGGCCGGTTTCTTCAGCAAGCTCTACATCTTCCTGGCTGCGGTTCAGGCTGAAATGTACGTGCTGGCCGTCATCGGCGTGCTGTCCAGTGTGGTAAGCGCCTTCTACTATTTGCGCATCGTCAAGGTGATGTATTTCGACCCGGCGGTGGAACCGCTCGATCGGACTCTGGGGACCGAGTTGCGGTTGGTGATCTTGGGCACGGCCGTTCTCATCGTCCTGTTCTTCCTTTATCCGGAGCCGATCCTGTCGAGCGCCAGTGTCGCGGCGGCGTCGCTGCTCGCCGGAAGCTAGGATCATGGGTGCGGCGCTGCCGCTGCCGCCCTTCTTTCGTCTCATTCATCTGGACCGCGTTGACTCGACCAGTGACGAGGCCAGGCGGCTCGCGGGGATGGGGGCGGATGAAGGCACGCTGGTTTGGGCGGATGAGCAAACCGGTGGGCACGGTCGTCTCGGCCGCACATGGATCTCTCCGCCGGGCAATCTCTACGTCTCGCTCCTCCTGCGCCCGGCGGAGACGGCGTCCCAGTCGGTGCAGTTGACCTTCGTCACCGCCGTGGCCCTGGCCGAGGTGATCGCCGGAGTGCTTCCGGCCCCACGCCGGGTCGGCTGCAAATGGCCGAATGACGTGCTCATCGATGGCAGGAAGGTATCCGGCATCCTGCTGGAATCGCAGTCAAGCGCGGATAGGGCCCTCGAGACGCTGGTGATCGGCGTCGGCGTCAATATCGGCTCGCATCCGCCGGCCGAAGCCGTGATGTACCCGGCGACGTCGCTGCATGCGGAAGGCGCGGAAGGAGAAGAGCCGGGTGCTCTGTTGCAGCGGTTCTGCGTGTCCTTCCTGCGCTGGTACGAGGTTTGGCGCCGCCAAGGCTTTGAGCCCATTCAGCATGCGTGGCTCGATCGTGCGGAGAAGCTTCACCACCCGGTCGAGGTGCGGCTCGATGCCAGCGTCATCAGGGGCACCTTTGTCGGATTGGATGCGACCGGCGCGATGCTGCTGCGAGAGGGTGGACGCAGCCGCGTCATTCTGGCCGGCGATGTCTTCCCCGGGACGACGTGAAGGATAAGGAACCAAGAACAATGCTGCTCGCCATCGATGTGGGCAACACCAACACCGTGTTTGCGGTTTTCGATGACGTGGGACGGATGAAAGGGCAGTGGCGGTCTTCGACCGACGCCAACCGGACCGCCGACGAGCACGGCGTCTGGCTGACGCAGCTCCTCGCCCTGCAGAATATCGACCGGTTGGCGATCCATCATGGGGTGATTGCCTCGGTCGTGCCGGCGGCGTTATTCAGCCTGCGCCGGATGTTCCGCCGCTACTTCGACTGCAATCCGATGATTGTCGGCACCCCCGAAGTGGACGTCGGCATCCGCGTGATGATCGACCGCCCGGAAGAGGTCGGGGCCGACCGGCTCGTCAATGCGCTCGGTGCCTACGAAGAATATGGAGGGTCCCACATCATCGTCGATTTTGGAACGGCCACGACCTTCGATGTCATCGACGCCGACGGCAGCTATATGGGCGGGGCGATTGCGCCGGGCGTGAATATGTCGCTGGAAGCGCTGCGCCGCGTCGCGGCGCAACTGCCGCGGGTTGCGATCGGCCGGCCTGATCGCGTCGTCGGCAAGACCACGGCGCAGGCGATGCGCTCGGGGATCTTCTGGGGCTATGTGGGCTTGATCGAGGGCATCATCGAGCGCATCCGCCGCGAGATGGACGTTCCGATGGGCGTGATCGCCACCGGCGGCGTCGCTCCGCTGTTTACGGAATGTTGTCCGGTTCTGGAACGTGTGGATCCGCACCTCACCCTGAAGGGACTGTATGCCGTTTTCCGTCGGAACATCGCCCGACTGCCGGAGCGGTGACGTCCGACAGATGAGCTTCGCGGACAACGACGAACTGCTGTTTCTGCCGCTGGGCGGCGCCGGCGAAATTGGCATGAACCTGAGCCTGTACGGCTGGGGTCCGCCGGGACGCCACCGCTGGCTGATGATCGACTGCGGCATCGGCTTCAACAACAATACCATTCCCGGCGTAGACATCCTGGTGCCCGACCCGGCGTTTATCGTCGAACGCCGCGAGCAGCTGGTGGGACTCGTGCTGACGCATGCGCACGAAGATCATCTCGGCGCGGTGCCTTACCTCTGGCCGGCGCTCCGCTGCCCTGTTTTCGCAACTCCGTTCGCGCGCGCGGTGCTGCAGCGGAAAATTGGGGAAGGGACGCCGGCGTCCGGCCTGCGGCCGATGCCGATTCCGGCAAATGGGCATCTGGAGGTCGGGCCGTTTGCCCTGCAGGTGATCGGCATGACGCACTCCATCCCGGAGGCACAGGCTATCGTGGTGCGAACGCCGGCCGGTGCCATCTTGCACACGGGCGACTGGAAGCTCGATCCCGATCCGGTGGTGGGACCGACCTCAGACGAAGCTGCCCTGCAGGCGCTGGGCGAGGAAGGCGTTCGCGCCCTCGTTTGTGATTCGACCAACGTGTTCGTACCCGGAAATGCTGGTTCCGAGGGATCGCTTGCGCCATCGTTGCGCCAGGTGATCGCCGGCTGCCCGCAGCGGGTGGTCGTCACCTGCTTTGCCTCGAATGTCGCCCGCCTTGCGACGATTGCTGCCGCTGCGCATGCCAACGGCCGCGTCGTGGTGACGGCGGGGAACGCGCTGAGAAGAAACTATGCCGCGGCGCGGGAGTGCGGCTACCTCGGCGACGTGCCGCCGTTCCTTGAAGACAATCTGGCTGGCCGATTGTCGCGCCGGCAAACCCTGATCCTCTGCACGGGAGGGCAGGGGGAACCGCGGGCGGCATTGGCGCGCATCGCCGCCGGAGAGTACCCTCGGGTGACGCTGGAGGCGGGAGATACGGTGATTTTCTCCTCGCGGGAGATCCCCGGCAACGAATTGGCCATCGGCCGGCTCCAGAATACCCTCCTGCGGCTGGGCGTCGGGGTGATCACCGACCGGCAGGAAAGGATCCACGTCTCCGGCCATCCTCCTCGGGGCGATCTGGAGCGGATGTATGCGCTCGTCCGACCGAATGTTTCGGTTCCGGTCCATGGGGAGTATCGCCACATGCTCGAGCATGTGCGCTTCGCCCGGAACCTGAACGTCCCCGAGACCATCCTGGCCGAAAACGGCACGATGGTCCGCCTGGCACCGGGGCCGGCGCAGGTGATTGACCACGTGCCCGCTGGAAGACTGTCATTGGAGGGCAACCGTCTGGTTCCCATTGATGGCGAGCTTGTGCGAAGCCGCACCAAGGCCATATACAACGGAACCGTCGCCGTAACAGTGGTTCTGGAACGGACAAGTACCGCTGTCCGGCAGGTCCAAATTTCCTGTGTCGGCGTCGTCGAACAGGGCGAAGAGCAGGTCGTGCAGGACATGCAAGACGCGGTATGCCGGTCGGTCGGAGTGCTGCCCCCCGACCGGTATGAAGATGATGAGAGCGTTGCCGAAGTCGCCCGCCTGGCGGTCCGACGGGCGGCACGGCAGGTGATCGACAAGCGGCCGTTCACGCAGGTGCATGTCGTTCGCGTCTGAATAATCTAAAGGAGGGAGACAAATGATCGGTCGCTTCAATCACGTCGCCATAGCCGTTCCGGATCTGGAGGCGGCGACAAGAAAATATAGGGAGGTGCTTGGTGCCAAGGTGTCCGAGCCGCAGGATGAACCCGATCACGGCGTGACCGTTGTGTTCATCGAGCTGCCGAATACCAAGGTCGAGTTGCTGCACCCCCTGGGCGAGAAGTCTCCGATTAAGGGTTTCCTCGACAAGAACCCCGACGGCGGCATTCACCACATCTGCTACGAGGTGGACGACATCATCGCCGCTCGCGAACAGTTGAAGGCAACCGGAGCCCGGGTGCTGGGTGACGGCAACCCGAAGATCGGCGCTCACGGCAACCCGGTGCTCTTCCTGCACCCCAAGGACTTCTACGGCACCCTGGTGGAGCTGGAGCAGGCTCATCCTGCACACGCGGCCTGACGGACGCAGCACTCGCGGGATGGAGATAGCCGGCGATGGGTTGGATCAGCGGCATCGCGGTCTACGTCATCATCTGGTGGCTGGTTATCTTCATGGTGCTGCCCTGGGGCATCCAGACGATCGGTTCTGACGATGTCGCGAGGGGCCATGCTTCGAGTGCGCCGCGTCGGCCACGCATGTTGCTGAAGGCGGCGGTGACCACGGTGGTTGCCGCCGTCCTTTGGCTCGTCGTTTTCTGGATCATAAACTCGGGCGCGATCAGCTTGGCTCCGTCATAAAGCCTGAAGCTCGGCGCTGCTGCCCTTCGCCGCGGTTGCCCGCAAAAACGAAACGGCCGCCCAGGCGACCGTCGCTCCAATCTGGCTCAGCGATAGTGCGACATTTTAATCCGGTCTTTTCCCGGTGCCGCTTTCTTTTGGGCCGAGCCTTGCCCCTGCTTTGGTGGGTTAACTTCTATTGTTACTCGGTTGTCTCCTCAAAACCCGGGCCGACTTTTCCGCAAGTTCGCAATGCTGTAACGTACCGCAGCGATTCGGATCCGTCACTATTTTTTTGTTGATTTCCAGTAATCCAAGATGAAAAAGCACCGATCTTCACCGGTCGGACCGGCGTAACAGGATGTCATAAGCCGCTGGGGCAGCAGATCGGGCATCAGGGTCTGCATTGGCGTCGACAGGGCATTGCCGACCGTCCGCGCCAGCGCGTTCGGAAAGACGTTTGGAGAAAGGACCGAGGCGCATGCGGCTATCCGATTTTTTCCTGCCGACGCTGCGCGAAAATCCTGCCGAAGCCCAAGTAGTATCGCATCGGCTGATGTTGCGCGCTGGAATGATCCGCCAATCGAGTGCGGGCATTTACACTTGGTTGCCGCTGGGTCTCAGGGTCTTGCGCAAGATCGAGAACATCGTGCGCGCCGAACAGGACGCGGCCGGCTGCCATGAAATGCTCATGCCGACCATCCAGTCGGCGGAGCTGTGGCGCGAAAGCGGCCGATACGACGCCTATGGACCGGAGATGCTGCGGATCCGGGACCGGCACGATCGGGAAATGCTCTATGGCCCGACCAATGAGGAGCTGATCACCGAAATCGTGCGAAATTCCATCAGGAGCTACAGGCAACTGCCGAAGCTGCTCTATCACATCCAATGGAAATTTCGGGATGAGATCCGGCCGCGCTTTGGTGTGATGCGCGGCCGCGAGTTCCTGATGAAGGACGCCTATTCGTTCGACCTCGATCGCGCCGGCGCGCTGAGCGCCTACAACAAGATGTTCGTCTGCTATCTCAGAACCTTCGAGCGGATGGGTCTGAAGGCGATCCCGATGCGCGCCGAGACCGGGCCGATCGGCGGCGATCTCAGTCACGAGTTCGTCATCCTTGCCGACACCGGCGAAAGCGAGATCGCCTATCACCGCAGCTTCATCGATCTGACCCTCGGCGCCGGCGCTATCGATTACAATGCGGATTTGCAGCCTCTTGTGGACGCCTATACCGCGCGGTATGCGGCGACGGATGAACAGCGGGACATGGCGACGGAAGCTTCGCTGGGCGAAGATGTGGTCACCGGACGCGGGATCGAGGTCGGTCACATCTTTTATTTCGGCACCAAGTACTCGAAGCCGATGGGGGCGAGCGTCAGTGGGCCGCAGGGAGAACCGGTGTTCCTCGAGATGGGATCCTATGGCATCGGCGTCTCGCGACTTGTCGCTGCCGTCATCGAAGCGTCGCATGACGACGCGGGGATCATCTGGCCTTCGAGCATCGCCCCGTTCAGCGTCGGCCTGATCAACCTGAAGCCCGGCGACGCCGCCTGCGACGCCCTTTCGGCCCGCGCCTACGAGGCGCTGCGTGCCCGCAATCTCGAGGTGCTCCTGGATGACCGCTCCGAGCGTCCGGGCGTCAAGTTCTCCGACATGGATCTGATCGGCATCCCGACGCAGATCATCATCGGCCCGCGTGGCGCGGCCGCGGGAACAGTTGAGCTGAAGATAAGGAAGGGTGGCGAGCGGACCGAATTGCCTTTTGAAGACTCGTTGTCCCGGCTTGCCGCCTGAGGAAATCCGCACCCATGTTCAGTGCTTTCGAATGGACGGTGGCGATGCGCTACCTGCGCCCCCGCCGCAAGGAAGGGTTCATCTCGGTCATCGCCCTGTTCTCCTTCCTCGGCATCTTCCTGGGTGTCGCGACGCTCATCATCGTAATGTCGGTCATGAATGGCTTTCGCCAGGAGCTGCTGGGCCGCATCCTCGGGCTGAACGGACACGTCAGCGTCTACGGCGGCGTGGAAGGGCTCACCGATTACGACCACCTGCGTGATCTTGTGGCGGCGATGCCGGGCGTCGTGCTGGTCGACCCGATGATCGAAAACCAGGTGATGGCGACCGCCAACGGCGTGGCGCGCGGCGCCATGGTGCGCGGCCTGCGTCCGGAAGACATGCGCCAGCGCGAGATCGTCACGTCGCACATCGTGGACGGCTCCCTGGACGACTTCACCGGCGACGATGCCGTGCTGATCGGCGCCCGGCTGGCGGAGCGCATGGGCCTCGGCGTCGGCCAGAAGATCACCCTGATCTCGCCGAAAGGCAACGTCACCGCATTTGGTACGGTGCCGCGGATGCGCGCTTACCGGGTGGTGGGGCTGTTCGATGTTGGCATGTTCGAATACGACAGCAACTTCGTCTTCATGCCGCTCGAGGCGGCCCAGACCTACTTCAACATGCCGAATGCCGTCACCGCCCTGGAGATCTTCCTGGACGATGCGGAAAGAGCGCCGGCCTTCGCCCGGGACCTGCAGAAGATGCTGGCCGGTGTCGGCCGGGTGCACGACTGGCAGCGCGCCAACGCCAACTTCTTTAATGCGATCCAGGTCGAGCGCAACGTCATGTTCCTCATCCTGACGCTGATCATCGTGGTTGCCGCCTTTAACATCATCTCCAGCCTGATCATGCTGGTGAAGGACAAGGGGCGGGCGATCGCCATCCTGCGGACGATGGGTGCCACCAAGGGCGCGATTACGCGCATCTTTTTCCTTTCCGGCGCCAGTGTGGGCGTGCTCGGAACGCTCTGCGGCTTTGTGGCCGGCCTGCTGTTCTGCGACAACATCGAGACCATCCGCCAGGGCATCCAGACACTGACCGGCACCAACGTCTTTGCGCCGGAGATTTACTTTCTGTCGAAGCTGCCGGCGAAGGTGGATCCGGTCGAAGTGGCGACGGTCACCGGCATCGCACTGGTCTTGTCCTTCCTGGCGACGATTTATCCGTCCTGGCGCGCCGCCCGCATCGAGCCGGCCGAAGCCCTTCGCTATGAATGACAGCAGTGCGGTGGAGGCGGCTGTTGTGAGCCGGCCGGTGTTCCGGCTGTCCGGCGTCGTTCGCAACTACTCCCAGGGACGGACGACCCTGCAGGTGTTGCGCGGCATCGATCTCAGTGCGGCGCCCGGCGAACTGGTGGCCCTGGTCGGGCCGTCGGGATCGGGAAAATCGACGCTGCTGCACGTCGCGGGCCTGCTGGAGCGGCCGGACGGGGGCGAGGTCTTTCTCGATGGCGAGCCTTGCGGACCCTTGAACGACGACCGGCGGACGGCCTTGCGCCGCACCCGGATCGGTTTCGTCTACCAGTATCATCATCTGCTGCCGGAATTTTCCGCCGAGGAAAACATCGTGTTGCCGCAGATGATCGCCGGTGTCGGCCGCGCCGACGGGCGGGTGCGTGCGGAGGAACTCCTTGCCAGCCTCGGGCTCGCGGATCGGGCGCAACACCGGCCGGGCCAGCTCTCCGGCGGCGAGCAGCAGCGGGTCGCCATTGCCCGGGCCCTGGCCAACCGGCCGGCGATCGTCCTGGCCGACGAGCCGACGGGGAATCTCGATCCGGTCACCGCGGAAGAAGTCTTCGCGCTGTTCGTGAGCCTCGCCCGCAGCGCCGGCCTGACGGCCCTGATCGCGACCCACAACCCGGTACTGGCCGCCCGGATGGATCGCTCGGTGCGGCTGGAAGGCGGCCGGCTCATCCAGGTGTGACCACAGCGCGACCATTTGCCGATGAAAGAGGGGAGCCGCAGCATCACCTCTTGCGGGAAAGGAGCGACGCTATCATTGCTGCTGTATGGCGTTGCGGATGGATCTTTCCGAGGAGCCGCGAATGAAACCCCTCGTCTTGCTATTTTGCCTGGCACTTGTCGCCGCGGTGACAGCCGGCGCTCCGGCGCAGGCGTTTACCGAGGAACCGCTCACAGCCGGCGGCAAGTCCGGCGGCCAGGCCCTCGCCGATCCGTCGGACCAGTATCGCAACCTCGGCGAGCCGGCTCCGACTCGGGGGCAGGGTGAAAAGCCTGGGGAATCCTCGCCTTTCTCGTTCGGCGTCACCGGTCCCGGGTCGCAATACTCTCCCAGCGTCAATCGTCCCGGCCTCGACAACGACCACCTCTACTGGAACAACAGCAGCCGCTATCAGCGCTAGGCTCGCCAGGGGTAGAGCTTCCGCCCTTCATGCGCGGGGAGCCTCGCGCGCGACCGGCGCGCCCGCCGGCCCCACAAAACAGCGAATTGTGAAGCGGTTCACACTGCCGGCCGCCGATTACGCGTAGCATGGCCTTCTAGGTGATGTCTGGGGGGGACCATGCGGAACAGCCGGCAGCGGATCGTCTCAATTCTTGCCCTGGTGATCGCGGCCAACATCCCGAGGGTCGGGGAGGCCGCCGATGGCAGCACGCATCCCCTGCTGGTGATGGTGCTGTGGCTCGGTGCTCCGCTGTTCGTGATCTGCGCCGGTCTCGGGGCTGCCGTTGCCGTGCAGGCCGTCTTCCTGCTCCGCGCATCTCGCGAACGGAAAAGGCATGCGCGTTCCCGTTCAAGCCTCGCAGACTCCGCGAACCGGAAACGGGCGACCCTCAGGAGTGTTCCCAGCAGGGGGACGCCATGATGCAGACGCCAGGGAGGCACGATGGCGCCGGGCCGACCGCTCAGTCGGCACCGGTCGCCGAATTTGGCCACTTCGATCTGGATGTTGCGATGGAGCACGTCCGCGGCCTGCGGGTGGACCACTTTCGCTGGATGGCGGCTCAGATCACCGAGTGCACCCGATATGTTCGCTCCTCCCTCATGCGCCGCGTCCTTTTCTTCGCGAATGGGCGATCGGGCCGATCCGGCTCGGTGACGCCGTGAAGAGGCAGGCATTGGTCTGTTCGTAGAAACCGGCTCAGCCGGCGCGAAGCGTGTGGATGGCGGCGTCGCGCTCGAACAGATAGAGCAGGGTGCGCAAGGCTTTGCCGCGCGGGCTGGAAAGATCGGGATCGCGCTCAAGGATCAGGCGGGCATCGTCGCCGGCGGTCGCCAGCAGGTCTGCGTGCACCGCGAGATCGGCAACCCGAAATGCAGGCAGCCCGCTTTGCTTGACGCCGAGGACATCGCCCGCGCCGCGCAGCCGCAGATCCTCCTCGGCGATGCGGAAGCCGTCGTCGCTCTCGCGCAGGACGGCAAGGCGGGAGCGCGCGGCCTCGGTGATCGGCGGGGCGTACAGCAGGATGCAGGTCGAGGCGGCGGTGCTGCGGCCGACCCGCCCGCGCAGCTGATGCAGCTGGGCGAGACCGAAACGCTCGGCGTGCTCGATCACCATCACCGTTGCCGCGGGAACATCGACGCCGACCTCGATCACGGTGGTCGCCACCAGCACGCCGGGCGGGCCCTCCCGAAAGGCGCGCATCGCCACATCTCGCTCCGCGGTCTTCATCCGCCCGTGAACAAGCCAGACCTGGCCGGGAAAGATTCGGGCGAGTGCCGCGTATCGGTCTTCGGCGGCGGCGAGGTCCAGTGTCTCCGAGTCCTCGACCAGCGGACACACCCAGTACACCTTGGCACCCGCGGCGATCATCCGGCCGAGTGCCGCGGTGATCTCGTCAAGACGATCGACGGGCACCACACGGGTATCGACCGGGCGCCGCCCCGGCGGCTTTTCGGTGAGCCGTGAGATATCCAGATCTCCGTAGGCGGTGAGCGTCAGCGTTCGCGGGATCGGCGTGGCCGACATGACGAGGACGTCGGTGCGTTCGCCCTTGCCGGCGAGCGCCAGGCGCTGATCGACGCCGAAGCGATGCTGCTCATCGATCACCGCGATTGCGAGGTCGCGGAAAACGACACCCTCCTGCAGCAGGGCATGGGTCCCGACAACGATGCCGATGTCGCCCGAGGCGAGGGACTCGATGGTTGCCCGGCGTGCTCCTTCCTTCTCGCGGCCCGTGAGCAGGGCCACGCGAACGCCGGCCGCTTCCGCCAGTTTGCCGATCGTCGCCAGGTGCTGACGGGCGAGCAGTTCGGTCGGCGCCATCAGCGCCGCCTGCGCCCCGGTTTCGACCGCGTGCAGCATCGCCAGCAGCGCCACCACGGTCTTGCCGCTGCCAACATCGCCCTGCAGAAGCCGCAGCATGCGCGACGGCTTCGCCATGTCGGCGATGATCTCGGCCAACGCGTGGCTTTGGGAAGCTGTCAGCGTGAACGAAAGGCTTTCCAGCACGCGCGCCGCCAGCTTCCCCTCGCTGTGAACGGCGCGGCCGGGCTGCCGGCGCTGGCGAAGGCGGACGACGGCCAGTGCCAGTTGGTTCGCCAGCAACTCATCGTAGGCGAGCCGCGCGCGGGCCGGCGCGGATGGTGCGAGATCCGCCTCGCCGCCGGGCGCATGCACCGCACTCACGGCAGCCTGCCAGGCCGGCCAGCCGCGCTGGCGGCAGAGCGCCGGATCCAGCCATTCCTCGAGCGACGGTGCCCGCTCGATGGCAGCGTGCACCGCCTTGAGCAGCACCTTCGGCGCCAGCCCGGCGGTCATCGGATAGACCGGCTCGATCGCCGGCAGGGCGCCCGCCGCCGCTCCGGGCTCGACGATGTAGTCGGGATGCACCATCTGCAGCGCTTCGCCGTAGGATTCCACCAGGCCGCTGACGACACGGGGCTCGCCCGGCGGCAACATCTTCAGCAGCCACTCGGAACGCGCGTTGAAGAACACCAGGATGATTTCGCCGCTCGCATCCGCGCACAGGACACGCCAGGGCTGGCGGCGGCTGCGGGGTGGTGCGTGCTCGACGACGCGGACGGTCAGCGTTGCCATCGCGTGCGGCCGCGCCGCGGCGATCGACGGTGTTGGATTGCGATCGATCAAGCCCGTCGGCAGGTGCCACAACAGATCGACGATGCGGGCGCCCCCGGTCAGCTTGGTCAGCGCCTTCGCCACTGCGGCGCCCACGCCCGGCAGCGTCTCCAGGCCGGCGAACAGCGGGAACAAGGGAAGTGGGCGCATCTGCCGACGAGACCGCTGACAAGGCCGCCGCTGGCCGCTATATGCTGACAGCGGTTCGGCTGGAGACGTAGGACGATGAGCGACGCGAACGAGGTCAGGCGCAAGCGCGTGCTCTTTCGCGCCCACCATACGGGGATGAAGGAAAACGATCTACTGATTGGCACGTTCGCCGACCGGCATCTCGCCGATCTTGACGACGCCGAGGTCGAGTGGTTCGAGTGGTTGCTGATGAACCATGACGACATCGACCTTTACAACTGGATCACCGGCCGCGAAGCCGCCCCCGAGGCGCTCCAGCATCCGGTGATGGCCGCAATGAAAAACTTTAAGCTGACCGACTAGCTCCTTGCTTTTCACAAAGAATATCTTCACCAAGGGCGGCCGCGTCACCATTGCGGGCGCACCGGCTGGACATGACGCGCGGGTTCTCGCGGACCTCGCCGCCGAGGCAGCCTCGACGCTGATCGTCGTCTGCGTGGACGACGTGCGCATGGCACAGCGCGCCGAGCAGCTCAGCTTTTTTGCCCCCGACCTGGAGCGGATCGAGTTTCCCGCCTGGGACTGCCTGCCCTATGACCGCGTCTCGCCGAACCCTCAGGTGGTTGGGCGGCGCATCGAGGCGCTCAGCCGGCTGGCCGCCGGTGCCACGACAAGGCCCCGCGTGCTGCTCACCACCGTTTCGGCCGCGCTGCAAAAAATGCCGGCGGCAGCCGATCTCATCGCGCAGACCCTGACGGTGCGCCGGGGCGACCGGTTCGACCTCGACGACCTCGTCGCCCGGCTGGCGCATCTCGGCTATGGCCGGGTGGAGACGGTGGCCGACCGCGGCGACTATGCGGTGCGCGGCGGCATCGTCGATCTGTTCCCGCCCGGTACCGCCGATCCTCTGCGCCTCGACCTTTTCGGCGATGAGGTCGATGGCGTCCGCTCCTTCGACGTGGGCTCGCAACGAACCATCGCCAAGCTGGACACCTGCACACTCTTTCCCGTCAGCGAGGTCCTGCTCGACGCCACCAGCATCGAGCGCTTCCGCATCGCCTACCGGGCGCTGGCGGGGACCAGGGTCAGCGACGATCCTCTGTATGGCGCGATTTCCGCCGGGCAGCGCTACCAGGGGCTGGAGCACTGGCTGCCGTTGTTCTGGGAGCGGCTGGCCACCGTCTTCGACCACGCGCCCGGCGCCCCGGTAATCCTCGACCAGGAGGTGGAAGAGACCCGCGCCCGGCGCAACGCCGTGATCGCGGATTATTACGAAGCCCGGCGCGCCACCGCCGCCGGGCGCTTCAGCCAAGTCGGATCCGCCTATAATCCGGTGCCCCCCGAGACGCTGTTTCTCGACGACACTGCCTGGACGGCGGCATTGGCCAGCCGGCCAACGGCCATCCTCAGCCCATTCACCGCGCCGGCCGACGCCCTCGGCGTGTTCGACGCGGGAGGCCGGCCCGGGATCGACTTTGCCGAGGCCCGCTCGCGTCCCGACGTCAACGTTTTTGATGCGCTCGCGGCCCGCATCGGGGAACACCGGGCCGCCGGCCAGCGGGTTCTGCTCGCTGCCGTCAGCCGCGGCTCGCGGGACAGGCTGGCAACCGTGCTGCGCGAACACAAGGTCGGCGGCATCGAACCGGCAGATGGCTGGAAGGATGCGCAAGCGCTTGAACCTCGGGTCGCCGCGCTGACGGTGCTGCCGTTGGAGCGCGGCTTCGTCACCGCGGACCTTGCGGTGATCGCCGAGCAGGACATTCTCGGCGAGAAGATGGTGCGCCGGGGACTGAAGCGGGCCCGCGCCGAGAACTTCCTGATCGAGGCCTCGTCCCTATCTCCCGGCGATCTGGTCGTGCACATCGACCACGGCATCGGCCGTTATGACGCGCTGGAGGCGGTCTCCGTCGACGGCGCTCCGCACGACTGCCTGCGCATCCTCTATGCCGACAACGACCGCCTCTATCTGCCGGTCGAGAATATCGAGATGGTCGGCCGCTTCGGCTCCGACGGCGAAGGGGTCGTGCTCGACAAGCTGGGTGGTGCCGGCTGGCAGGCGCGCAAGGCGCGGATGAAACAGCGCCTGAAGGAGATGGCCGCCGAGCTGATCCGCACCGCCGCCGCCCGCGCCGTCCGCGAAGCGCCGGTCGTCGCCCCCGCCGAGGGACTGTTCGACGAGTTCTGTGCGCGGTTTCCGTGGAGCGAAACCGACGACCAGGCGCGCGCCATCGGCGACGTGCTGGAGGATCTCGGCCGCGGCCGGCCGGCCGACCGGCTGATCTGCGGCGACGTGGGATTCGGCAAGACCGAGGTGGCGCTGCGCGCCGCCTTCGTCACCGCCATCGATGGCCGGCAGGTGGCCGTCGTGGTGCCGACCACACTGCTCTGCCGCCAGCACTATCGCACCTTTTCCGAGCGCTTCCGGGGATTCCCGATCCGCGTCGCCGAGCTGTCGCGGCTGGTCACCGCCAAGGAGGTCAAGGCGGTGAAGGCGGGGCTCGCCGACGGCACCGTCGATATCATCATCGGCACGCACGCGCTGCTCGCCAAGGACATCGTGCTGCGGGATCTCGGCCTGCTGATCGTCGACGAGGAGCAGCACTTCGGTGTCGCGCACAAGGAGCGGCTGAAGAAACTGAAAGCCGATGTGCACGTCCTCACGCTGAGCGCCACGCCAATCCCGCGCACCCTGCAGCTGGCACTCTCGGGCGTTCGGGAAATGAGCCTGATCGCGACCCCGCCGGTTGACCGGCTGGCGGTTCGCACCTTCGTCCTCGAATACGACGCGGTCGTCATCCGCGAGGCGATCCTGCGCGAAAAGGCGCGTGGCGGCCAGACCTTCTATGTGTGCCCGCGCATCGAGGACATCGACGAGGTGCGGGCCCGTCTTGCCGACCTGGTGCCGGAGGCTTCGGTGATCAGCGCCCACGGCCGGATGCCGGCGCGGGAGCTGGAGGCCGCTGTCGGCGCCTTCTACGAGCGCCGGCACGACATCCTGTTGTCCACCAACATCATTGAGAGCGGCCTCGACCTGCCCAGCGTCAACACCATCGTCATCCATCGCGCCGATATGTTCGGCTTGTCCGGACTCTACCAGTTGCGCGGCCGGGTGGGGCGGGGGAAGGTGCGGGCCTACGCCTACCTGACGCTGCCGGCGCGCCGCAAGCTCGGCCGCTCGGCGGAGAAGCGGCTGTCGGTGATGCAGGCGCTGGATGCGCTGGGCGCCGGCTTCACCGTCGCCAGCCACGACCTCGACATCCGCGGTGCCGGGAACCTGCTCGGCGACGAGCAGTCAGGCCACATCCGCGAGGTCGGCATCGAGCTTTACCAGCAGATGCTGGAGGACGCGGTGGCGGCGGCGCGGGCCGATGGCGGCGCAGCACCCCATGCCGCCGAGTGGAGCCCCACCATCTCGCTCGGCCTCAGCGTGCTGCTGCCGGAAGCTTACGTTCCCGACCTCGGCGTCCGCCTCGGGCTCTACCGCCGGTTGGGCGATCTGGCCGACCGCGCGGCCCTCGATGGCTTCGCCGCCGAGCTGGTGGACCGCTTTGGCCCGTTGCCGGATGAGGTGAATAACCTGCTGGAAGTTGTGGCGATTAAACAACTCTGTCGTGCTGCTGGCGTCGAGCGGGTGGAGGCGGGACCGAAGGGCGCCGTCATCGCCTTCCGCGACAACGCCTTCGCCAATCCCGCCAGGCTGGTCGCCTACATCGCCCGCCAGGGTGCGGCCTTCAAGCTGCGTCCCGACCACCGCCTGGTCTATCGCCGCAGCTGGGAAACCCCCGCCGACCGCCTGGTCGGCGTCCGCGACCTCACCCGCGCCCTGGCCAAGATGGCGGGAGGGTGAGGGGGCGGATAACCGCTATGAGGGAGCCGACGCTTTCCAGCTTCGCGGCAGGGTCTGGGGCGACTGCTACGTTTATGGCGGCGCGGGTTACCTCAGCCCGATAAAATCATCGACGCTGAACCCCGCGTCCTTGAGGATCCGTACAGCGAGGCCGAGGCCCAAATCGACACCGGTATGAACCGGAACAGTCACCGCGATCCGGCGGCCGGGATGCCAGAGTGTCAGATGACTGCCCGCCTGCCGCTCCTCTTCAAACCCTTGCGACTTCAGGAACCGCACCAGATCCCGTGCCGTCACCTGCGGCATCCGGGTCATGGGATGCCGATCGCCAGTTCCTCGACATGCACGAGGCGCTCGTTCTGGGGGATCGACTAGCCCTGCGCCAGTAAGGCTCGCACGTGCTGGGTGACGGCCTCGCGCATGTTGCGCTTGGCCTCCTCGACGGTCGGACCGTTGCTGAAGCAGCCCGGCAGCGAGGGGCTCCAGGCAAAGTAGCCGTCGTCGTCGCCTTCCTTTTCGATAACGACTTCAAAGCTATAGAAGTTCACCGCATTCGGCCTCCGCGCCGGGGACCGGCCCATGAGCCATGTCATATGGTCGCACGCCGGGACGCAAGCAAATCCTGCGTCTGAGAGCCTCCGGCGAGGAGAAGCTGAGCGACGTAGCCCGGATGCAGCGGAGCGTAATCCGGGATCAACCTCTCCGCGGTACCCTGTGGCATGGTCAACTATCGCCGCGCGCGCGTCCCCGGTGCCGCCTGCTTCTTCACCGTCACCCTGCGGGACCGGCGCAAAAGCACTCTGATCGACCACGCCGATCTGTTGCGCTCGGTGGTCCGCGGCGTTTGGCATGATCGTCGCTTCGGCATCGAAGCCGCTATCGTGCTGCCCGATCACCTGCATGCGATTTGTACTCTTCCGCCCGGCGACGCCGACTATTCCGGCCGTTGGCGCGCGATCCAGGCGCGCTTCAGCCGGGCGCTGGCCGGTCGCGGCGTCCCGATTGTCCGCAATCGGCGCGGCGAATACGACCTGTGGCAGCGGCGCTTC
>Ga0056909_1000212_pt1 | contig 79777 bp, 75 predicted proteins | sample EBPBio102011_DNA_FD_62115 | JGI IMG/M metagenome (GOLD analysis project Ga0056909, IMG submission 62115) | Wastewater treatment Type I Accumulibacter community from EBPR Bioreactor in Madison, WI, USA - Reactor 1_1/10/2011_ DNA | ecosystem: Engineered > Bioreactor > EBPR > Anaerobic-Aerobic >... | reverse complement strand
CTTGAATTCGCCGAAATACTTCGTGATCGCAGCCGTCAGCGTCGTCTTGCCGTGGTCAACGTGACCAATCGTCCCGACGTTCACATGCGGTTTCGTCCGTTCAAACTTTGCCTTCGCCATCGCGTGCAAGCCCCGTGGTTCTGGGGCCAGCGCCAGCCCGGCCGCCCGAGGGCGCGCCGGTGCCGCGAAGGCCCGATTTCATCTGCGCGGGCTGACTATCGGCGCGCGGGGGAAAAAGCAAGCCTCAGTTGGTCGGCGCTACGGCAGGAGTGGGGGGACGACGGGGGCCGCTGCGGGGGCCGCCGCCGTCGGCTTGGCCTTGGCGGCGGGTTTCGCGGCAGGCTTTGCGGCAGGCTTGGCGGCAGGCTTTGCGGGCGTGGTGGCAGGGGTCGCCGCGGGCGTCGCGGTTTCGGTCCCGGTCATCGGCGGCAGAAGCTTGCGCGCGGCCACCGCTTCCGGCGTGAACCAGGCCTTGTTCTGCACCAGCCAGTCGTTGATCGCCTTGGCCGCATTGGCCGAGAGCGTCGCCATCTGCTCTTCGCGCGACTTCGTGAGGCCCGAGCCGATCATCGTGCCCGGGTTCAGCCCTTCCCAGATGGTGAACTGCTTGGTTTCGGCATTGATCGTGCGCTGTGCCGTATCGTCCCAGACATCGACCGAGATCTGGAGGACCGACTTCGGCGACAGGACGATCGGGATCCCCGGCACCGCCAGCGCGTAGTTATGGACGCCGACGCCCACGTGATAGAGCTTGTCACCCTCATACCGGCCAAGCTGCGCCTTGATCGCCCCTTCGAGCGCGGACTTCCATTCCTCGGGCGTCGCCTTGCGCGAGGGGCCGACGGGCTGGGCGTCCTTGGCGACGACGATTGCGTAGCCCAGGCGGAAGTCGCCGAACGGGGTAGGGGGCTTCGACAGGTCGGGCGCCCCCCCGCAGGCCATGAGCGCAAGGGTTGCCAGAAGGGCAAGGGCGGTCCGGGGCTTGTGCATGATCTGCCTTTTGGGGGTTGTCGCGACACGCCAGCCATAGCCTGCCGGGCGCGGTCCAGCAAGCCGGGGGCCGGTCACGACTGCGCGGGCATCTGGGCGGGGCCGATCGGCCGGTGTAGGGTTCAGGCGAAGTGGCGGAGGATAGTGATGAGTCTCTTGGAAGATCTGGCGAAGGTGGCGATCGGGGTTGCGACCGAGCGGGGCACGCGGCCGCGCCGCACGACCACGACGCGGCGGACGACGACCAGCCGGCGCTCGAACCCCGGCGATCTGGGCGGCGTGATGGAGGACATCCTGCGCGGCGGAACGGGATCGGGCACGTCGGGCGCATCGGGCGGCAGGTCCCGGACCGGCGGCCAGAGCGGGCTTCCGGGCGACCTGGGCTCGGTTCTTGGCGGCATGCTCGGCGGCCAGTCGTCGGGCGGCGGCGGTGCAGGCAGTGGTGCAAGCGGCGGTCTGGGCGGCCTTCTTGAAACGCTCGGCCAGGCGTCACGCGGTGCGCTCGAGGCGGGGCAGCGGCAGGGCGGGTCGGGCAGCCGCTCAGGTGGTGGCGCCTCGGGCGGGCTTGGCGGGATACTTGGCCAGCTTGCGGGCGCTGCGGCCGGCGCGGGCCTTGGCGGGCTTCTGGGCGGTCTTCTGGGGGGCGGCCAGGACGCTCAGCCTGCGCAGCAACCGGCCCCTCAACCGGCCCCTCAGCCGCAGTCGGCGCCCCAGGCGGCCCCCCAGCCGACCCAGATTCCTGCGCCGCAACCCGGCTCGTTCGGCGACGCGCTGAACCGGACGCTCGCGAACGGCGGCACCAGCCCGACCGCCCCCGACCCTGCGCACGAGGCGCTGGCCGGTGTCCTTCTTCTGGCGATGATCCAGGCCGCCAAGGCCGACGGGCGGGTCGATCCGACGGAACAGAAGCGGCTCATGGACCACCTCGGCGCCGCGAGCCCCGAGACGATGCAGGCGCTTCGCGAGGCGCTCGCCCGGCCGATCGACATTCCGGGCCTTGCCGCGCAGGTGCCGGCGGGCATGGAGCCGCAGGTCTATGGCCTTTCGTTGATGGCAATCGACCTCGATAGCCCGCTCGAGGCGAAATACATGGCCGACCTCGCGGCGGCGCTCAGGCTCGCGCCGGCCTCGGTCGCGGCGATCCATGCGCAAATGGGGGTGCGGCCGCCGGGCTGACGGATATTACCGACAAAAAAAGTAAGTCTTTCTTGACCGCCGCCCGTCGCCCCCCTAGAAAGGCTGCGGCATACGGAGGCACGATATGACGACGAACGAGACGAAGCCGCTGCGGCGGGTGGTGGTGCGGCCTCTTGGGACGCTGGCGCTCGCAGGTGGCATGGCGGTGGCGCTTGGCGCTGCGTCCGGGGCCACGGGTCCGGCGGGCACGCAGATGGCGCCCGCGACCCCCGCAGGGCAGCTCTGGCTGGTTTCGGGGACCGAAGGCGGCGAGGGTGGCGAAGGCGGCGCGGCCCCGGTTGCCACGGATGATCGCCCCGGCCTTCTGGTCGGGCTGATGAAGGTCGAGGCGCGGACGCGGAACGCCGTCGATCTGGTGGCGGCAGGCGACGAGAAGACCGCCAGTGCGGCCGTCGAAAAGGCCCTGCATGGCGACTTCGAATCGATGGAGCCCGCGCTCAAGGCCCACAAGGCCCCGCTTTTCGAGGACGAGCTTGTGGCGCTTGAAAAGCAGGTCACCAAGGCGCCCGAGGCGCGCGACGCGGCCGTTGCTGCGCTGGACAAGGGCCTTGCGGCGACGCGCACGGCACTGAACGTGACCCCGGCCGAGGAGTTCGCTGCCGTGGTCGCGATCCTGCGCGAGGCGGGCGAAGACTTCGGTGTCGGCGTCAAGGACGGGAAACTGACCGAAGCGCCGGGCGAATACCGGGACGCGCGGGGCTATGTGCTGGCGGCCGATGCCGCGCTGGCCCGGCTTCAGGGGTCCTCCGACGCGACCGTCAAGGCTGCCGCCGACAAGTCGCGCGCGGCGCTCGCTCCGGTTCTGGCGGCCCTGCCCGACGTGGCGCCCAAGGGCACGATCGCGGCCGACCCGGCGCTGATCCTGGGTGCGGCGGCATCCGTCGAATTGGCCGCCTACAAGGTCAAGTGATGACCCTCGTCATCCCCGGCGTCCTGACCCCGCCCGAAGCGGCCGCCATCCGGGCGGCCGCCGAACGGCTCGACTTCGCCGACGGGCGCGAGACGGCCGGCCGCTTCGCCCGGACGGTCAAGGCCAACCACCAGGCCCGCCCCTCGCCCGAGCTTGAGGCGATCCAGGCAAAGGTCGGCGCGGCCCTGCGCGCGAACCCGGTCTTCGCCTCGGCCGCCCGGCCCCGCGCGCTGACGCCCCTGATCCTGTCGCGCTACCGGACGGGCGAGACCTACGGCCTTCACGTCGACGACGCGCTGATGGGCGGCCTGCGGACGGACCTGTCCTTCACGCTGTTCCTGTCGGAGCCCGAGAGCTACGAGGGCGGCGCCCTGATCATCCAGGACCGCATCGAGGAACGCGCGATCCGCCTTGGTCCGGGCGACCTGATCCTTTACCCCTCGACCACGCTCCACCGGGTCGAGCCGGTCGGCCGGGGCGAGCGGCTTGCCATCGTCGGCTGGGTCGAAAGCCTGATCCGGTCGGCCGACGCGCGCGAGATCCTCTTCGACCTTGACCAGTCGGTCGAGGAGGTCCTTGCCCGCGACGGCAAGTCCGATCTGTTCGACCGGCTGTCGCGGTCGCGCTCGAACCTCTTGAGGATGTGGGCCGGGCTCTGAGCGCCCCGTGCGCAAGGGCCCCGCGCACAAGCCCGCCGCAACTGCCGGTCCAAAGGGGCGAAACGGTGCCGGAATGGGCCGTTTCGCGCCCGTTTCCGCCCGTTTCACCCTTGACCCAAGCGTCAAACAGGTGTTCCTGCGCGCCCGAGTGGCCGGGAAAGGCGGGAGTGGACGGGCGTGAGGGACTTGCCGGCAGACGTGAACCCCGCGCGTGTTTCTGCCGCGCGCGCGCCCCGCGTCCGCGAGCGGCGGATCGACGTGTTCCGCGGCCTTGCGCTGGCGATGATCTTCATCAACCACGCCCCCGAAACGGTCTATGAAACACTGACCAGCCGCAACTTCGGCTTTTCCGACGCGGCCGAGGGCTTTGTCTTCCTGTCCGGCACCTCGGCCGCGCTCGCCTATGCGGGCGCCATGGCCGCGCCCCGCCTCTGGCCGGGGATCGCGCGCATCTGGGGCCGGTCCTGGACGCTTTATCTCGTCCACCTCTTCGTCAGCGCCTGGGTCATCGCCATCGCGGCGGCGACCTGGGTCTTTGGCCAGAGCATGGCGCTCTTGGAACGCGACAACCTGCAATTCCTGCTGTCGGACCCGTTCGGCGTGCTGATCGGCCTGCCGCTCATGACCCACCAGATCGGCTATGTGAACATCCTGCCGATGTATGCCATGCTTCTGCTGGCGGCGCCGGGCCTGCTGCTGGCGGCGACCCGCTGGCCGGGCTGGACGCTCGCGGGGTCGGTCGGGCTCTGGGTCGCGGCGAGCCTCTTCGGGCTGAACCTGCCGAACTACCCGACCGAGGGCGGCTGGTTCCTGAACCCGCTCTCGTGGCAGCTTCTCTTCACGCTGGGCATCCTGACCGGGGTGGCGCTGCGCGCGGGGCGGCGGTTCGTGCCGCGTTCGCGGGTGCTGACGGTCGCGTCCTGGGCGATGCTGGCGCTGGCGCTCGTCTGGATCAAGCTGCCGGGCGTGGCCGAGGCGGGCAACGCCTTCATGGTGCGCCTTGCCGATGCCGGCCTGCCGCCCCTGATCCGCGATTTCGACAAGACCTACCTCTGCCTGCCGCGGCTCGCCCATGCGCTGGCGCTGATCTACCTTCTGTCCTCGCTGAAATGGGTCGAGCGGCTGAGCCAGTCGCGCTGGACCGAGCCGCTGGCGGTCATGGGCCGCATGGCGCTGCCGGTCTTCGCGCTGGGCACGATCCTGTCCTTCGCGGTCCGGGCGGTGAAGGCGGTCGCGGGGGATACGTTCGTGCTCGACAGCCTGCTGATTGCCGCGGGCCTGATGATCATGTGGGCTTTCGCCCGCACGCGCGAAGCCTCGCGGCGCGCGGTTGCGGTGTAGGCATTTGTCGGCCCGGTTGGCAGAGGCCGTCGCCTCTGCCATGTGAAGGCCCAACCCCCCTGTTCCGGCCGGTGGCCCAAAGGCCATCGGCCAGCGCCCGCCCCGCCCATGGCGGGCGCTTCCGCGCCCACCGGGGCGGGCGCCGGCCTTTGTTGGTGAGCGACACAAACGGTCCAGCGGGACCGTTCCCACACGGGCGGGGAAACGCGGTGCGTTTCCTTTTCCCGCCCGACCCGGCCCCTAGCCCCCGAACCGGTTCGAGCGCGGGAAGCCATGCGGCGGCGCCTTGCCGACGCCTGCACGCTTGGCCAGCCAGTCGCCGATCGCCGTCTCGCGCCGCGTCTGGCCGTTCGGCATCGGCCAGGTCAGCCCCTCGGCCAGCCGGAAGGTCGTCAGGTCCGACAGGCCGCCGTCCAGCTCCAGCACCCCCTGCCGCCCGCGCGCCATGTTGTATTTCTGAAGCCGCACACCCTTGCCGCGCGTCAGTTCCGGCACTTCGTCCAGTGCAAAGACCAGAAGCTTGCGGTTCTTCGACACGACCGCGACATGGTCGCCCGCGACCGCCCGCACCACGGCCATCTTCGCACCCTCGGGCAGGTTCATCACCTGCTTGCCGGTGCGGGTCTGGGCCACGACCTCGTCCGCGGCGACCTGGAACCCCTCGCCCGCGTCAGAGGCGACGATGAGCCGTTCGCCCGGCCGGTAGATCAGCATCTCGACGATGTCGGCGTCGTTCGGCAGGTCGACCATCAGCCGCACCGGCTCGCCCATGCCGCGCCCGCCGGGCAGGTTCGCACCCAGAAGCGTGAAGAAGCGTCCGTTGGCGGCAGCCAGAAGGATGCGGTCCGTCGTCTCGGCGTGGAAGGCGAAGCGCGCCTCGTCGCCGTCCTTGTACTTGACCTCGGCGTCGAGCGGCTGGTGCCCCTTCATCGCCCGGATCCAGCCCATCTTCGAGCAGAGGACCGTGATCGGCTCGCGCTCGATCATCGCCTCGATCGGCACTTCCTCGACCACCGCCGCCTCGGCGAAGCCCGTGCGCCGCGCGCCGCCCGGCGCGTCGCGACCGAAGGCCTTCTGCACCTCGGTCAGTTCGGAGGCGATCTTCCGCCACTGCCGCGCGTCGGACGCCAGCAGATCCTCGAGCCCCGCGCGTTCCTTCAAAAGCGCGTCATACTCGCGCTTCAGCTCCATTTCCTCGAGCCGGCGCAGGGACCGCAGGCGCATGTTCAGGATCGCGTCGGCCTGCACCTCGGTCAGTTCGCCCGAGCCGGGGGCAGGGGGCACATAGTCCTTTTCCGACGTGGCCCGGACATGTTTCTTGCCCCAATCCTCGGCCATCAGCGCGGCCTTGGGGTCCGCGTCATAGCGGATGATGTCGATCACGCGATCAAGGTTCAGGTAGGCGATCAGGAAGCCTTCCAGCACCTCGACCCGCGCGTCGATCTTTTCGATCCGGTGCGCCGAGCGGCGCTGTAACACGTCGCGGCGATGGTCGAGGAACGCCAGTAGCACGTCGCGCAGGGACGAGACGCGCGGCGTGCGCCCGTCGATCAGCACGTTCATGTTGAGCGAGAAGCGAAGCTCGAGGTCCGAGTTGCGGAAGATCATGCCCATCAGCATCTCGGGATCGACATTGCGCGAGCGCGGCTCGAGCACGATGCGCACGTCGTCTGCACTTTCGTCGCGCACGTCGGCCAGCGCCGGGACTTTCTTCGTCTCGATCAGTTCGGCCAGCCGCTCGATAAGCTTCGACTTCTGCACCTGGTAGGGAATCTCGGTGACGACGATCTGCCACTGGCCGCGCCCCAGATCCTCGACCGACCAGCGGGCGCGCAGGCGGAAAGAGCCGCGCCCCGTGCGATAGGCCTCGAGGATCGCCTCGGGCGGCTCGACCAGAACGCCGCCGGTCGGAAAATCGGGGCCGGGAATGGCCGCGAGCAGCGCCGCGTCCGGGGTGGCCCGGTCGCGGATCAGAAGCTGGCAGCCGTCGATCAGCTCATGCAGGTTGTGGGGCGGAATGTTCGTCGCCATGCCGACCGCGATGCCGCTCGCGCCATTGGCCAGAAGGTTCGGGAAGGCGGCGGGCAGGACGACCGGCTCGGTCAGCGTGCCGTCGTAGTTCGGGCGGAAGTCGACCGCATTTTCGGCCAGCCCTTCCATAAGCGCCTCGGCCGCAGCCGTCAGGCGGGCTTCGGTGTAGCGGCTGGCGGCCGGGTTGTCGCCGTCAATATTGCCGAAGTTCCCCTGCCCGTCGACCAGCGGGTAGCGCATGGCGAAGGGCTGGGCGAGGCGCGCCATGGCGTCATAGATCGCGGTGTCGCCGTGCGGATGGTAGTTGCCCATCACGTCGCCGGTGATCTTGGCCGACTTGCGGAAGCCCCCGGTCGGCGACAGCTTCAACTCGCGCATCGCGTAAAGGATGCGGCGGTGCACGGGCTTCAGGCCGTCGCGCGCATCCGGCAGCGCCCGGTGCATGATCGTCGAAAGCGCATAGGTCAGGTAGCGCTCGCCGATGGCGCGCGACAGGGGCTCGGTCGAGGTGGCGGCGCCGGGCTCTTCGTCCGGCAGGTCGTCGCTGGCGTCGGTCATGCCGACCGTGTAGATCGGGGGGCCCGGCCCGTCCAGAGGAAAGCCCCGGAAGGAGTGCCCATGCCCCGTTCGATCCTCATCACCGGCTCATCGTCCGGCATCGGCTATGATGCGGCCCATGGGCTGACCCGCGCGGGCTGGCGCGTCTTTGCCACCTGCCGGTCCGAGGCGGATTGCGAGCGGCTGCGGGGCGAGGGGCTGGAAAGCTTCCGGCTCGACTATACCGATGCTGCTAGCATGGAGGCGGCGGTGGCCGAGGCGCTGGCCCGCACCGGCGGTACGCTCGACGCGCTGTTCAACAACGGCGCCTTCGCCTGTCCCGGCGCGGTCGAGGACCTGCCGGTCGAAGGGCTGCGCGCCATCTTCGAGACGAACCTGTTCGGCTACCACGCCCTGACACGCCGGGTGATCCCGGTGATGCGCAAGCAGGGGGGCGGCACGATCGTCAACTGTTCCTCGGTCCTTGGCCTTGTCGGAATCCGCTGGCGGGGGGCCTATGTCGCGACCAAGTTCGCGATGGAGGGGCTGAGCGATGTGCTCAGGCTCGAGATGCGGGGGACGGGCGTCCGGGTGGTGCTGATCGAGCCCGGCCCCGTCACGTCGAAGATCCGCGTGAACGCCATTCCCCATTTCGAGCGTTGGATCGACTGGCGGTCGAGCGCGCGGAGGGCGGAGTATGAGGGGCTGCTGGACCGGCTCTACAAGGACCGGGGCAAGGACCGGTTCGAGTTGCCGGCGAGCGCCGTGACGGCGGCGCTGCTGAAGGCCATCGAAAGCCCCAACCCGAAGCCGCGCTACTACGTGACGCTGCCGACGCATCTGATGGGCATGGCGCGGCGGCTTCTGCCGGGGCGCCTCCTCGACTGGTTCCTCGCGCGGGGGTAGGGGGCGGGCCCGGCTGGGTGTGGCTGGGCCGGAGTGGCAGAGGCCATTGCCTCTGCCATGCGTTGGTCCCGCCTTTTGTCCCGGCGGATGGCCCGAAGGCCATCGGCCAGCGCCCGCCCCGCCCATGGCGGGCGCTTCCGCGCCCACCGGGGCAGGCGCCGGCCTTTGTAGCTTCATGACATGAGCGGTCCAGCGGAACCGTTTCCACGGCGGTCGGGGGAAACCTATAGGTTTCCTGATCCCGCCCGACCCGGCCCCCCTTCAGCCCGCCCGCAACTCCGCCCGCAACTCCGCCGGAATCCCGTCCACCCCGTCCAGCACCAGATCCGCCATCAGCCGCGCCACCTCCGGCGCCAGGCTGAAGCCGATCTTGAAGCCGCCGTTCGCAACGAAAAGCCCAGGGCGGCCGGGCAGCACCCCAAGGACCGGCGCGCGGCCCTGGCTGCGGGGGCGCAGGCCCGCCCAGCGGTCGATGACCGGCGCGTCGGCCAGCAGGGGCGACAGGCCCCGCGCCCGCTCGATCAGCAATTCGAGCGCGGCGTCGGTAGAAGAGGCATCGTCGAATGCAGCCTCGGTCGTCGAACCAACCGCCACCGTCCCGTCCCCATGGGGCACAAGATACAGGCCGTCCGCAAAAAGCTGGGGCGCGTCCGGGGGCACGGCCGCCTTGAAAAGCGCCGCCTGCCCTTTCACGCCCGACCCGAGCCCAAGGTCCGAAAGCCCCGCCGCCCCGGTCGCCCAGACCTCCGGCCCGTCGGCCGCCACGTCCCGGCCCTCGACCACCTCGCCCCCCAGGGCCACGATGGCCGACGCCAGTGCCCGAAGCGCCCGGCGCGGGTTGAGGCGGGCGGACAGATCGTCGCGCACCCAAAGCCCGGTCGGGCTTTCGCCCCGCCATGCGTCCGCCGCCAGCGCCTCGACCCGCCAGCCAAGCACACCGCCCCACAGGTCGCGGTCAACCTCCCCCCGCGCCCGCGCCTGTTCGACCGACGCGTCGTCCGGCAAGGGCTGCAGCCGCCCGGTCCGGGCGAAATGCGGATCCATCCCCCCGGTCTGCGCCGCGCCACCCCAGAACGCGGCGGCCGCCCGCAGACCCGCGATCTGCACCGCCTTCAGCGCCGTCACCCGCCCCGGCGCATGGGGTGACAGTGCGCCGACCAGACCGCCCGAGGCCCCCGCGCCGATCCGGTCACGCTCGACCAGACGCACCGGCGCGCCCCGGCGGGCGAGCTCATAGCCCACCGCCAGCCCGAAGATCCCGCCGCCCCTGACCGTGATCCGTTCCATGGCCCCGAATTAACCCGGCCGCCGCCGATTGTCATTCCCCGCCGCCCGCGCCATGGTCCGGCCATGACCGGCGCGGGCGATGAACGGGTGATCTGGGGGCAGGGCGGTGTTCCGGCCTCGGACCTTTATGGCGACCCCTATTTCTCGCTCCAGAACGGGCTTTCGGAAACGCGCCACGTCTTTCTGGCCGGCAACGACCTGCCCGCGCGGTTCCGGGACGGCTTCCAGATCGCCGAGACGGGCTTCGGCACCGGGCTGAACCTTCTGGCGGCCGCGCTTGCCTGGGGCGCGGGCCAGGGCCGCCTGCGTTTCACGAGTTTCGAGGCCCACCCGATGTCCGTCACCGACATGGAACGCGCGCTCGCCCTCTTTTCCGAAACCGCGCCCCTTGCGCCCGCGCTCCTCGACAGCTGGAGCCGCGGCCTGCGCCGCTTCCCCCTTGGCGCGGTCGATGTCGAGGTCATCACCGGCGACGCCCGCACCACCCTTCCGGCGTGGCGGGGACAGGCCGACGCCTGGTTCCTCGACGGCTTTTCGCCGGCCAAGAACCCCGACCTCTGGTCGCCCGGCATCCTTGAAGCCATCGCCCGCCACACCGCGCCGGGGGGCACCTTCGCCACCTACACCGCCGCCGGCCATGTCCGGCGGGGCTTGCAGGCGGCGGGCTTTCAGGTAGAGCGACGGCCGGGCTACGGCACCAAGCGCCATATGAGCGCGGGCCGCCTGCCCGACACAGCGGGGACATGATGCGCGAACAGAACCTGCGGCTCGGCATCATCCTGATGACGCTCACGAGCCTGGTCTTTGCCGTTCAGGACGCGATGTCGCGTCACCTGGCCGGCGAATACAACGTCTACATGGTGGTGATGATCCGCTTCTGGTTCTTCGCGGCCTTCGTCATTGCGCTGGCCGCCCGCTCGCCCGGTGGCATCCGGGCGGCGGCGCGCACGAACTTCCCGAAGCTCCAGTTCCTGCGCGGCACGCTGCTGGTGTCGGAAATCTGCGTCATCGTCACCGGCTTCATCCTTCTGGGCCTGGTCGAAAGCCACGCGGTCTTCACCTGCTACCCGCTGATCGTCGCCGCGCTTTCCGGCCCGGTCCTGGGCGAGCATGTCGGCTGGCGGCGCTGGACCGCGATCGGCATCGGCTTCCTGGGCGTTCTCATCATCCTCGAACCCGGCGTCGCGGTCTTTTCGCCCTATGCGCTGATCCCGCTCCTGTCGGCGACCATGTTCGCGGTCTACAGCCTGCTGACCCGCTATGTCGCCCGCAAGGACCCCGCGACCGTCACCTTCTTCTGGGCGGGCGTCGCGGGGGCGATCGTGATGACGCCTATCGGGTTGGCCCACTGGCAAACCATGTCGGGCCCGGACTGGGGCTGGATGGCGGCGCTCTGCTGCACGTCGGTCATCGGGCATTTCATGATGATCAAGGCGCTCGAGGTGGCAGAGGCTTCGGCGATCCAGCCCTTCGCCTACCTGCAACTGGTGTTCATCGCCATCCTTGGCGTCAGCCTCTTTGACGAGACGCTCCGCCCCAATGTGATCGTCGGTGCGGGGGTCGTGGTGGCGGCGGGGCTCTTCACCCTGTGGCGGGCGCGGGTGAGGTCGGCTCAGACGCCCCTCGAATAGGTGACCGAGGTCGGGCGGACATAGCCCGCATGCGCTGTCCGGTCGACCTCGGTAAAGCCCAGCGCCAGATAGGTGGCGTGGTTGTCGGCCAGTTCGACCCGCACCTGCAACCGCACCTCCGGCAAGCCAAGGGCGCGGGCGCGGGCCAGTGCATGGCGCACCATCTGCCGGCCAAGGCCCTGTCGCCGGAAGGAAGCGTCGGTCGCGAGCTTGCCAAGGTAAAGGTGGTCGGCTTTGGGCGTCAGCATCATGGTCGCGACCGGGCGGCCCAGATCCTCCATCACCCAGAACTCGTTCCTGAGCCCCTCGGCCCGCAGGTCGGCATCCGACTGGCGCGTCAGGCTCGACGGCGGGTCGATAACCCCGTCCATCGAGGCGAAGGCCGCGCGCAGCACCGCGATGGCCGGGCCGAAATCGTCGGCATCGGTCAGGCGGCGTGGTGCACGCGACCGCTCCAGCCCGTCATCGGAGAGCGTCCAGGCCAGATGTTCGTTGAAATGCACATGCACCGTCGGGCGGTAGGCGGACGGGTCCATCAGGCTCGCGGCGAAGAAATGTATCTCTCCGGGCCAGCGGGTGCTGCGGTAGGCCATGGGCGAGCCGCAGCGCCCGCAGAAGAACCGCTCGACTTCGGGCGAAGAGGCGAAGCGCGCGGGCTCGGCCCCGGTCCAGCGCCAATGGCCGTCTGCAACTCCGAAATAGCTCGTGTAGGGCGAAGAGGTCGCGCGCCGGCAGCTTTCGCAATGGCAGTGGGCCTGCCAGAGCGGCGCCGCATCAAAGTCGTAGCGCACCGCGCCGCACAGGCAGCGGCCCGCGCCGCCCTGTGACAGGTCGCTCACAGCCGCTTTTCCATGAAAAGGCTCGCCGGATGTTCGGGGTAGTCGCCGAAGGGCCCCCGCACCCGATAGCCGAGGGATTTGTAAAGCGCGACCGCCGGCACCAGCGCATCGCCGGTTTCCAGCATCACCGCCCCCTTGCCCCCGGCCCGCGCCTGATCCTCGAGCGCCGCCATCAGCGCCTTGGCCAACCCCCGGCCGCGTCCCGCTGCGCTGACGTAAAGCCGCTTCACCTCGCCATAGTCACCGCAATCGACGAGCGCCACGCACCCAAGGGCCGCCGCGCCGTCCCGCGCGACCAGAAAAGTCGTGGCGGGATTGGCAAGCTCGGCAGGCGAGAAGGTGAAGATCTCGTCGGGGCTGAACACCTCCAGCAGGGCGGCCTGCGATCCGTCGATCAGCGACTGGCCGTCGGCGGTCAGGGGCGATTCGGGGGCGATGGTGATCGGCATGGCGGCTCCTGTCCGGGTGCGGGCGGCAGGAAAGGGCCGCGCGGCCGGAAGGTCAAGGGGGGCAAGGGCGGGGGGAAGCGTCAACGGCCGGGTTTCAGCCGCGCCAGCCGCTCCTGGACATCGGACGCAAGCGCCCGCCGCTCGCCGGGGGTCAGAAAGGCGCCAAGCTCGACCTCTCGCCCGCCGCCCGCCAGCGTCAGATAGTCCTCGACCGCCTGCCCGGTAGGGTAGAGCGTCACCCGCACCCAATGGGGATTGGTCTGCCAGTCCTGCACCCGGCCGCGCCCGTCGGTCCGCGTCAGGCGGATCAGGTCGGGCGTCAGCACCAGCACCTCGCGCACCTGCCGGTCGCGCAGGCTGCGGCTGAGCGCAATCCACAGGCCCGCGACAGCGGCCCCGCAGAACAGAAGCATGACCCACAGCACCGGGGTGCCGAGCGATTCGACGATCGGGATGGCCAGCAGCAGGACGGTCGCTGCGACGAAGGCCACGAAGCCCCTTGGCCCGAGCGGGCGGTGCGGCGACGCCCTCAGCGTCGCCGTGGGGGTGAGGGCCGCGTCTGTGGCATCGGTCCAGGCATACGGCATGGGGTCAGGCCGTCGCGCGATCGGTGCGGTAACGTGCCGCCCAGTCGGCGCTGGTTTCGTCGGACATGCGACGGTTCGGGACGGTCAACGGCGCACCGGCGGGCAGGGGCCGCCCGAGCGCGGCCAGCAGGGCACGAACCGAATCTGCCGGGCGGGCGGCAAATTCCTCGTATACCAGCCGGTGGGGCGTGAGGTTGTGGCGGCGGAACCAGTCTTCCCAGGCGGCATTCCCACTGGCCGCTTCCTGCCGGAAGGCGTCGATCCGGCGCGCGTCATAGGAAAGGGGTGCGGCGGCACGCTCAGGCTCGGTCCCGTCATGGTGCCAGATCTGCGTCTGCTCGGCCTTGAGCCGCGACACCGCCTGCGCGACGCTGTCGTGCCGCCGGACATAGACGAATTGGCAGGGGCCGAAGGCCGCCTCGATCAGGGTCCGGTCGGTTCGCTCTCCGGGATAGAGACCGGCAAGTTCGGTCAGCAGGGGGGCGAGCGTGTCGGCCTGAAGCCGCAGGCCGAATGTGCCGTCCGGCCCTTGCCCCGCCCGGATGGCGGCAGTGCGGTAGGCGGCCGGGTCATAGGTTCCGTCCGTGCGCTGGATACCCCAGTCGGCGGCATATTCGTCCCTGTCGACGGCCCGATACCAGGATTCCGGCGCCCCGCCCCGCCCCGACGCGCGCAAGAGCGCGCAGACCAGCGTGCTGCCGCTGCGCGGCGTCGTGCAGAGAATGATGGACAGGGGCGGTCGGTCGATCATTGGATCCCCAAAGAAAGAGGCCCCGGATCGCTCCGGGGCCCTTTGGCTGTGTCACAGGCCTCAGTGGGCGTGGCTGTGGTCCCAGTCCTCGCGCTTCGGCAGCGTTTCGAACGTATGTTCGGGCGGCGGCGAAGGCAGCGTCCACTCCAGCGTGTCGGCATACTCGTTCCAGTAGTTGTTCTGGGTGACGCGCTTGCCGGCGAAGAGCGTGTAGAACACGATCCCGATGAAGAGCAGGAACGAGGCGAAGGACAGCATCGCGCCGACCGACGACCAGTAGTTCCAGTAGGCGAAGGCCTCGGGGTAGTCGATGTAGCGGCGCGGCATGCCCTGGCGGCCCAGGAAGTGCTGCGGGAAGAAGGTCAGGTTCGCACCGATGAACATCATCCAGAAGTGCAGCTTGCCCGCCCATTCCGGATACTGCCGGCCCGACATCTTGCCGATCCAGTAGTAGATGCCGGCGAAGATCGCGAAGACGGCGCCGAGCGACATCACATAGTGGAAGTGCGCGATGACATAGTAGGTGTCGTGATAGTAGCGGTCGACGGGGGCCTGGCTCACCACCACGCCGGTCACGCCGCCGGTGGTAAAGAGGAACAGGAACCCGAAGGCCCAGAGCATCGGCGTCTTGAACTCGATCGAGCCGCCCCACATCGTCGCGATCCAGGAAAAGACCTTCACGCCGGTCGGCACCGCGATGACCATGGTGGCCAGCATGAAGTAGGACTGCTGGGTCAGCGACATGCCGACGGTATACATGTGGTGCGCCCAGACCACGAAGCCCAGGACCCCGATCGCCACCATCGCATAGACCATCGGCAGGTAGCCGAAGATCGGCTTCTTGGAGAAGGTCGAGATGACATGGCTGATGATCCCGAAACCCGGCATGATGATGATGTAGACTTCGGGATGGCCGAAGAACCACAGGATGTGCTGGTAAAGGATCGGGTCACCGCCGCCGGCCGGGTCGAAGAAGGTCGTCCCGAAGTTGCGGTCGGTGATCAGCATGGTGATCGCGCCGGCAAGGACCGGCAGCGACAGAAGGATCATCCACGAGGTCACGAAGATCGACCAGGCAAAAAGCGGCACCTTGTGCAGCGTCATGCCCGGCGCGCGCATGTTGAGGAAGGTCGTGATCATGTTGATCGCGCCCAGGATCGACGAGGCGCCCGACAGGTGGACGGCGAAGAGCGCCAGGTCCATCGAATAGCCCGCTTCCTTCACCGACAAGGGCGGATAGAGCACCCAGCCCACGCCGGACCCCAGCTGTCCCCCTTCGCTCGGGCTCAGGACCGAGGCGACGGCAAGCGAGGTGCCCGCGACATAAAGCCAGTAGGACAGGTTGTTCATGCGCGGGAAGGCCATGTCCGGCGCACCGATCATGAGCGGCATGAAATAGTTGCCGAACCCGCCGAAAAGCGCCGGAATCACGACGAAGAACATCATCAGGATGCCGTGCGCCGTGACGAGCACGTTCCACAGGTGGCCGTTCGGCGTGCAGACCTGGCCCGCCGCGGCGGCAGTCAGGCGCGCACCCTCTTCGCACATGTACTGCACGCCGGGGTGCATCAGTTCCATGCGCATGTAGACGGTGAAGGCCACCGAGACCAGGCCGACGGCCCCCGCGGTGAACAGATAAAGGATGCCGATATCCTTGTGGTTGGTCGACATGAACCACCGGGTGAAGAACCCCGGACGCCCATGATCGCCGTGCCCGTGAACGGCTGCATCGGCCATTGCTGATCTCCCTAACAGTGCCGGCGGGCCGTCTGGCCACGCGCGTCTTCGCTTCTCGTTCTAGTGGCCCGAGCCAGCAAGGGCAATCCGCGAGTGACCGGCGGGACTTGAAAAATGTCGCACCGCTTCCATGAGCGGCGGGGGACGCCGAAGCCCCCGAAAATGGCCGGGGCGCGATGGGGTGCGCCCTTTTTATCCTGACTTCGATCGGCCGGATGGGCGCATCGGGAACGCCATCAGGCTTTTGCCGGGAAGAACGCGCGGCGCCCTGTTGCTCCTTGCGCGATGCAGAGCCCGGAGTGGCGCCTTTCCCGGTCGACGAAGTCCGCGCGCCGGCCGTTCCCGCATCGGAAAAGCCATGGAATCGCGGGTCGGAGGCCGGGCGGGTCTGGAACGACGCCGGGGCGATGGCGGCGCTCGCCGCTCCCCGAGGGGGATTCGACGCGCCTTTCCGTCCCGGCCGCCGATCGGCCCCGTGCGCGCCGCGCCTTGTCGTCTGGCCGGCGCATCGAGGGCCGAGGGCGGTCTTTGCGACGCACGGCCACATGCCCTTCGCCATCCGCCTCGCCCGGCTGTTCCCCGGCTAGGACCCCGCCTGCCCTACCAGGGGGCCGCGCTTTTCGCGCGCAGAGCTGGCCTGAAGCGCTGGCCCGAAGCGCTGGCCCGGAGCGCTGGCCTGACGGGGATGACACCCATGAAAAAGGCCCCGGAGTCGTGCACCCCGGGGCCTTTTTGAAACTGAAAAGCCCGTCGCTTACTGGACGGCCGACGCGAGGAAGGCCGCGATATCCTCGCCGCCCTTCGGCAGCTTGAACGTCATCTTCGACTTCAGCGACGGATCACCGCCCTTGTCGTCCAGCCACTTGCTCGGGTCCTGGACATAGGCGGCGATCTCGGCCTCGTCCCAGACGGCGCCCGTCTCGGCGACCTTCTTGACCGCGTCGGAGTAGGCGAAGCCTTCGACCGAGCCGATCTTGCGGCCGACGACGCCACCGAGGTCCGGGCCGACCTTGCCGCCCTTGACCACGACGGTGCCGTCCGCCTTGGTGATCGTGTGGCACGAGCGGCACTTGTTGAATTCCTTTTCGCCGTTTGCGGCATCCCCGGCGGCCAGCGACGGCACGGCAAAGGCGGCAAGGACGATCGGAAGGGCGTATTTGAGCATGATTCGAAACCTTTGGGGTTGGACTGCCGAGCCCATGGCACGGCAGAAGCGCGCGCGCCTTAACTTAACGCAAATGGGGTCGCAGATTCAAGCGCGCCCGGTTCCTGCGGGGGCCAGGCGGGGCCCGTCGGCATAGGTCCGCAGAAGCGCCGCATCCAGGTCGGCCATGGTGACGGGCAGGCCCAGATCGACCAGGCTTGTCACGCCATGGTCGCGGATGCCGCAGGGCACGATGCCGGAAAAATGGCCGAGGTCCGGTTCGACATTGATCGAAAGCCCGTGAAAGCTGACCCAGCGGCTGAGCCGGATGCCGATGGCGGCGATCTTGTCCTCGGCCATGCTGCCGTCCGACGCCGGCGGCCGATCGGGCCGCGCCACCCAGACGCCGACGCGGCCGGCGCGCACCTCGCCCCGGATGCCGAACTCGGCCAGCGTGCGGATGACCCAGCCCTCGAGCCAGGCGACGAAGGCCCGCACGTCGCGGCCCCGCCGGTTCAGGTCCAGCATGACATAGACGATGCGCTGCCCCGGCCCGTGGTAGGTATATTGCCCGCCGCGCCGCGCCTGATGGACGGGAAAGCGGTCGGGGTCGACCAGGTCCTCTGGCCGGGCCGAGGTGCCCGCGGTGTAAAGCGGCGGATGCTCCAGCAGCCAGACGCACTCATCCGCCGTCCCGGCCTGAATCTGTGCGACCCGCGCCTCCATGAAGGAGAGCGCCTCGTCGTAGGGCACGAGGCCGGGCGTGATGATCCATTCAACCAATTCGGCTCTCTCGGGCTTCGGTCAGGGGCACAGGGCGAAAATCCCCGCCCTTGCTGCTATATAGAGTGGGTCGCACCCCTGCGACAGGCTGCGCGGAGCGGGCCCATGCCGGATTGGACCGAAGGCATTCTTGAAACGGCGATCTATGCACCGGACCTGGACGCCGCCGAAGGGTTCTACGGCGATGTGCTGGGGCTGGCGAAGATCGCCCGCCATGCAAACCGCCATGTCTTCTACCGGGCGGGGCAGGGCGTTCTTCTGATCTTCAATCCGGCCGAGACGGAACAGCCGCCCGAGCCCGGATCGCTGCCGGTCCCGACCCACGGCGCGCGCGGGCCGGGGCATGTCTGCTTCCGTGTTCGGGCCGATGCGCTCGACGCGCTTGGCGCGCATCTGGCGGCACGTGGCCAGGTGATCGAGGCCGATTTCCTCTGGCCGAACGGCGCCCGGTCGATCTATCTGCGCGACCCCGCCGGCAACAGCGTCGAATTCGCCGCACCCGAGCTGTGGCGGCCTGCGGAAAAGGGCGCGGATTCCTGACCGAAGGGGCGCAAAATCCGCTTTTCTTTCGCGCATGTCCGGGCTAGAAGCGCCGCACCTCAGCCGGGCCTGCCCGGTGACGGTGCGGATGTGGCGGAATTGGTAGACGCGCAGCGTTGAGGTCGCTGTGGGCTAACCCCCGTGAAGGTTCGAGTCCTTTCATCCGCACCACTTACCTTCCTCCGATTTCGTGATGTCGCCCGGCCAGTAGCGCGGGTCCCTGGCTCCCCTTGGGTTGGCCATCGCCCCGCAGGACGACCCCGGGATGATTCTCGATTCGCGGCCACCCGACCCTTCGGCGGTCGTGATTCGGCGCGCGAAAATCTGCCATGCACCTCGTGCCGGCGCGCAGGGTCCGGCACGATAATTCAAAAAAAATACATGTTTTCGGCGGCTAATCGCGACTGATAGCGCACGTCAGCGCGCCCCCGGACGCGGATATTCGGCCCCGAAATAACCTGTTGATCGGCTTGACCCTTTTCGCTTACTTCTGGCCCACACAAAAAGACGACCTGGGGAGGACGGCGATTTTGACCGCAGCCGCGACTGCTGCCAACGACGCAGCGTTTGTCGAATTCGACCACGTCCAGAAAAGCTATGATGGCGTGTCGCTGGTCGTGAAGGACCTGAACCTGAAGATCGGCAAGGGCGAGTTCCTGACGATGCTCGGGCCGTCGGGTTCGGGCAAGACGACCTGCCTGATGATGCTGGCCGGGTTCGAGACGGCGACGCACGGCGAAATCCGCCTCGACGGCCGCAACATCAACGACGTGCCCCCCCACAAGCGCGGCATCGGCATGGTGTTCCAGAATTACGCGCTCTTCCCCCATATGTCGGTTGGTGAAAACCTGGCCTTCCCGCTCGAGGTGCGCGGCATGGGCAAGGACGAGCGCGAGGCGAAGATCAAGCGCGCGCTCGACATGGTGCAGATGGGCCAGTTCGCCACCCGCCGCCCCGCGCAGCTTTCCGGCGGCCAGCAGCAGCGCATCGCGCTCGCCCGCGCACTGGTCTTCGATCCCAAGCTCGTCCTGATGGATGAACCGCTCGGCGCACTCGACAAGCAGCTGCGCGAGCATATGCAGTTCGAGATCAAGCACCTGCACGAAAGCCTTGGGATCACGGTCGTCTACGTGACCCACGACCAGGGCGAGGCGCTGACCATGTCGGACCGGATCGCGGTCTTCAACGATGGCCGCATCCAGCAGCTCGCCTCGCCCTCGGATCTTTATGAGCGGCCCGAGAACAGCTTCGTCGCCCAGTTCATCGGCGAAAACAACAAGCTGCCCGGCACGATCGAGAACCTGGAGGGCGACAAGGCCCTGGTGCGGCTGGCCACGGGCGAGCTGATCGACGCGACGGCGGTGAACATCCGCGAGAAGGGCCAGCAGACGCTCGTCTCGATCCGGCCCGAGCGGGTGGAGTTCAAGCCCTCGATGATGCCGCCGGGTGCCCATACGATCGGTGCCGAGGTGGTCGAGGTCATCTACATGGGCGACATCCTGCGCGCCGTCCTGCGCGTTGCGGGCTCGGACGGCTTCGTCATGAAGATGCGCAATACGCTGGGCCAGACCAGGCTCAGCCCCGGACAGACGATCAAGATCGGCTGGGATCCGCTGGATGCCCGCGCGCTTGATCCGATGTGACACCCCGCGAGAGGGCCGGGCGGGGATGCGCGGCCTGCGGGGCGAGACGATCAGAAAAGACCAACCAAGACCAGGGAGAACAAAGACAATGAAAAAAGTGCTGACCATCACCACGGCGCTGACGCTTCTGGCGTCTGCCGCCCACGCCGACCTGACGGTCATGTCGTGGGGCGGTGCCTACGGCGAAGCGCAGACCAACGCCTTCGTCAAGCCGTTCATGGAAAAGACCGGCGTCAAGACCGTCATGGTCGACTCCGACAACCCCGCCACCCCGATCAAGGCGATGGTCGAATCGGGCAACGTGACGGTTGACGTGGCTTCGGTCGAATATGCCGACGCGATCCGCCTCTGCGACGAAGGCATCCTCGAGCCGATCGACCCCGCCTCGCTGCCGGCCGGTTCTGACGGCACCGCCGCCAAGGACGACTTCCTGCCGGGCGCCGTCACGGAATGTGGCGTGTCGACCGACATCTGGGCGAACATCTTCGCCTATGACACGACCAAGTTCACCGGCGACAACGTGCCGAAGACCGTCGCCGACTTCTTCGACCTGCAGAAATTCCCCGGCAAGCGCGGCCTGAAGAAGGGCGCCAAGGCGGTCCTCGAACTCGCGCTGATGGCGGACGGTGTTGCGGCCAAGGATGTCTACACCACGCTGTCGACGCCCGAAGGCGTGGACCGGGCCTTCAAGAAGCTCGACACGATCAAGAAGGATGTCGTCTGGTGGGAAGCCGGTGCCCAGGCCCCGCAGCTTCTGGCTGACGGCGAAGTCTCGATGACCACCGCCTACAACGGCCGTATCTTCGCGGCGGCGATCAACGAGGGCAAACCCTTCGCCATCGTCTGGGACGGCCAGATCTACGAAAACGAAATGTTCGTCATTCCGAAAGGCGCGCCGAACATGAAGGACGCCAAGGACTTCGTGGCCTTCGCGACCTCGACCGAAGGCCTGCGTTCCTCGGCCGAGCAGATCTCCTACGGCCCGGCCCGCAAGTCGGCGCTGAAGGAGCCGCTGATCTTCAAGGACGGCAAGACGGAAATGGGCCCGCACCTTCCGACCTCGCCCGACAACATGAAGAACGCGCTGGAAACCTCGTCCACCTTCTGGGTCGATCATGACGCAGAACTGAACGAGCGCTTCCAGGCCTGGCTGTCGCAGTAACCTGAACGATCCGGGCGCGGGGGATATATCCGCCGCGCCCGGGACCAAGCTCACGACGACCACCGGGGGAGACGGGGATGGCCGAACCACTTGCCGCGGCCGGCAATGCAGGGGCTGCTCCGGCGCCCGAACTGCTGACGACCGCTGACGGACGCCCGCTGCGTGCCGCGCTTGCCAAGGCGCAGACCCGCGCCCGGCGCCGCGCGTTCCTGCTGGTCGTGCCGCTTCTGGCCTTCGTCCTTCTGACCTTCCTCGTGCCGATCGGCTACATGCTGCAACGGTCCTTCCAGCACGACGGCTTTTCCTCGGCCGCGCCGGCGCTCGACGCCTGGTTTGCGGCGAACCCCAAGTTCGACCCGGCCAACCCGCCGGAAGAGGCTTTTGCCGCGCTGGTCGATGACCTGAAGCGCATGCAGGCCGACCGCACCACGGGCATCGCCGGGACGCGCATCAACTACACCGTTCCGGGCACCGTCAGCCTTTTCAAGTCCGGCGCCCGCGACGCCGAGACACTGACGCCCCCCTTCAAGGACGGGCTGATCGCCACCAACCCGCGCTGGGCCGAGCCGAAGGTCTGGCTGGCCATGGCCTCTGCCTCGCACAACACGACGCCCGAGTTCTACTATGTCGCGTCCGACTACAAGCTGACTGACAACGGCTGGGAACGCGGCGCGCCGAACGAGCGCATCTACCTTTACCTTTTCGCCAAGACGTTCCTCGTGTCGGGCATCATCACCTGCATCTGCCTGATCCTGGCCTTCCCGGTCGCGCACCTGCTGGCGACGCTGCCGATGTCGCGCGCCTCGCTTCTGATGATCCTAGTGCTCTTGCCCTTCTGGACCTCGCTCCTGGTCCGCACCTCGGCCTGGATCGCGCTTCTGCAGGAACAGGGGGTGGTGAACAACATGCTGGTCAAGATCGGCCTGGTCGCGGACGGCAACCGGCTGGCGATGATGTACAACATGACCGGCACCATCGTCGCGATGACCCACGTCCTGCTGCCCTTCATGATCCTGCCGCTCTATTCGGTGATGCGCACCATCCCGGTCAGCTATACCCGTGCGGCCCGGAGCCTTGGTGCGACCAGCTGGACGACCTTCCGCCGGGTCTATCTGCCCCAGACGCTGCCGGGGATCGCCGCCGGCTCGCTTCTCGTCTTCATCCTCGCGGTCGGCTACTACATTACCCCCGCACTCGTCGGCGGCGCGGACGGCCAGCTGATCTCGAACCTCATCAGCTTCCACATGGCCAAGTCGAACTGGTCGCTGGCGGCCGCTTTGGCCGGGATGCTGCTGGTTGCGATCCTTGTCCTCTACTGGATCTACGACAAGCTGATCGGCATCGACCGGCTGAAGCTCGGCTAAGGAAAGGACCGCGACCCATGGCGCTTCCCACCTACGCATCGCCGCTCGAGCGGGCCTGGTACTGGACCTACCTCGCGATCTGCGCGCTGATCTTCCTTTTCCTGATCGCGCCGATCCTGATCGTCATCCCACTCAGCTTCAACGCCGAGCCCTACTTCACATTCACCAGCAAGATGCTGGCGTTCGACCCGACGGGCTACAGCCTGCGCTGGTATGATACGCTCTTCACCCTCGGCCACCCCGAGCCCGACGCGGTGCGCAACCAGGCCTGGTGGGGGGAAGCCTGGAGTTCGGCCGCCTGGATCAAGGCCGCGCGCAATTCGATCTGGGTCGGCTTCTGGGCGACGATCCTCGCGACGACGCTCGGCACCATCGCGGCCCTTGGCCTGTCGCGCCCCGAGATGCCCTACCGCCGGCTCATCATGGCGCTGCTGATTTCGCCCATGATCGTGCCGGTCATCATCGTCGCCGTCGGCATGTCCTTCTTCTTCGCCAAGGCCTGCGTCGCGCCGGATACCGCCTGGGGCGTGCTTGTCAGCCCCTTCCTGTCGTCGAAGGGCTGTCTGGCGAACTCGTCCCTGGGCATCATCCTGGCGCATGCGATGCTGGGCATCCCCTTCGTCATCATCACCGTGACCGCGACGCTCTCGGGCTTCGACCAGTCGCTCAGCCGTGCGGCGGCGAGCCTTGGGGCGAACCCGCGCACCACCTTCTTCAAGGTCATCATGCCCCTGATCCTGCCCGGCGTGATCTCTGGCGCGCTCTTCGCCTTCGTGACCTCGTTCGACGAGGTGGTGGCGGTCCTTTTCATCGCCGGTCCCGAACAGCAAACCATTCCGCGCCAGATGTTCAACGGCATCCGCGAACAGATCAGCCCGGCGATCCTTGCCGTCGCGACCATCCTCGTCATCGTGTCGGTCGGCCTTCTGACGGCGGTCGAGATGCTCAGGCGGCGGGGCGAGCGGCTCCGGGGCGTGACGCCCCGGTAGCCCCAGGATGGCCTGGGACTTCTGGATCGACCGGGGGGGCACCTTCACCGACATCGTGGCGCGCGGCCCCGATGGCCGGCTGGTCACGCGCAAGCTCCTGTCGGAAAATCCCGGCCGCTACGCCGATGCGGCGGTCGAGGGCGTGCGGACGATCCTTGGACTTGCCCCCGGCGCGCCGGTGGACCCGGACCTGATCGCCAGCGTCAAGATGGGCACCACGGTCGCCACGAACGCGCTTCTGGAACGCAAGGGCGAACGGGTCCTGCTGCTCATCACCGAAGGCTTCCGCGACCTTCTGGTGATCGGCTACCAGAACCGCCCGCGTCTCTTCGACCTGAACATCCGTCGCCCGGCGGTCCTTTACGAGACTGTCGCCGAAGTTCCGGGCCGTATCGCTGCCGACGGCGCCGAGGTGACGCCCCTGAACGAGGGTGCCGTGCGGCTGGCGCTTGCGGACGCGCGCAGGGCAGGGATCAACGCCGTGGCGGTCGCGCTGATGCATGGCTGGCTCAACCCCGCGCACGAAGAGCGGGTCGCGGAGCTGGCGCACGAGGCGGGGTTCCAGCAGATCTCGGTCAGCCATCGTGTGAGCCGCCTGATCAAGCTCGTCTCGCGCGCCGACACCACGGTCGCCGACGCCTACCTCTCGCCGATCCTGCGCCGCTATGTGGACCGGGTGGCGGGCGCGCTCGATCTGCAGGGCGGGCAGGGGCGGCTGTATTTCATGCAATCCGGGGGCGGCCTGACCGACGCCCGCGCCTTCCAGGGCAAGGACGCGATCCTGTCCGGCCCCGCAGGCGGCATCGTCGGCATGGCCCGGACGGCCGAACAGGCTGGTCAGGGTCAGGTCATCGGCTTCGACATGGGCGGCACCTCGACCGACGTCAGCCACTATGCCGGCCGCTTCGAACGCAGCTTCGAGACGGAGGTGGCGGGGGTGCGCCTCCGCGCCCCGATGATGGACATCCACACGGTCGCGGCGGGGGGTGGCTCGATCCTCTCGTTCGCCGATGGCCGGCTTCAGGTCGGCCCGGCGAGCGCCGGCGCCGATCCGGGCCCCGCAGCCTACCGCAAGGGCGGCCCCCTGACGGTGACCGACTGCAACGTGCGGCTGGGCAAGCTTTCGCCCGACCTTTTCCCGCGCGTCTTCGGCCCTGGCGGGGACGAGCCGCTCGACACCGCGGCCGTCGCCGCGAAGTTCGAGGCCCTCGCGGCAGAGGTGGCGGAGGCGACCGGCACCTCAACCGGCACCGCGCCAGATGCCGAGGCGCTGGCCGAGGATTTCCTGACCATCGCCGTCGCCAACATGGCCCGGGCCATCAAGCGCATCTCGGTCGAGCGCGGGCACGACCTGGTGGACTATACGCTCCAGTGCTTCGGCGGCGCGGGCGGGCAGCATGCCTGCCTCGTGGCCGACGCGCTGGGGATGGGGCGCATCCTGATCCACCCGCTCGCCGGCGTCCTGTCGGCCTACGGCATGGGCCTCGCCGACGTGCGCGCGCTGGCAGAAGAAAGCCACGAGGCCGCGATCGACGATCCGGCGGCGGTGGAGGCCGTCGAGCGGCTGGCCGTCCGCGCCCGTGCGGACCTTGCGGCGCAGGGCTTCGGCAGCGGTGTCGTGGCGGTCGAGGCCCGCGCGCACCTGCGCTACGAAGGGTCACACCAGACGCTCGAAGTGGCGTTCGGGCCGCCCGATGCCATGCGCGGGGCGTTCGAGGCTGCTCATCAGGCCCGCTTCGGCTTCACCCTGCCAGACCGCGCCGTCCTGATCGACATGCTGACCGCAGAGGCGATCCTGCCGGGGGGAGAGGTCGGAGAGGGCCTGCCGCCGACCGGCCAGCCCGGCTGGGCGGCCCGTGCCGGCACCACCCGCTTCCGCTCGGGCGGCCAATGGCATCAGGCCCCGGTCCACGCCCGCGCCGACCTGCCCGACGGCGCGGTGATCGCCGGTCCCGCCATCCTGACCGAAGCGACCGGCACCGTCGTGATCGAGCCCGGCTGGCAGGGCCGGATCGACGCGCTTGGCAACCTGATCCTGACCCGCGCTACCCCGCTTGCCGCCCGTGTTGCGGCCAGAGCGGGGGACGGAACGGGGGCCGAAACGGTGGTCGATCCCGCCCGGCTCGAAGTCATGTCGAACCTCTTCATGTCGATCGCCGAACAGATGGGCGCGACGCTTGCCAACACCGCATGGTCGGTCAACATCAAGGAAAGGTTCGACTTTTCCTGCGCGCTTTTCGACGAAGTGGGCGATCTGGTGGCGAATGCCCCCCATGTGCCGGTCCACCTCGGCTCCATGTCCGACACGGTGCGCGCCGTGATCCGCCGCACCGCCGGAACCCTGCGCGACGGCTCGGCCTTCATGCTGAACAGTCCCTACGAAGGCGGCACCCACCTGCCGGACGTGACCGTCATCACCCCCGTCTTCGTCGGGGGCCGCGCCCGCTTCTGGCTGGCCTCGCGCGGGCATCATGCCGACATCGGCGGCACCACGCCCGGCTCGTCGCCCCCCGACAGCACGCGGATCGAGGATGAGGGCGTCCTGATCGACCTTTTTCCGCTGGTCGAGGCCGGCCGCTTCCGCGAGGCCGAGGCGCGGGCGCTGCTGACCTCTGGCCCCTGGCCCTGCCGCAACCCCGACCAGAACATCGCCGACCTGAAGGCCCAGGTCGCCGCCAATGAAACCGGCCGGCGCGAACTTCTGGCGCTGATCGCCCGTGCCGGCGTCGGGACGGTCGCGGCCTACATGGGCCATGTCCAGGACAATGCCGAGGCCTGCGTGAGGGCCGCCATCGGCCGCCTGACCGACGGCGCCTTCGCCTATGAAACCGACAAGGGCGCCGTGATCCGCGTCGCCGTCACCGTCGACCGCGCCCAAGGCAGCGCCATCGTCGATTTCACCGGCACCAGCCCCCAGGACCCCGGCAACTACAATGCCCCCCGCGCCATCGGCCGGGCCGTCGTCCTTTACGTCTTCCGCACGCTCGTCGGCCAGGACATCCCGCTGAACGAGGGCTGCCTCAGGCCCATCACGCTCATCCTGCCCGAAGGCTCGATGCTGAACCCGCGCCCCGGCGCTGCGGTGATCGCCGGCAACACCGAGGTCAGCCAATCCGCCTGCAACGCGCTTTACGGGGCACTCGGCGTCGTGGCGGCGGCGCAAGGCACGATGAACAACTTCGTCTGGGGCACCGACGCCTTCCAGAACTACGAAACGATTGCCGGCGGCACGGGGGCCGGCCCCGGCTTTCAGGGCTGCGACGGCGTGCAAAGCCACATGACCAACACCCGCATGACCGACCCAGAGGTGCTGGAACGCCGCTTCCCGGTCCGGCTCGAGGCGTTCGGCCTCAGGCAGGGCTCTGGCGGCGCGGGGCACTGGCGGGGCGGCGAAGGCGTGGTGCGGGCCTTGCGGTTCCTGACGCCTGTGACCGTGACCTGCCTGACCTCCTCGCGCCGGATCGCGCCGTTCGGCGGCGCGGGCGGCGGGGCGGGGGCCGTGGGCGAAAACGCCGTCATCTGGCCCGACGGACGGCGCGAGGCGCTGAAGGGCAACGACCGGCGCGACCTGCCAGAGGGCGCGATCTTCCAGATGAGGACGCCCGGTGGCGGCGGCTGGGGCAGGGCTTAGGCCGGGGGTTGGCCCCCCTCAGGCCTTCTTCTTTTTCTTCTTCTTCTCCGGTGCCGGACCCTCGGCCAGCGCCGTCAGCCGCTGCGCGAGCGTCGCCCCGGTCGAGCCTGCCAGCACCGGGGTCAGCGCCGCCACATCGCTGAGGACCGCATGAAGGGCTGCAAGCCGCACATCCCCGCTCGCGGCTTCCGCCTGCACCAGCCGGTCGATCAGGGGCTCGACCCGCCGCCGCTGACGGGCCAGCATCATGAGGCGCAGCAGCTCCCACGGGTCGGAGGGCGCGGTGAAATAGTCGCGCCGGTCGCCGGGCGTGCGGGCAGGGGTCACGAGCCCCCAGTCGCGCAGGTCGCGCAGCGCGGTCGAGACGTTCGAGCGTGCGAGCCCCAGACCCCGCACCAGGTCGTCGGCAGACGGCGCCTGCGCCGCGCGCCAGATAGCGGCCAGACAGGCGCCCGCGGGGCGCGACAGGCCAAAGAGCTGGGCGATATCGGCAAAGAGGGCCGCCGTTTCGGGCGCGACCGGAGGGGCGGCAGGCGGGGCGTCCTTGGGCGACATGGCCACAGGAAAGGCCCCCGGAGCGGCGGGGTCAAGCCCCGTCTGTGCGCGAAAAGCTCCAGAGGCTGACCTGACGCCGGATTTCCCCCGGCTGAACCGTGACCGAGGGGAAATCCGGGCGGTTGGGCGCGTTCGGCCAAAGCTGCGGCTCAAGCGCCAGCCCGGCGTAGGGTCCATAGGGCGCCCCCGTCAAGCCGATGACCGGCGTTGTGTCGATCCCCCGCCCATCATAGACCTGCAAGCCCGGCGCGGTCGTCGCCAGGTCAAGCCGCACGCCCTTCGCCCCTGTCAGGGTGGCGGCGTGGGTCGGCGTCACGCTCGGCTCGCGGCAGAAGCAATGGTCCAGACCCGGCGCCATGCCGAGCGCACGGGGCGCGCGCCAGTCGAACGGCGTGCCCATGACCGTCGTCGGGCTTTCCGGCAAGCCCAGCGCATCGGTCGGCAGGTAGCGCCCCGCCGCCACTGACAGAAGGTGCGCCGATACGTCGGGCGTGCCGTCGAGCGTCCAGTAGCTGTGGTTGGCCAGGTTCACGAAGGTCGGCCGGTCGGTCGTGGCCGTCAGCGTCAGGTGCAGCGTCGCAGGCCCGGTCAGCGCAAAGCGCGCGGTAAAGCGGCGCTGGCCCGGAAAGCCGCCGAAGCCGTGCGGCAGGGCCAGCGACAGGGTGCAGGCATCGCGCGACACCTCGTCGATGGTCCAGACCTGCTGGTCGGTGCCGCTGTCGCCGGAATGCAGCACCGTCGGCCCTTCGTTGGCGTGAAACGCAAGCGCCTCGCCCCCAAGCGCGGCCCGCGCGTCGGCGATCCGGTTCGCGACCGGCCCGACGATCGACCCCATCCAGCGGCAGGGGCCGCCGACCTCGTAGGCCGCAAGGTCGTCGGTGCCAAGCGTCAGGGGCCAGGGCGTGCCCGCCAGCCGCAGGTCCTGAAGGGTCGCGCCGAAGGTCAGAAGCGTTGCGGTCAGCTCGCCCGCCGACAGGCGCACGGCCTGCACCTCGCGCCCGTCCCGCGTCACGCCGAAGAGCCGCACGTTCATCGCCTGGCCCCCTTGCTGTCCGAACCTTGCCCCGCCAGTCTAGCCTAGCCCCTGGGTGCGGCACAGTCCGCAATCGCCGCAGCCAGCCCCCGGATCAGTGCGGCGTAAAGGTCCGGGCCCCTGGGGATCATCAGCGCCTCGGGGTCAAGGGGCTGGCCAAGCCGCGCCGGCGTGCCCTCGACCAGCTGTTCGGCCTGCCGCGGATCGGCGCCCGCTTCGGGGAAAAGGCAGGTGGTGGTGCCACGCTCCAGCTCTGCCCTGAGCTCTGTCAGATGCGCGGCCCCGGGCGCATGGGCGTCGCCTTCGGCAATCGCGCCGGAAATCGTCAGGCCGAAGCGCTGCGCGAAATAGCCAAAGGCATCATGCCCGACCGCGATCGGCGCCTTGACCGGCGCCAGGATCGCCTGCCCCTCGGCCGTCAGGGCCATCAGCCGCCCGCGCGCCGCCTGGGCATTGGCCCGGTAGGTCGCCGCATGGTCGGGGTCCTTGGCCGCAAGCGCGTCGGCGATCACGCCCGTCCAGATCGCTGCGATGTCGGGGTCGAGCCAGGCATGCGGGTCGGGCGTGCCATCGGGAAACTGCCGGACCGGCGTTGCGGGGTTCGACAGGAGGGGCAGGCTGTCGCCGCCGCCGGCATCCGCCACGATGGCCGAAAGCCACGGCGTCAGCTCCGGCCCGACCCAGATCACCAGATCGGCGCCCGAAAGCGCCCCCATCTGCGAAGGGCGCAGCTGGTAGTCATGCGGGTCCGACCCGTTGCCGACCAGCACCTCCGGGGTGCCCAGGTCGCCAAGGACCAAGGCTGCCAGCGACCCGACCGGCGCCACATCGGTCACGACCTTCGGCACTTCGGCCAGGGCCGGAGCGGCGGTCAAAAAGGTAGCGGTCAAAAGGGCGGCGGACAGCGGGGAAAGGAGACGGGGCACGGACTTTCCTTCTTTGTGGCGGGCGGGCCCTGACGTAATTATGTTATAGCATAACAGTCAAGGACATTGTAACAAGGTAACATGAAAACCGACCGGACCCCGCCAGAGCCCGCCTTCCATGACCATGACCACGCCGATTGCGCGGCCGTCACGCTGGCGCAGGCCGAGGTGATCGTCGCCGGACGCGGCGCGCGCCTGACGCCGGTCCGCCGCCGCGCGCTGGAAATCCTGCTCGAGGATCATCGCGCCCTGGGCGCCTACGAGGTCCTGGACCGCCTTGCCGCCGACGGCTTCGGCCGCCAGCCGCCCGTCGCCTACCGCGCGCTCGACTTTCTGGTCGATCAGGGTCTTGCCCACCGGATCGCGCGGCTGAATGCCTTCATGGCCTGCCCGCATCCGGGGTCTGACCACACGCCGACCGTCCTCATCTGCCGGGCCTGCGGCTCGGTCGCCGAAATCGCGGGCGAGGGGGCGCGCGCGGGCGTCGACAAGGCCGCCGCCCGCGCCGGCTTCAAGGTCGAGCGCACGACGATCGAGGCCCTGGGCCTTTGCCCCGCCTGCCAGACGGGTGACGAAGCATGAGCCTTCTGAGCGCGGCCGGCCTGGGCGTCCGCCAGGGCGATCACCAGATCCTGTCCGAGGTCAACCTGACCGTCGACCCCGGAGAGATCGTGACCATCATCGGCCCTAACGGCGCCGGCAAGTCGACGCTGGTGCGCGCGCTGATCGGACTGGAACGGCCGAGCGCGGGCCGGATCGAGCGCGCCCCGGACCTGCGCATCGGCTATGTGCCCCAACGCATGAAGGTCGAGGCCGGCCTGCCCATGACCGTCCGCCGCTTCCTGTCCTTGCCCCACCGCGTGAGCGATGCCGAGGCAGAGGCGGCGCTTGCCCGCACCGGCGTCCAGGGCATGGGCGGCCGGCAATTGTCGCGCCTGTCGGGCGGCCAGTTCCAGCGCGTCTTGCTGGCCCGGGCGCTTCTTGCGCGGCCCCAGATCCTGATCCTCGACGAGCCGACGCAGGGCCTCGACCAGTCCGGCATGGCTGCCTTCTATCGCCTGATCGAGGAGCTGCGCCACGAAACCGGCGTGGCGGTCCTTCTGGTCAGCCACGACCTGAACGTGGTGATGCGGGCCTCGGACCGGGTCCTGTGCCTCAACGGTCATATCTGCTGCGAGGGCGCGCCGGGCGACGTGTCGGCGGCGCCCGAATACCGCGCGCTGTTCGGTGGTGGCGAGGGCGAGGTGCTGGCGCTCTACCGCCATCACCATGACCATGCGCATGACCATGACGCCCACGGCGACCACCACCATAACCACCCTAGCCAGGGGCCCCACCACGGGCCCCACCACGGGGACGCCGCATGATCGAGGCGTTCGTCCTGCGCGCGGCCCTTGCAGGTGTCGGCCTCAGCCTTGCGACCGGGCTCCTGGGGTCCTTCGTCGTCTGGCGCCGCATGGCCTATTTCGGCGATGCCACCTCGCACGCGGCGATCCTGGGCGTGGCCCTGTCCTTCGCCTTCGGCCTGCCGCTTTACGCCGGCATCCTTGCCGTCGTCGTGGCCGTGGCGCTGATCGTCGCGGGCCTTTCGGGCCGGGGCCATCAAAGCGACACGATCCTTGGCGTCATGGCCCATTCGGCCCTGGCGCTCGGCCTTGTCGCCGTCTCGTTCCTGCCGAGCGTCCGGGGCGACCTGTCCTCCTACCTTTTCGGTGACATCCTTGCCGTCGGCTGGCGCGACGTGGCGCTGATCTGGGGCGGCTGCATCGCCGTCGCCGGGCTTATCCTCTGGCGTTGGGACGGGCTGGTCACCGCCACGGTGAACGAGGAACTGGCCCAGGCCTCGGGCATCCGGCCCGACCGCGAGCGGCTCGTGCTGACGCTCGCGCTTGCCGTCACCGTCGCACTGTCGATCAAGGTCGTGGGGGCGCTCCTGATCGCGGCGCTTCTCATCATCCCCGCCGCCGCCGCCCGCGCCTTTTCCGCGACGCCAGAGCGGATGGCGGTGCTGGCCGTCCTGATCGGCGCGGGCGCGGCACTTGGGGGTGTCGCGGCCTCGCTCAGCTTCGACACGCCGGCCGGGCCATCGGTCGTGGCGGTTGCCTTCCTGGCCTTTCTATTGTCACTACTGCGGCGGGCCGACCACTAGGCCCGGAAGGGGGACCCGACCCATGAACCACCTGCACGACGCCCTTTTCGCCCCGCATCAGGGGTCCGGCCGGCCCTTCCTGATCGCCCCCGACGGCGCGGCGCTCAGCTACGGCGCCTTCGTCGACCTTGCGGCGCGCTATGCGCAGGCCATGGCGGACGCAGGACTGAAACCGGGCGACCGGCTGGCCCTGCAACTGGACAAGAGCGCCGAGATGCTGGCCGTCATCGCGGCGGCGATCCGCGCGGGCGTGGTCTTCCTGCCGCTCAACACCGCCTACACGGCCGCCGAGGTCGATTATTTCATCCGCGACGCGGGCGCACGGATGCTGCTGGCCGACCCGGCCTACGCCGGCCGGCTGGCCCCGGTGGCGAAGGCGGCAGGCGTCCGGCTCGAGACGGTGGCGCCGGGCGGCGGGGGCAGCTTCCAGCCCGCCGCCACGGGCCTGCCGCCGGTGGCGCGTGCTGCCGGCGATCTGGCGGCCTTCCTTTATACGTCGGGCACCACGGGCCGGTCCAAGGGCGCGATGCTGAGCCACGACAACCTGCTGTCGAACGCCCGCACGCTCGTCGGCCTGTGGCGCTTCGGGCCCGAGGATGTGCTGCTGCACGCCCTGCCGATCTTCCACACCCACGGGCTTTTCGTCGCCACGAACGTCGTCCTGCTGGCGGGCGCCTCGATGATCTTCCTGCCGAAGTTCGACGCGCGCGAGGTGATGCGGCTTCTGCCGAAGGCCACCACGATGATGGGCGTCCCGACCTTCTACACCCGCCTTCTGGCCGAGCCGGGCCTCACGCCCGATGCCGCGCGCCACATGCGCCTTTTCGTCTCTGGCTCCGCCCCCCTTCTGGCCGAGACGCACCAGGACTGGCAGGCGCGGACCGGCCACCGCATCCTGGAACGCTACGGGATGACGGAAACCAACATGAACACCTCGAACCCCTATGAGGGCGAGCGGCGGCCCGGCACCGTCGGGCAGGCGCTTCCGGGGGTCGAGGTCCGGGTCTGCGACGGCAGCGGCGCCGAACTGCCGCGGGGCGAGGTGGGCGTGCTCGAGGTGCGCGGCCCGAACGTCTTTCAGGGCTACTGGAACATGCCCGAAAAGACCGCCGAAGAACTGCGCGCGGACGGCTTCTTCCTCACCGGCGACCTGGCCGTCATGGGCGCGGATGGCTATGTGACCATCGTCGGGCGGGCGAAGGATCTGGTGATTTCGGGCGGCTACAACATCTATCCCTCAGAGGTCGAGGCAGAGATCGACGCGCTGCCCTGGGTCCTGGAAAGCGCCGTGATCGGCCTGCCGCACCCCGACATGGGCGAGGCGGTGATGGCCGTGATCGTGCCCCGTCCGGGCGCAACGCCTGACCCCGAGGGGCTGGCGGCGGCGCTGTCCGAAAGGCTCGCGCGCTTCAAGTTGCCGCGCGCGGTCGAGGTCGTCGCGGAACTGCCAAGAAACACGATGGGCAAGGTCCAGAAGGCCGCGCTGAGGGCGGCCCACAAGGGGCGATTCGGATAGGCTGGCAAGGGCCGTAGACTCTGCCAAGCGGTGACTTTGCCCATTGTTCCCGCCGATGGCCTCAAGGCCATCGGCCAGCGCCCGCCCCGCCATCGGCGGGCGCTTCCGCGCCCATCGGGGCAGGCGCTGGCCTTTGTGGATTTGTGACACAAGCGGTCGAGCGGCGACGCTTCTACACGGGCGGGGGAAACGCGGTGCGTTTCCTGATCCCGCCCGGCCAACCTATAGCGCCCGCGCCAGCACCTCGCAGAAGCGCGCGATCCGTTCGGGCGTCGCCTGCGCAAACCCCGCGACCAGCCCCTCCTGCGCCTTGCCGATGCAGAAGGCCGACAGCGGCACTGGCCCGAACCCGGCGGCGTTCAGGGCCGCGACCGTCCGCGCCTCGGCCCCTTCGGGCAGGCGGATCGTCAGCTGGACGCCCCCTGTCGGATCAGCGACGGGCGGGATCGGCAGGCGGCGGAGCGCTGCGGCAAAGGCGCGCCCGCGCTCGCCATAGAGCCGGGCAATCCGGTGCAGCTGGGCGCGGTACTGCCCGCTCTCGATCAGGTCGGCGAGCGCCCCTTGCGCATGGATGTTCGCCGCCAGCCCGAGCGCCCGCTGTGTGGCGGCCAGGGCACCGGCAAGCGCCGGGGGCGCCACGATCCAGCCGAGCCTCAACGCGGGCATCAGGGCCTTCGACGCCGTGCCAAGGGCCGCAACCTGACCCGGCGCAGACCCCTGCAACGCCGGCAGCGCGCGCCCCTCCCAGTGAAACTCGCTGTCGTAATCGTCTTCGATGACCAGCGCCCCGCACTCGGCCGCCCGCGCCAGCAACGAAGCGCGACGGGCGAGCGTCAGGCGCGCGCCCAGGGGATACTGGTTCGCGGGCGTCACATAGATCAGGCGCGGGCCGCACCCCCAGTCCGCCCGGTCCGGGTCCGCCCCGGCCCCGTCGACCGGCAGGGGCGACAGGCTGAGGCCCGCGCCCCCGAAGGCCGAGCGTGCGCCATTGTAGCCCGGCTCTTCGATCAGCGCCGCATCCCCCGGGTCCGCCAGCGCCACCGCCAGAAGCGTGAGCGAGGCCTTGGCGCTTGGCGTCACCAGCACCTGTTCGGGCGAAACCCGCATGCCCCGGTCCGCCGCCAGCCGCCGCGCGAGCGCCGCGCGCAGGGCCGGCAGGCCGGAAAACTCGCCATAAGCAAAGGCCGCCCCCTGCGCCTGCCGGGCCGCGCGGCGCAGAGCGAGCGCCCAGAGGTCGCGGGGAAAGAGCGCCTCGTCCGGCCGGCCGGGCGCAAAAAGTGCGGGTGCGGGCCATGGCCGCCCTTCGGCGGCAATCCATAGACCCCGCGCGGACAGGGGCGGCGTCGGCCCCGGCGCGGGCGAGGGGGGCAGGGGCGGCGGCGGCAGGATGCGCGGCGCCGCGCCGGGTGCTATGGTGATCGCCCCCTCGGCCCGCAGCAGCTCGTAGGCCGCGTTCACCGTATTGCGCGACAGGCCCAGCGCCTCTGCCGCCGCGCGGGACGATGGCAGGGCGCCCGCCGCCCGTCCCTCTCGGATCGCCGACAGGATCGCGCGGTAAAGCTGCACCGCCCGCGTGCCTTCACCCTCGGGTGTCACAAGGGCCGCGAAGGCATATGGTTCCACGATTTCACCGCAAACTGGATCTTTTGTGGAACCAAAAGGCAGGCTATCCGACCCGAAAGTCAAGGAGAGACGTCATGACCAGCCCGAGCTTCGCCAAGATCCGCAACCCCAAGCGCAAGGTCGACGATAGGGCGGTGGCGCATGCCATCCTTGACCAGGGCCTTGTCGCGCATGTGGGGTTCGTGATCGACGGCCGTCCGATGGTCATGCCCATGGCCTACGCGCGGGATGGCGAGCGGCTCTATATCCACGGCGCCTCGAAAACCCGCATCGTGGCCAAGACCGGCGGCCTGCCGCTCTGCCTGACGGTCACGCACCTGGACGGGATCGTCTGCGCGCGCTCGGGCTTCAACCATTCGGTCAACTACCGCTCGTGCGTTGTCCACGGCACCGGCCGCTGGATCGAGCCGGGGGCCGAGTTCGACCGCGCGCTCTGGCTCATCACTGACCATTTGCTGCCCGGCCGCAACGCCGAGGTGCGCGAGGCCACGTCGCAAGAGATGAAGGCGACGGGCGTCCTGGCCGTGGATGTCGAGGCGGTGACGGTGAAGGTCCGCACCGGCGGCCCGGTCGACGAGCCCGAAGATCACGCGCTTGATATCTGGAGCGGCGTCCTGCCGGTCACGATGGCGATCGGACGGGGAGTGCCGGACGGCCATACCGCCCAGACACGGGCCGAGCCGCCCAGCCTGTCGGCCGCGCGGCGCAAGTTCACGGCGTGACGGGCCGTCAGCGCCCCACGCCTGCGTAGGCGGCGAAGCCCGCCGCCTTGGCATCGGCAGGGTTGTAGACGTTGCGCAGGTCGGCCATGACCGGATGCGTCATCGACCGCGCGATCCGCTTGAGGTCAAGCGCCCGGAACTCGTTCCATTCGGTCAGGATGACCAGCACGTCCGCGCCTTCCGCCGCCGCGTAGGCGTCATCGCGCCACTCGACGCCCGGCAGCAGGTGATGCCCCTCGCGCGCGCCCTGCGGATCGACGGCGCGCACCTTCGCGCCGCTTCCGACCAGCGCCGGCACGATGGTTAGCGAGGGCGCATCGCGCATGTCGTCGGTGTTGGGCTTGAAGGTCACGCCAAGGACCGCGACCGTCTTGCCGTTCACCGACCCGTCGCAAAGGTCGGTGATCTTCGTCACCATGCGCCGCTTGATCTCGTCGTTGACCTTGATGACCGTCTCGACGATCTGCATCGGCGCGGCATATTCCTGCGCGGTCCGCGCCAAGGCCTGCGTGTCCTTCGGGAAGCAGGACCCGCCATAGCCCGGCCCGGCATGCAGGAACTTGTTGCCGATCCGCCCGTCCAGCCCCATGCCCTTCGACACCGCCTTCACATCCGCGCCGACCCTTTCGCAGAGCGTCGCGATTTCGTTGATGAAGGTGATCTTGGTCGCAAGGAAGGCGTTCGCGGCGTACTTGATCATCTCGGCCGTTTCGAGGTCGGTATAAAGGATCGGGAAGTCGCGCAGGAAGAGCGGCCGGTAGACCTCGCCCATCACCTGCTTCGCGCGGTCCGAGGTCACGCCGACCACCACCCGGTCGGGGCGCATGAAATCGTCGATCGCGGCACCCTCGCGCAGGAATTCGGGGTTCGAGGCCACGTCGAAGCGTGCGTCCGGGGCGGCGGCGCGGATTGCGTCCGCCACGGCGCGGTTGGTGCCGACGGGCACGGTCGACTTGGTGACGACGACCGCATAGTCGGTCAGCGCCCCGCCGATCTCGCCCGCGGCGGCCATCACGTAGCTCAGGTCCGCATGACCATCGCCGCGCCGGGTCGGCGTGCCCACGGCGATGAAGATGGCATCGGCGCCCTTGACTGCCTCGGTCAGATCGCCGGTGAACGAGAGCCGCCCGGCGGCGACGTTCTTGGCCATCAGCACATCAAGGCCCGGCTCGAAGATCGGAACCTGACCGGCCTTCAGCATCTCGACCTTGCGGGGGTCCTTGTCGACGCAGACGACCTCATGGCCGAAATCCGAAAAGCAGACGCCAGAGACAAGACCGACATAGCCGGTACCGATCATTGCAATCTTCATCCTGACCTCACACGCTTTTTTTTACTGATGCGGCGCCTCTGATGGGCCGAAGCGCGGCCACTGTCAACGAGACGCGTGGCGGCACTGTGGCCGTTCGCAGCCTTTGTTCGGGCATCAGAAACGATGGGGCGAGAGCGCCGCGGACAATCCATCCATTCCGCCCCCCGAAAGGATGGCAGAGATCCGCCGCGCCGTGGCGGGTGCCAGCGTCAGGCCGATGTGGCCGTGGCCGTAGGCATGAAGGACGGCCGGTCCGGCACGCCCCGGCCCGATCACCGGCAGGCTGTCGGGGATCGAGGGGCGAAAGCCCATCCAGCTGCGCGAGGGCGCCCCGAGGCCCGGAAAGATCGTCCGCGCGCCTTCTTCAAGGCGCCTCAGCCGGTGGGGCGAGGGGGGCGCGGTCAGCCCGCCGAGTTCGACGGTGCCCGCAATGCGCAGCCGCCCCTGCATCGGGCAGATGTAGAAGCCCCGCGCCGTCGGGCAAGTCGGGCGCGTGAGCGGCGCACGCGCCATGTCCCATTCAAGATGATAGCCCCGCTCGGTGTCGAGCGGCACCCGGTCGCCCGCCATCCGCGCCAGCCGGCGGCTGTGCGCACCCGCCGCTATGACGGCGTGGCGGGCGCTGAGGTTCAGGCCCGGCCCGGTCAGCGTGACGGCCGCGCCCTCTACCGAAAGCGTCTCTACCGGCGCGCGGAGGAACCGCGCCCCGGCCCGCGCGGCTGCCTCGGCGATCAGCACCATGACCCGCCCCGGATCGGTCAGGAAGCGCGCGCCGGGAAAGAAGGCCCCGCCACCCCCGGCGACGGGCAGGCCGGGCTCCAGCGCCTGCAATTCGCCCGCCGAAAGCAACTCGACCGTGACCCCGAGCGACCGGCGAAAAGCCAGGTCGGCCTTGGCGGCAGCAAGCCCGGCGTCGGTCTGATACCAGTAAAGGCACCCGCGATCCTGCATCAGATCGCCCGCGCCGATGTCGGCCGCGAGTCCGGCCCAAAGCGCGGACGCGTCGGCCAGAAGCCCCGCCAGCACCCGCGCATTCGCCTCGGCCCGCGCCGGAAGCGACTGGCGCAGGAACCTTGCGAGCCACGGCGCCAGCGCCGGAAGCGCTGCCTGCCGGATGGCGAGCGGAGAGTTGCGGTCGAACAGCAGCGAGGGCAGCGCGCGCAGCACGGCCGGGGTGCCGACCGGCTGCACGGCATAGTCGGCGATCGTCCCGGCATTGCCGTAAGAGGTGCCCGACCCCGGCACCTCGGGGTCGATCACCAGAACCTCGCGCCCCTCGGACGCGAGCCGGTGGGCGATGCACAGGCCGACGACGCCGGCCCCGATGACCGCGACCTCGGCCTGCTGCACGGTTCCGCTCAGAGCGCCGCTTCGAAAAGCGCGCGGGTATTCTCGCGCGTCATCGGAATCGGGTTGCCGCCGCAGGACGGATCTTCGAGCGCCATCTCGGTCAGCATGTCCAGATCCTCGCGCTTCACGCCCATCGCCGACAGGTTCTCGGGGATGTCGAGCATCCGGCGAAGCCGCATCACCTGCTCGCGGAAGCCGTTGAAGCCGCCCTCGATCCCCAGATAGGCCGCCGCCGCGTTGATGCGGTCCTCGATCGCCGGGCGGTTGAAGTCCAGAACCATGGGCATGACGACTGCGTTCGTAGTGCCATGATGGGTGTTGTAGTTCGCGCCGACCGGATGGCTGAGCGAATGGATGGCGCCGAGCCCCTTCTGGAAGGCGACCGCGCCCATCGCGGCGGCGCTCATCATGTGCGCCCGCGCGTCAAGGTCGTTGGGGTTGGCATAGACCTTGGGCAGGTTCTCGAACACGAGCCGCATCCCTTCCAGAGCGATGCCCTGGCTCATGGGGTGGTAGAAGGGGCTCGAATAGGCCTCGAGGCAATGGGCGAGCGCATCCATGCCGGTGCCGGCGGTGATGAACCTCGGCATGCCGACGGTCAGCGCCGGGTCGCAGATCGTGACGGCGGGCATGAGTTTGGGGTGGAAGATGATCTTCTTCTTGTGGGTCGCCGAATTGGTCAGCACCCCGGCGCGCCCGACCTCGCTGCCGGTTCCGGCCGTGGTCGGCACCGCAATGATCGGCGCGATCTTCGAAGCGTCCGCGCGGGTATACCAGTCGTCCACATCCTCAAGGTCCCAGACCGACAGGTCCGGGCGCTGGTCGGCCATGAGCGCGATCATCTTGCCAAGGTCCAAGGCCGAGCCGCCGCCAAAGCAGATCACCCCGTCATGCTTGCCGGCCTTGTAGACCGCGATCCCGGCCTTCATGTTTTCCTCGGTCGGGTTCGCGTCGACCTCGGAGAAGAGCGCGCGGCCAAGACCGGCCTTGTCGAGGATGTCGAGCGCCTCTGCCGTGATCGGCAGGCCGGCGAGCGCCTTGTCGGTCACCAGGAGGGGCCGCTTCAGCCCGATCGACGTGGCATGGTCCGCCAGTTCGGAAATCCGGCCGACGCCGAACTTGATGGCGGTCGGGTAGGACCAGTTGCGGTTGGGGACGGAGTGGGCCATGGCTCAGACCTTTTTCAGATGGAAGGATTTCGGTCGGGTGACCGAATGGAAGCCGAGATACGAAAGCGACCCGCCCCGCCCGGTGTCCTTGGTGCCGGTCCAGCAGAGCGCCGGGTCCAGGTAGTCGGCACGGTTCATGAAGGTCGTGCCGGTGTCGATCTGGGCGCCAAGGGCGGCGGCGGTGTCATAATCCTCGGTCCAGATCGAGGCGGTCAGCCCGTAGGGGCTGTCGTTCATCAGCCTGAGCGCCTCTTCGTCGCCCGACACTTTCATGATGCCAACGACAGGGCCGAAGCTTTCCTCCATCATCACCCGCATGGAATGGTCCACATCGACCAGCACCTGCGGCGCAAGGTAGGCGCCGCCATCGTCGGCCGCGAACTTCTTGGGGTCGATCAGCGGCTTCGCGCCCGCGGCGATGGCTTCGGCGACCTGGTTGCGGACGGTCGTGGCGAAACGCTTGTTGGCCATGGGGCCGAGCGTCGTCGCCGCATCGAACGGATTGCCGAGGTTCAGCCCGTTGACCCAGGCCGCAGCGCCTTCGACAAAGCGGTCATAGTGCTTTTCATGGACATAGATGCGCTCGATCCCGCAGCAGCACTGGCCCGCGTTATACATCGCCCCGTCCATCAGCGTGTCGATCGCCGCCTCGACATTGGCATCATGGCGGACATAGCCGGGGTCCTTGCCGCCAAGCTCGAGCCCGAGCGGCGTGAAAGTCCCCGCCGCCGCCCGTTCGATGGCCTGACCGCCGCCGACCGAGCCGGTGAAGTTGACAAAGCCGAAGGACCGCGCCGCGATCAGCGCCTCGGTCGTCTGGTGGTCAAGGACGACGTTCTGGAACACATCATCCGGCACGCCCGCCGCATGGAAGGCCTCTGCCAGCCGCTCGCCCACCAGAAGCGTCTGGCTCGCATGCTTCAGGATCACCGTATTCCCGGCGATCAGCGCAGGGACGAGCGTGTTGATCGTCGTCAGATAAGGATAGTTCCAGGGCGCCACGATGAAGACCACGCCCACCGGCTCGCGCACCAGATAGCGGCGGAAGGCGTTCGAATCCTCGATCATCTCGGGCGAAAGCGTCTTTTCGGCGATCTCGGACATATAGTCGGTCCGGGCATTCACCCCACCGAACTCGCCGCCAAAGCGGGTCGGGCGACCCATCTGCCAGGCGATTTCCTCGACCACCGGGTCCTTCATCGCATTCAGCCGCGCGACGCCGGCCTTCACCAGCGCGATGCGTTCGGAAAGCGGCCGCTTCGCCCAGCCCTTCTGTGCCGCGCGGGCGCGGTCGACGGCCGACTGGGCCTCGGACAGGGTAAGGGGCGTTCGTTCGGCATAGACCGAACCGTCGACGGGGGTGATGAGCTGGATCGGTTTCATCGGATCGGTCCTTGGTTGTCGCTCGGTCTGGCGCTCAGGCGCGCTCGAGCAGGCGTTGCAGTTCGAAGTCGGTCACCACGCGGTCGGTTTCCGAGATTTCCCATTCGCAGGCATGGACGTAATGGTCCACCACATCATCGCCGAAGGCCGCGCGCAGCATCTTCGAGCCGTTGAGAAGCGCCGAGGCGTCGCGCAGGTTCTTCGGAATCTCGCGGATGCCCTTGGCCGAATACATGTCGCCCGAAAGCTCGGGTTCCAGATCCAGCTTGCGGTCGATCCCGTCAAGTCCGGCGGCCAGAAGGGCGGCGCAGGCCAGATAGGGGTTCACGTCGGCGCCGGGGATGCGGCATTCGACACGGATGGCCTTGGTATGTTCGCCGCAGATGCGGAAGCCCGCCGTGCGGTTGTCGGACGACCAGACCGCTTTCGTCGGCGCAAAGAGCCCGACGGTAAAGCGCTTGTAGCTGTTCACATAGGGCGCAAGGAAGGCGGTGATGTCGCGGGCGTGGGTCAGCTGGCCCGCCAGGAAGTGCTTCATCATGGCCGACATGCCATGCGGATCGGCCTTGTCGGCAAAGGCGGGCTTGCCGTCGAGCGTCCAGAGCGACTGGTGGATGTGCGAGGACGAGCCGGCCTTCTTCGTGTCATACTTGGCCATGAAGGTGACGGACCGGCCCTGCGACCAGGCGATTTCCTTCACCGCCTGCTTGACGACGATATGGTTGTCGGCGGTGTCGAGCGCGTCGGAGTAGCGGTAGTTGATTTCCTCCTGCCCGCTGTCGGCCTCGCCCTTCGAATTCTCGACGGGGATGCCCGCGCCGTAAAGCCCGTTGCGGACCGCGCGCATCACATCCTCTTCCTTCGAGGTCTGGAAGATGTGGTAATCCTCGTTATAGGCGCTGATCGGCTGCAGATGGCCCGTGCCTTCGTCGCGCAGCTCCTCGTAGCTGTTCTCGAAAAGGTAGAATTCCAGCTCTGTCGCCATCATCGCCGAAAAGCCCATGGCCTTGGCGCGCGCGACCTGCGCCTTCAGGATGGCGCGCGGCGAATGGGGCACCTCTTCGTGGGTGTGGTGGTCCAGCAGATCGCAGAAGACCATCGCCGTGCCGGGCAGCCACGGCACATGCCGCAGGGTCGCCAGGTCGGGCTTCATGACATAGTCGCCATAACCCTTTTCCCAACTCGAGGATTTGTAGCCGGGGACCGTGTTCATCTCCATGTCGACGGCCAGCAGGTAGTTGCAGCAGTGGGTTTCCTCCCACCCGCCATCAACGAAAAACTGCGCATGGAACCTCTTGCCCATGAGCCGCCCCTGCATGTCGGGCGCGGCGACCAGCACCGTGTCGATGTCCCCGTTTTTTACCGCCTTGCGCAGGCTGTCGAGCGTCAGATTTCCGGCCATGTCTATCCTCCCTGGGTCGGGCGCACATCGCCTCTTCCGGCGCGGGCCCCTCTGTCTTGTCCGTCTCGGGCGGGGGTGCCCCCCCCGCGTCAGCCTGCGTCAGCCTGCGTCGGCTCGGTGCCGGCCGCGTTGCAACTCGTTCAAGGCCGCGCGCAGGACCGGCGCCAGCCGGTCGGCCATGCGACGCTCGTCCTCGGGCGTGGCGATCAGGTCGTTGCGCACTTCCAGCATGGCATGGTCCAGATCATAGGGCGTGGCCAGATGCCTGAGAGTATGCGTAACCCCGTCCAGAGCGGAATAGGGTTCGTTCAACCGCGCGTCGAGCCCGCTGTGTGCCTGCGCCTGCGCATGGATCGCCTCCGCAAAGGACGGATCGGCGTCATGGATGATGCCGAACTCGACGGTGCGGGGCTGGCCGAAATAGACCGGCGTGAAGGAATGGATTGTGACGATGACCGGCCGCCGCCCCATCGCCAGCCGCCGCGCCACCTGGTCGTGCAAGGCCGCGACGAAGGGCAGGTAGAAAGTCTCGGTCCGCTTCAGCCGCTCTGCCGGCGTGACGGCGGTATTGCCGGGAATGTCGAAAAGCTCGCTTTTCGCGGGCATTGCGCCGGGGCTGTGGGGCGGGCGGTTCAGGTCGTAAAGAAGCCGCGAGGCGGTGGCGTGGATCAGCGTGCCGTCCAGCCGTTCGGCCAGCCCCCGCGCCAGGCCGAGCGCACCGGGATCCCAGGCGACATGGGCCCGGCGCGTCGCGGCGTCGAGCCCGAGCGCGCCGAAGGGCGCGGGAAACTTGTTCGAGGCATGTTCACAGACGAAAAGGAAATCGCTCGCGGCCTCGGGCCGTTCCAACGCGAAAACGCTGTGGACTTTCGCCCCGTCCAAACCCATCCTGCGCCCCATGAAGCCCCGCCCGGCCAGTGACCGCTCCGGGGGAAAGGCTCCATGGTCGCGGGGGCGCTGTCAAGATAGTTTCCGGGCGATTTTTTCTGTTACGATCTTTTCCACGCAAGGCCGCGCAAAGACGGCCGGGGACGGGCGCAGGGGCAGGACGAAGGGCGGGAGGACGGTTGTGAGCCAGAAAGCGGCGCGCGAGGCGCGGCCCACCGTCGAGCAGCAGATCAAGGCGGCGTTCGACACTCTGACGCGCGCCGAACGCCAGTTGGCCAGCCATGTGATGCGCAACTATCCGGTTGCGGCGCTGGGCTCGATCACCGCGCTGGCCAAAGGCGCAGAGGTGTCGACGCCGACGGTGGTGCGGCTGGCGCAAAAGCTCGGCTACCGCGGCTATCCCGACTTTCAGTCCGTGGTCCGGGGCGAGGTCGAGGAGCGCCTGATCTCGCCCCTGGCCAAGCATGACCGCTGGGCGGAAGGCGCGCCGCAGACCCATATGTTGAACCGCTTCGCCGATGCGGTCATGGGCAATCTTCAGGCGACGCTGGCGCAGATCGACCAGGCCGAGTTCGACGCGATTGCCGCCCTGATGGCCGACCCCAAGCGCCGGATCTATGCCACGGGCGGGCGCATCACCCACGCGCTGACCGACTATTTCGTCACCCACATGAACGTCATCCGCGCCAACGTCGCCGCAATCGGCGAGCGCGGCAATGCCTGGCCCCCGGCGCTGATCGACTTGCGGCCGGGCGATGTCCTCTTCCTTCTGGACATCCGCCGCTACGAAAACCGTGTGCTCGAGATTGCCGAGATCGCGGCAGGGCAGGGGGCGGAGGTCGTGCTGATCACCGACCCCTGGATATCGCCCGCCGCCGCCTTCGCGCGTCACCGCCTGTCGGTTCAGGTCGAGGCGCCCTCGGCCTGGGATTCGACGGTCGCGATCCTTCTGATCATCGAAACGCTTCTGGCGGCGATCGAAAACCTGACCTGGGACGAAACGCAGGAGCGGATGAAGCAGCTCGAGGATCTCTATGCCCGCGCCCGCTTCTTCCGGCGGGGAAAATAGGTTCAGACGGGGCTCAAACCGGGCGCGGACCGGCGGCGAGCGGCCGGCGCGTGGCGCCGAGGGCATGAAGGACAAGCCCGATCAGAACGGTCAGGCCGCCGACCAGCGTGTTCGTATCGACGCGCTCGTCAAAGAAGATCCAGACCCAGACCGGCGACAGAAGGACTTCGAGCAGGGTCAAAAGCCCCGCCTCCGACGCCGGGATGACCCGCACCCCGGCACTGAATAGCGCCATGCCGCCGGTAATCGTCACGGCCCCCATGACCATCGCCAGAATCCAGGCCGACGGCGGAACCGACAGGCCTTCCCCGCGCACCGTGATCATCGTGAAGGCCACGGCCAGGGACAGGCAGGTGCCGATCAGAAGCGAGGGCGTCGAATCGCCCAGCCGCGCGGCCCGCTGCGACAGCGTGAAGACGGAAAAGCCCGCCGCCGAGGCGAGCGCGGCGAAATTGCCGGACGCGAGCGACAGCCCGTCGCGCAGGATGTCGTCACGCATCATGAGGAAGATGCCGACCCCGGCGATCGCGATGGCGGCCCAAGTCGTGGCCCGCACATGTTCGCCCAAAACGGGCCGCGCAAGCATCGCGGTGATGAGGGGGGCTGCGGCAAAAAGGAATGCGGCCGATGCGATGGTGGTGTTCTGCAAAGCATAGATCGCGCCGGAAAAGGCCACGATCAGCCCCAGCCCGCCGATCAGCCCGGCCCAACCCGTGCCCCGGATACGCGCCGCAATGCTGCCCCCGCCCGAGGTCAGCGCGAGCCAGAGCATCAGCGCCGGAACCATGCCGAGCGAGCGATAGAACAGGACCTGCCACGCCCCCGCGCCATCGCCGATCATGCGGATGAAAAGCCCGTTCAGCGACCAGACGATGCCCGCCGTGACGACGAGCGCCATGCCCTGCCGATGCGTGAGTGTCGATGCCATGCCGCGCCCGCCTCGTCTTTCGAGGAGAGTTGGCCAAGGGGCGGTGAAAAGGCTGCTCCGGCGGCGACGGAATGCGCCCTGCCCATGTCGTTTTCAGTCGCCGTATCCCGCAGTCCGCTCAGCCGATGGCGGCGGCGCCCGCCGGGACAGGCTCGCGCAGCCAGCCGTCGGCATAGGTCACGGTCGGGCAGCCGGTGAAGCGCGCCAGCCGCTCGAGCTCTGCCTCCAGCCGCTGAAGCCGCCCCGCGCCGAAGCGCACACCGGCTTCTGGCCAGAGCGCCGTCACGGCGAGTTCCCCCGCCTCGCGCCGGGCCTTCAGGTCGATGCGCCCGACCATCCGCTCGCCCTCGATCAGCGGAAAGACATAATAGCCGTAAAGCCGGCGGGGGGCGGGGACGAAGACCTCGATCCGGTAGTGGAAGTCGAAAAGCCGCGCGGCGCGGTTCCGGTCGCGCAACAGCGGGTCGAAGGGCGACAGGAGCCGCAGCCGGTCCGGTGCGGCGGGCAGGGCTGCGGCGCGCTCGGGCAGGCCGGGACGGGCGAAGGCGCGGCGGGGGCTGCCGTCGGCAGAGGTGATCGTCACCTCCTCGATCAGCCCCTGGGCAAGGGCCGCCGCGCACCAGGCCTTGGCCTCGTCCGGGGTGACCTTCCCCCAGAAGGCAGCAAGCTCGCCCGAGGTGGCGAAGGTCAGCCGGTCGAGCGCCTGATGGCAGGCCCAGTCGATCGTCGCCTCGCTTCCCGGATCGTCGCAGGGCGGATAGACCCGTTCGGCCAGGTCGTAGATCTTGGCGAACCCCTCGCGCCGCGCCACCGCGATCCGGCCCCCGCGCCAGAGGTATTCGAGCGCGGCTTTCGACGGATGCCAGTCCCACCAGCCGCCCGAGCTGCGCGGCTCTGCCTCGCCCACGTCGCCCGACCCGCAAGCGCCGTTGTCGCGCAGATGCGCAAGGACGTCCCCGGCCCGGTCCTGAAACTCGGTGCCCTGCCAGCTTGCCCAACGTGCGGGCAACCGCACCAGGTCGCGGGCGAAGCGGTGCTGCCAGTAGGGCAGGAACTCGGTCGGAATCAGCGAGGCGTCATGCGTCCAGTGCTCGAATAGCGTGCGGTCGCGTTCCAGAAGCGGGCGCAGATTCTCCGGCCGGTAGCGGTTCAGCCGCGACCAGAGGATCATGTGGTGCGCGCGCTCGACCGTGTTGATGCTGTCGACCTGCACGAAGCCAAGCCGCCGGACCAGCGCCAGCAGGTCCGCGCCCTTGGCCGGCCCCACGGGCTGTTCGCCAAGCCCGTGCGCATGCAGGAAAAGCCGCCGCGCCGCCCGGTTGTCGATCAGGGGTGCGGCCACGGGTGTCAGCCGCCCCAGGTCCGGGTCAGGACGCCCAGCCAGTTCTCATGCGCGATCTTGCGCAGGAGCGCATCGTCATAGCCATGCGCCGCCAGCGCATCCAGAAGCCGGGGCAGGCCCGCCACATCGCCCAGATCGGCGGGCATTTCCGCCCCGTCGAAGTCCGAGCCGAGGCCGACGTGATCCTCGCCCAGGACGCCGATCAGGTGGTCCATGTGGCGCAGGACCGGGTCCCAGCCCTTGAAGGGTGCGCGCCGGCCGCCGGGATCAAGGAACACGGTCGCGAAGTTGAGGCCGACCATGCCGCCCGTTTCGCGGATCATCGCCAGCTGCCGGTCGGTCAGGTTGCGCGTCGTGGGCGTGACGGCGTGGGCGTTCGAATGGGTCGCGACCAGCGGCGCGTCCGACAGGCGCGCGACATCGTTGAAACCGGCCTCGTTCAGGTGGCTGAGGTCGATCATGATCTTCAGCCGGTTGCATTCGGCGACGAACCTCTTGCCCGCGTCGGTCAGCCCTGGCCCCGTGTCCGGCACACCGGGATAGCGGAAGGGCACGCCATGGCCGAAGGCCGTGGGCCGCGACCAGACCGGCCCGATCGAGCGCAGGCCGGCGGCATGCCAGACGGGCAGCGCCTCGAGGTCGGGGTCGATCGCCTCTGCCCCCTCCATGTGGAAGATGGCCGCGATCCGGCCGGCGGCCATCGCCGCGCGGATGTCGGCGACCGACCGGCAGATCGACAGCGTCCCGGTGCGCTCCAGCGCGTAAAGATGCGCGGCCTCGGCCATGGCCACGGGCTGCGCTTCGGCCAGAGTCAGGGGCGCCGGCAGCGGCAGGTCGTAGGGCGGAACGTCCATCCTCGCGTCGGGAATGTCGGCCGTGTCCGGCGTCGTGGGCGAGGACGAGGGGATGTAGACCGCGAAGAACCCGCCGGCAAAACCGCCCGCCTTCATGCGCGGCAGGTCAAGGTGGCCGCCCCCCGCTGCGCCCGACCAGATCGCATCGCGCTCGCCGGGGCTGGTCAGGAGCCGGAGCAGAAGGTCGTTGTGGCCGTCGAATACCGGGATCATGGGCGCCTCTGTGCGGTCGGACAGGGCCAAGGCGTCGCACAAAGGGCAAGGTGGGACAAGGGGGGCCGGGCAAGAGCCGGGCGGGGGCCGGGTGGAGGACTGGCAGCGGGCCGGATCAGCGGTCGAAGCGCTGGGACCAGGTCGGAAACAGGTCGCCCGGCTCGGCCCTCGCGAGGTAGACCGCCCGGGCGATGGCGCGGGCGAGCGTGGTGGCGGCGGCATGGCCGAGCGCGAACTCGTCCGCCGCCCGGTCGGTCAGCGGCCGCGCTCCGGTCGCGGCGGCAAAGACCAGATCCCCGTCCAGAAGCGTATGCGCCGGAACCAGCGCGCGCCCAAGCCCGTCCTGCGCCGCGATGGCAAGCCTCAGCGCCTGCGCGCGGGTCAGGGCCGCATCGGTCGCGACGATGGCGATGGTGGTCGCCTCGCCGGGTGCCTTGGTGGGCGGCGGCTCGGCGCCGGGGTCCGTGTGTGGCGCGGGGCCCAGGCCGCCGAACTCGGCCCCGAACTCCCACGGTGCCGCCCAGAACTGGCCATCGGCCCCGGCGACTGCGCTGCCCATCGCGTTGACGACGGCAAGCGCGCCCACGGTGAAGCCGCGCGCCAGCACCGCTGAGGCGGACCCGACGCCGCTCTTCAACCCCCGTGTCAAAGCGCCCGTGCCGCCCCCGGCGGTGCCGAGCGTGAAGGTTTCGCCCGCCGCACCGCCCGCCCCGTTGTCCGCCTCATCGAGCGCCGCCTCCAACGCCGCGCGGCCAAGGGCCGGATAGGGGTTGGCCGCCCACCCCTTGTCGCCGCCGTTCAGCAGGTCAAAGACCGCCGCCCCCGGCACGATCGGCACGCGGACCGGCCCGACCGGAAAGCCGCGCCCCCGGGCCAGAAGCCCCTCCATCACGCCCTGCGTCGCGGCAAGGCCAAAGGCCGATCCACCCGACAGGACCAGCGCGTCGACCTCTTCGACAAGCCGGCCAGGCGCCAGAAGGTCCGTCTCATGGCTCGCCGGTGCGCCGCCCATGACCGCCACGGCGGCGACGAAGGGCCGCGCTGCGGTCAGGACGGTGACGCCCGACTTCAGCCGCCCATCCCCGGCCTGGCCGACCAGAAGACCCGGCACATCGGTGATCAGGTTCCGCGTCCCCGCCCGCATCACAGCCCCCCGAAAGCGCCCGTTGCCCCTGCGCCGCGCCCGTGGTTCAACCTTGTCATGAGGGGGCTGCAAGGCAAAGCCCCGCCAGCAATGGAGAGAGAAAGATGCAGAAGGTCGCGATCATCACGGCAGGCGGCAGCGGCATGGGCGCGGCTGCCGCGCGGCGGCTCGCCGCAAACGGCTACGGCGTGGCCATCCTGTCCTCGTCCGGCAAGGGCGAGGCGCTGGCGAAAGAGCTGGGCGGCGTCGGCGTCACCGGCTCGAACCAGTCGAACGACGATGTGAAGCGGCTGGTCGATGCGACGATGGCCCGCTTCGGCCGCGTGGACGTGCTGGTCAATTCGGCCGGCCATGGCCCCCGCGCGCCGCTTCTGGAGATCACCGATGAAACCTGGCACCAGGGGATCGACATCTATTTCCTGTCCGCCGTGCGCCCGATCCGCCTTGTCACGCCGATCATGGAGCGTCAGGGCACCGGCGGCGCGATCATCAACATCACCACCTTCGCCACCTTCGAGCCCGACCCGGCCTTCCCCACCTCGGGCGTCGCGCGGGCGGGGCTCGCGGCCTTCACCAAGCTCTACGCCGACCAGTATGCGCCCCAAGGCATCCGCATCAACAACGTCCTGCCGGGTTTCATCGACAGCCTGCCGGAAAAGGCCGAGTTCCGCGCCCGCATCCCGATGGGCCGCTACGGCCATTCAGAGGAAATCGCGGCGACGGTGGCCTTCCTGGCCTCGGACGGCGCGGCCTATATCACCGGGCAGAACCTGAAGGTCGACGGCGGCATCACCCGCTCAGTCTGAGGGCTCAGTCTGAGGGCTCGGTCTGAGGGCTCACAGCCCGATATTGTCGATCAATCGCACGCCGCCGATCCAGGCGGCGGCGAAAAGGCGCGCAGCGGGTGCCGGGCCTTCGAGCGGCGCGAGCGTGTCGCCGGCCCGGACCTCCAGATAGTCGATCTCTGAAAAACCCGCCCTGAGGATCGCGGCGCGCGCGGCCGACAGGGCCTTGTCGGACGCCATGCCGCCGGCCATCGCCGCCGCAGCCTTCGCCATCTCGCGGTGAAGCGTCGGCGCGGCCAGACGGTCGCCGGGGGCGAGCCGCGCATTCCGCGACGAAAGCGCCAGCCCGTCGGGTTCGCGCACCGTCGTGCAGGGCACGACGCGGCAGGGGATGTTCAGGTCAAGGACCAGCCGCCGGATGATCTGCAACTGCTGCCAGTCCTTCTCGCCGAAGAAGGCCGCATCGGCGCCGGTCATCAGCAAAAGCTTGGTCACGACCGTCGCCACCCCGTCGAAATGCCCCGGACGGTGCGCGCCGCACAGGACATCGGGCAGGCCCGCGACGGTGACGCGGGTGGCAAAGCCCGGCGGATAGATCGCGGCCGGATCGGGCGTGAAAAGGACATCGACGCCCATGGGCTGCAGAAGCCGGGCGTCGGCCTCTTCGGTCCGGGGGTATTTCGCCAGATCCTCGGGCTTGTCGAACTGCTTGGGGTTCACGAACAGCGTCACGATCACCCGGTCCGAAGCGGCCCGCGCGGCCTGCACCAGGGACAGGTGGCCGGCATGAAGCGCGCCCATCGTCGGCACGACGCCGACGCTCTGGCCCGCCTCTTTCCAGTCGCGGACGCGCGCGCGCAGCTGGGACAGGTCGCGGAAGGTGCGCATCGTCTGGTCCTACTTCTGGGGGGCCGTATCGGCGAAAAGATGTTCGGCCGCCGGGAAGCGGCGCGCACGCACGTCGGCGGCATAGGCGGCGATGGCGCGGTCGGCCTCGGCCCCAAGATCGGCATAGCGCTTGACGAACTTGGGCTTGAAGGGCGTGAAGAGGCCGAGCATGTCATCGACGACCAGCACCTGCCCGTCGCAGTCGGCCGAGGCGCCGATGCCGATGGTCGGGATCGGGATGGCGCGCGTGATCTCGGTCGCGAGCGTCGCGGGCAGCTTTTCCAGGACGACCGAAAAGGCCCCGGCCTCTGCCACCGCCACGGCATCGTCGCGTACCCGCCCCGATCCGTTGCCGCGCCCCTGCACCGGGTAGCCGCCGAAGGTGTTGACCGACTGGGGCGTCAGGCCGACATGGCCCATGACCGGGATGCCGCGCCGGGTCAGGAACTCGATCGTCTCGGCCATGTGGCGCCCGCCTTCGAGCTTTACCGCCGCCGCCCCCGTGTCGCGCATGAGTGCCGCGGCCGACCGGAAGGCCTGCTCGCGCCCCTCTTCGTAGGCCGAAAAGGGCAGGTCGATGACCAGCATCGCATGGGCAAGCCCCCGCGCCACCGCCTGGCCGTGCAGGATCATCATCTCTAGCGTCGCCTGAAGGGTCGTCGGATGGCCATGCAGCACCATCGCCACGCTGTCGCCAACCAGCGCGATGTCGCAATGCGGATCGACCAGCCGCGCGACCGGCGTCGTGTAGGCCGTCAGCATGACCAGCGGCTCAGCCCCCTTGCGGGCCAGGATGTCCGGGGGCGAGATGCGTCGGTCTGGGGCGGTCGCGCTCATCGGCAGGCTCCCATGGTCAGTTCGGGGGGCAATTCAGGGTGCAGATCGGGCGGAGATTAGCTGCGATGCAGCATGAACACCAGAAAATGATGACGCGCCCGTCGCGTCGAGTTAAGCGGGAAAAAACAAGGGAGTAAACCATGGACCTCTTTCAGCGCGTGACCCCCGCAGGCACGCTTCCCGAGGAAAGCCGCCCCGCGCCCGAACGCGTGATCGCGGGCGATCCCGTCCACCGGACCTGGTCGCTCGAGGAGCGCGGCGCGCTTTACGCGGGGATCTGGGAATCGACGCCCGGCCACTGGCGGATTTCCTACGACGAATGGGAATATTGCCGCATCCTGTCCGGCCGGTCGGTGATCCGTGACGACAAGGGCGGGGAATGGGTCATCGGGGCGGGTGACAGTTTCATCCTGCGTCCGGGTTTCAAGGGCTCGTGGCAGGTGATCGAGACGACGCGCAAGGACTACGTCATCCTCGCCTGAACCCTGAAAAAAGGCCCCGGCGCTGTCGCTCCGGGGCCCTTTATCTGTCTATCGTCCGGTTCAGGAGTTGCCGCCGTCCAGCACGCTTTGCGGCACCGGCGGGATCACTCCGGCCGCGTTCGGCACCATCACCGGCGCGGTCGCGTTCACGCCGATGACCACCTTGAACTTCGGCCACGGGATCTGGCCGGCGCGGATCTGGTCCTGCACCTCCGGCGGGAAGTCCGACACCGGCTGCATCAACCCGTCGGCATTCTCGACCAGATCGCCCTCCAGCACCTGGCTTTCGGCCAGCGTGCGGACATGGACGTAGGTGCCAAGGTCGATGCGGTTGTACAGGTCGATCGCATCCTGGTTGTAAAGCCGGATGCAGCCGGCAGAGGTCGCCCGCCCGATCGTCGAGGCATTGTTGGTGCCGTGGATGCGGTAGTGCGTGTCGCGGCCGCCCTGGTAGAGGTAGAGCGCGCGCGCCCCGAGCGGGTTGTCGATTCCGCCCACCATGCCGGCGGCATAGGGGCCGTAGACGTCAGGCTCGCGCTTGATCATGTTGGCCGTCGGGGTCCAGCGCGGCCATTCCTTCTTCTGCTGCACCTTGGCATCGCCCGAGAAGCCGTAGCCCTCGCGCCCGACGGCGATGCCGTAGCGGGTGGCGCGGTTGCCGGGTTCGACGACATACAGGTAGCGCGCATAGGGGTCGACGACGATCGAGCCCGGCGCGTCGGCGGCCATGTAGGGCACCTTGGTCATCGCGGTGCGGTCGGTCAGATAGCCGGGATCGACCGCGGCGATGACTTCGCCGCCATCCACCATCTCATTGTAGCGGGGATCGACCGGGCGCGGCGGAGGCACCTCTTGCTTCGGAGGGGTAGAGCAGGCTGCGACGAGCGCCAGCGCGGCAAGAACCGCCGGCAGGCGGAAGGCAGTCGGAAAGGTCATGGCAAAACCGTTCTTTCATGGCGTTTCGTCTGTCCCGCCGGGGCGGAATCAAGGGTTGTCAGTGACAGAATTGCGCGCCGGGTCAACCCCCGACGGCACCCGGACCCCGCGATTTGCCGCCAGTGCGACCCAAATGGCAAGGGGGCCGGGCGCGCGGCCCGGCCCCCCTGTCGCGCCCGCTTCAGCCGACGATGTTGAAGCCGGGCCCGTAGGGATATTTGGTGATATCCTCGTTCCCCGTCTCGGTAATGACCAGGATGTCATGCTCGCGGTAGCCGCCCGCGCCGGGCTGGCCCTCCGGGATCGTCAGCATCGGTTCCATCGAGATGACCATGCCGGGCTCAAGCACCGTGTCGATATCCTCGCGCAGTTCCAGCCCCGCCTCTCGGCCGTAGTAGTGGCTGAGGACGCCAAAGGAATGGCCATAGCCGAAGGTTCGGTATTGCAGCACCTGATGTTCCTCGAAGAAGGTATTGATCTTCTTCGTAACTTCGGAACAGCTCGCCCCCGGCTTCAGCAGGCTCATGCCATAGTCATGGGCCGCCACATTGATGTCCCAGATCCGGCGCGAGGCCGGGTCGCACTCGCCGACGAAGAGCGTCCGTTCGAGCGCCGTATAGTAGCCCGAGATCATCGGGAAGGTGTTCAGCGACAGGATGTCGCCGCGCTTCAGCTTGCGGGCGGTGACGGGGTTGTGGGCGCCGTCGGTGTTGATCCCGGATTGGAACCAGACCCAGGTGTCGCGATATTCGGCGTCAGGGAACCGGCGCGCGATTTCCAGCTCCATCGCGTCCCGGCCCGCCATGGCGATGTCGATCTCGCGCGCGCATTCGGCGATCGCTTCGCGGATCGCGTAGCCGCCCACGTCGGCCACGTTGGCGCCATGGACGATCAACTCAATCTCCGCCTTCGACTTGTGCATCCGCTGCGTCATCGTCGCGGGCGCGATGTCGATGCGGGCCTTGGGCGTCAGGAAGCTGTCAAGCTTGCCGCTTTGCAGAAGCGTCAGATGGTCGCCCTCGAACCCGATCACCTTGCCCGGCCCTGTCACCGACAGGATCGCCCGCCAGTAATTGTCGCGCTGCCAGTCGGTGTAGGTGATGTTGTCGCCGTGGCAGCGCCGCCAGGGCTGGCCTGCGTCGATCCCGGCGCTGATCGTCACGCTTTGCGTGGGCGTCACCACCAGCCCGTAGGGCCGGCCGAACGAGCAGTAAAGGAGGCCCGAGTAATAGGCGATATTGTGCATCGAGGTGAAGATCGCGGCCTCGACGCCTGCATCGGCCATGATCTTGCGCAGGCCCTTCAGGCGCGCGTCATATTCCGAAGCGGCGAAGGGCAGGACGCGATCGCCCTGATGAAACCGGTATTGTTGCGGACGTTCCGTCATAACAGACCTCATGTCGGGGGTCTGCGCTGGTGCGCGGCGAGACCCCGAAAGATCCCGGCGTGCAGGACGGTGGCAGGCGGACCTGCAAGCGGCGGGGCGCGTGCGCGCCCCTGGGGCGACGCCATCGCCCCGGCTCAAGGACAGGAAATGCCGCGTGAGCGGACTTTTGGCAAGGAAAATTTGCCGCAGTTGATCCGGGCGGCCGCGTGCCTATCTGAGAGTTGTAAACGCAAAGGAGCCGAACCGATGAAATGCCCGACCGATGGCGAAACTCTTGTGATGTCCGACCGCAACGGCGTCGAGATCGACTATTGCCCGAAATGCCGGGGCGTCTGGCTGGACCGGGGCGAGCTTGACAAGATCATCGAACGGGCAGGGACCGCCCCCGCGCCGCAGATGCAAAGCGCCCCCCAAGGCGCCCCGCCCTCCGGCCAGCGCCGCGACGACGGCTGGCATGGCGGCAGGGACGACCACGGCTACTCCGGCCAGCGCCCCTATCGCAAGAAGCGCGAGAGCTTCCTGGGCGACCTCTTCGACTTCTGAGGCGGCTCGGGGCTCAAGGCTCAGGGCTTGGGGCTCAAGGCTTGGGGCTCAGGACTTCTGCCCCAGCCCGAGCCAGGCCTTGAACCTGCCCCAGTCGGTGCGGGCGGACTTCATCCGCTCGTCCGTGCGGCTTTCGATCCCGTCGAGCGCGTCCGTGATCTCGACCGCGACGGGATCGACCATGCGCTGCCGGAACTGGAGCCACATCCGCCGCACGAACAGGATGACGAGCGCCAGAAGCGTCAGGACGATGATGTTGGCCCAGGGAAAGATCGTGACATCAGGCCCCGCCACCTCGCGGATGCGCACGGCGTTCGGATAGGTCGACAGGATCGGGATGCGCCAGCCGTAATAGGTGACGGACACCCATTGCGGCGTCGCCGTCTGCTGGGCGAAGTTCGCCGCCCGCGCCTGCAGGGTGGCGCTGTCATACTTGAAATAGGGCGGCCAGACCCAGCCCGTATCCTCGTTCCTGAAGACCATCACGGTATTGTCGGGATAGGCCACGTCGATGAAGCGGATGTCGCGCGTGTCGGTCTGTTCGGCCGTCCCGGTATCGGGCGAGGCGTAGAAGATCCGGTTTTCCCAGCCAAGCGTCGTCACCCGGTTGTAGGTGTTCACCACCCGCACCACCGCATGGCGCGGCAGCGTATAATGAAGGAACAGCCCCACGATCAGCGCGATCAGCCCCCAGCCGCCCCAGCGCAGGTTCCGCCGCCCGCGCGACCCCGCCGGATAGCGCAGCAGGAGGACCCCGACGGCAATCGCCAGAAGCCCCAGGAACAGGCCCCAATACATGAGTGTCGACATGGCACTGCCCCTTTCGGCCTATTGTGCGTTCACAAGCCAGACGATGACCGCGAAGGCAACCGCCGGCAGGATGAAGACCAGCCACAGAAGCCGCCGGCCCGGTCCCTGCGAATAGACGCGCATCCCCGCATTGATGAAGATGTCGCGGTCGGCCTGCGACAGGCCGGACCGGCTTTCGTCCCATTCGCGCTCCAGCTCTTCGCGGTGGACCGACCGGGCATAGGCTCGCACGATCAGGTAGACCAGCGACAGAAAGACGAGCGCCACCACGAAGAGCCGCAGAAATCCGATCACGGGGCCTCTCCTTTGTCCGGGTTGCCGCTGTCCCCGTCAGGATAGGACGGTCCGGCCGCGCGCGACAGGGGGCCTGCGCAGTCTTTCGCCCCTTTTGCCGATGTCGCGGCGGGGCTAAGGTTCAGACCCGACGTATTGCCGGAGCGCATCATGGCCGACCCTCGCAAGACCCTGCTTCTGACCGGCGCGTCGCGCGGGATCGGCCATGCGACGGTCAAGAGATTCGGCCGCGAGGGCTGGCGCGTCCTGACCTGCTCGCGCCATCCCTTCGATCCGCGCTGTCCCTGGGACGGGGGCGAGGAAAACCATGTCCAGGTCGACCTGTCGGACCCGAACGCCACCATGGCCGCAATCGAGGCGATCCGGGGCAAGCTGGACGGGCGGCTCGACGCGCTGGTGAACAACGCCGGGATCTCGCCCAAGGGTCCGGGCGGCGCGCGGCTGAGCTCGATCGACACCGACCTGCGCAACTGGGGCAAGGTCTTCCACGTCAACTTCTTCGCGCCGATCGTGCTGGCACGCGGGCTGAAGGCGGAACTGTCCGCGGCCAGGGGGTCGGTCGTCAACGTGACATCCATCGCCGGCAGCCGGGTCCACCCTTTCGCGGGCGCGGCCTACGCGACCTCGAAAGCCGCACTCGCGGCGCTGACGCGCGAAATGGCGCATGATTTCGGCCCCTTGGGCGTGCGGGTGAACGCCATTGCTCCGGGTGAGATCGAGACGTCCATCCTGTCGCCGGGGACAGAGAAGATCGTCGAGGGCCTGCCCCTTCGCCGGCTCGGCCAGCCGTCAGAGGTGGCCGACGTGATCTGGTTCCTCTGCTCGGACCAGTCGTCCTATGTGACGGGGACCGAGGTCGCGGTGAACGCCGGCCAGCACGTCTGAGGCCCTCAGGAAATCCCGGCGATCAGTGCGCGCAGCGTCTCGATCCCGTCGCCCTTTTCGGACGAGGTGACGACAAGCTCGGGAAAGGCCGCCGGATGTTTCTGCAAGGCCTCACGCACCTGCACCAGGATCGCGTCCCGGTCCGACGCCTTCAGCTTGTCGGCCTTGGTCAGCACCACCTGGAAGGGCACTGCGGACCGGTCGAGAAGCGTCAGGATTTCCTCGTCCACGGGCTTGATGCCATGGCGCATGTCGACCAGGACAAAGGCGCGGCGAAGCGTCGGGCGCCCCGCAAGGTAGGCCTTCAGGAGCCGCTGCCATTTCTCGACCACGGGCTTCGGGGCCTCGGCATAGCCGTAGCCCGGCAGGTCGGTCAGATAGTGGCTGTCGCCGGCCGTGAAATAGTTGATCTCCTGCGTCCGCCCCGGCGTGTTCGAGGCCCGCGCAAGGTTGCGCCGCCCGGTCAAAGCGTTGATGAGGCTGGATTTTCCGACGTTCGATCGGCCGGCGAAACAGACCTCTGGCCGGTCGGCGGCGGGCAGGTGGCTCATCTCGACCGCGCCCTTCAGGAAGTCGACCTGGCCAGTCAGCAGAAGCCGCCCGGCCTCGCGCTCCTCGGGGGTCGGCTCGGGCGACAGGGGAAAGGGTTGGGTCGTCATGCGAGGATCTCCACCTGGGCGCCGTCCGTGATGCGGCCGCCCGTCAGAACGCGGGCGTAAAGGCCGAAGACCGCTTCGCCCCAAAGTGCCTTCAACGCGCCGAGCGTGTCGGCATCGCGCTGGCCGGTCCCGGGATTGGCGGCGGTCGCAAGGCAGCGGACGATCGGTTCCACCACCTGAAGCGTCGCCGTGCCGATCCGCAGGCGCCGGCCGGTCCAGCCGCGTTCGTCCCAGGGCGCAACGCCGTCGAGCCAGAGGTTCGCGCGCCAGCGCAAGGGCGAAAGCTCGATCCCCATGGCCTGCCCGAGCGCCCGGCCCGACGCGAGGTTGATGAGCGACACCGACGGATAGTCGGTATCCGTCAGCCCCTGCGGCTGGCCCCTGTCGATCGCGTGGACGGCGACGGGGCGGGCACGGCCCGGCGGGCAAAGCGGCGCCACCCAATCCAGGAACCGCGCCTGGTCGGCGGGATCGTCGGGGCGAAAGTCCAGGTCCGGCCGGGACGGATGGCGCAGCGTCAGCCTGCCCGTCGCCTCATCGAACCGTGCGGTGATCGCCATCAGCTCCGGCGCCTTGGCCCCGCGCGAGAAGTTGGCGCAGGACGCCCACCGGCCGGGGGCGACCCGCGCCGCCTCGTGCGCGACGGCCCAGGCCCGGTCCCACGGCACCCCCGCGCCCGCCGTCAGCTCGACCGCGGCCAACCCCTCGCACCCGTGCGATTTCACGGGGTGGCGCTGGATCGCGGCGACGCGCGCCGTCATTTCCCTGCCGGCTTTTTCCGCTGGAACCCTTCGCGGATATTGCCGAACAGGTCGGGCCGCTTCCCGTGCATCGACATGATCGTATATTGCTGCAGGAAAGTGATCGTGTTGTTGGCGATCCAGTAAAGGACCAGCCCCGACGCGAACGACCCCAGCATGAACATGAAGATCCAGGGCATCCAGGCGAAGATCTGCGCCTGCGCCGGATCGGGGGGCGCGGGGTTCAGCTTTTGCTGGAACCACATCGAGATGCCCAGAAGGATCGGCAGGACGCCAAGCGAGATGATGGCGAGCGCCGAGGTATGGTCGGGCGCGGCCCAGGGCAGAAGGCCGAAGAGGTTGAGGATCGACGAAGGGTCGGGCGCCGACAGGTCGCGGATCCAGCCGAAGAACGGCGCCTGCCGCAGTTCGAGCGTGACGTAGATCACCTTGTAGAGCGAATAGAAGATCGGAATCTGGATCAGGACCGGCAGGCAGCCAGAGGCGGGATTGACCTTCTCGCGCTTGTAAAGCGCCATCATGCCCTGCTGGACCTTGGCCCGGTCATCGCCGAACTGCTCTTTCAGCTTCTCCATCTCGGGCTGCAGTTCCTTCATCTTGGCCATCGAGATGTAGGACTTGCGCGCCAGCGGGAAGACGAGCGCCTTGATGATGAAGGTCAGCGCGATGATCGCCAGCCCCATGTTGCCGATCAGGCCGTGGAGGTGATGCAGGAGCCAGAAGATCGGCTTGGTCAGGAAGAAGAACCACCCCCAGTCGATCGAATCAACGAAACGGTCGACCTTCAGCGTGTCTTCGTAATGCTTGATGGTTTCCCATTCCTTCGCACCCGCGAAAAGCCGCATGTCGGCCGTGGCGGTGGCGCCGGGCGCGATGGTCAGGGCGCCAAGACGGGCCGAGGCGATGTAGCTGTCACGCTCGGGCATGTAGCTCGTGACGGCGGTGAAGGGGGTGCCGGGCTCGGGGATCAGCGTGGACATCCAGTATTTGTCGGTGATCCCGGTCCAGCCGCCGGTCGCGGCCTGCGCCACGTCGGCATGCGCGCCGTAAAGCGGATCGGCGTCAAGCTTGTCGGCCTTGCCGTACTTCACCTCCAGGAGCTTGCCATCCACCATGCGGATCAGCCCCTCGTGCAGGACGTAGGTTCCGCCAAGGTGCGGCGCGCCCTCGCGCGCGACGAGCCCGTAGGGCACCAGCGTCACCGGCGCGCCGGTCCGGTTTTCGACCGACTGGGTAACGGTGAACATGTAGCTGTCGTCGACCGCGATCGTGCGGCGGAACAGAAGGCCCGCGCCATTGTCCCAGGCCAGCGTCACTGGCGTGGAGGGGGTCAGGGTCGTCCCCTGGTCGAGCGTCCAATGGGTCGCGGCATCGGGCAGCGGCGGGGCGGCAGGGGCCGCGGTCCCCGCAGCGACCGGCGCGAGCGTCCAGCCGAAGTTGACGATATAGGGCTTCAGCGCCTTTCCGTCGAAGCCCGTGGTGCCCCAGGTCAGCAGTCGGACGATGGGCGAGGCCGGGTCGAGCGTTTCCCGGTAGTCCTTGAGCGACAGGTCGTCGAGGCCGCCGCCCGCGAGGTTGATCGAGCCCTTGAGCCGCGGCGTGTCGATCGCGATGCGCGGATCGTTTGCCGGGTCGGCCGTGGCGGGTTGCGTGGGCGACTGAGGCGTTGCCGTGGTCGCCGACGACGTTGCGGACGCCGTGGTGCCGGCTGCGGTGCCAGCTGCGGTCCCGGCTGCGGTGCCAGATGTGGTGGTTGCCGACGCGGTCGCGGCCGTCTGTGCGGCGGTGTCGGTCGCGGGCGGCGCGGCGGGCGGCGGGAAGACCACGTACCAGACGATCAGGACGAGCGTCGACAGGACCGTCGCCAGGATCAGATTCCTGTTATTGTCGTTCCGATTGTCCATGAGGACGCCCACCCGTCAGTAGCCCAGATCAGGCTGCTTCAACAGAAGGGCCGAAGAAACGTCAAGCCTTTTCGGCCTCCGGACACGCCCTGGGCACCCCCCGGACACGCCCCGGACACGCCCCGGGCAACCCCCGGACGACCTCCTGACACGCCCTGGCCACCACCGGGCCGACCCCGGCCACTCCCGGCCGGACGCCGAAGGGCCGAAAGCCGCCGGCGGTCCGGCGGCCCCGTGCCAACTGCCCCGTGTCAGCTGGCCCGGCGCCCGACGGGCGGCGGCGGGGCCAGCCGGTTCCGATGCCCGTCAAGCCAGCCCACCGTATCCTCGAAGGGCATGGGCCGGGCGATGGCATAGCCCTGCACATGGCCGCAGCCAAGCTGGGACAGCATCGAATGTTCGGCGAGTGTCTCGACCCCTTCGGCAAGCGTCGACAAGCCCAGACGCTCGGCCATCGACAGGATCGCGGCCACCATCTTCTGCTGGTTGGCATCGCTGTCGACATGGGTCACGAAGGACCTGTCGATCTTGATGCGGTTGACGGCGAAGCGGCGGATCGAGGTGATCGAGGCATGGCCCGTGCCGAAATCGTCAAGGTCGACGCCGCAGCCCATGGCGGAAAGGGCGCCGATCGTCTGGACGATCGTGTCATTGTCCGCCTCGGCGACCACTGATTCGAGGATTTCGACCGTCAGATGCCGGGGGTTCAGGTCGAACCGGTCGAGTTCCCATTGCAGCCGTTCCGACAGGCGCGGATTGCGCAGGTCGTCCTTGCCGAAGTTGACAGCGACGGAGGGGATCGCGAAGCCGGCCCGGTGCCAGGTGCGCAGCGCGCTGAGCGACTGGTAGAGCATGGCTTCCGACAGCCGCCCCGAAAGGCCGCCCGCCTGCACCGCGCCGAGGAAGTCGGCAGGCGGCAGAAGGCCACGGTCGGGATGCTTCCAGCGGGCGAGCGCCTCGAAGCCGGAGACGGCGCCGGTGTCGGTCGACAGCTGCGGCTGGAACCAGGCGACGATCTCGCCCCGGTCGAACGCCTGTTCGAGGCGTTCCTGCAGGGCCGAGCGGTCGCGGGCAGCCGCCGCAACCTCGGGCGAGAAGGCGCGGATGGCGGCGGGGCCGTTGCGGCGCGCATCTTCCATCGCCAGTTCGGCAGCGGTCAGCATCGCCTCGCCCGTGCGTTCCAGGGCGCGTCCGTCCGGGCAGAAGCCGATGGAAAGCGTCAGGTGCAGCGTCATGGCGCCGATCGACAGGGGATCGGCCAGCGAGGCCTGAAGCCGCGCGGAAATCTGCACCAGCGTTTCAAGGTCGGTCCGCCGGCCGGGGTCGAGGACGACGGCGAACCGGTCCCCTTCGAGCCGCGCGACCAGATCGTCGGGCCGGAGCGTCGACAGGAGCCGGTCGGCGATGGAACGCAGAAGCTGGTCATGCGCCTGCTGGCCATAGCGCTGCACGAGGCGGTCGGCCTCATCCACGCCGACGACAAGGCAGGCGATCGCGCGGCCGCTGAGGTCGGCATCGCGCAGGAGCGTGTCGAGCCTGAGGACGGCCGCGAGGCGCAGGGGCAGGCCGCTGATCGGGTCGCGGAATTCGCTCGACAGTCCCGGCCGCCCGGACCGCAGGATCATGCGCAAAAGAAGGAAGGGCAGCGCCGACAGGGCGGCGATGAGCCCGCCTTCCGGCCCGAGCCAGAAACCGGCGGCGAGGAGAATGGGCAGGAACGCCGCCACCTCGGTCGCGAGGTCGCCCCAGAGGGCAGGCGCGCCGCTGCGTGCAACGGGTCGGGACAGCCATTTGCCCATCAGGCGATTCCTTTGCAAGACCTTCAACTTGCTCAAGAATGGCAGAACCGGGTGACTGAACCGTTAATCGCGCACCAAGAGTGCGGGCGGCGCCCCGGCCTCTGGCGCAACACCCCCATCTGAAAGGGAAAGACCAGAGAAATCAAAGAGTTCCGGGTCGGGAAGGTGGGATGGCCGCACATTCATCAGCGCGCGGAACATGATCTGCCGGCGGCCGGGACTGCGGGCTTCCCACTCGTCGAGCATCCGTTTCACCTGCGCGCGCTGCAGGCCTTCCTGGCTGCCGCAAAGGTCGCAAGGAATGATCGGATAGGCCATCGCGCGGGCGAAACGGTCGCAGTCGGCCTCGGCCACGAACGCGAGCGGGCGCAGGACGAAGAGGTCACCCTCTTCGTTCACAAGTTTCGGCGGCATGGTCGCAAGGCGCCCGCCGTGGAACAGGTTCATGTAGAACGTCTCGAGGATGTCGTCGCGGTGATGGCCAAGGACGACGGCCGAACAGCCCTCTTCGCGCGCAATGCGGTAGAGGTTGCCGCGCCGAAGCCGCGAGCAGAGCGAACACATGGTCCCGCCGGGCGCGATCTTCGAGGTCACGACGGAATAGGTGTCCTGATATTCGATCCGGTGCGGCACGTTCATGCGGGTGAGGAAGTCCGGCAGCACCGTCGCAGGAAAGCCCGGCTGGCCCTGATCGAGGTTGCAGGCCAGAAGCTCGACCGGCAGAAGGCCGCGCCACTGAAGCTCGGTCAGGATCGCCAGGAGCGTATAGCTGTCCTTGCCGCCCGACAGGCACACCAGCCAGCGCGCGCCGCGCTGGGCCATGGCGTAGCGCTCGATCGCCTCGCGCACCTCGCGCACGAGGCGCTTCCTGAGCTTGCGGAACTCGGTCGAGGCGGGGGCGCCGTGGAAGAGCGGGTGGATGTCGTCGCCGATGTCCTGGTCGATCTCTGTCATTCTGTCGCTCCCCCGTCTTTCCCCGGCGGAACCGGATCGTAGCCCGAACCGCCCCAGGGATGGCAGCGGCCGATGCGCCGCGCCGCAAGCCAGCCGCCGCGAAGGCCGCCATGCCGTTCCAGCGCCTCGAGCGCATAGGCCGAACAGGTGGGCTGGTAGCGGCAGGAATGGCCGATCCAGGGCGACAGCACCAGCCGGTAGGCCCGAACCGGAAGCGAGAAGGCGTAGGCGAGGGGCGTCATGGCGTGCGCCCTTCGGCAGGCTTTGACGCGCGCGGGCGGTGGACGGCGGCCAGCGCCTGGGCCAGATCGCCCTGCAAAAGCGCGAAGTCGCGCGTCGCCGTCGCTTCGGGCCGGCCGACCAGCACATAATCCCAGCCGGGGCGGCCGCCTGCGGGCAGGACCAGCCGGGCGATTTCGCGCAGCCGCCGCTTGGCGCGGTTGCGGGCTACGGCATTGCCGACCTTCTTGGAACAGGTGAAGCCGACGCGGATCAGGGCGGGGTCCACGGGTTCGTCCGCGCGCCGCTCGCGCGCCTGCAGAAGGAAGCCGCCGGTCCCCTGGCGGCGTCCCTGCGCCGCGCGCAGGAAGTCCGGGCGGTTGCGCAGCCGCTCCAGACGAACGGAAACCGCCGGTCCCCGCTCTGCCATCGGGCCGGTGGCGCCGAGGGCAGGGGGGGCCGGCGGCATCATGCCGTTAAGGGTCGGCCTTAGGCCGACAGAACCTTGCGGCCGCGGGCGCGGCGGGCGTTCAGGACCTTGCGGCCCCCTTTGGTCGCCATGCGCGCGCGGAAGCCGTGGCGGCGGGCGCGAACCAGGTTCGAAGGTTGATAGGTGCGCTTCATCGCTCTTACTCCGGGTCTTGGGCCCAAACCCGAGAAGGGATTCGAAGGCCGGTCGTTCGAAGCCCGGTCCATAGACGCCGGACGCGGGCAAGTCAACCAGCCGAGGCGCCCCGCGACAGCTCTTTTCAGGCCGGGGCGGCGCGCGGCGGCCGGACCTTCATTTGCAGTGCCGGAGCCGCCCCGCTATCCTGCCACTGATCCGCCCGTCGTGGCGAGACGGCGCGAAAGGCAAGCGGGCCCCGATGTTTCTGAAGACGCTCTCTGGCCGGTTCCTGATCCTGACCGCGCTCTTCGTGCTTCTGGCCGAGGTGCTGATCCTCTTGCCGTCGGTCGCGCGGTTCCGCGAGGACTATATCCGTTCGCGCCTCGAACGGGCGCAGATCGCCTCGCTGTCGCTTCTGGCGGCGGGCGACGCCATCGACAAGTCGGTCGAGCGCGAGCTTCTGGCCAACGCCGAGGTCTATAACGTCGTCCTGCGCCGCGATGCGGTGCGCCAGTTGGTCCTGTCCTCGCCCATCCCCCAGCCGATTTCCGCCACCTACGACATGCGCGACCCGAGCATCGGCACCCTGATCCACGACGCGATGACCACGCTTCTGACCCCCGAAAACCGTGTCATCCGGGTGATCGGCGACCCGGTGAAACAGGCCGGGATGCTGATCGAGGCGACGATGGATTCGGGGCCGATGCGGCAGGCGATGATCAACTATGCGCTTCAGGTCCTGACCCTGTCGGCGACGATCGCGGTCCTGACGGCGCTTTTGCTCTTTTACGCCGTGCGGCGTGTCCTTCTGCTGCCGATCCGGCGCGTCGTCGACCATATGACGGCCTATGCCGAGGCGCCCGAGGACGCGCGGCTGGTGATCGTGCCGCAGTCGGGCGTGGTCGAGCTGCACGACGCCGAGGTGGCCTTTCAGGCGATGCAGATGCAGGTGACAGGCGCCCTGAAACAGAAGGACCGGCTGGCCCAGCTGGGCGGCGCGGTCGCGCGGATCAGCCATGACCTGCGGAATATCCTGACCACCGCGCAACTGATGACCGACCGGCTCGAGGGGTCGAGCGACCCGGCCGTCGCCCGGGCAGCGCCGAAGCTCGTGGGCTCGATCAGCCGGGCGGTGACTCTGTGCGAATCGACGCTCGCCTTCGGCAAGGCCGAAGAACCGCCGCCGAGCCTCGCGCTCTTCAAGCTGCGGCCCCTCGTCGACGAGGTGGCCGAGGCCGAGCGCCTGTCCTCGACCGGCTCGGTCGAATTCCTGACCGACGTGCCGGGCGGCCTGACCGTCAGGGCCGACCGCGAACAGATCTACCGCGTCCTGTCGAACCTTGCCCGCAACGCCCGGCAGGCGATCGAGGCGACCGGCACCCCCGGCACGGTCGAGATCGGCGCCGGGGAAGAGGATGGCGGCTGGTGGGTTCGCGTCGGCGACACCGGCCCCGGCCTGCCGCAAAAGACGCGCGAGCGGCTTTTCCAGGCCTTCCAGAGCGGCGCGCGCAAGGGGGGCACCGGCCTTGGCCTTGCCATCGCGGCCGAGCTGGTCCGCGCCCATGGCGGGCGGCTGGAACTGGTGCGATCGGACGAGGACGGGACCGAGTTCATGGCCCATCTTCCCCGCGCGCTGGACGGCGCGTTCGAGGAGGGCAGGGGCTAGAGGCGGGACGAGGTCGGGCCCTTGGGGCGTGGCAGGGCTGGAACCGCGCGGGATCAGGAAACGCACCGCGTTTCCCCCGGCTGCGGCGAAGCCTCACCGCTGGACCCTCTGTGTCACTCACCATCAAAGGCCAGCGCCTGCCCCGGTGGGCGCGGAAGCGCCCGCCATGGGCGGGGCGGGCGCTGGCCGATGGCCTTTGGGCCATCGGCCGGGACAAAGGACATGGGCTTCGCATGGCAGGGTCACTTGCCTCTGCCGGCCGGGCTGACAGCGTCCAAGGGCACCCCCTAGGGCAGAAGCTGAAGCCAGAACCAGACGGTCAGGATCGACAGCGCCGTGCCGTAAAGGATCGAGGTCGCCGCGACCCTTTTGCCCACGCCATACATGTTCGCAAAGAGGTAGGCGTTGATCCCCGGCGCCATCGCCGCCGTGAGAGTGGCGGAACGAAGCTCCGGCACCGTCAGGTGAAAGCCGCGCGTCCCGAGCCAGAGCGTGATCGCCGGATGCAGGATCAGCGACAGGGCGACGATCATCGCCACGATCCGCAAATCGCCATCCGGCCGGTAGCGCACCAGGACGCCCCCCAGGCCGAAGAGCGCCGCCGGCAGCCCGGCGCTGCCGATCATCCTGACCGCCGCCGTCACGGGTTCCGTCAGGGGCAGGCCGGACAGGTTGACGGCAAAGCCAGCCATGATGCCGACAACGAGCGGGTTTCTGACCAGCCCCGACAGGATGCGGCTGAGGACCGCCAGCGGCGACAGACCGTGGCCACGGCTCTTCACCACCTCCATCGCCGTGATGCCGAAGGCATACATGACCGGCGAATGCATGGCGATCAGCGCATAGTTCGCCGTCAGCGCATCGGCCCCGTAGGCGCGTTCCGTGATCGGCACGCCGAGCAGCAGCGTGTTCGAGAAGAGGCAGGCAAAGCCGATCGCCACGCTGTCCGGCCCCGGCCGGCCGAAGATGTAGTAGGCCGCAAGGCCGCCCAGGATGAAGGCGACGAGGGCGCCGGTGAAGAAGCTCAGGAACAGGGGCGCCGTGATCGCCTGCCCCAGGTCCATCTGGGCAACGCCCAGAAACAGAAGGCACGGCACCGCGATCCCTTGGGCGAAGGTCATCAGGGCGTCGATGGCCGAGCCGTCCAGATAGCCGCGCCGGACGGTCAGGTAGCCGGCCCCCAGGACCAGAAAGACCGGCAGGATGACCTGAAAGAGCGCCTGCATCGGGTCAGTCCGGCAGCTCGATCACCATGCCGTCATAGGCGGCATCGATATGGCCGGGCGTTTCCGCCTGCAGGGTCGCGTGGTCCAGGTCCGTGTGCATGTTGGTCAGGACGGCGCGTTCCGGCTCCATCCGCGCGATCCAGGCCAGCGCCTCGTCAAGGTGGAAGTGCGTCGGATGCGGCTTGCGGCGGAGCGCGTCGAGGATCCAGACCTTGAGCCCGCCCAGCTCATCGACCGCCTCGGGCGGGATTTCCGACACGTCGGGCAGGTAGGCCAGCCCGCCGATGCGGAAGCCCAGGGCCTCGATGTCGCCATGCTGGACCCGGAAGGGGCTGAGCGTGACCGGCCCGCCCGCGCCCTCGATCGTGAAGGGGCCGCGGATGGTGTGCATCTCGCAGATCGGCGGGTAGCTCGATCCCTCGGGCTGGACGAACGCATAGCCGAAGCGCGAGATCAGCGCCTCTTGCGTCTGCGGATCGGCCCAGACCGGCAGCCGCCGCCGCGCCAGGATCACCAGCTGGCGCAGGTCATCAAGGCCATGGACATGGTCGGCGTGGGAGTGGGTGTAGGCCACGGCATCAAGGCTCGATATGCCCGCCGCCAGAAGCTGCGCCCGCATGTCGGGCGAGGTGTCGATAAGAACGGTGGTCGTGCCCTCGTTACCCTGCCGCTGCACCAGAAGCGAGCAGCGCGTGCGGGCATTCTTGGGGTTGGCCGGGTCGCAGTCGCCCCATAGCCCGCCAATGCGCGGCACCCCGCCCGACGACCCGCACCCGAGGATGGTAAAGCGCAAGCGGGCCACCTCAGGCCGCCTTCGCGGGCCGCGCCGCGCGGGTGAAGAGCCGGTCGAAATTCGCCTCTGTCTGCGCGGCGAAGGCCGGAAGGTCCATCCCGTAGAGCTTCGCCCCGACCGCCGTCGTATGAGCCACATAGGCTGGCTCGTTCCGCCGCCCGCGATGGGGCGGGGGGGCGAGGTAGGGCGCGTCGGTTTCCACGAGGATGCGGTCGATCGGCGCGTCGGCGAAAATCGCGCGCAGCTCGTCGCTTTTCGGGAAAGCCGCGATCCCCGACATCGACAGGTAGAACCCGAGGTCGAGCGCCGCGCGGGCAAGCGCCGGGCCAGAGGAAAAGCAGTGCATGACGCAGGAATAGGCGCCGTTCGCGTGTTCCTCGGTCAGGATCCGCGCCATGTCCTCGTCCGCCGCGCGGGCATGGATGATGAGCGGCAGCCCCGTCTGGCGCGCCGCCGCGATATGGATGCGAAGGCTTTCCTGCTGCCTGGCGGCGCTGTCGGCGGTGTAATGGTAGTCGAGCCCCGTCTCGCCGATGCCCACGAATTTCGGATGCCGGGCAAGCGCCACCAGCCCCTCGACCGTCGCCATCGGCTCTTCGGCGACACTCATCGGATGAACGCCGGCGGCGTAGTAGACGCCCGGATTGGCTTCGGCGATGGCACGGACGCGGGGCTCGGACGCCGCCCGCGTGCAGATCGTCACCATGCGCTCCACCCCGGCGGCCCGCGCGCGGGCGAGGATCGCGGGCAGATCGTCCGCGAAATCCGGGAAGTCCAGATGACAGTGGCTGTCGGTCAGGCGCGGGGGCAGGCGCGAAGGTGGCGTGGTGGTCGGATCGGTCATGCGAGCCCGCCTCCGGTCGGGGCCTGTCGGTCGGGCAGTTACGGACCGATGGTGCGGGCGGCCTCTTCGATCCTCAGGATCATATCGAAGGAAAGCGCCGCCGGGTCAAGGTTCACCGCCCGCCCGTGCCGCGCCCGCGCACCGAGCGTCTGGTGAAGCGCGGCCCATGTCCGTGCCGCGCGCGCGTCGGGCGACAGCCGCGCCATCAGCACCGCCTCGCCGGGCGCGGCCTCGGGGACCGGCCCACCGGCCACCCCCGCACCGGCCAGCCCAGCACGGGCCAGCCCCGCACGGGCGAGCCGCGCGAGGAACAGGTCGAAAAGCGTCAGCATCAGGTCGAGCCGCCCCTCTGCCCCCCGTGCCGCCGCACTGTCGGCAAGCGCCAGCGCGCGCGGCCGGTCGACCTGCGGCAGGCCGGAAAAAAGCGCCACGATGTCGCGGTAAAGCGCCAGACCGTCAAGCTCGGCAATCCGGATCGCCTCGCCCGGCGCGCCTGCCGACAGGGCGGCCATCGCCGGTTCTTCCGCCCCTTCGATCCCCGCCTGCGCCAGTGCGCGGGCAAGGTCGGCCGGGGCCAGCACCGTCAGCCTGAGCTCGCGGCAGCGCGAGCGGATGGTGGGCAGAAGGCCCGACGGCTGGTGGGACACGAGCAGCAGCACCGCGCCGGCCGGCGGTTCCTCCAGAAGCTTCAGAAGCGCATTGGCGGCGGCCGTGTTCAGATCGTCCGCCGCATCGACGATGACCACCCGCCGCCCGCCGTCCGCCGCACTCAGATGCAGGAAGTTCTTGAGCTTGCGCACCTCGTCGACCCGGATGTCGGCCGAAAGCCGGTCGCCCTTGTCGTTCGGGCCACGGCGCAGGACGAAAAGCCCCGGCTCGGCGCCCGCATGCATGTGCCGCGCGACGGGATGATCGGCGCGCACGTCGAGCGTGCCGGGCGGCTCAGGCGCGCCGAAAAGTCCGGCCCCGGCCCCGATCTCATCCCCGGAAGGGTTCGCCAGCAGGTAGCGCGCGATCCGCCAGGCCAGCGTCGCCTTGCCGACCCCCCGCGGGCCGGTCAGAAGCCATCCGTGATGCAGCCTCCCGGCAGCCAGCGCCTCCAGAAACGCCGCCTCTGCCGCATGCTGCCCGAAAAGTTGCGCCGTCTCGCGCGGGTGGGGGGCGCCCGGCACGCGGTCGGGTTCGGGAAGCTCGACCTCGCTCATCTGGTGCTCACCTGGTGCTCATCGGCTGGCAAGCGCCGCGTCGGCGATGGCCGCGACCTCGGCCGCGACGACCTCGGGCGGCCGTGCGCCGTCGATCACCCGGAAGCGGCCGGGGTGCGCTGCCGCGAGCGCAAGGAACCCCGCCCGCATCCGGGCCTGCAGCGCCTCGCCCATGTCCTCGAACCGCTCTTCGGTGCCTTGCCGCCCCAGTGCCCGCGCAAGGCCAAGGGCCGGGTCCATGTCGATCAGGAAGGTCAGGTCCGGCTCGACTCCGATCATCTGGTCATGCAGCCGGTCGACCGCCCCGCCCAGATCGGGCCGCGCAAGCCCCTGATACATCCGCGTCGAATCGGCGAACCGGTCCGAGATGACGACCTGACCGGCGGCAAGCGCCGGGCCGATCGTCCGTTCCAGGTGGTCGCGCCGCGCTGCGGTGAAGAGCAGGATTTCCGTCTCTGGCGACCAGCGGTCGGGATCGCCCTCCAGGACCAGCCGCCGGATCTCTTCCGCGCCCGGACTGCCGCCCGGCTCGCGCGTCAGCACGACCTTGCGGCCCGCCTTGCGCAGATGGTCCGCAAGCGCCCGCGCCTGGGTGCTTTTCCCCGATCCGTCGATGCCCTCGAAGGTGATGAACATCGCCGTGCCGTGCGTCACGAGCCGATCTCGGCCCGGATGCGCCCCATGACCTGATGGAAGGCCGTCGACAGCCGCTTCAGGTAGCCGCCCTTCGCCACGTCGGCTTCGGCCACCAGGTCGACGGTCTGCGGCGGCAGGCCGGGCGGCGTCAGGGTCAGCGTGCCGACCTTCTGCCCCTTGGCGACAGGCGCGTCGACCGGGCCCACATAGCGCACCTCGGCCGGAACCGGGCCTTGCGTCAGGGCGGGCAAAAGGGCCCGCACATCGTGCGCCGCGACCAGCCCGACCTGGTCAGCCGCACCCAGGAAGACCGGCGCATCCGCCACTTTCTGCCCCGCAGGCACCAGCGTCTTCAGCGCGAAATCGCGAAAGGCCCACTGGGCGATCCGCTCGGCCTCCTGCGCGCGCTCCTTGTCGCTTTGCAGGCCAGAGATCGCGAAGATGATCCGCCGGTCGCCCTGCTTGACCGAGCCGACCATGCCAAAGCCCGCCTCTTCGGTATGCCCGGTCTTGAGGCCGTCCGCGCCGATGTTCAGCTTCAGAAGCGGGTTGCGGTTGTTGGCATTCGCGGGCGCGCGGTCCTTGTAGTTGAACTCGGTCTGCGAAAAGACCGGGTAGAGCGTCGGGAATTCCTCGATCAGCCGCGCACCCAGCAGGGCCAGGTCCTTCATGCTCATCCGCTGGCCGGGGTCGGGCCAGCCCGACGCATTGGTGAAGGTCGACTGTTCCAGCCCGATCTGGCGCGCGCGTTCGGTCATCTGCCGGGCAAAGGCCTCTTCGCTGCCGGCGAGTCCCTCGGCCACCACCACGCAGGCATCGTTGCCAGAGTTGATGATCATGCCATGGATCAGCTCTTCGACCGTCGGCCGGTCGTTTTCCTGCAGGTACATGGTCGACCCGCCCGCCTTGGTGAACGAGATCGCATGCGCCGACACCGGGAAGGTCGTGTCGAGCGTCACGCGCCGGTCCCGAAGGGCCTCGAACAGCATGTCGACCGTCATCAGCTTCGACATCGAGGCCGGGGGCACGGGCGCCTCGCCGTCCTTGTCCAGAAGGACGGTGTGCGTCGTCAGGTCATAGACCCAGGCATGCAGCGCCTTGGTGTCGAAGGCCGCCGCCGGAAGGGCGGCGACAAGGAAGCAGAGCCCCAGCCACAGGCTCAGGATCAGGCGGAAGGGATGTCGGCGCGTCTGGGGCATGGGCGGGGAATTTGGCCTTTCAGCGGCTGACGGGGTAACTGTCGGGATAGCCGAGGCCCTTGACCTTGGCCGCCATCGCATCGCGGTCGGCAACCGTGGTCGCCGGGCCGATGATGACGCGCCAGAAGCTCTTGCCCTGGCTCTGGTCGGGCCGGACGCTGGCCTTGAACCCGGCCTTTTTCATCTGCTGCGCAGCCTTTTCGGCATTCGCCTCGACCGAGAAGATGCCGACCTGCACATAGGCGCGCTTGAGCGCTGCATCGGCGGGCGCAGCAGCCGTCGCAGTGGCCGTCGCAGTGGCCGTCGCGGCGGGTGCCGGGGCAGGAGCCGGCTGTGCTGCGGGCTTCGTCCCGGGCTTGCCGGCAGCCTTCTCGATTGCGGCGGCGGCCGTCCCGGTCAGGGTTTCGGTGGCGATCGCGCCGGGCTTGGCCGGGGCCGTCGCAGGCGTGCCGGGCTTGGCGGTTGCGGCCGGGGTGGCAGCCACGTCAGCCACCGCAACAGGTTTCGAAAGAACCGGCGGGGCAGGGGTCGGCTCGACCCGTTCGAGCGCGGTGACCTTCAGCGTTGCAGGCTGGCCTGCGATCATGCCCAGCGCCTCGGCGGCGTCGGACGAAAGTTGCAGGGGCGGGCCGGGATTGTCGATCTCGCGCCGGAAGAGCGCGCCGACGACCGACTTGCCGTTCGCCTCGTTGCGGATGATGACGCGCTGGGGGTCCTTGACCGAGGTATGGGCGACCCACACCCCGCCGAGCGAGGGACGCCCGTCCCAGAGCCCCTTGGCCGTCATGCCGAAGATCTTGGCATTCTCGACATCGCGCGCGCCGTCCGCCGCATCCCCGGCGGTGGAATCGCCGGGGATCGAGGTCGCGACCGCACCCTCGTCCGCCGATTTCCCCTTGAGCGAGGGCATGTGCATCTCGCACCCCGACAGCACGAGCGCGGCCAGAAGCGGTGCCGTCAGCGCCACGCCGCCCTGAAGCCGACCCCGAAGACGAACCGAAAAACGCTGACCCATGCCTGTCCCTGCCCCTGTGGCGCCAGCCCGGCGGTTCCGCCGGGGTCCGGTCGACCCGATTGCCCGATCCCTGGCCGGTCGCAGGTGCGTTGACCGCCCTTGCCGCCGCTCGGCCCATTGTTCGCGCGCCACTTTATCCGACCCCGCCGGACAAGAAAAGGAGCGTTGGACCCCGCCGGCAGTCCCCCGCCGCCCCTTGCGAGCGGCCCCGTGGCTCGCTAAGTCCGACGGGGCCTGGAAGAGTGGCCGAGTGGTCTAAGGCAGCGGTCTTGAAAACCGCCGGGGGGCAACCCCCCGTGGGTTCGAATCCCACCTCTTCCGCCACTTCCCTTCAAGGAATCGTTCTCCCGATCCGGCTGCGGCCGGATTTTTGCGTTGTTTTCGAGGGTTATGTGGGAGAGGCTTTGCACCGGCGTCCTCGCCAAAGCAGCCGGACACGTTCTCTTGAGCCCGACATTCTCCGGACCTCTCGACTGCGCGCATTCGGTGTAGAGCCCGTAACCAGTTGAAAATATAGGGACGGTTCCTCGCACCACCTGAACACTTCGATGCCAGTGGCGTTTGTGTAAAGGAACAGAAATCCAACCCGTTCTTTCTCAATCCAGCTTTGCAAATCCCTTCCGCCATTGAGAATTTCCTGCGACGACGGCATCCTTTCGTTGAGGGAGGCTATAAATGGCGGATGTAGCGCGACACGAATTTTTGCACGGTGGGACATCAGGTTTTGCAGCAAACGATTTTCTGAAACCGGCCCTTTGAGCCCGGTTTGAATGGCCCTTAAACCGGGTCCGAAAGCTCAGGGTCAGCGTTCTTCACCGGCCCGACCTTTGGGCTCACCTGGCAGTGCATGGCGCCGGAGGCCGGCTCTGTCGATCGAGCGCCGTCAGCTTCATGCACTCGCCGCGCTTTCGAGGATGACCGATCCGAGGATGATCGAGGCCGAGCTGACCCCATTCATGTTGGCGGCGTAGCTTGCCGCGTTCGGGGCTTGCTCGTGCCCGTCCACCCCCTCCACGTCGTCGGCTGCCGCGCCGGACTGGCCCTCATAGGTCTGCGTCGCGCCGGTCAGGGCTGCCGCACCGATCCGCCCGTCGGTGCGACCGCCGACATAGCAGACCATGCAGTTGGTCTTGGCGGTCGTGCGGGTGTGATCGACGGCCGAGGCAGTCAGACCCGTGGAGCCGAGCGCAGAGGCGGCGGTTGCTCCGTCGAAGTAGTCTGCTGTGACGCTGATGCCGGAAACCGTCGTGCTGGCCGTGACCTGGACCGTCACCGACCCGGTTCCGGGCGCGGCGAGGAAGGCGGCGCTGATCGAGACGACCGTGCGGGTCGCCGACCCGCAGGTGGCGACGACAGTCCCGGTTCCTGGAGCCCGGCCAGGTGCGCCAACCGTCACCGTGAAGGTGGTGGCGGCGTTCGGCCTGGCCTTGATCCGCACCAGCAGCGGACGGTTCTGCAGGGTGAAGGTGGCGCCCTCGAACTGCGTCCCGTTGACGCTCGTCACGAGCGGAGGCATCGCCTGCACGGGGTCCGCGATCGCATAGCTGTTCGACACCGCGACGTTGTTGACGCAGAACGACCGGGCGCCATTGAGATGGGCCTCACGGGCCAGCATGTAGCCCAGATCGCCCGCGACCGGCGTATAGGCCGCGCCGGTCTGGCCTGGGATCAGCGTCCAGACCAGATCGGCCGGCAGCTTGCGGTAATGCGCGTATGCCGGCGTCAGCCAGAAGGGCTGATGGTAGCCCGGGGTCCAGGTCGCAGGCTGGCCGACGATCGCCGGGGCCGCGGGAATGGCGGCAGTCACAAACGTCGCGCCGGTCGTCTTCAGCGCGAAATCGGTCGCGGGGCCCATCGGAGGCGCGGCCCAATTCAGGGCCAGGCCATTGATGTCGAGATCCCAATCGCCCACGGGGACGTGTGGATAGCGGGCTTTCAGGATCGCAATGGTGGCCGTCTTGTCATTGCCGACGGTCGAGCGGATGGCCGAGGTCGTCTTGATGCGGATGTCGCCCGCCGCGAAGTCCTCATAGGCGTTCGCGCGGCTTTCGGCGATCTCCTGAGCTACGAGGCCGCCATTGGTAATGATGTTCTTGAACCGCGTCGCATAGGCCCCGATCGCGTTCGACCCGTCGATGATACAGTTGTCGATCTGGATCGGCATGTTGGCATTCAGGCCGATGGCCGCACCCGTCGATGCCAGGGGGTCTTTCGGGTCGCCGTCAAATCGGCAGCCGATGAAGTAGCTCGTGCCGTCAAGCCCGGCGCCCGGCCACCGATAAATAGGATCGCCCTTGATAGGTGGCCCTGGATTTTGAAGCGTGTTCTGGTCCTGGATGGCGCGGGCATCGTCCACCGACATATTCCCGAGTGCATAGATATTTATGCAGTCTATCGCGACGCTTTCCTGCCAGGTTATATAGCCAAAAGCGCCGAGGGTCATGATCGCGTAGAAGATGCACTCATAGCAGACCGAATAGAAGTTGCACTTGTTGGAGTGCGGGCAAATCCCGCAGGAGGCGGCAAATTCGCAATGGAACACCGCGCATTTACGGCTGGAAAAGGCCCTGATCGAGGAGTAGCCGATCTCCTCGAAGCGGCCCCGCCGAACCAAGGCGTTCTGCATGAGTTCGGCCACGCCGACGATAGAGCCGCCCGTCATCATCAGGCCAAAGCAGCCGTAGATGCCGCGGACCGAGAACTGATCGAGCGTGAAATTGTGCAGCCGGACTACATAGATGCCGCCGTTGTGGCGGACGCGGGGCCGGAACACGTTCGTCAGCTCGAAGTTCTCGATGGTGACGTTTGACCCGGAAGAGGTCGTATCGGTGATGCCCGTCTCGCCATCGTAGTCGATCAGGCTGGCGCTGGCGCAGTGGTCGAAGCGGATCCCCTTGATATCGAGGTGCTGGACCCCGTTGAGGTCCAGGAGGAAGTTCGACGTCGCAACGCGGATGCCCGCGCCGACCGAAGCCTCGTCGAAGGGCCAGACGTAGAGCTTGGCGGTGGTGCCGCCGGGCTGCAGGATATAGGCCCATTGACCGCGCCGGATTGCCGCCGGAATATTGCGGACGGAAACGCGGTCTTTGTAAGCGGTCCCGGAATAGACGGTCGACTTATTGGCCAGCGTCAGGACGCCGCCCGAATAGCTCTCGACAAGCGACTGAGCGCCGATATTCGGATAACCGTAATAGTAGACGCGAGCGGCCTGGACCTGCGACAACGGGTATTGTCCAAGCTCGGGCCATTGATAGCCCTCGATGTTCGACCCATTGATGACGGGCGTGTGGTCGTCATTGTCGTAAACGCACTGGACCTCGACCGGCCACCGGCTTTTTGCGCCCCCGAAATCGCCGGCAAGCGCGAGGGGCGTGCCGTTTTCGACCGGGTTCGCAGCGTCCATGTGGGCGGATGCGATACTGGCGACGCTGACCGTCGCAACGAACACATTGGCCCAAAGCGGCCCCACGTCCGCCTGGTCGGCCGCCGTGCAGGGCGCGAGGCCAGAGAGGACCGACGAGCCGCGCACCACCGGATCTTCATTCGCGTAACGCAGGATCCGGGTCCGCGCCCCCGCCGCCCCTGAAGCCGCCGGACCGAGCCGGACTGGCGGATAGGTGCCTCCTCGGACGCGGATCGTCTTGCCGGGGTTGGCTTTGGCCGCAAAGTCGATCGTCGCATAGGGCGCCGCCAGCGTGCCCGCGTTCCCATCCGAGCCGCCAGGCGCCACGAACACGTCGCCGGCGGTGCCGTAGTTGGCGGTCGCCTGGAAACCCCTGAAATCCGGCGCTGAGACCTGGAACGTCGAGAACGGCGCCGGGAACGCCTGGAACACCTGCGAGAGCGATGGCGCGGTCACAAGGACGGACGCCGCCTCGACCGTGTCGCCGGTCTGGATCACATAGGAGGCGCCGACGGTCTGGCCGTTGACCCGGTAGACCGGCACGCTCTCGTTGCAAGGGCCGGTCGGCGCGCTATAGGCGCCCGACACCCAGGACGTGCCGATCTGGGCGCCGGGCGTCAGATTGGCGATATTCAGCTTCGGCTGGCTGGTAGCGGTGATCGACAGCGCGCCCCCACCGCCGCCGCGGCCGAGAAACCCGTCGCGCCCGATCTGCCGGTTGCGCCCTCGCGTCAGGATCCGTGCCCGCGTCCGCATCAGACGAACGCCCCGCGATAGAGCGTGCCTTCCCCGGCCACCATCCGAAAGCGCAGCACCTGGCCGCTCTCGAAGATGACCATCTGGCCTTCGGCGATCAGGATCCCGTCGGTCTTGCCGGTGGGCGTGACGTCCCCGAGCGCGACATAGGCGTAGCGCCCCTCCTGCAGCTGGATCAGCTCGCGCTGCGTCAGGGTGATCTTGGCCGACCAGGCCTCGGTCAGGGTCGAAAGTGCCATCATGTCCTCCTATCGGGCCTTTCGGCCCTCGAAACTGGTGCTGAGCCCGCCCGATGCGAGCCGGTGGGTGACGCGGTCGACATGCCAGTCGCCGGCCAGCTCTGGCCGCAGGCCGGTGATGCTTGCCAGGCCGCCGGCAAAAAGGTCCGGGGCGAAGCCGGCGAGGTCGATGCGGATCTTGAGCGACGCACGGCCGGCACGCGCCAGCTCGCCGTCGCAGGCGCGCGTGGCTTCCTCGGCCGAGGAATAGAGGTGGCGGAGGCGCTGGACAGGCTTGCCCTTCCCGCGTGTGACCTTGCGGCGGATACCGCTCGACAGGTCGGACCATTCTGCCTCGACCATCTTGTAGTCTGCGCGGCCGTCGACCGACCATGACCAGGACGACATGCGCCCCGGCCCGATCGGCGCGGCCGTCATCGTGTCACCGGCCGCCGTCTTGCCCTCGCCCCGCTTCTGGACGAGGAGCGTGCCGCCGGCGGGCTTGGCGGTCGCATCGAGCGGCGCGGCGAGGCGCGTGAGGAAATGCAGATCGCTTTCGGCCGTCTGGGCGATGTAGCCCCAGTGCGCCGAGGCGAGGCTTTGGCCCACCACCGCCTTCAGCCCGGCCTCGGCCGCGATCTTCTGGACGATCGCGGTCAGCGTCATGTTCTGCCATGCGCGCGTCTTCGGCGCGCGGATGTCGCCCTTCATGTCGGCGGCCGTCGCCGTGATCCGCATGCGTTGCGGCATCCCTTCGCCCGCGACGCCGTCGACCGAATAGCGGCCGAGCGAGGCCAGAGCCGCGCCCATGAACCCAACGTAGATGTCGAGGACCGTGTCCATATCCGGCCATTCGATCCGGCCGTCGCGGTCATCGAGCTCGATCTCGACGCGGTCGGATTTGGTGCCGTCCTCGTCCGTGACCTCCAGCGAGAGAAGCCGGTCGCGGAAGACGGCCGTCACATCCTCGCCCTTGGCCATGATGCGGAAATCGGGCGTCATGTGCGCCCCCAGAGGCGGATCGCGCCGGTCGCCACGGGTGCCGCCACATCGGGCAGCGTGATGACGGTCCCGGCCTGATAGACCGGCCCCAGGTCGGCAAGGTGCGGGTTGGCATCCAGAACGGCCGTGACCATCGCCTCGGACCCGTAGACGGCCTTGCAGACCTGGTCGAGCATGTCGCCGTCGCGGGTGCGGTAGATGGTCATGCCGCGTCCGCCCCATAGGCCCGAAGCGTGAGCGAGAACTCGATCTTGCGCGGCGCGCCATCGGCCAGGAACAGGGTCTTGGTTTCTTCGACCGAGGTGATGACCCACCGATCCCAGACCCAGCCGAGCCCATCGACCAACATCATCGGCACGCCGGTGCCGGCCCTGAGCCGCATCAGTTCGACCTGCCGCAGGCCCCCCTTGAAGTGGGGGTAAATGACCCCTTCAAGGCGGATCTCCTGCGCGCCCGGCCCGACATACTGCAGGGCAGGCGCACGGGCGATCCGGTCGAGGGGTTCCCAGCGCCACTCGGCCGAGCGGCTAAACGACTGGTAGGCGGCCCCGTTGAGGCCGAACCGGAAGAGGCCGAGCGCCATCATGACGAGGCTAGTCTGCATAGGCGCCCCCGTCGTGGAGCGGCATGCCGGCGGCGCGCGCCAGGCGCTCCATCTCGTGTCGGACGGCCTTCGCGATCGCCTCGGCCGACTGGCCGGGCGCGGCATGGACGACAATGTCTCCCATGCGGAACACGCGCGCCGCCGGCGAGCGCATCGAGCGCACGGCCGGGGCAGAGAGGACGTTGCCATCGGTCGAGGGCGAGAAGAGCTCCAGCCCGTTTTCCTGCCAGCGGTAGATCCGGCCGGCACGGACCGGACCGCCAAGGGCGCGGCCGCCGGCGACGTCGGCGCGGTTCGGCGCGGCGGCTACGACGTCGGATTTGCCACCTTTCAGCCAGTCGGGCCACATGCTGTCGAGCTTTGCGGCAACATAGTTTGCCATCTCTGTGATCAGGCTTTTCATCCCGTCCCAGAGCGCCTGGATCAGCCGGACGCCCATATCGAACCACTTCTGATAATCGAACAGCGCCTCGATCGACGCTGTGACGGGCGACAGATCCATGCCCGTCAGGTACTCGACGAGGTTCACTGCGCCTTCGAGCACCATGCGGAACGGGTTGAACTCTGACAGGGTCTTCAGGACGCCGTTCAGAAGCCCCTGGTCGAAGGCGGCGCGGACGGCGTCGATCTTGCCCTGAAAGTAGGCAACGATGCCGTTCCAGTTGTCATAGATGACGTAGACCGCCGCGCCGATCGCCGCGATCGCCAGAAAAAGCGGGTTGGCCATCAGCATCAGGCCGGCCCGTACGACCATGCCGCCCATCCAGAGGATCGCCTGACCAGCCATGATGGCCCCGCGGCCGAACTGCACGGCGGCAACTGCAATCGCGATCAGGGTCTGGCTAAAGCCAAGCGCGGTGATCGCCAGGGCGAGGCGCTCCCAGCTGCCAAGCGCGTCGGCAGCCGCCTGCAACCAGGGATAGGCGGCCTGCCAGACCCCCACGATCGCGGTGCCAAGGTTCCAGATCATCGTCAGCGCGACCATGATCGCGTTGGCCACACTGTCCGCCCAGGCCTGCAAACGGCCGTCCGCCGCCATCCGGTTCAGGAGGTCGAGGAAGATCTGCAGCCGCGACTTCAGGAAGTCGAACACGCCAGATCCCATCACCATGCGCTGGAACTTCGACCAATAGTCGACGAGGTTCGAGATGATCCCGTCCCAGGTCTTCGACATGTTCTCGGACGCGCCCTTGTTGGCCTCGCCCATCGCCTCGATCAGAAGGCCGATTTCCTTGCGGCCGAGGTCGCCGGCCGTCGCCATCTCTTGCACCTCGGCCGTAGTCTTGCCGAGCTTCTTGCCGAGCAAGTCCCAGACCGGCACGCCCCGTTCGAGAAGCTGCATCGCCTCTTCGCCCTGCAGCTTCTGCTTGGTCCAGGCCTGCCCGAGCGCCAGGACGATCCCGTCCAGTTGTTCGGCCCCGCCACCGACCGCCGCCATCGTGTCGACTGCGGCCTGCAGCGCGCCGGTCGTCGGGTCGATCCCGAAGGCCTTCAGCTTGGCGTAGGCCTGCACCGTCTGGTCCATCTCCAGCGGCGTGCGGGTCGCGAAATCCTCGATCCAGCTCATGGCGCGCTTGGCACCTTCGGCCGAGCCTTCGAGCGTTGTCAGCTGGACGTTGAACCGCTCGAACTGGGCGGCCGGCTTGATGAAAGCAACGGCCAATCCGGCCATCGCCCCGCTGTAGATCGTCAGGACCGCTGCGCCCGTGCGGGCCGCGCCCGCCATGCCCAGGAGCCCGGTTTTCATGAGGCCGGCGCCCTTGCTGATCTGCCC
>Ga0056909_1000211_pt1 | contig 80193 bp, 72 predicted proteins | sample EBPBio102011_DNA_FD_62115 | JGI IMG/M metagenome (GOLD analysis project Ga0056909, IMG submission 62115) | Wastewater treatment Type I Accumulibacter community from EBPR Bioreactor in Madison, WI, USA - Reactor 1_1/10/2011_ DNA | ecosystem: Engineered > Bioreactor > EBPR > Anaerobic-Aerobic >... | reverse complement strand
AAGCGCCACCGCGACCGTCGCCGCCATCGGCCAGTCGCGGGCAGAGGCGAACTCATCGGAAATCACCCGCCCGATCATCGGGTTCGACGGGTTGCCGACCAGGCCCGGCACGACCAGCTCGCCCGATACCGGGATGAAGACCAGAAGCCCGCCGGCGATGATGCCGGGGATCGACAGGGGCAGCGTCACGTCGCGAAAGACCTGCCAGGGCCGCGAGCCCAGATCCTCGGCCGCCTCGTTCAGGGTCATGTCCAAGCGTTCAAGGTTGGCGTAGAGCGGCAGCACCATGAAGGGCAGGTAGGAATAGACCATGACGACCACGACCGCGAAATTCGTGTTCATCATCTGGATCGACCTGAGCGCCCAGTCCGCCGGCACGACCATGTTGTAAAGCGCCGTCAGCCCGCGGTTGAACCAGCTGTTCGTGCCCATCAGCCCCATCCACGCATAGACGCGCAGCAGGAACGAGGTCCAGAAGGGCAGGATCACCAGCATCAGCATGATGGTGCGCACCGACGGCGAGAGCCGCGTGAGCGCCAGCGCCATCGGATAGCCGATCAGCAGGCAGAGGACCGTCGACAGCGCCGCCATCCAGAGCGAGATGCCCAGCGCCCGGATGTAAAGCTCGTCCGAGAAAAGCCGCGCATAGCTGCGGAAGTCCAGAAGCCCTCCGTCCATCCCGAAGGAAAAGGGCGGCGAGGTCGGCGAGCGGGTCGCAAAACTCATCGCGACGACAATGACGAAGGGGATGAGGAAGAAGAAGAAAAGCCAGAAGAAGGGGATGCCGGTGATCAGGTCCGACCAGCCGCGACGGTTGAACCATCGGGCAACCGGCCCTTCGCGGGGCCCGTCCTGGGGTCCGTCCTGGGGCCCGTCCTGCCGGGCGCTGTCGGTTGGGCCGCTCGGCGGCGCGAGGTCGGAGCCGGGCATCGTCTACTCCGTCAGAAGGATGACGGCGGCCGGGTCGAACCGCATCCAGACGCTGTCTTCCCAGACCGCGACGCGCCCCGACTCGCCCACGCGCCGGGCGTTTGCGGACAGGACCGACAGGATTTCCCCGCTCGGCAGCCTGACCTTGTAGATCGAATGGTTGCCGAAATAGCCCAGATCCTCGACCGCGCCGGCGACGACATTCGGGCCCTCGGGCCGCTCGCGCATGATCTCGATCTTTTCGGGGCGAAGGGCCATCGTCACTTCCTGCCCCGCGACCAGTCCCGGAACGGCGCGCGCCGCGACCTCGAGCCCCAGCGCGCCGACCTCGACCCCCGCGACCGGCCCTTCGACCGACCGCACCACGCCGTCAAAAAAGGTGGCCTGACCGATGAAGTCGGCGACGAACCGGCTGGCGGGATATTCGTAGACCTCGGTCGGCGATCCGACCTGGCGGATGCGGCCCTTGTCCATCACCGCGACCCGGCTCGACAGGATCATAGCCTCTTCCTGGTCATGGGTGACGACGACGAAGGTCACGCCGGTCTTTTCCTGGATGTTCATCAGCTCGAACTGGGTATGTTCGCGCAGCTTCTTGTCGAGCGCCGCCAAGGGCTCGTCCAGCAGGAGAAGCTTCGGCGCCCTGGCCAGCGCACGCGCCAGCGCCACCCGCTGCCGCTGGCCGCCGGAAATCTGGTGCGGCTTCCTTTCGGCATAGGGGCCGAGCTGCACCAGCTCCAGCATCTCGCGCACCCGGTCGGCGCGCTGGGCAGCGGTCATCGGCTCGTGCTTCAGCCCGTAGCCCACGTTCTTGGCCACGCTCATGTGCGGGAACAGCGCGTAGCTTTGGAACATCATGTTCACGGGGCGCTCATAGGCCGGGATGCCCGCCATGTCCTGACCGTCGATGAAGATGCGCCCCTCGGTCGGCATCTCGAACCCGGCGAGCATGCGCAGAAGCGTGGTCTTGCCGCACCCCGACCCGCCGAGGAGCGAGAATATCTCGCCCCGGTCGATCGTCAGGTTGACATTCTCGACCGCCCGGAAGGACCCGAACCGCTTGCCCACGCCTTCGATCCGGATGAAGGGCGCGACAGTGCCTACCCCTTCCGCGCCAGCTTCCGCCATCTTCGCCCCGCCCCTCTTGAACCGCGTTAGCCGCCGGTCTTGATTTCCGTCCAGGCCCGCGTCATCGCCCGGTCCTGATCTTCGTTGTAGGGTTTGGGCGCCCAGAGCCGCGACTTCACCGTGGCATCGGGATAGACGGCCGGGTCGGTGCGGATGCTTTCCTCGACCAGCGCCGTCGCCGCGAGGCTGGCGTTCGCATAGCCGGTGAAGTCCGAACAGGCGGCGATCACTTCGGGCTGCATCAGGAAATTCAGGAAGGCATAGCCATTCTCGACATTCTTGGCGTCGGACGGGATCGCCAGCACATCGACCCAGGCCGGCGCGCCGGTCTTCGGGACGAAATAGGCCAGGTTGATCTTGACCCCTGCGTCCGCGGCCCGCGACCGCGCCACCAGGTAGTCACCCGACCAGGTGTTCACGGCGCACAGCTCGCCGTTCGGAATGGCGTTGAGGTAGTTCGTATTGTCGAAGGTGCGGATCGACTTGCGGATCGGCTTCAGAAGCTCGACCACCTTCTTGTAGTCGTCGACGTTCGTCGTGTCGCCGTCCATCCCCAGATAGCGCAGCGCCATCGGAATGACATCGGTCGGGCTGTCTAGAAAGGAAATGCCGCAGTCGGCCAGCTTTGCCGCGTTCTCGGGCTTGAAGATCACGTCGAGGCTGTTGAGGTCCGCGTCCGGCAAGCGCTCCTTCACCATGTCGAGATTGTAGGTCACGCCGACCGAGCCCCACATGTAGGGCACGCCATGGGCATTGTCCTTGTCCCAGACCGCGGCCATCGCCAGCACGTCGGGGTCCATGTCCTTCCAGTTCGCGATGCGGCCGTGGTCAATGGCCTGGTAGACGCCGGCCGTAATCATCTGCGGCATGTTCAGCCCGGAATGCACCACCACGTCATAGCCGGTCTGGCCCGCTAGCATCTTGGCCTGCATCTCTTCGGACGAGGCATAGGTGTCGTAGACCGGCTTGATGCCGGTCTTCGTCTCGAAATCCTCAAGGGTGGTTTCGCCGATATAGTCGGCCCAGTTGTAAATATTGACCGACCCCGCCTGCGCCCAGCTGGGACGGACATAGGGCATGGCGAGCGTTGCTCCGAGGGCGGCGAAGGTCTGGCGGCGATTGAACTTCATGGCTGTCTCCCTTGCGGCCAACGCCGCATATCGCTGCTGAATTTTAGGGCACGGGTTGATTTGACCGCAATTCCGGCCGGGTGAGAAGGGCTTTTTCCGCCCACTGGTCCAGTTCCGCGGCGGCAGGCGCCGTCGCGCGGTCGAGAAAGGGCAGGATCGCGCGCAACTCGTCGTGATGGCGGCGCACCCCGTATTCGAGGTCGGAGAGGTGAAAATCGTCGAATGCCGACGAGGCCATGGATTCGTCCGACCAGATCGACAGCTGCTGGTCCTCCTTCGAGGTTTCGCGGTCGATTCGCATCGCCAGGTAGCGCGCGGCCCTGGCCTGACGGCTTTCGTCGGCAAAGCGATAGTTCCGTCCGGTGACGCGGGTCGACCGGACTGTCAGGGGCGTCTCGCCATAGATCTGCGCGCCTTCGGGCGTGAAGGCGATGACCGCATTCGGAAAGATGCCGTAGTAGGTCCAGGCGCGCTGCAGGCGGTGGGGCAGGTGCGGCTGCGGCGGCGACAGACGTTCGTAGTTCCGCACGCTCCAGGTCCGGGGCGGCGTGCCGCCGAAGCGGCCGACCGAGATGTTCAGCCCGCCCTCGAGGCTCAGGTCCTGATAGTCATCGCCGTAAAGCTCTTGCAGGCCGGGGTGGGCCATCGGGACGTGATAGCCCTCGTTGTCCACATCGCGCACCGACTTCCAGTTGACCGGCAGCTCGCTCGACCAGGGCGCGAGCCGGTCCTTGCCCTCGGTCGCCTCCTCCAGACCTGCGGCGCCATAGGCGGTGAAATCGGCGTCATAGGCGGAAAGCCAGTCGGCCACATCCGGCTGCGGGCCGGGGTGGAAGCGCAGGAAGATGAAGCCGTGCCAGACCTGCATCTCGATCGGCTTCAGCCCGAAGGCCGACCGATCCATTCCGTCATAGCTGTCGGGCCGCGCGGGGCCGCGAAGCGTGCCGTCCAGGTTGTAGACCCAGCCGTGGAACGGGCAGACGAGCGCGCTGCGGCAGGTGCCCTGCACGCCGTCGACCACCCGTGCGCCGCGATGGCGGCAAAGGTTGTGAAAGGCGCGCAGCGCGCCGTCGCGGCCGCGCAGGATCAGCGCCCGCTCGCCCAGAATGTCATAGGTCAGCCAGTCCCCGGCCGAGGCCACGTCCGCGACATGACCCGCCAGCATCCAGTGCGTCAGGAAAAGGCCGCGCCGTTCCAGGTCGAACCAATCGGGCGAGTGATAGGTCCAGCCCGGCAGGCCCCGCCTGTCCCAGCCGGTCGGTGGCGTCAGACCCTCGGGGTGGGGGCTTTGATCGACGGCGTGCAGGACTTGGGTCGGGCGGTTCATGGCCGGGCGCTCCTTGGCGGCATGGGAAAGGCTAGGAGTTCGGGCGCAGTCGTGTCAATGATATTCTGACTGGTCAGTCAATTGACTGGGGCTCGGACCTTGCGCCAGCCCGGGAACCGGCTATCTAGAACCGAACAGATCAGGATGCCCACATGGACCTCCCCGACGCGCTTGCCGATCCATCTGCCTCTGCGGGAAAGGACCGGCCGGACCGGCCGCCGCGCAAGATGTCGCGCGCCGCGCGCCGCCAGCAACTGATCGACGCGACGATCGGGATCATCGCCGTCAAGGGCTATGCGCGCACCACCCTGACCGATGTGGCGCAGAACGCCGGGCTGTCGCACGGGCTGGTCAACTTCCATTTCCAGTCGAAGGAAAAGCTTCTGCTGGAGACCCTGCTCTTTCTGGCCGAGGAATATCGCGTCAACTGGGCGAGCGCGCTGGCCAATGCGCCGCCCGGCCCCGCCGAGCGGCTCGACGCCGTGCTGCGCGCCGATTTCACCCCCGCGATCTGCACGCCGGCAAAGCTTTCGGCCTGGTGTGCCTTCTGGGGCGAGGCTCAGTGCCGCCCGCTCTATCAAGAGCAGTGCGGCGCCAATGACGCGGCCTACGGGCAGATGCTGATCGACCTCTGCACCGAACTGAAGGCCGACGGCGGCTATGCTTTCGACCCGGTGCGGGCCGCCCGTGTCCTGCGCGTGACGACCGAAGGCGTCTGGCTCGACATGATGACGAACGCCACGCCCTACCCAGAGGATGAGGGCATGGCGACCGTCCACGCCTGCGCCGCCGCCTTCTTCCCGCGCCACTTCAATGACGACGGCCTGCTGCGGCGCTAGGCGCTGCCCTTCAGCCTTGCGTGCACCGCCGCCATCCCCTCGTCCCAGGCGTCGAGCGCACCGCGCGCCTTGAGAGTGTTCAGGATCTGCTCGCTGATCCCGCCGGGCGTCGTCACGCGCGCCGCAATCTCGGCCACCGGGGTCGGTTCCGACAGCAGCACCTGCGCATTGCCGCGAAGCGCCGTCGCGACCAGGCCACGCGCCACCGGCTCGGGCAGGCCCTGCGCCTGAAACCAGGCGATGGCCTGCGCCATGAAGCCGTAAAGCGCGCCCGAAAACCCGCCATAGACCGCGCCCGCCGTGTAAAGATCGGGGTCGTCTACCGTCAGCACCAATCCTGTGTGACCCAGGACCTCGGCCCAGAACGGATCGGCGGGCGACAGAAGCGCAGACCCGACGCCGAGCGCATTGGAATAGCCCGGCATGATCGTCACCGCCGCCGATGCGGGCGCCACCGCCGCGCCAAGCCGCGCGAGCGACAGCCCGGCAACGGCCGACAGGACGCGCTGCCCGGCGCGAAAGCGTAAGGTTTCGATGATATCACCGCCCGTGGCCGCCGGCAGGCTGACAAAGACCGCCTCTGCCGCATCGACCGCCGCCTGATTGTCCGCAGCGACCTCTGCCCCGAACTCCGCCGCAAGCGCCCCTGCCGTCGTGCTGCGTTCCGCCGACAGGATGAACCGGTGCCCCGACCCCCTAAGGCCCCTGAGCATCATCCCGGCCAGCGATCCGACGCCCAGAATGGCTATGGCGGCCATCAGCCCATCTCCTCCAGCACCGCTTCCATGGCGGCGGCAGTCCTGGCGATATCGTCCTCGGTGTGAACGACCGACGACAGCGAATGCAGCGTCGCGCCGGGGTTCATATAGATCCCCTTGTCCATCAGCCTCAGCGTGAAGTCACGGAACTTCACCCGGTCGACATGCCGGCAGAAGTCGCGGAAGTCGGTGATCTCGGGCACATCCGTGAAGAAGACCTGGAACATCGAATTGACGCCCTGCACCACCATCCCGTGCCGGTTCGACCGCTTGGCGACTGCGCGGATCGCGTCCGCCATCTGGAGGCCCAGGCGCTCGATCTTGCGGAAGCCGGCCTGATCGTCGGCCAGCATCTCGGTCAGCATGGTTTTCGTCACATGCAGCGCCAGCCGCCCGGCATTGTGCGTGCCGAAGTGCAGCACCTTGCCCCATTCGAGGCCCGCCATCACATCCGCCCGACCCCCGATCATCGCCATCGGCAGACCGCCGCCCAGCGCCTTGCCATAGGTGACGATGTCGGGCGACAGGCCGTAGAGCTCGGCGCAACCCCCGGCCGCGAGGCGGAAGCCGGTAACGGTTTCGTCCAGGTAGAAGAGCGCACCATGCTCGCGGCACAGCTCCTGCATCCGTTGCAGGTAGCCCGGCTTCGGCGGAATGACCCCCATGTTCGACATCACGCCCTCGGTCACCACGCAAGCCGCGTCAGGACCATGAAGCCGCATCGCGCGTTCCAGCGCCTCGAAGTCGTTCCAGGGCACGACAACTGTATCGGCCCATGCGCTTTCTGGAATTCCAGAACTGTCAGGAATTCGGATAGGATCATGCGGATGGCCCAGCATCGTCGGCGGCAGCGGATTGGTATTGACCAGCACCGCGTCCCACCAGCCATGATAATGGCCTTCGAACTTGATGATCTTGCGCCGCCCGGTGTGCCCGCGCGCCAGGCGGAAGGCCGCCATCGCGGCCTCGGTCCCGGTATTGGCGAAGCGCACCTTCTCGACATGCGGCAAGAGCGCGACCAGCATTTCCGCCACCTCGACCTCAACCTCGAGAGCGGTGGCGAAATGCGTGCCCCGCGCCGCCTCTCGCGCGATCGTCTCCACGACCTTGGGGTGGGCGTGGCCAAGCGGCAGCGCGCCGAAGGCCATCATCCAGTCGATATACTCGCGCCCGTCCACGTCATAAAGCCGCGCGCCCTGCCCGTGGCTCATGTAGCGCGGCGCGCCGCCGAAGGTCGCGGGCCCGCGCGAGGCGGACGAAACCCCTTCGACCAGAACCTTCATACCCCTGTCGAAAAGCGATTGCGAAGCCGAACCTGCCATGGCACCCTCTGTCTAGCGTTGGAACGAATTGTTATTATCAGAACATGTCGCCGTCAACCCACCCTGCCCCCGCGGCGCACGACCCGCTCGGACCCCGGCTGAAGCGCTGGCGGACGGCGCGGGGCTGGAACCAGCAGGACCTGGCCGACCGGGCGGGCGTTGCGCGATCGACCCTGTCGAAGATCGAAAACGGCCTTCTGTCACCGACTTTCGAGATCCTGGTGAAGATCGCCCAGGGCTTCGGCACCGACCTTGCCGAGCTTCTCCGCGACCCCGCCCCAAGCCTTCCCGGCCGGATGGAGGTCGACCGCTGGGCCGAGGTCACGCCCCTGCCCGACGCGAACGCGCGGCTCCATCCCCTGGGCGCCGCCCTTCGTGGCCGTCGCTTCCAGACCATGGTGGTCGAGTTCACCACCACCGACCTCGCCCGGTTCGGCCCCTGGAACAGCCATGCGACGCAGGACATGCTCTTCGTCCTGTCGGGCCGCCTGGTGCTGCATACCGAGGGCTACGCGCCCCGCACCCTTGGCCCCGGCGAGTCGGTCCACTTCGACGGCGCCATGCCGCACGCCTGCCTGGCCGAGCCGCCCGGCCCTTGCCGCTGCCTGTATGTCTTTGCCCCAGCCTGACCCGAAAAGGACCGCCCGATGAACGCCTTCGCCGAACGGCCGCCCGCCTTTTCGACCGACGAACTGGCCGCCCTCGCGCGCGACCTTTACGGCTTGTCCGGCCAGGTGAAGCCGCTTGCCTCCGAACGTGACCAGAACGCCCGCCTGACCGCCGACGGCCAGTCCTATGTCCTAAAGATCGCCAATGCCGCTGAAGATCTGAATCTTCTGAATCTTCAGAATTCGACCATGAGCCACCTCGCAACGCAGGGCGTTCCCGGCATTCCCCGGCTTGTTCACCTGCCCGACGGCTTCCCGATGGGCCGGGTGACGGGTGCCGACGGCCGGTCCCACGCCGTCCGTCTGGTCACCTGGATCGGCGGCCGGCCACTCGCCGAAACGCCGCGCACCGCCGCGCAGGCGGCGGCCCTCGGGCGCTTCCTTGGCCGCCTGACGCGCGGGCTTCAGGGTTTCGGCCACCCCGCCGCCTTCCGCCACGACTTTCCCTGGTCGCTCGACGATGCCCAGCGCATGGCCCCCTGGGCCGCAGACATCGCCGACCCCGGCGCCCGCGCGCGGGTCGAGCGCATCTTCGCCCGCCACGCCGCCCGTGTCGTCCCGCGCCTGCCCGGCCTGCGCGCCTCGGTCCTGCATCAGGACGCGAACGATCACAATGTCATCGTCGCCGCCGACGCCCCCGACCGGATCGAGGGGCTGATCGACTTCGGCGACATGGGCTTTGGCCGCACCGTCAACGAACTGGCCATCGGCCTTGCCTATGCGCTTCTGGGTGCGACCGACCTTTACGCGACCACCCGCGCGATGGTCGAAGCCTACACGGCCGAGTTTCCGCTCGCTGCGGAAGAGGCCGAACTGGTCTTCGACCTGGCGCTGACCCGGCTTGCCGTGTCGCTGTCGATCTCGTCCCACCAGTCGCGGCTGCACCCCGAGAACGACTACCTGCTGATCTCTCAGGCCCCCGCGCTCGCGCTCATCGAGCGGACCGACACGCTTGATCGGGACTTCCTCGCCGCCCTTTGCCGCAAGGCCGCAGGCCACGACGCCACCTCCGCCGCCGCCGACGTGCGCCGCTTTCTGGAAACGACGGGCGACATCCGCCCGCCCCTTCCGTCGCTCGACGGCGCCGCGCGGATGGCGCTTCTGACCGCAAGCCTGCCCGACATGCCCGCCTATTCCGACCGGGCCTTCGACCCCTGGTTCGAAGCGCAGCGCCCGACCGCCCTGCCCGCAGGGGAGCCCTTCATCGGCCTCGGCCCCTACCTTGAGGAACGGGCGGTCTACCGCACCGACCAGTTCGCCGACGCCGCCAGCCCCGAACGCCGCACGCGGCACCTGGGCATCGACCTCTTCGCCCCCGCCGGCACCGCCCTTCACGCGCCCCTGCCCGGCATCGTCGAAAGCGTGACCTACAACGCCGACCCGCTCGACTATGGCCACACGCTGATCCTGCGCCATGAAACCGATACCGGCACACCTTTCTGGACGCTCTGGGGCCACCTGAGTGGCAGCCTGCCCACCCTCTGCAAACCCGGCCAGAACATCGCGGCCGGCGACCTGATCGCCCATATCGGCGACTGGCCGGAAAACGGCGGCTGGGCACCGCACCTTCACTTTCAGATCATGACCTCGCTCCTTGGCCAGTCTGGCCGCGGCAATTTCGCGGGCGTGGGCCACGCGAGCCTGATCGACACCTGGTCCGACATCTGCATCGACCCGAACCTGATCCTGCGCCAGACGCCGGAAGCCTTCACCATCGACCCCGGCCCGCCCGGGGCGCTGCTGAAACGCCGCGCCGGCCGGATCGGCCCGTCACTCTCGATCTCCTACCGCGACAAGCTGAAGATCGTGCGGGGGCAGGGCACCTGGCTTTACGACCACACCGGGCGGCGGTTCCTGGATGCGGTGAACAACATCACCCACGTCGGCCATTGCCATCCGCATGTGGTCGCGGCCATCGCCCGGCAGGCGGCGGTCCTGAACACCAACACGCGCTACCTGAACGACCTGATGCTGGACCTGGCCGACCGCATCACCGCGCGGCTGCCCGGCGATCTGAAGGTCGCCTACTTCGTGAACTCGGGGACCGAGGCGAACGAACTGGCGCTCCGCATTGCCCGCACCGCACTCGGGCGCAAGGACACGCTGGTCCTAGACTGGGCCTATCACGGCAATTCGGGCGGCATGGTCGACATCAGCCCCTACAAGTTCAAGCGCAAGGGCGGCTACCCGCAGCCCGACTTCGTCTCGGTCGCGACCTTCCCCGATCCCTATCGCGGCCCCCACCGGGGCGCTGGCAGCGGGCCGGCCTATGCGGCCGACGTGGGCGAAAGGCTGACGGCGCTCAGGTCCCGCACCGGCTCGGCCGCCGTGAGCTTCATCGCCGAAAGCCTGTCGGGCGTCGGCGGACAGGTGATCTATCCGGCCGGCTATCTGGCTTCGGTCTATGAGCAGGTGCGCGGGGCTGGCGGCATCGCCATCGCCGACGAGGTGCAATGCGGCTTCGGGCGTCCCGGCACCAGCTTCTGGGGGTTCGAGCAGCAGGGCGTGACCCCCGACATCGTCGTGATGGGCAAGCCCATCGGCAATGGGCATCCCTTGGCCTGTGTCGTGACGACCCCGGATCTGGCGCGGCGCTTCGCGAACGGCATGGAATATTTCAACTCGTTCGGCGGCAACCCGGTGTCGATGGCCGTGGGCCACGCCGTTCTGGATGTGATCGAGGACGAGGGTCTGCAGGCCCGCGCTGTCATCACTGGCAACCGGCTCCTCGACGGCTTCCGCGCCATGGCCGCCCGCCATCCGCTGATCGGTGACGTGCGGGGCACGGGGCTGTTCCTGGGGGTGGAGCTGGTCCGCGACCGCGGCACGCTGGATCCTGCGACCGAAGAGGCGGGGCGCATCGTCAACCGGATGCGGGCGCGGGGTGTCCTGTGTTCGACGGACGGGCCGTTGGACAATGTGCTGAAGTTCAAGCCGCCGATGGTGTTCGGGCCGGCAGAGGCCGACCTGCTGCTGGCCGCTGTGGAAGAGGCGTTGGCGGCAGAAGCCGAAGGGCGACTGGGTTAGGGCGGATCGACGGTCGGCCCCCACAAATCGCCGGGCCGGGCGGGATCAGGAAACGTACCGCGTTTCCCCCGCCCGCGTGGGATCATCCCCGCTGGACCCTCGGGGTCACGCACCGACAAAGGCCAGCGCCTGCCCCGGTGGGCGCGGAAGCGCCCGCCGATGGCGGGGCGGGCGCTGGCCGATGGCCTTTGGGCCATCGGCGGGGACAAATGGCATGGCCCTCACGTGGCAGAGTCAACGGCCTCTGCCACCCCGACTGACGGGCCGGCACCGCATACCGACACTGCCCACCCGGCCTAAAGCATATGCCCCGACTTCGCGGCCTTGGTCGCAAGGTAGCCCGCGTTCTCGGCCGTGCGCCCGACCTTCAGGGGCACGCGCTCGGCCACCTTCAGCCCCGTCGCCTCCATCATGGCGATCTTGCGGGGGTTGTTGGTCAAAAGCCGCACCGAGCTGAAGCCCATCTCCTTCAGGATGGCGGCGGCGATGCGGAAATCGCGCTCGTCATCCTCGAACCCCAGCCGGTGATTGGCCTCGACCGTATCGAAGCCCTGATCCTGCAGCGAATAGGCCCGCATCTTGTTCGCCAGCCCGATCCCCCGCCCCTCCTGGTTCAGATACAGAAGGACGCCCGCCCCCTCGGCCCCCATCTGCCCCAGCGCCGCATGAAGCTGCGCGCCACAGTCGCACTTCAGGCTGCCGAGCACATCGCCCGTGAAACAGGCCGAATGAAGCCGCGCCAGCACCGGACGGTCGCGGGGCGGATGGCCGATCTCGATCGCATAATGATCCTCGCCCCCGCGCTCGGGCCGAAAGACCTGGACGCGCCCCTGCGCCGCCGCCGCCATCGGCACCCGCGCCGCCGCAACCGGATGCAGCTCGGGCACCGCCAGCCCCTCGAGCCCCACATCCGCGACCGGCAAGAGCGTCAGCCCCTCGGCCGCCGCCAGCACCGCCGGGTCTGAAACCGGCGCCAGAACAACGGCGGGCAACAGATGCGCGCCCTTCGCCAGCGACAGGCCCGCCCGCGCCGGTCCCGCATCGCCGCCCCGCTCGGCCCGGAACGGACCTTTCAGGGGATGTTCGAGGTCCAGCGACGGATCGGCCAGCGCCTGCACCCAGTCCGCATCCGCATCGGGCGGCAACGCCAGCCGCACCAGATCGCCATCATAGGCCGCGATCTTCAGCGTCGCCGCCCGCCGCCCCGTCAGGGCAACCTGCACAGGCCCGAGCCGGCGCAGGTCGGAGAGCCGTTCGTCCCCCAGCCCCTCGGCCGCCGCAACGACAACGCCTGCACCGCCCGCCACAAGCACCACGGGCACCCCCATGCGCAGGTCGGCGCGGGCGCGGTTCAGCCGTTCAGCGGGGGTCGGGGCCAGGCTCATCGGCTCTTTCGCAAAGGGGTCGCGGCAGCGACGCAGGCCCGGACCCTAGCGCCCGGTGAAGGAAATTGAAACATACCCCACCCATTCGACACGACCGCGTGAGGGGCCTGTCGCAAATGGTGCCTTGGCTTGCGGACGCCAAGCCCCATGCGCATCTGAACACAAGGACCTAGGAAGGAGCCCAAGATGGCCGCCCTGAAGAAAATACTCCTCGTCGACGATGACGACGACCTGCGCGAGGCGCTGGCCGAACAGCTGGTCGCGACCGATGAATTCGACGTGTTCGAGGCCGCCAACGGCGCCGGCGCCATCGAGCGCACTCGCGGCGACCTTTATGACCTGATCGTCCTCGACGTGGGCCTGCCCGACACCGACGGGCGCGAGCTTTGCAAGCGGCTGCGCAAGGCCAACGTCAAATGCCCGATCCTGATGCTGACCGGCCATGACACCGACGCCGACACGATCCTCGGCCTTGATGCGGGCGCGAACGACTATATCACCAAGCCCTTCAAGTTCCCCGTCCTTCTGGCCCGCATCCGCGCGCAGCTCCGCACGCATGAACAGTCCGAGGACGCGATCTTTGCGCTTGGCCCCTACACGTTCAAGCCGGCGATGAAGATGCTGATCGACGCGCGCGACAAGAAGGTGCGGCTGACCGAGAAGGAAACCAACATCCTGAAATACCTCTACCGCGCGGGCGAGGCGGTGGTGCAGCGCGATGTCCTTCTGCATGAAGTCTGGGGCTACAATGCCGGGGTGACGACGCACACGCTGGAAACCCACATTTACCGTTTGCGCCAGAAAATCGAACCAGATCCGTCCAATGCCCGCCTTCTTGTGACCGAATCCGGCGGCTATAGACTGATTCCATAGTCCCACGGTTCCCCTTGCCGCGCCGGGGTCATGACGCGGCATCCTCCCTGTTGGACTGGCCCAGGCTTCGGCCTGAGTCTTTTTTATTCCGTCGCGCCTGTTCCCTTGTCACCGGCTCGTCACCGGCTCGGGAAACCGCAGCGCGCCAAGACCCCAGAGCGTCAGCAGCATCGTGGCCACCCCCGCCAGAAGGAAGGGCAGCATCAGCGCATGTTCGCGCCCAAGGGGCGCTTCGGCCAGCCGCACGGTCAGCCCGCCCAGCGCCGACCCGATCGGGATCATGCCCCAGCCCACGAAGCGGTAGATGGCGTTGACGCGCCCGAGTAGGGCCGCAGGAATCACCCTCTGGCGCCAGGACACGGTGACGACGTTCCAGAGGATGCCCCCGAACGCATCGCCGAAGAGCCCAAGCGCCGCCGCCCAGCGCATCGGCACCAGCCCGATCAGCAGGTAGGACAGCGCGAAGATCGTCATCGCCAGATGGACCGTCGGCCCCGGCCCTATCCGGCGCACGATCAGGGGACCGGCCAGCCCCGCCAGGACGCCGCCCGCTGCCCCCGACATGAGCAGGACCCCGTAACCGAAGGCCCCGAGCCCCAGCACCTCTTGCGCATAAAGCGCCATCATCGCGATCGCGGCACTGAAGACCATGTTGGTCAGTCCCAGGGCGACCGCCAGCCGCCGGATCAGCACCTGGTCCTTCAGCCAGGCGAAGCCCTCGCGAAGCTCGGTCCAGAAGCCGCGCGGCGGCGAGGGCGCGGGGCGGGGCACGCGTATGCCGGCCAGAAGAACCGCAGCCCCCGCAAAACTCAGCGCGTCGAACGCAAAGGGCGCCCAGAGCGCCAGCCCGATCAGCAGACCGCCAAGGGGCGGCCCCGCGAACTGGTTCACCACCTGCTCGGCCGCCCAGACGCGGCCGTTGGCATGCTCCAGGTCACGCTCGGGCACGATCGCCGGCACGAAGGTCTGGGCCGAATTGTCGCGCAGCACCTCGGCTACGCCCAGAAGGAAGACCAGGGCCGACAGGATCAGGACCGGCGCCGCGCCCGAGGGCAGCACCGACAGGCCGACGACCAGCCCCGCAACCACAAGGGTCAGGACCGTCTGCACCAGGTTGGCGCCGATCATCAGTCTCAGCCGGTCCGCCCGGTCCGTCCAGACCCCTGCCGGCAGCGCGATCAGCACCCACGGCAGCCGCCCCGCCACCGCAACCATTGACACGAGCAGGGGATCGCGCGTCAGAAGCGTCGCAAGCCAGGGGTAGGCCATCGCCGCAACCCCGTCGCCAAGGTTCGACACCGCGCTCGCACCGAAAAGCCGCCGGAAGTTCCGGTTCTGCCACAGGCCGCCCGGCGCGGCGTCAGCCACGGGTCACTTCGCGGGCGCGCTGGTCGGGGCGGGGAACTTGACCTTGGCCACGAACGGATAGGCGGTCGCGACCAGCGCCTGCGCCTGCTCGCCGTCGATGCGGCTGAAATACCAGGTGCCGTCCTCCAGCACCGCGAACAGCGGCTGGTGGTTCAGCGCCTTCTTGCCGCCCGCGTCGGTCACGAACTGCGCCGGCACCGTCGCCCAGACGAGTTTCGAGCCGTCGGCCAGCGTCTCGTCCGCGCCCTCGTAGGGGCCGGGCGCCACGACGAAATCGGTGACCTTCACCGACTTCATCAGCTCGCGCGTCTGCCCGACCAGCGTCTCCTGCACCTTCTTCGCCTCGATCCCCGCCGCACCGACGAAGACGTTGACGACCCGCGGCGGGATGGTGGCGACGATCTTTTCGGCATCCGAGCTCGAGATGGCGCGCTGATAGGCCTCGACCGCGCTGGTCAGGCCCTTGGCCTCGGCCTCGCTCAGGGGCCGGGCGACGGCCGGCGCGACCAGAAAGGCGATCAGGGCCGGGGCGGCGAAAAGTGGCGACAGGCGCATCGGGAACATCCTTCGGATTGGCGCCTCCCATGTGCCACGCCGGAACCGCCCCCTTCAAGGCCCGATGCGCGGCGCACCGCCTGCGCCCTGCGGATTGCCGCCGGTTGCGGCCAACCCGTCGGGGCGTTACGACTGAGAACCCGACAGGAGCCAGCCCATGTCCTTCACCATTGCCACCTGGAACATCAATTCGGTCCGCCTGCGCGCCCCGATCGTCGAACGCCTGATGCGCGAGGAGGCGCCCGACATCCTTTGCCTGCAGGAATGCAAGTGCCTGCCCGAACAGATCCCGCTCGAGGGGTTTCAGGCGCTCGGCTACCGCTGGCATGTCGCGCGCGGCCAGAAGAGTTACAACGGCGTCGCCATCCTGTCGAAGATCCCGCTGACCGAAGCGGGGGGCGAGGATTTCGCCACGCTCGGCCATGCGCGCCATGTCGCGGCGCGGCTCGAGAGCGGCGTGACCATACACAACTTCTATGTGCCCGCAGGCGGCGACATCCCCGACCGCGAGCAGAACGTGAAGTTCGGCCAGAAGCTCGACTACCTGACCCACATGCGCGACTGGCTGAGGACCGAGCGGCTGTCGAAATCCATCCTGGTGGGCGACCTGAACATCGCGCCGCGCGAGGATGACGTCTGGAACCACAAGGGCCTTCTGAAGATCGTGAGCCACACCCCGGTCGAAGTCGACCACCTGGCCCAGGTGCAGGAGGCCGGCGGTTTCGTCGACGTCACGCGCGCGCATATCCCGAGCGGGCTTCTTTATTCCTGGTGGTCCTACCGCTCGCCCGACTGGGATACGGCGGACAAGGGCCGGCGGCTCGACCATGTCTGGGCGACGCCCGACATCGCCGGCGCCTCGCACGGCAGTCGCATCCTGCGCGACGCGCGGGGGTGGGAGCAGCCGTCGGACCACACGCCGGTTTTCGCAACGTTTGACCTTTAAGGCGGCCGCGCCCGGCCGGGGCGGACGGGAGAAGGAAGCCTGTAGGTTTCCCCCGTCCGATTGGGAACCTCTCCGCTTGACCGCCGCTGTCGTGAAACCCCAAAGGCCAGCGCCTGCCCCGGTGGGCGCATAGCGCCCGCCGTTGGCGGGGCGGGCGCTGGCCGATGGCCTTGGGGCGAGCCGCCGGGACAAAGGGCCTGACGACCGCATGGCAGAGTCACTTGCCTCTGCCAACCTGACCCGGCATCCAACAACTCCCCCACCCCCGGCCCTTTTTTCCCCGCCCGGCCCTTGGCGCGGCCCTGCGGCACGCGCATATTGGGCCAAACCGTATTCGAAGGGAGCAGACATGCTCGAACTGGGCCAGAAACCCGCAGCCCCTGCCGGGGGCGACCTGATCCGCGACGTCAACGAAGCGCAATTCATGACCGAGGTCATCGACCGCAGTATGACCGTCCCGGTCGTGGTCGATTTCTGGGCGCCCTGGTGCGGCCCCTGCAAGACTCTCGGCCCACAGCTCGAGGCGGCGGTGACTGCGGCCAAGGGCAAGGTCGCCATGGCCAAGGTCAACGTCGACGAAAACCCCGGCATCTCGGGCCAGCTCCGCATCCAGTCGATCCCGACCGTCTATGCCTTCTGGCAGGGTAAGCCGGTCGACGGATTTCAGGGCGCGATCTCAGGGTCCGAGGTGAAGGCCTTCGTCGATAAGCTGGCGGGCCTTGCCGGTGACGGCGGCCTGGCCGACGCGATCCAGGCGGCCGAGGACATGCTGGCCGAAGGCGCTGCCGCCGACGCCGCCGAAACCTTCGCCGCGATCCTTGAGGAAGAGCCCGACAACGCCAAGGCCTACGGCGGCCTCGTCCGCAGCCACCTGGCCATCGGCAACCTTGAACAGGCCGAGGGGCTTCTGAACGCCGCCCCCGAAAAGATCGCCAGGTCGCAAGAGGTCGAGACGGCCCGCGCCCAGCTGGGTCTGGCCCGTCAGGCGGCCAATGCCGGCCCCCTCGACCAGTTGCAGGCGAAGGTCGCGGCCGACCCCGCCGACATGCAGGCGCGGTTCGACCTGGCACTTGCCCAGCACGCGGCCGGGCAGGTCGAGGCCGCCATCGACACGCTTCTGGACATCATGCGCCGCGACCGCGACTGGAACGAGGGCGCGGCCAAAGCCCAGCTTCTGACCATCTTCGAGGCACTCAAACCGAACGATCCCGTCGTCCTGAAGGGCCGGCGCAAGCTCGCCTCGATCCTTCTGTCCTGACGGCGGAGGCGCCCCATGCCCGTCACGTCCGACCTGCCGGACGTCATCGCACTGTTCCCCCTGACCGGGGCGCTTCTGCTGCCGCGGGGGCGCCTGCCGCTCAACGTGTTCGAGCCGCGGTACCTGGCGATGCTCGATGACACGCTGAAGACCCGCGAGCGGCTCATCGGCATCCTGCAACCCCGCCCGGCGCCTGAGGGCCAGCGCAGGCTGTCCGCGATCGGCTGCGCCGGCCGCGTGACCTCGTTCACGGAAACCGAAGACGGGCGCTACATGATCGTCCTGTCCGGCATCAGCCGCTTCCGCCTGACGGAAGAGGTCTCGGGCTTCACCCCCTACCTGCGCGCCGAGGTGGACTGGGCCCCCTTCCACCACGACCGCATGGTCGAAGAGGCCGACCCCCGCTTCGACCGCGACACCTTCCTTGCCAAGCTCGGCCGCTATTTCGCCGCGCGCCACCTGTCCGCCGACTGGGAGGGGCTGCGCGAGGCGCCGGACGAGATGCTGGTCAACGCGCTCTCGATGCTCCTGCCCTTCTCGCCCGAGGACAAGCAGGCCTTGCTGGAGGCGCCGACCCTTGCCACCCGGCGCGAGACGCTTCAGGTTCTGATGGAATATGCCATCCAGACCGATGAAGGGGGACAGGTCCAATGACCAGCGACCGGGTCGAATTCGACCGCCGCATGCTCGAGGCGCTGGTGTGCCCGGTCACGCAGACGACGCTGCACTATGACGCCGCCCGGCAGGAACTGGTGTCGAAGGCCGCGCACCTCGCCTTCCCGATCCGCGAGGGCATCCCGATCATGCTGGTGGCCGAGGCGCGGCCGCTCGACTGACCCGCAAGGCAGCGCGGCGGTCAGGACACCAGGCCGCCCGCGAACCTGAGCCCGTAGACGCGCCTTGCCCCCAGAAGGATCTCTTCGTCGCCGGTGAACCGCGTCACATCGCCGTCGGCGGTCATCCGGTAGCTCCACTCGGCCTTTCCCGAACGGTCGTCGAACCGTGCGGGCCCCCGGACCGGGAAGCCGTCCGGCATGGCGCGAAGGGCCGCACGCAGAAAGGCATAGACCTCGCCCATGTCCGCCGCGTCGGCGACCATGCCCCCCGCATAGGCCATCGACCAGACAGGGCGGCCCGCCCGCCATACCGTCTCGATTCCGGTGAAGCTCCGCATGCCGAAGTAAAGATCGCGGTAAAGCCAGGGCCCGTCGCTGAACTCAAGCTGCATGCTTCCTTCCAGAAGCGGCCGCTCGACGGTCGCAGCATCATCCGCGCCGGCATAGCCATTGTGCTTGGCCCGAACCAGGAATCCGCGAAGGTCCTCTGTCATCCCCGTCCGATCCCTTTCAGGCCACCGACCGGCGCTAGAGCGCCTTGCCGGTCAAAAGCCGCGCGTCCTGCGTCAGCCCCGCAGCCTGCCGCATGAAGGCGCGGCGCAGGGGGCCGATCTGCCCGACGACCGACAGGCCCGCGTCCCGCGCGAGCCGCAGGCCCGGCAGGTCGTTCGAGAACAGCTGGTTCACCCCGTCCATCCCCAGCGCAAGCCGCGTCGCATCTGGCCGTCGCCAGGACTGGTAGCGCTGAAGGACGCCCTCGGCCCCGATGTCCTCGCCCCGCCGGTGCGCGGCGACCAGCACCTCGGCCAGGACGGCCACGTCGCGCAGGCCAAGGTTCAGCCCCTGCCCGGCAACGGGATGGACCCCATGTGCCGCGTCCCCCAGAAGCGCCAGCCGCGCACCCACATAGCGGTCGGCGAGCGTCAGGCTCAGCGGATAGGAAAAGCGCGGGCCAGCAAGCGTGAGGCCGCCCAGAAGCCCGCCGATCCGGTCGCCCAGCACCTCGAGGAACCGGCCGTCGTCCAGCCGCGCGATGGCGGCGGCGTTCGCGTCCGTCTCGCTCCAGACCACCGACACGCGGTTCCCGGTCAGGGGCAGAAGCGCCAGCGGCCCGTTCGGAAAGAAGATCTGCCGCGCCATGCCCTCGTGCGGCACCGTATGCGACAGGGCCGCGACCAGCGCCGTCTGGCCATAGCCATGCCCCGTCCGCCCAATCCCCGCCCGCCGCGCACTGGGCGATGCGCGCCCGTCCGCCGCCACGATCAGGCGCGCCGCGACCGCGCCCCCGTCGGCCAGAAGGGCGACCGCCCCCGCCGCTTCGGCGCGATGGTCCGCCACCTCGGACGCCGGCAGATGGGTGATGTTTGGATGGTCGCGCATCGCCTGAAGGAAGGCCGCGTACAGATGGCGGTCCTCGACCATCTGGCCCACCGCGCCTTCTTCGATCTCGGCGCTGTCGAAGGTCAGGTTCAGGGGCGACGGCGCCTCGCCCGGCCGTCCGTCCATGGCGATGACCTTGCGCATCGGCTGGGCCTCACGCGCGAGCGCCGGCCAGACCCCGACCGCGCCCAGAAGCCGCACCGAGGCAATGGCCAGCGCATAGGCCCGCCCGTCGAACGCCGCCCCCGCCCGCTCTTCGGCCGCGCGCGCGTCGATGACCGTGACCCGCAGACCCGCCTGCCCCAGCGCGAGCGCCAGCGCCGGGCCGTTCAGCCCGCCGCCGATGATTGCAACATCCTGCCGATCATTCACCATTCCCCCATATGCCGCGCGCTGGCCGGGATTGTCCATGCGGCCCCATGCCGCTAGCGTTCGGCTGGGTATGTAGCAGGGCGTAACGTTCGACGCCGTTCTGGGGGTGCAGGATGACCTATTGGCGGGGACTGTCGGCGGCGGAACAGGGCCGCGCCATCGGTCGCGGCGAGTTCAGCCCCCTGTGGCTGGCCGAGGATTACCTCGCCGCGATCCACGCCCACCCGCAGGCCGACCTGATCTATGCCCGCCTGACCGAGGACCGCGCCATGGCCGAGGCCCACGCCGCAGAACAGCGCGCGCGGGCCGGGCAGCGACGTTCGCCGCTCGACGGGGTGCCGATCAGCTGGAAAGACCTCTTTGACTCCGCCGGCACCGCGACCGAGGCAGGCTCGCGCCTTCTGGCCGGGCGGATCCCCGACCGCGACGCGGCGGTCCTTGCGGCAGCAACCGCGCAGGGGCTTGTCTGCCTGGGCAAGACCCACATGACCGAGCTCGCCTTTTCCGGCCTCGGCCTCAACCCCATGACCGCGACGCCGCCCAACGTGAACGACCCGGCCTGGGCGCCGGGCGGCTCGTCCTCGGGCGCTGCCGCCTCGGTCGCCTTCGACCTTGCGGCAGCGGCGGCGGGGTCGGACACCGGCGGATCGGTCCGCATCCCCTCGGCCTGGATGAACCTTGTGGGCTTGAAGACCACCCATGGCCGCCTGCCCTCGGCCGGAACCGTGCCCCTGGTCGAGCGGTTCGACACCATCGGCCCCCTGGCCCGCACGGTCGAGGATGCGGCCCTGATGCTTGCCGCTTTCGAGGGCGGCCGGCCTGCCGACCTGCGCGGCGCGGGCCTGAAGGGCACGCGGCTCCTGGTCCTGGAAACGCTTGCGACCGAAGGCACCCGCCCCGAACCGCTCGCGGCCTTCGACGGCGCGGTCCAGCGGCTGAAGGACGCGGGCGCGAGCGTCGAGCACGGCACGTTCGAGCTTTTGCGCACCGCGATGGACCTGGCGGGCGTCCTTTTCACCACCGAGGCATGGGCGATCTGGCGCGAGACGATCGAGGCCGCGCCCGACCTGATGTATGGCCCGGTCCGCGACCGCTTCCGGCAGGGCGCGACGACCTCGGGCGCCGATTTCGTCGACGCCTGGCGCACCCTCAGAGCGATCCGCGAGGATTGGGCGATCGCCATGATGCCCTATGATGCGGTGCTTGCGCCGTCCTCGGCGATCCTGCCGCCCGACGCGGCGCGGCTGGCGTCGGATCCGGCCTATTTCAGCAGTGAGAACCTTCTCGCGCTCAGAAACACCCGAATCGGCAACCTGATGGGCCTGTGCGCGCTGACCCTGCCGACGCCCGTTCCGGGTTGCGGCCTGATGCTGATGGGCCGCGCGCTGAACGAAGAGGCGCTTCTGCGGCTCGGCGCCGCCGCCGAAGGGCCGGTCGCGGGCCGCTAGGCGGGGTGGAAGGTCGACCCTCCGGATTGGCCGGACCCCCGGGGTGGCAGGGGCCGGTGACCCTGCCATGCGAAGGCCTGGTCCTTTGTCCCGGCCGGTGGCCCCAAGGCCATCGGCCAGAAACCGCCCCGGCGGGGGCTGGCCTTTGTATGTGCGTGACACCGAGGGTCTAGCGGAACCGTTCCCACACGGTCGGGGAAACGCAGTGCGTTTCCTGATCCCGCCCGGGCCCTGCCGTTCCAGGACTTCGCCCGGGGGCTTATTCCGCCGCCACCCGCTCGCCCTCGGCCCGCCCCAGGTCAGCGATCCGCGCCAGGACCGGCGCCAAACGTCGCGCAAAGGGCGCGAATCGCGCGTCCTTCTCGACCCGCGCCTCGTCCATGTAGAGGCTGCGGTCGATCTCGACCTGCACCACTTCCTGGCCAAGCGCCGGGCGGCCATAGGTTTGCGCGACATAGGCGCCGGCAAAGGGCGCGTTGCGCGCGACCTGAAAGCCCGCGGCCCGGAAGGCATCCTCGACCGCGCGCACCAGCCCCTCGCTCGCCGAGGCGCCATGCCGGTCGCCAACCACGATCTCGGGCCGCCGCCCCGGCCGGTGGGCAAAGGCATCCATCGCCTCGCGCGGCATCGAATGAACGTCGAACAGGATCGCCCGGCCAAAGAGCGACAGGCTTTCGTCCATGAGCCGCCGGAGCCGGTCGTGGTAGGGATGCCACCCGGTCGCGAGCCGGTGGCGCGCCTCGGAAGGGGAAATCTTGCCCGACCGGATCGCGCGCCCGGCCGCCACGACGCGGGGGATGACCCCAAGGCCCGACAGGACACGGGGGTTGTGGGCCGAACTGCGCACGCCTTCGATCAGCGCCGGGTCCAGCTCGTCCGGCGCGCGGTTCAGGTCGACCCAGGCGCGCGGCATCAGCGCAGCCAGCAGGGGCGCGCCGAAGCCCGGAACCGGCGCCAGAAGCTCGTCCACGAAGGCGTCCTCGGACGAGCGGATCTGGCGCAGGTCCAGAAGGCTTTCGCCCAGGAATGCGGCCGGATAGTCCCTCCCGCTGTGGGGCGACGCGAAGACCACCGCCGTCGTGCGGCGGGTGGGCTCGGTCAGCCGGAAGGCGGCATCGGGCATCGGACACTCCTGTCGCGCGCACCCTAGGGCCAAGCGGGCCCGACCGGAAGCACTGATCCTCAAAGGGCCGGAATGGTAGCGAAAATCGCACCAAAAGCCCCGCCCGAACCCCCTTGCAACGGCCAGAGGCTTCTTCTATAGACCCCGGGACCGACGCGGTTCCGCCCGCGTCCTTCTTCTTTGGGACAGGCGGGATCGATGACGGCGGGCGCGTAGCTCAGCGGTAGAGCACTACGTTGACATCGTAGGGGTCACAAGTTCGATCCTTGTCGCGCCCACCATTCACCGCCCGTCCGGGCACGTTTTAGCGCGCGTTCTTCGCGCCGCGAAGGAGAGACCGATGAAAGTTGCGAACTCGCTCCGCTCGCTGAAAACGCGTCATCGCGATTGCCAGGTCGTGCGCCGCAAAGGCCGCGTCTATGTGATCAACAAGACGCAAAAGCGCTACAAGGCCCGTCAGGGCTGAGCCGCCGATCAGCGAGATCAGGGCCGCTCCGGGCAACCGCGGGCGGCCTTTTCTTATCCGGGGGAACCAGAATGCAGGACTATGACGCCCTTGCCGCCCGAATCGCCGCGCTGACCGAGGGCGAGCGTGACGAGGTCGCCCTGATGGCGACCGTCGTGTGCGAGATACACACCTCCGACCCGCGCAGCGACTGGACCGGCTTTTATCGCGTGACCGCGCCCGAGCTTCTGAAGATCGGCCCCTACCAGGGCGGCCACGGCTGCCTGACCATTCCCTTCACCCGCGGCGTCTGCGGCGCCGCCGCCCGGACCCGCGAAACCCAGATCGTGCCGGACGTGGACGCCTTCCCCGGCCATATCGCCTGTTCCTCGACCACCCGGTCGGAACTGGTGGTGCCGGTTTTCGGCGCGGGCGGCCGGCTCATCGGCGTTCTGGACCTCGACAGCAATCAGCCCGCAGCCTTCAATGAGCGGGATGCGGCGGAACTTGCCGCGATTCTCGCAGGGGTTTTCGGTGACCTATGAGGGCGGCTGCCTGTGCGGCGCGGTGCGGTTCGAAGCCGATGGCCCCTTGCGCGCCGTCCTTCCCTGCCACTGCACGCAATGCCGAAAGGTTTCGGGCCATTTCTGGGCTGCGACCTCGGTCCCGCACGACCGCTTCCGCCTGACGCGGGACGACGGCCTGCTCTGGTATCGCTCGTCCCCGGCAGCCCGACGCGGCTTTTGCGGCCGCTGCGGTGCAACGCTCTTCTGGCAGCCAGAGGACGAGGCGCACCTGTCGATCAGCCCCGGCGCCTTCGATGGCGATCTTCGGCTGGCCTGCGACCCGCCGATCTTCACCGAAGATCGCGGCGACTACTACAGCGTGGAAGGCCCGCCCCCGCCGCCGGATCCCGCACCTCCGGGCCAGCTTTCGGGAACCTGCCTCTGCGGGGCCTGCGCCTTCACCCTTCCGGGCCCTGCCGGCCCTGTCACCGCCTGCCACTGCGACCAATGCCGGCGCCTGTCCGGCTATTTCGCCGCCTCGTTCGACACGTCCGAAACCGCGCTGAACTGGCTTCGGCGCGAGGCACTTGCCGAATTTGAAACACCCGGCGGCGCGCGGCGCGGCTTTTGCCGGGACTGCGGGTCGAAACTCTATTTCCGGGCCGCCGACGGCGCCTTTTCCGTCGAGGCCGGCATCATCGACGGCAAGACCGGCGGCAGGCTTGCCGAACATATCTACGTCGCCGGCAAGGGCACCTATTACGAGTTGACGGACGGCCTGCCGGCCTACGCAGGCAGCGGCACACTCGGAACCCAGGCATAGCCCATCGGGCACAGGATCACCGCCTCGCGCAGCCCGTGCGGCTTGTCCGTTGGCGCCTGCAGGATAACCGCCCCCTCGACCCCTGCCGCGCGCGCGGCCGCGAGGTCCGGGTCGGTGTCGTAAAGCCGGATCTCGATCCCTGCCCCCCTCGCGCCGGCCTCGGGCAAGAGCGACAGGAGAGGGTGCGCATGGAACGTCCCGTCCGAGTGCAGCTGAAACACCTGCCCGCCGTAGCCCATGATCGCGAAATCGCGCGAGACGCGGTGCGCCGTCATGCCGAAGACCTCGCGCAGGAAGGCCGCCTCCGCCGCCGCGTCGCGCACCAGCAGGTTCAGCCCGATGCCCTGTAAACTGCGCCCGAACTGGGCCGCCTTCACGTTTTCCAGATCCATGGCGCGCTCCTTTCCCTCTACCCTGCCAGCCCCGCGCGTCCGCGCCAATGCCTCCCGCGCGTCCGCGCCAATCCCGCCTTGCGCATTCCCGCCCCTTGCCCGATCTTGCCGCCATGTTCGACCTCTTCACCCTGATCCCGCCATCGACCCTCGCGGCCTTCCTGGCCGCCGGGATCGCCCTGAACCTCACGCCCGGCGCGGACGTGATGTTCGCGACTGCGGTCGGGCTTGGCGGCGGTCCGCGCACGGGGGCTGCGGCGGGGATCGGCGTGGGGCTCGGCAGCCTTGTCCACGTGATCCTGGCCTCGGTCGGGCTGGCAGCCGTGATCGCGACCCACCCCTCGGCGCTGACGGCGATCCGCTGGGCGGGAGGCGCCTACCTTGCCTGGCTCGCCATCCGCACCTGGCGCGCCGGCGCGCCCACGGCAGGCGCCCCCCGGCGGCTGACGGCGGCGCAGGCGATAGGCCAGGGCTTCCTGACCAACCTCCTGAACCCCAAGGTGATCCTTTTCATCCTGGCCTTCCTGCCCCAGTTCACCGACCCGGCGCGCGGTCCGGTCTGGGCGCAGATCCTGATCCTGGGGCTACTCTTTTCACTGACCGGCATGGGCATCACCGCGACCTACGGAGCCCTAGCCGGCCGCATGGGCGCAGCACTCAGCCGGCGCATGAGCATCCTCAATCGCGCGGCAGCCGTGATCTTCGGCGGCCTCGCCCTTCGACTGGTGGCAGGAAAATGACCGATATCACCCTTCTCGACGGCGGCATGGGCCAGGAACTGATCGCGCGTTCCGGGGATGCGCCGACGCCCCTTTGGGCGACGCAGGTGATGATGGACCATCCCGGCCTCGTGGCCGAGGTCCACCGCGCCTATTTCGACGCAGGCTCGTCCGTCGCCACGACGAACAGCTACGCCGTCCACCGCGACCGGCTTTCCAAGGCCGGGATCGAGGAGCGCTTCGGCACCTTGCACGACCAGGCCGTGACCGAGGCAGAGGCCGCCCGCGCCGCCCACGGATCGGGCCGCATCGCCGGGTCCATCGGCCCTCTTGGCGCCTCTTACCGCTCGGACGTGGCACCCGACCATGACACCTCGGTCACGCTCTACCGCGAGGTGGCGGAGCACCTCGCCCCGCGCGTCGACCTGATTCTCGCGGAAACGGTGGCGAACCTCGACCAGGCCCGCGCCGTCCTCGAGGGCGCGAAGGGCCTTGGGCGGCCCGTCTGGCTTTCCGTCACCGTCGATGACGAGGACGGCACCCGCCTACGGTCCGGCGAGCCGGTGGCCGAGGTCGGCGCGCTGGCCCGCGCCGGCGGCGCCGCGGCCCTTCTGTCCAACTGCTCGGCCCCCGAAGCCATGGCCGCCGCGCTGAGGCTTTTTGCCGAAACCGGCCTGCCCTACGGCGCCTATGCGAACGGCTTCCAGCAGATCACCAAGGAATTCCTGAAGGACAACCCGACCGTCGATGTGCTGCACGCCCGCCCCGAGATGACGCCCGAGCGCTATGCCGACCACGCGATGGAGTGGGTCGCGATGGGCGCGACCATCATCGGCGGCTGCTGCGAGACTGGCCCGGCCCATATCGCCGCGATCGCGCGCCGCCTGACCGGGGCCGGCCACCGCATCGTCTGAGTGCACGCGACACCCGTGACCGACCCCTTCATCTACGCCCCACCCGACGAGCCTGTCCGCATCCTGCACGAGGATGCGCAGGTCGTGCTGGTCGACAAGCCCGCGGGCCTTCTGTCGGTCCCCGGCAAGGGCGAGGATCTGGCCGACTGCATGATCGCGCGGCTCACGCGCATCCATCCCCAGACGCTGCTGGTCCACCGCCTTGACCTCGACACTTCGGGCGTGATGGTCTTTGCGCTTACCCGCCACGCCCAGCGCACGCTCGGCGCCCAGTTCGAGGCGCGGCAGACGAAGAAGGTCTATCGCGCCCGCCTCTGGGGTCATCTGGGCCCGAAAGAGGGCCGCGTCGACCTGCCCCTGATCGTCGACTGGCCGAACCGCCCGCGCCAGCATGTGAACCATGAAACCGGCAAACCCGCCGTCACCGACTGGCGCGTCCTTGGCCACGACCCCGATGGCACGACCCGCGTGCGGCTCTACCCCCTTACGGGGCGCAGTCACCAGCTGCGCGTCCACATGCAGGCGCTCGGCCACCCGATCCTCGGTGATCCGCTCTATGCCGAAGGGCCGGCGCGCGCCTTCCCCCGCCTGATGCTGCACGCCGAAAGCCTGCGCTTCCGCCATCCCGAAAGCGGGGTCGGCATGACATTTTCGGCGCCCTGCCCCTTCCCCTGAAGGAAAAATGCGGCGAATTTGAAAGGCCCCCTTCGGTCTAACCCGGCCTTAACCCCTGACCCGCAAAGTCCGGGCAAGGGTCTTTGGGACATGGCCGATGTGGATGATACTGGGTTTGCTGGGCTTTGCCGCAGCCGGCGCCTTTCTGGATATGGACGAGGGAGCGGATGAGGACCATCCCGATCCCCACGCTCATGACGACGCCTGGGAAGGCCGGTCCCAGGGCGACAACACCCACTGGCATCATGACCTGACCGGGGACGACCATCGCGACACCGACGCGGGCGGCCATGGCGGCGACCACGGCCGAGCGGCACTTCCCGATGTGCCGCGCTCGCCCCTCGATACAGTCGACCTTATCCATTCCCCACCCCGGGCTGAAGTCGTTCCAACCGAAACCGACCCGCCGAACCATCATCTGGAGGGCACACCCGGCGCAGACCGGCTGACCGGCGGCCTGGGGCCGGACATCATCGCAGGGCGCGACGGCAACGACACGCTCGCGGGCCGAGGCGGCGACGACCAGATCGCGGGCTACGCTGGCAACGATCATCTGAAGGGCGGCGCCGGCAACGACGACCTGCGCGGGGATGATGGTGACGACCACCTTCAGGGTGGCACGGGCAACGACCATCTGGCGGGCGGTGACGGCCATGACGCCATGTCGGGCGGCAAGGGCAACGACACGCTCGCGGGCGGCAGCGGCAACGACCGGCTTCACGGCGGCGCGGGCGACGACAGCCTGATCGGCGGCCAGGGCGACGACCATATGGACGGCGGCAGAGGGAACGACGCGCTGCTGGGCGGCGACGGCAACGACACGCTTGCCGGCGGCGAGGGGCATGACACGCTCGTGGGCGGCGCGGGCGACGACAGGCTCTCGGGCGACGGCCCCGGCCACCGGACCGAGGCGCAGCCCGCGCGCGACCATCTGGACGGCGGTGCGGGCAATGACACGCTGATCGGGGGCGCGGGCGGCGACTGGCTGACCGGGGGCGAGGGGCATGACACTTTCCACCTGCCGGGCAATGTGGCGCCCGACCCAGCCGATGCCGACTGGGCGCCGGCCGGGGCTACCGTCGTCACCGACTACAACCCGGCCGAGGACCGGCTGGTGGTGATCTACGACGCCGCAGCCCACCCGACGCCGCACCTGACCCTTGCTCCCGACGCCACGCACGCCGGCGACACGCAGGTCTTTCTGGACGGCCGCCACATCGCGACCATCCAGTCGAGCCCCGGCCTGACCGCCGCCGACCTGCACCTCATGCCCGCCGCAGGGGCCGATGCGCAGGGTGGTGCGCAGGGTGACGCACAAAGCGGTGCTCAGGGCGGTGCCCAGGGCGGTACTTTGGGGGATGCGCAACCGGGCACGCCGGCAACCGACGCGCCCCACGCGGCCCCTGCCCCGGCCGAGGCCGCCCCACTACATGCTACCACAGCAGAGCCCACCCCCGTTTCGCAACCTGCCGTGCCGGACGACGCCCACAGCGACCCCCAGGTCGAACCACCCCCGGAACCACAGGCCGCCTGACGCCCGAAATGTTTGTCGCCTGGGATGTTTGTCGCGCGGAATGTCGGTCGCGCAGTATGTCTGTCGTGCCGGGGACGAGCGTGACGGATCACGCAGTCCCGGGCCTTCTGGCTGCGCGCGCAATGACCCCCCTCGCTGACCCCCCGGCGACCCGCGACCCGCGACCCGCGAATCGCCTTTCCTTCCCGCAGCTTTTCCCCTAGAAGCGCGCATCCGTCGGCGACCCCGGCGGCAAAACGGGCCCTGCTGGACGACATCCCGGCTTGCGCCCTGACCCTCAACCCGAAAGGAGAGCCCGATGTCGATCACTGTCGAGGAAAAGAACCGCCTCATCAAGGACTATGCGACCAAGGCCGGCGACACCGGTTCGCCCGAAGTCCAGGTCGCCGTCCTGTCGTCGCGCATCGCGACGCTGACCGAACATTTCAAGACCCACGTCAAGGACAACCACTCGCGCCGCGGCCTTCTGAAGCTCGTCGCACAGCGCCGGAAGCTCCTGGACTACCTCAAGGCCAAGGACGAAGGCCGCTACGCCAAGCTGATCGAACGGCTCGGCCTGCGCCGCTGATTCGTCAGACTTGTGCTGTCGGAATGCCCCCGGGAACGGGGGCATTTTCATTTGAGCCGTCACGTCAACAACGCCCGGGCCTGTGGGCTATTACCCGCGCACGGCAAGATAATCTCGCGATAAGTCTTATTGGCGGCGGCCTTTGATCCATAATGTCGGCAACACTAGGTCCGGCCAAATGTGCGGGATCGACGATCGGCAGCAGGGTTAGGTAGATTCTGCCAGCGCCGGAAAGCGTAGCACTGGTTTTCTCATTTACTTATCGTATGGGCGGGGTCGCCATGCATCTTTCACCGTCTTTCTACGATTCATTGCAACGATTTGTGCATGGTTCCTATGACGAGACGATTGCCGCGATAGCATCGGAACTGGGCTTGCGCCCTGGCGATCGGGTTGTCGAGATCGGATGCGGAACCGGTGGGCTGTCGCGGTATCTTACCGACCTTGGCTATGAGTATTGGGGGGTCGAGCCGGACGAAGAGCGCGTCGCGACCGCAAGGAGCAACAATCCAGCGGGGCATTTCCTTAACGGTTACGCCGAGGCTATCCAAGGGGCCGGCTTGCCGCCGTTCGACCGCGCGTTTGTTCACGGAATGATCCATCACATCGACGATGATGCCGCGAAAAAGATGCTGGACCAGGTGTTCGCCATCCCGGGCATGCGGCTTGTGATGATTGAACCAATCCTGCCCCGAACAGCCTGGCTCAATCCGTTCGGATATATGCTGGCCAAGATGGATGAGGGCAAGTTCGTTCGCACCAGAGAGGCGATGGAGGCGCTCTGTGGCACGCACCTCAGGAAAAGCTCGGTTCGATCCTTGATGCCGCGGTGGCCGGTGCCGTTCGTGCATCTTACCCTCGAGGCGCTGCCTGCTGTCTAGGGTGGAGCCCAGCGCCGTAAGCTTCTGGACTACCTAAAGGCCAAGGGTCAGCCGCTACGCCAGGCTGATCGAACGGCTCGGCCTGCGCCGCTGATCGCGGCCTGACCACAGGCTTGCGATCGCGAACGAGGGCAGCATCCAATGCTGGAGCGGGATCATCAGGCCCGTCTCGGGCGTGCCATCGCCCATGGCACCGGCCGCACTGGGGATTGGCCGATGTTCGGGCGGTTGCACCACAACCCCGGAACAACAGGACTTTTCGGCTCAAGCGGCAACTTACAGAAGGGCGGCCGGATCGGACAGGATGTGCGATTCGTCCGGCACCTTGCCCCGCCCAGCCCGCTATTCACGCGCGCCTCCCCTTGCCATGCGCGGCCGACAGGGCCATTTTCGCTACCAGGCACACGCAAAGCAGGGCACCATGAAAGCCTTCATCCTCGAACGCTACGGCGACGCGAGCGGCACCCGACTGGCGGAGGTGCGCGACCCCCCGGCACCTGGACCCCATGAAGTGCAGGTCCGCACCGTCGCCGCAGGCCTGAACCCGGTCGACTACAAGATCCGCGAGGGCAAGCTGCGCATGGTCATGCCGCTGAAACTGCCCGCGATCCTTGGCAGCGAGGTGGCCGGCGTCGTCACCGCGACCGGACGCGGCGCGACGCGATTTCAGGTCGGCGACCACATCTATGCGCGGGTTGCCAAGGACGGCGGCGGCGGTCTTGCCGAATATATCAATCTGCCCAATGACATAGGCGCGCACGCACCGAACGCGGTCGACATGGAAACGGCAGCCGCGGTTCCCCTCGCGGGGCTGACGGCGCTTCAGGCGCTCCGGGACGTGCTGAAGGTCGGGCCAGGGCAGCGTGTTCTGATTTCGGCCGGCGCGGGCGGCGTCGGCACCTTCGCGATCCAGATCGCCAAGTGGCTCGGCGCGCATGTGACCACGACCGCCTCGCCGCGCGGCGAGGCACTCGTGCGTGCGCTCGGCGCCGATACGGTGATCGACTACACCCGCGCGCGCATCGCCGACCAGCCGCGCGACTTCGACGCAGGCTTCGACCTGATGGGCGGCGAAACCCTGCGCGAGATGTTCCGCGTCGTCCGCCCCGGGGGGACCGTCGTGACGATTTCCGACGTGCCCGAACCCCAGACCGCGCTGCAGGACCTGAAGCGGGGCTACGGCCTGGCCGCGCTTTTCTGGATCGCGAGCTTCAAGGTGCGGCAGGAGGCGCGCCGGGCGGGGGTGCATTACCGCTTCATGTTCATGCGCCCCGATGCCCCCGGCCTGGCCCTTTTGGCGCAACTGATCGACGAGGGGAAACTCAAGGTCGTGATGGACCGTGTCTGCCAGTTCGCCGAGGTGGCCGACGCGATGGCCTATCTCGAATCCGGCCGGGCCAAGGGCAAGGTCGTGGTCCGCATCGCCGACTGAAGGGCCTGCCGGGCGCCTCAGAACATGTCGCCCTGGCTGGAATAGCCCTTCGCCTCGATGTCGCGGAGCGCCTTGTAGCGCTTCACCATCACCGCATGGTCCGACATCACGTTCGCCAGCCGCACGAAGACCTCCCTCCGTTCATCCTCACACTGTTCGAGCCAGCCCGAGTCGTCGACCGCCCGATGCATCCAGGGACCGACCGCCAGCAACTTCATCGCATCGCCTTGATGGTTGCAGACCTTGAGCGCCACGCGGTCCGCCGAATATTCCTGCGCCCGCGTGGTCGAGATGCCAAGGGGTGGCAGCAGGCCGGGAATGAACCCCACCACGATCCGCCAGAGCGAAACATGGCCCAGCTTGTGATGCCCAAGCTCGTGGGCCAGCACGAATTCGACCGCCTCGGGGCAGGTCTCGATCAGCATGGCGATCTCGGAATGGATCACCACATAGCCGAGCCGCGTGTTGCAACTCATCGCATAGGCATTCACGACGCCATTTCCGTTGATCACGTAAAGCCGCGGCACCCTTGGCATCTGAAGCCGCTGGCAGAGCGATTGATACATCACCCAGATCTGCGGCATCTGCTTCGGGCCGACCCGGATGGCGTTCGATTTTGCCTTGGCGATCGTGTAAAAGCGCATGAGGAAGATGAAGAGCGGCAGGACCAGAAGAAGAAGGGCCGTCTGGGCGTAGTCGAGCAGATCGGCAGCCAGATCGCCGAACCGGGCGCGCAGCACCGCCTCGTCCGTAAAGACCACCGCGAGCGAGAGGCCGAGCGACAGAAGCGTCACAAGGACGGACAGCCAGATCAGCGGCATCTCCCACCTGTGCCGCAGGGCGTGGAAATTGATCTTTCCGTCATTGGCCGCCATGTCACGATACTCCCTTGAACCTGCTGCGGCCAACCTACCGGCGCGCGGCGGCCGATCAAGGCTGCCGGCGTGCAAACCGGCCATCAGGCACGCCGACCACCCGCGCCGGCGGTGAACTCCGTTCTTTCCAAACCCCCCGTTTTCCTGTATGGCCCGCCCCCATCTGTGACGTGAGGCCCGCCCCCGGCCCCATGCAAAGGAGTGGGGGCGGCGGCAATGGGGCCGCCATAAAAACGGAGGACCGGCAGGGGCCGGATTGCCTCCAGAGGAAACGATTGATGTTCAAAGTGACGAAAAAATCCATCCAGTGGGGCAATGAAACGCTCACGCTGGAAACGGGGAAAGTTGCGCGCCAGGCCGATGGGTCTGTGATCGCGACGCTAGGCGAAACGCAGGTGATGGCGAACGTGACCTTCGCCAAAAGCCCGAAGCCCGGCCAGGACTTCTTCCCCCTGACGGTGCATTATCAGGAAAAATACTATGCCGCGGGCAAGATCCCCGGCGGCTTCTTCAAGCGCGAGGCGCGGCCCACGGAAAAGGAAACGCTGGTTTCCCGCCTGATCGACCGGCCCTGCCGCCCGCTTTTCGTCGAAGGCTTCAAGCACGAAGTCCTGGTCATGGCGACGGTCCTGTCGTGCGATCTGCACAATGACCCCGACATCGTCGCGATGATCGCGGCCTCGGCGGCGCTGACCATTTCGGGCGTTCCGTTCATGGGCCCGATCGGCGCAGCGCGGGTCGGCTTCTCGAACGGTCAGTACGAACTGAACCCGTCGATGGACGACATGCAGAACCTGCGCAACAATCCCGACCAGCGCCTCGACCTGGTGATCGCCGGGACCAAGGACGCGGTGATGATGGTCGAATCGGAAGCCTATGAGCTGACCGAGGCCGAGATGCTGGGCGCCGTGAAGTTCGGCTTCGAGCAGATGCAGCCGGTCATCGACCTGATCGTCGATTTCGCGGAAGAAGCGGCGAAAGAGCCCTTCGACTTCACCCCCCCCGACCTGACGGCGATCTACGGCAAGGTCAAGGCGGCGGGCGAGGCGCAGATGCGCGCCGCCTTCGCGATCAAGGACAAGCAGGACCGCACCAACGCCATCGACGCGGCAGCGGATGCGATCAAGGCCGCGCTCAGCGAGGAAGACCGCGCCGACGCGAACCTTGGTTCGGCGATCAAGAAGCTCGAATCCTCGATCCTGCGCGGCGATGTCGTGACGAACGGCACCCGCATCGACGGGCGCGACACCAAGACGGTGCGCCCGATCGTCGCCGAAACCGGCATCCTGCCCCGCACCCACGGCTCGGCGCTCTTTACCCGCGGCGAGACGCAGGGCCTCGTGGTCACGACGCTCGGCACCGGCGAGGATGAGCAGATCATCGACGCGCTGAACGGCAATTTCCGCTCGAACTTCCTGCTGCACTATAACTTCCCGCCCTACTCGGTCGGCGAGGTTGGCCGCGTGGGCTCGCCCGGCCGTCGCGAGATCGGCCATGGCAAGCTTGCCTGGCGCGCGCTGCAGGCCGTCCTGCCCGCCGCCACCGACTTCCCCTACACGATCCGCGTCGTGTCCGAGATCACCGAATCGAACGGCTCGTCCTCGATGGCCTCGGTCTGCGGTGGCTCGCTGTCCATGATGGACGCGGGCGTGCCGCTGAAGGCGCCGGTCGCGGGCGTGGCCATGGGCCTCATCCTTGAGGATGACGGCAAATGGGCGGTCCTGACCGACATCCTGGGCGACGAGGATCACCTCGGCGACATGGACTTCAAGGTCGCGGGCACGGCGAACGGCATCACCTCGCTCCAGATGGACATCAAGGTCGCGGGCATCACGCCCGAGATCATGGAACAGGCGCTCGCCCAGGCGAAAGACGGCCGCCTGCACATCCTGGCCGAGATGAACAAGGCGCTGTCGGCCCCGCAGGGCTTCAGCGAATACGCCCCGAAGATCGAGACGCTGACCATCCCGACCGACAAGATCCGTGAAGTGATCGGCTCGGGCGGCAAGGTCATCCGCGAGATCGTGGAAGTCTCGGGCGCCAAGGTCGACATCAACGACGACGGCGTCATCAAGATCGCTTCGGCCGACGCCAACGCCATCAAGAAGGCGCACGAGATGATCTGGTCGATCGTGGCCGAGCCCGAAGAGGGCAAAGTCTACACCGGCAAGGTCGTGAAGCTCGTCGACTTCGGCGCCTTCGTGAACTTCTTCGGCAAGCGCGACGGTCTGGTCCACGTTTCCCAGATCGCCAACAAGCGCCTGAACCACCCGAACGAGCTTCTGAAGGAAGGCCAGGAGGTCAAGGTCAAGCTTCTGGGCTTCGACGAACGCGGCAAGGTCCGGCTCGGCATGAAGATGGTCGACCAGGAAACCGGCGCCGAGATCGTGCCCGAGAAGAAGGAAGAACCGGCCGAGGGCTGAGGCACCCGGACGTGAAGATCGGGCCCCGGCGGAAACGCCGGGGCTTTCTTTTATCGGGCTTATGGCTTTTACCGGCAACATGACCGCACGCCGCACCACCATCATCACCGTCGCCTACAACAGCACCGGCGTCCTGCCGGCAATGCTGGCCTCGGTCGCGGCATCGGGGGCGAATGCGGCGGTGGTGATCGTCGACAATGCCTCGAAGGACGGCACGGCGCTCGCTGAACTGGCCCGCGCCCACCACGCCCGACTGGTCGTCAACCCCGAGAACCGGGGCTTCGGCGTCGCCTGCAACATCGGCGCGGCAGAGGCGACAACCGAGTTCCTGCTGTTCCTCAATCCCGACGCCGCCCTTGAACCGGGCGCGCTCGCGGCGCTGGAAGCAGCAATGGACCGTTACCCCAGGGCCGTGGCGATGAACCCGCGCATCCTCGAAGCGGACGGGCGGCCCTATTTCAAGCGCCGCTCGGTCCTTTTGCCCCGCCGCGACTGGATGGCGCGCGGCTGGCCCGACGCCGACCGCGAGGTGACGGTCCTGTCGGGCGCGGCCCTCATGGTCCGCCGCCGCGACTTCGAGGCGGTCGGCGGCTTCGATCCGGCAATCTTCCTGTATCACGAAGACGACGACCTGGCGCTCAGGCTCCGGGCCGAGCGCGGGCCAATCATGTTCATCCGCGACGCCGCGGTCCGACATGCCGGCGGCCAGTCGACCGTCCGCTCCCCCGAAAGCGCCGCCTTCAAGGCCTGGCACATGGGCCGCTCGCGGGTCTACGCGGCCAGGAAACACGGACGCCCCTTCGCCAGGCTCATGGCACTCGGCTCCGGGCTCGCATCGTTCCTCAGCCCAGCCGCCTTCGCGTCTCGCCGGTCACGGGCGAAATATGTGGCATTCCTCAAGGGCGTCTGGAGCGCACGTAGAAGCTAGCCTTCGGCCATGACCTCTTCGAAAGGCCATGGCCAAAGGCACCGGCCCCTCAGGGCCGCTTGGCATAGCGCAGGTAGGGCAGCTTGATGTCCAGCTTGCCATACTTCTTTTCCGCCTCGTCGGTCGGAACCGACAGGGCGACGATCACGTCCTGTCCCGGAACCCAGTTGGCGGGCGTCGCAAACGGCACGCCGTCCGTGGCCTGCACGGCGTCGAGCGCGCGCAGGATCTCGGCGAAGTTGCGGCCGACCGACATCGGGTAGGTCATGGTCAGCCGCACCTTCTTGTCCGGCCCGATGATGTAAACGGTGCGGACGGTCGCGGTGTTGGCCGGCGTCCGGCCCTCGGTCGGCAGGTAATACTCGGCCGGCAGCATGTCGAAGGCCTTGGACACGGTCAGGCCGGTGTCGTCGATGATGGGGAAATTGGCCGGGGCGTTGGCGACGGCTTCGATGTCGCGCTTCCATTTCTGGTGGTCCGCGACCGAATCGACCGACACGCCAAGGACCTTCGTCTTGCGCTTTTCGAACTCGGGGGCGAGTTGCGCCACCGCGCCGAACTCGGTCGTGCAGACCGGCGTGAAGTCGCGCGGGTGCGAGAACAGGATCGCGTAGCCATCGCCGACCCAGTCGTGGAAACGGATCGCGCCTTCGGTCGATTCTGCGGTAAAGTCGGGGGCAATGTCGTTGATGCGCAGGCCCATCTTTGGCTCCTTTGTCGCGGGTGAATGGGTTTCTAGATAATCCTTCTTGCGGAAAAGACCATGGCGCAGACGCAATCGGCGGCCCACGCATGGCGGGTTTGAAAGCAGCGCCGTGGCATGTTATGATTTGATCAAATCGCAGGAGAGCATGATGATCGAGAAGCGCGACTTCTATATCGACGGCAAATGGGTGGCGTCCGAAGGGGGGCAAGCCTGTCAGGTCATCGACCCCTCGACCGAAGAACCCTGCGCCACGATCACGCTCGGCACCGCAGCCGACGCCGACCGCGCCGTCGCCGCCGCGAAGCGCGCCCTGCCCGGCTGGGCCGCAACGCCCCCGGCCGAACGCCGCGCCGTCGTCGAGCGCATCCTTGTGGAATACGAGCGCCGCAAGGAAGAGCTGGCCCAGGCCATGGCGATGGAGATGGGCGCGCCGATCGACTTTGCCCGCACCGAACAGGCCCCCTCGCTGCCCTGGCACCTGAAGAACTTCCTGCGCGCCTTCGACCATGTCGAATGGATGAAGCCCCTTGGCGACCACGCCCCGGGCGCGATGATCCGGCTTGAGCCGATCGGCGTCGTCGGCCTCATCACCCCCTGGAACTGGCCGTTGAACCAGATCGCGCTCAAGGCCATTCCGGCCCTTCTGGCCGGCTGCACCTCGGTCCTGAAACCGTCCGAGGAAAGCCCCCTGAACGCGATGATCTTCGCCGAGATGTGCCATGACGCGGGCGTGCCGCCGGGCGTCTTCAACCTGGTGAACGGCGACGGGCCGGGCGTCGGCACGCGCCTGTCCGAACATCCCGACGTGCAGATGATCTCGTTCACCGGCTCGACCCGGGCCGGCAGGGCGATCTCGAAGGCTGCCGCCGAAACGCTGAAGCGTGTGACGCTGGAGCTGGGCGGCAAGGGCGCGAACCTTCTGTTCGCCGATGCCGACGACAAGGCCATCGCCCGCTCGGTCAAGCGGATGATGGACAATTCGGGCCAGTCCTGCAACGCGCCCTCGCGCCTGCTGGTCGAACGCCCGGTCTACGAGGCGACGGTGCAGCGCGCCGCCGAACTCGCTAACGCGACAAAAGTCGGCCCCGCGGCCCAGCCCGGCAACCATATCGGCCCCGTCGTGAACAAGCGCCAGTGGGACCAGATCCAGGCCCACATCGCCAAGGGCATCGAAGAGGGCGCGCGCCTTGTCGCCGGCGGCCCCGGCCTGCCCGAAGGCGTGAATCGCGGCTTCTTCGTCCGGCCCACCGTCTTTGCCGACGTGACCCCCGGCATGACCATCGAGCGCGAGGAAATCTTCGGCCCCGTCCTGTCGATCCTGCCCTTCGACACAGAGGACGAGGCCGTCGCCATCGCCAACGACACGCCCTATGGGCTCACGAACTACGTCCAGACCGGCGACGGCGCGCGCGCCAACCGCCTTGCCCGGCGGCTCCAGTCCGGCATGGTCGAGATGAACGGCAAGCCACGCGGCGCGGGCGCCCCCTTCGGCGGGGTCAAGGCCTCGGGCCGTGCGCGCGAGGGCGGGCACTGGGGGATCGAGGAATTCCTCGAACCGAAGTCGATCTCGGGCTGGGACTCCACCCTGGCGGCGGAATAGGCCCGGATGCGCGTCGCGGTCCTGTCGGACATTCACGGCAACAGCGACGCGCTTCGGGCGGTCCTTGCGGATGCGAAGGCGCGGTCCCCGGACGCGATCGTCAACCTTGGCGATTGCTTCTCGGGGCCGCTCGATGTGGCGGGGACCCATGACCTGCTGCAAAAGGCCACGTTCAACGCAACCGTGCGCGGAAACCATGACCGGGCCTTCCTCGAACCCGCTATCATGGACAGCTGGGACCGGATGGCCGCGCCCCATGTCACGGACGCCATGCGCGACTGGATCGCGACGCTGCCGGCGACGGCAGTGCTTGACGACCTCTTTCTTTGCCACGCAACCCCGGAAAACGACACGGGCTACTGGCTCGACGCCTATACCGGCGACGGCGAGGCGCGGCGCGCCGACCTGCCCTGGATCGAGGCGCGGGCCGAAGGGATCGCCCAGCCCGTCATGCTCTGCGGTCACACGCATGTCGCGCGGATGCTGCACCTGCCGGACGGACGGCTGATCGTCAATCCGGGCTCTGTCGGATCGCCCGGCTACGTCGACGACGCGCCCCGGACCGGGCGGCGGGTGTCGGCCGGGACGCCGGCAGCAAGCTATGCGATCGTCGACCGGACGCGCGGACGCTGGAGCGCGGCCCTTCACCTCGTGCCCTATGACACCGGCCCCGCAATCGCCATGGCACACGCACGGGGGGCGGCCGACTGGGTCGAGGTGCTGACGACCGGCTGGCTCTGAGCCGCTGCCCGCGACTCACCCTCTGCGAAAAGCGACAAAAGGGGGCGCCTTTATGTCGCCCGCGATACTTTCCCCTGCCGGGTTCCGCCCCGTAAAGTCGAGCAATGGCCCAGACCAGCGGCCAGGTCCCAGGGAGGCAAGCCCGCAATGTCCGAAGCAGCAGAAGCCCGCACACGCCACGGCGGCCGTGCCGGACGCAAGCGCGAACGCGAAGGAGCTTCGCCCGTCGGGCGCCCCTACATCGTCCGCAACATCCCGACCTACGACATTCTGGGCGAGGAAAGCCTGACCGCCATCGAGCGGACCGCCGACCGCATCCTGGCCGAGATCGGCATCGACTTCCGCGACGACGACGAGGCGATCGCGCTCTGGCGCAAGGCGGGGGCAGAGATTGACGGCCTTCGCGTCCGCTTCCCCCCCGGCATGCTGCGCGAGATCCTGGCGAGCGCACCGCGTGAGTTCACGCAGGTCGCGCGCAACCCCGAACGGTCGGTCAGGATCGGCGGCCGGAACGTCGTCTTCTCGCCCGCCTACGGTTCGCCCTTCGTCATGGACCTCGACCGGGGGCGCCGTTTCGGCACGCTTCAGGATTTTCAGAATTTTGTGAAACTCGCGCAATCTTCGCTCTGGTTGCACCATTCCGGCGGCACGATCTGCGAACCGACCGATATTCCGGTGAACAAGCGCCACCTAGACATGGTCTATTCCCACATCCGCTATTCTGACCGGCCCTTCATGGGATCGGTCACGGCCGAAGAGCGGAGCGAACAGTCGATCGAGATGTGCCGCATCCTGTTTGGCGCTGATTTCGTTGACAAAAACTGCGTCATCCTGGGCAACGTCAACGTCAACTCGCCGCTCGTCTGGGACGGCACCATGACCAAGAGCCTGCGCGCCTATGCCCGGGCGAACCAGGCGGCGGTCATCGTGCCCTTCATCCTGGGCGGGGCGATGGGCCCGGTGACGAACGCCGGCGCCATCGCCCAGGCGGTCGGGGAAACCATGGCCGGCTGCGCGCTGACCCAGCTGGAACGCAAGGGCGCGCCGGTCATCTTCGGCAACTTCCTCTCGTCCACGCAGCTGCGCAGCGGCTCGCCGACCTTCGGCACGCCCGAACCGGCCATCGGCTCGATGGTCGTGGGCCAGATCGCCCGCCGCCTTGGCCTGCCCCTGCGCTGTTCCGGGAACTTCACCACCTCGAAGCTGCCGGACGCCCAGGCGATGACCGAAGGCACCATGTCGATGCTGGCCGCCGTCCATTGCGGCGCGAACTTTGTCCTGCATTCGGCGGGCTTCCTCGACGGGCTCCTGTCGATGTCCTACGAGAAATTCGTGCTCGACACCGACCTCTGCGGCGCGCTCCACACCTACCTCGACGGCGTGAGGATCGACGAGAACCAGCTGGCGATGGATGCCTTCCAGGAAACCGGGCCGGGCAACCACCATTTCGGTTCGGAACATACGCTCAGGAACTACCAGACCGCCTACTGGGACAGCCAGACCGCCGACAACACGCCCTTCGAGCAGTGGGAGCTTGCGGGTTCGGCCGACGCGGCCACCCGCGCCAACCGGCTCTGGAAAGAGCGGCTGCAGACATACGAGGCGCCGCCCCTGGACGAGGCGACGGACGAAGCACTTCTCGACTACATGGCGCGCACGAAAGCCGAGGCGCCCGATGCCTGGTATTGAACGCGCCCACCTGCTGTCGCCCCTGACGCTTCGCGGCCAGACGCTTCGCAACCGCATCGTCTTCGGCGCCCATACCGCCAACATGGCGGAAGACGGCCTGCCGACCGCGCGCTATCGCGGCTACCTGACCGAACGCGCAAAGGGCGGCGCGGCGATGATCGTCGCCGAACCCGTGCCCGCGCACCGGACCGGCGTCCTGACCCGCGGCAACTTCCGGGCGGAAGATGACAGCATCATCCCCGCCTTCCGCCTGCTGACCGAGGCGGTCCGGGCCGAAGGCGCGGTCATCATCCAGCAGATCTACCACATCGGCGCCCACGGCGATTCGGACCTGAGCTTTCAACCCCACTGGTCACCCTCGGGCGAGCCGTCCTACCACGACAGCGACGGCAGCCACCGCGTGACGGTGGCCGAGATCGAAGAGCTGATCGCCGCCCACATCGCCGCCGCCGTCCGCGCGCAAAAGGCGGGTTTTCAGGGGGTCGAGATCTGGGCCGCCTACCACTCGCTGCTCGATCAGTTCTGGACGCCCTGGTCAAACCGCCGCGACGACGAATGGGGCGGGTCGCTGGAAAACCGCACCCGGTTCTCGCGCCGCATCATCGAGGGCGTCCGCCGCGCCTGTGGCGAGGACTTCATCGTCGGCCTGGCCATTTCCACCTCGGACGCGCACCGCATCCTCCTGCAGGGCGAGGCGCTGATCGAGACGGTGGCGCTGCATGACGCCACCGGCCACATCGACTATGTGACCTGCGGCCATGGCGGTTACCTCGACTTCGAACGGCTGATTCCGCCCTTCCTTTTCGGCGAGAAACTGACCGCCCCCTTCACCGAGGAACTGAAGCGCACGCTGAAACACGCGCGCGTCACCTCCGAAGCTCACGTCCGCACGCCCGAAAACGGCGAGGCGATCATCGCCGCGGGTCAGGCCGACCTCGTGTCGATCGTGCGCGGCCAGATCGCCGACCCGCATCTGGCGCGCAAGACCACCGAAGGGCGGCCAGAGGCGGTCCGGGGCTGCATCTCCTGCAACCAGATGTGCTGGGGGCGCCGCTCGCGCGACTACTGGATTTCCTGTCTCATCAACCCCTCGGCGGGCCGCGAATGGGAATGGGGCAGTGAACCCTTCACCCCGGCGGCCAGCCCCCGCGACATCCTGGTGGTCGGCGCCGGCCCGGCCGGGCTCGAGGCCGCCCGCGCCGCCGCCGAACGCGGCCACCGCGTCAGCCTGCACGAGGCCGGGCCGGTGATCGGCGGCCAGTTCCGGTTGGCCGGAATGCAGCCTCGCCGGGGGCAGATCCTGGACCTGATGGGCTGGTACGAACGCGAGTTCGAGCGGCTGGGCGTCACGCTGCACCTCAACAGCTTCCTTGACGAGGCCGACATCGCCGCCCATCCGGCCGGTCACGTCATCTTCGCCACCGGCTCGCTGCCCGACCCTGACGCGCGGCAACGCTGGCTGCCGGACGAACCGCGCCTGCCCGGCCTCGACCTTGGCGGCGTCTGGTCGCCCGAAGAGGTCATGCGCCGCGAAGCGCGGCTGGGCGATGCGGTCATCCTTTACGACGAAGGTGGCAACTGGCGCGGGCTTGGCACGGCATGGACCATGGCCGAGGCCGGCAAGGCCGTCACCATCGTCACCCCCGACCCCTTCGTCGGACGCGAGCTTGCCCGGACTTCTGCCGACGGATCGCTCCGCGCCCGGCTCGCCCGCGCCGGCGTGCGCTTCCTGCCCGAACACCGCATCCTTGCCTGGCACGGCAATGGCGCGACGGTGGAAAGCATGCTGACGGGCGCGCAAGAGGTCGTCCCGGCCGGTGGGCTGGTCATGTCGACGACGAACCGCGCCTTCGACCCCTTCCCCGACAACTTCCCCGGAAAGACCACGCTTCGCATCGGCGATTGCGCGGCGCCAAGGCTTGCGGCCTATGCCTTCCACGAAGGGCGGAAGGCCGGGCTGGCAGCCTAGACCGGAACCGCGCGGATCTTCGGCGCGGCTTCCAGGACCAGGGGCTTCAGCCCTGCGCCGCCATGGGTGATGTGGTCGAAAAGCTGGCCGCGCATCACCGGCGGCCAGAAATCCGAGATATGGGCGGCGACGCCCGTGACCGCTTCGCCATGCGGCTTCGACTCGAAGAAGGTGGCGATTTGGTTCGCCATCCGGATCAGCTTGTCATGCGATTTGTCATGCGACATGGAGCGCCTCGTTTCCCGTCATGCGGGCAGGGTGGGTGAAAATCTCGAAATCCGCGCCGCGCAGCACGGCGATAAGCGTCAGGCCGGCGGCCTCTGCCTCGGCCACGGCCAGCGCGGTCGGCGCCGACGCCGCCATCAGGACCGGCGCCCCGATCATTGCGGCCTTCTGCACCATGTCGACCGACACGCGGCTGGTCAGGACCAGGGCGCCGGCGGTCGCATCGACACCGCCCGCAGCCATCGCCCCGGCGAGCTTGTCGAGCGCATTGTGCCGCCCCACATCCTCGCGCGCGAGGATCAGCCCCTCGCCCGGAAGATAGAAGCCTGCGGCATGGACCGCGCGCGTCAGCCCGTTCAGCTCTTGCCGGCGCATCAGGCCGGCCATGGCCTGTTCGGCGTCCGCGGGCGTCAGCGTCAGGGCCGCGGGCACCGCCGGCAGGGGCCTGAGCGCCTCGGCCAGGCTGTCGATGCCGCAAAGGCCGCAACCTACCGGCCCGACCTGCGCCCGCCGCCGCGCCTGAAAGCGCGCCTCGGCGGTCGCGGCGAGCCAATGGCGCAGCTCGATGCCGCCCTCGGCTTCGACAACCTCGATTTCCTGGATTTCAGAAAGATCGGAAACTATGCCTTCGGTCAGGGAGAATCCCGTCCCGAAGTCGCGCAGATCCGCCGGCGTCGCCATCATCACCGCCTGCGTCGTACCGTTGTAGACGATCGCCACCGGCACTTCGGCCGGCAGCGCACGCGCGCCGCTCTCCCAGCGCCCCGCCCGGAAGGCGAGGCGCGGCAGGGCCTTGTGTGCCTTCATCACTCGGCCGCAGGCAGAATGCGCCGGGCCTGTTCGGCCTGCGCCTCATACTCGACCTGCCATTCGGTCGGCCCGTTCGACGGGCTGACCTGCACCGCCGTGACCTTGTATTCCGGGCAGTTGGTCGCCCAGTCCGAATAGTCGGTCGTCACCACGTTGGCCTGCGTCGTCGGATGGTGGAAGGTCGTGTAGACCACACCCGGCGACACGCGGTCGGTGATCTGGGCCATGAGCGTCGTGTCGCCGGCCCGGCTCGCCAGCCGCACCCAGTCGCCGTCCTTGATGCCGCGCTGTTCCGCGTCATGGGGGTGGATTTCCAGAAGGTCGCGCTCGTGCCAGACGTTGTTCGAGGTCCGCCGCGTCTGCGCGCCGACGTTATACTGCGACAGGATGCGCCCCGTGGTCAGCAACAGGGGGTAGCGCGGGCCTGCCCGTTCATCGGTCGCCACATATTCGGTGCGGATGAACTTGCCCTTGCCGCGCACGAACCCGTTCACATGCACCAAAGGCGTGCCCTCGGGGGCGGCATCGTTACAGGGCCACTGGACCGAGCCAAGCTGGTCCAGAAGCTCGAACGTCACATTGGCGAAGGACGGCGTGGTTGCCGCGATCTCTGCCATGATCTCGCTCGGGTGGGTATAGGACCAGAGCGGCCGGTCGGCGCGCGACAGGATCGCATTGGCCAGCATCTGGGTCACTTCCCAGTCCCCATAGCCGTTCTTCGGCGCCATGACCTTGCGCACGCGGTTGATGCGGCGCTCGGCGTTGGTAAAGGTGCCGTCTTTCTCCAGGAAGGTCGAACCCGGCAGGAAGACATGCGCGTAGTTCGCGGTTTCGTTCAGGAAGAGGTCGTGAACGATCACGCAATCCATCGCCGCAAGGCCTGCGGACACATGATGCGTGTCGGGGTCCGACTGAAGGATATCCTCGCCCTGGCAGTACAGCCCCCGGAAGCGGCCGGCGACCGCCTCGTCGAGCATGTTGGAAATGCGCAGCCCCGGTTCCGGCGAAACCGGCACGCCCCACATCTTTTCGTAGATGTCGCGCACGGCCTCGTTCTTCACATGGCGGTAGCCCGGCAGTTCGTGCGGGAAGGACCCCATGTCGCACGACCCCTGCACGTTGTTCTGGCCCCGCAGCGGGTTCACGCCCACGCCCGGCCGGCCCATGTTGCCGGTCAGCATCGCCAGGTTGGCGATGCCGATGACGGCGGTCGATCCCTGCGAATGTTCGGTCACGCCCAGGCCGTAATAGATCGACCCGTTGCGCGCCCCGGCATAAAGCCGCGCCGCCGCCCGGACTTCGGCCGCCGGAACGCCCGTCAGCGCCTCGATCGCTTCGGGGCTGTGGCGCGGCTCGGCGACGAACTCGGCATAGTCCTGGAATTCGTCCCAGTCGCAGCGCTCGCGGATGAAGGCCTCGTCCATCAGCCCTTCGGTCACGATCACATGCGCGAGCGCCGTGACCACGGCCACGTTGGTGCCCGGACGCAGGGCCAGGTGGTGGGCCGCCTGAATATGGTTCGACTGCACCATTTCCGTGCGGCGCGGGTCGATGACGATCAGCTGCGCACCCTGCCGGACGCGCTTCTTCAGGCGGCTGGCAAAGACCGGGTGGGCCGAGGCCGGGTTGGCGCCGATGATGACCGCCACATCGGTTTCCTCGACCGAATCGAAATCTTGGGTGCCGGCAGAGGTGCCGAAGGTCTGGCCCAGACCATAACCCGTGGGCGAGTGGCAGACGCGGGCGCAGGTATCGGTGTTGTTGTTCAGGAAGACCTGGCGCGTCAGCTTCTGGACCAGGTAGGTTTCCTCGTTCGTGCAGCGCGACGAGGTGATGACGCCGACCGAGTCGGTGCCATACGTGTCCTGGATCGCGCGGAACTTGTCGGCGGCAAAGGCCAGCGCCTCGTCCCAGCCGACTTCACGCCAGGGATCGGTGATCTTCTCGCGCACCATGGGCTTCAGGATGCGGTCCTTGTGGCTGGCGTAGCCATAGGCGAAGCGGCCCTTGACGCAGCTGTGGCCACGGTTGGCCTTGCCGTCCTTGTAGGGCACCATGCGGACCAGCTCGTCACCGCGCAGTTCCGCCTTGAAGGTGCAGCCGACGCCGCAATAGGCGCAGGTCGTGAGGACGGTGCGGTCGGGCGTGCCGATGTCATAAAGCGACTTTTCCGAAAGCGTCGCGGTCGGGCAGGCCTGCACGCAGGCGCCGCAGGACACGCAGTCCGACGACAGGAACGTGTCGCCCGTCGTGCCCGCCTTCACGCGGCTGTCCCAGCCCCGGCCGGCGATCGTCAGCGCGAAGGTGCCCTGCACTTCCTCGCAGGCGCGCACGCAGCGCGAACAGACGATGCATTTCGACGGATCGTAGTTGAAATAGGGGTTGGTCTGGTCCTGCGGCAGCCACTGGGGATTGGCCTCGCCCGAGGTGTTTTTGGCGCGGAAGTGCGTCGTCAGATCGCCCTTCGGCGGTGCCTCGTAGCGCACGTCGCGCAGGCCGACGACGCCCGCCATGTCTTGCAACTCGCAATCGCCGTTCGCGGCACAGGTCAGGCAGTCGAGCGGGTGGTCGGAGATGTAAAGCTCCATCACGCCACGACGCAGATCCTTCAACTTGCCGGTCTGCGTGTGAACCTTGATCCCCGGCGCCACCGGCGTCGTGCAAGAGGCCGGAGTGCCCGCCCGCCCCTCGATTTCCACCAGACACAGGCGGCAGGAACCGAAGGCATCGACCATGTCCGTCGCGCAGAGCTTCGGGACCGAAATGCCCGCTTCCTTCGCCGCGCGCATGATCGAGGTGCCGGCCGGAACCGTCACCTCGAACCCGTCAACAAACAGCGTGACAAGCTCTTTCGCCTTCGAGGCAGGCGTGCCGTAGTCGACGTCGGGAATGATGAAGTCTTTCATTCGGCAGCCTCCTTCGCGCGGGCGAAATCGTTCGGGAAATGGGTGACGGCGCTCATCACCGGATAGGGGGTGAAGCCACCGAGTGCACAGAGCGAGCCGAATTTCATGGTGTTGCAGAGGTCGGTCAGGACCGGCAGCGCCGAAGGGTCGCCGGCAGCGATCCGGTCCACCGTTTCGACCCCGCGCACGGCGCCGATCCGGCAGGGCGTGCACTTGCCGCAGCTTTCGATGGCGCAGAACTCCATCGCGAAGCGCGCCATCTTCAGCATGTCCGTCCGGTCGTCGAAGACCGTCAGGCCGGCATGGCCGATCAGCCCGTCCTTGGCCGCGAACTCTTCATAGCCGAAGGGCGTGTCGAAAAGCGCCGGGGGGAAATAAGCGCCGAGCGGTCCGCCCACCTGCACCGCCTTGACCGGGCGGCCCGAATAGGTGCCGCCGCCGATCTTTTCGACGATCTCGCCCAGCGTCAGCCCGAAGGCCGTCTCATAAAGCCCGCCATACTTGACGTTGCCCGCAATCTGGATCGGGATCGTCCCGCGCGACCGGCCAAGGCCGAAATCCTTGTAGAAGGCCGCGCCCTTTTCCATGATGACCGGAACGGTCGCGAGCGAGATGACGTTGTTGACAACCGTCGGCCGGCCAAGGAAGCCCTGCAACGCCGGCAAGGGCGGCTTGGCGCGCACGACGCCCCGCTTGCCCTCGAGCGAGTTCAGAAGCGAGGTTTCCTCGCCGCAGACATAGGCCCCGGCGCCGACGCGCACATCCATGTCGAACGACTTGCCCGACCCAAGCAGAGAGGCGCCCAGAAGGCCGCCTTCGCGTGCGATCTTGATCGCCTCGCCCATCACCTCGATCGCGTCGGGATATTCCGAACGGATGTAGACATAGCCCTTGGTCGCACCGACCGCGACCCCGGCAATCGCCATCCCCTCGATCAGGACGAAGGGGTCGCCTTCCATGATCATGCGGTCGGCGAAGGTGGCGCTGTCGCCCTCGTCGGCGTTGCAGACGATGTATTTCTGTTCGGCCGTCGCGTCGTGAACCGTCTTCCACTTGATGCCGGTCGGAAAGCCCGCGCCGCCCCGGCCCCGCAGACCGGACTCGGTCACTTCCTTGACGACATCGGCGCCCGTCATCGACAGCGCCCGGCGCAGGCCGGCAAGTCCGCCGCCCGCTTCGTAGTCAGCCATCGACAGGGGGTCGGTGCGCCCGCAGCGCGCGAAGGTCAGGCGCGTCTGGTTCTTGAAGAAGGGGATCTCCTCGACAAGGCCCACGGCCTTCGGATGATCGCCGAACTTCGCATCGAAAAGCGACGCCACATCATCGGCCCCGACCATTCCGAATCCGGTGCGGCCCTTCGGCGTTTCGACCTCGAGCAGCGGTTCAAGCCAGACCATCCCGCGCGAGCCGTTGCGCACGATGGTCACGTCCTGCCCGCGCTTCTTGGCTTCGGCCCGGACGGCCGCGACCACATCCTCGGCCCCGCAGGCCTTGGCGGCCGCGTCGCGCGAAATGAAGAGCTTCAATGTCATGCGTCGACCTCCGAGATGATCTGGTCGAACCGCTTCTTGGTCACCAGGCCGACAACCTTGCCGTCGACCATCGCCGCCGGGCCGCAGGCACAAAGGCCCAGACAGAAGACCGGCTCGAGCGTGATATTACCATTTTTCGTGGTTTCATGCCAGTCAACGCCGAGCGTCTCCATTGCATGAGCCGCCGTCCGCTCTCCGCCGGACGCCTGGCAGGCCTCGGCCCGGCACAGCTTCACTACATGGCGCCCGGCGGGCTCGGTGCGGAAATCGTGGTAGAAGGACATGGTGCCATGCACCTCGGCACGACCGATGTTCAGCGCTTCGGCGATCAGCGGGATGGCCGCTTGCGGCACATGGCCGAACTCGGCCTGGATCGCTTGCAGGATCGGCAGCATCGGACCTTCGAGCGCCAGATGGTTCGCGATAATGTCGCGAAGACGCTCTTCTTGCAGGCTGTCAGACATGGATCCTCCGATCACACAGGGCCGGGCCTGTTTACGCTGTCACGATCAGCGATTCAATCATGTATCCCCGTCAACCGATAGCCATAACCTATCAACTGTGCATCTTCGACACGCGCCGCGCCTCGTCCAGCAGGGCGGCAATGACAGGCGTGTGCGGCTCTCGCCAGGCGGCGATCAGCCCGACCAGATGGCGCGCCTCGCTATCCTGGATCGGCACGGCGACTAGCCCCGGTCCGCGCACGAACATGTCGGCGATGGTCTGCGTGACGATCGAGACCCAGCGCCCGGTTTCGACATGGGCAACCAGCACGATCGAAGCGTTGCTTTCCACCGTCGGTTCGACCGACACGCCGGCACTGCTCAGATGCTGGTTGATGATCCGGCGGTTCTGCATGTCGCTCGTCAGAAGGCAGAGCGGCTGGGCCGCGGCCTCTTTCCAGGTCACTGACGAAACCTTGGCCAAGGGCGAAGAGGCCGCAACGAGAAGCCGGTAGGTTTCCTCATAAAGCGGCTCGGTCGTCACCCGGCCGAGCGGCTCGTTTTCCAGATAGGAAATGCCGGCGTCGAGTTCGAGCCGTTCGATCTCATCCAGGATCTCGTAGCTCGTGCGCGACAGGATCGTGACCCGGACGTTCGGGTTGCGCGCAAGAAAGGGCACCGTCAGCCGCCCGACCATCGGCAGCGCCGTCGGAATGACGCCCAGCCGCAGATTGCCCGACACACCATGCCTGAGCGCGCGCATTTCCTCGCGCAGCGTCCGTGCGTCGCCGACAATCCGCAAGGCCCAGTCCAGGACGCGCTGCCCCTCTGGCGTCAGCCCCTGAAAGCGCGCACCGCGAAAGACGAGCTGCACGCCGAGCTGATCTTCCAACTGGCGGATCGCGCCGGACAGGGACGGCTGCGATACGCCCACCACCTGCGCCGCCCGGCCGAAATGCCGTTCGTTCGCCAGCGCTATGAACATTTCCAGCTTGTCGATCATCGCCGCTCAGCCCCCTGGGCCGGAACGGCCCTGTCAGGCGGCCTGCACCACCTGCAAGGTGATGGCGGCATAAAGCGTCATCGACGCGATCAGCACCAGCACATGCCAGATCGTATAGTGAAACGGCAGCCGGTCGAAGAGGTAGAAGAAGACGCCGAGTGTATAAAGCGCGCCCCCGACGGCAATCAGCACCACGACCGGCGGCGAGAGGCTGGCCATCAGCGGGTTGAGGATGAAGAGCCCGGCCCACCCCATGCCAAGGTAAAGGACGATCGACGGCAGGCGGAAGCGGACCGGCGACAGGATCTGAAGCGCGATACCCAGAAGGGCCGCCGCCCAGAGCGCGCCGACAAACCACGGCGTCGGCGCGCCTGCCAGAAGCAGGAAGGCCGTGTAGGTCGCCGCGATCTTGGCGAAGATCATGGCATGGTCGAGCCGCTGCAGAAGCCAGGCCCATTCGCCCCGCCCGACGACATTGTAAAGCGCCGAGGCCAGCAGCATCGCCAGAAGCCCCGCGCCATAGACCGCCGTCGCAAGGACCGCCGCCCGGTCGCCCCGCTCGAACGCCGCGACCGCCACCAGCACCGGAACAGACGCCAGAGCAAGCACCACGCCCGAGACATGGATCACCACATCGCTGACGACTTCAGCGCGGGAATAGCCGGTGCGGGGTTCAAGGAGGCTCATGTGCCAAACATAGCACCGGACTGTCTAAGAAAAATGTAAGTCAACCGCTCGTGACCCGGCGCCCGGCCAAGGCCCGGCAACAAAGCGCGCGGCCTGAAACGAATAGTGAGTGTATCCGGCGCAATTCCCCGGCATCGCCCTATCGCGACGGGTCCGACTCAGGGCTTGCCGACGTTTTCCGCAAAGGCCTTGGCGAAGGCCGCCTGCTTGGCCTCGTCCGCCGGGGTCTGGTTGGCGGCGCGCCAGTCCTCGTAGCCCATGCCGTAATAAAGCGCCCGCGCCTCGTCCTTGCTGAGCGTAACGCCCCTTTCGGCTGCCGCCTCCTGCATCCAGCGGGCAAGGCAGTTGCGGCAGAACCCGGCAAGGTTCATCAGGTCGATGTTCTGCACCTCGGGGCGTTTTTCCATCAGGTGATGGCGCAGCGCGCGAAAGGCCGCAGCCTCGATCTGGATCATACTTTCGTCATCAATGACGGGGACGTTGGCCATGGGTCACCTCAAAGTCCGGATTGGGCGCGCGCTTCTTCCAAGATGGGCGCAAGCCGCGCCGCCCACAAGGCTTGGCCCGCCCGGTCGCCGATCAGGTCGTTCCTGACCTCGATCAACACGTTCGGCCGCCCTGTCGCCAGCGCATGCCGGTCAATCGAATCGCCCGGCAGGTAACCCGTGTAGGGCTCGTTGTCGCCGGTGACGATCCCCGCCCGCCGCAGCCCAGCGATCAGCGGCAGCGCCAGCCGCCCGTCCTGCGGCGCATGAAGGACGCCCACCTCCCACGGCCGGGGCGGCCGTCCGCGAAGCGCGGGCGTAAAGGAATGGACCGCGGCGATCAGCCGGTCGGGCCGCGTGGCCGCAAGCCCCGCATAGGCCGCGTGATAGGGCCGGTAAAGCCGGTCGAGACGCCGCTCGCGCTCTGCTTCCGTCAGCCGCCGGTTCGCCGGAACTACCGTTCCGTCGTAAAGCTGCATGATCAGCGTCGGATCATCCTCGCCCCGGTTCGGGTCGATCACCAGCCGGGAAAACCGCGACAGGATCGCCGGGGCCCCCATCAGCGCGGCCAGCTCTGCCGTCACGCCCGCCGCCCCGACATCAAGCGCGATATGGCGCGCCATCTCCCCCTCCGGCAGGCCCAGGTCGCCCCCCGCGATCCAGTCCGGCACGCGATTGCTCGCGTGGTCACAGGTAAGAAGCCACCGCCCCTGCCGGTCGGCACCCAGTATCTCATACGCTTCCATCATGCTTCGCCGTCCCGCCGCTTCGGCCCCGTCTTAGGACACTCGCGCCAATCGAACCAGTTGCGCAGCGTCAGCTTTGCGGCATAGGTTGTGGCGTTATCGCTAACGGGGGCTGGGAATGAGACGGTTGCGCAGTGTGAAGATCGTGGCGACGCTCGGTCCGGCATCGAGTGACTATGCAACGATCCGCGCGCTTTACGAGGCGGGCGCCGATGTCTTCCGCCTGAACATGAGCCACGGCACCCACGACGAACAGCGCGCCCGCTACGACATCATCCGCCAGGTCGAAAAGGACGTGGGCCGCCCGATCGCGGTGCTGGCCGACCTTCAGGGGCCGAAACTCCGCGTCGGCACCTTCAGCGCAGGCTCCGAGGAGCTGGCAGAGGGCCAGCGCTTCCGCTTCGACCTGACCGGGGCACCGGGCGAAGGCGACCGCGTCACCCTGCCCCACCCCGAGATTTTCGCGGCCCTCGAGCCCGGCGCGACGCTGCTGGTGAACGACGGCAAGATCCGCATGCGCGTCGACCAGCACGGGCCGGACTTCGCCGACTGCACCGTGACGACCGGCGGCACGATTTCCAACCGCAAGGGCGTGAACGTGCCGGACGTGGTCCTGCCGCTCGCGGCGCTGTCCGACAAGGACCGCACCGACCTGGAATTCGCCTGCCAGATGGGGGTCGACTGGCTTGCGCTCTCTTTCGTGCAGCGCGCCGAGGACGTGCGCGAGGCGCGGGCGCTGGCGCGTGGCCGGGCCGCGATCCTGTCGAAGATCGAAAAGCCGGCCGCCGTGAAGGCCTATGACGAGATCCTGCGCGAGTCGGACGGCATCATGGTGGCTCGTGGCGATCTGGGCGTCGAACTTCCGGTCTATACCGTGCCGCCGATCCAGAAGCGGCTGGTCCGGGGCGCCCGCGCGGCGGCTAAGCCGGTGATTGTCGCGACGCAGATGCTGGAAAGCATGATCGAAAGCCCGATGCCGACGCGCGCCGAAGTTTCGGACGTGGCGACCGCGATCTACGAGGGCGCGGACGCCGTGATGCTGTCAGCCGAATCGGCGGCCGGGCAGTATCCGGTCGAGGCAGTGGCGACGATGGACAACGTCGCCCGCTCGGTCGAACGCGACCCGACCTACCGCGACATCATCGAGGCAAGCCGCAAGGTCCGGCGCGAGACGGTGGCCGACGCCATCGTCGCCGCCGCGCGCGAGATCGCCGAATCGACCGACATCAAGGCGATCTGCTGCTTTACCCAGACCGGCACCACGGTCCAGCTCGTCGCCCGCGAACGGCCCCACGTCCCGATCCTTGCGCTGACGACCGTGCCCCAGACGCTGCGCCGGCTCTGCCTGATCTGGGGCGTCCATTGCGTGCTGGCCGAGCGCATCGACCGCTTCAAGTCCGCCGTCGTCTCCGCCGTCCGCGCCGCGCGCTCGGAAGGCTTCGCGACCGAGGCCGACCAGATCGTCGTCACCGCGGGCGTGCCCTTCAACGTCAAGGGCACCACCAACATCCTGCGCGTCGCGCCCTGCGACGAACGCCTGATCTACGCCAGCGACCCGGAATGAAAAGGGCGCCCCAAGGGGCGCCCTTTCCCGACACGCAAGGCGCGCCTCACGCGTGCCGGCTGCGATGCCCGATGTTGTAGTAGTTCCCGGTCCGCGTCGCGAGGTAGGGATCCAGCGGGATTTCCTCCTGCTTCAGGAACCCCTTCTGCGGCAACTTGCCCGCCTTCACCATCTCGATCACCGCGACGACCGAGGCCGAAGTGGTCCAGGCGATCGCGGTCCGCGACTTGCCGCCGATCTCGATCGGGTAGTAGGCGCGCACGAACTCCTTGCGGCGCATCTGGCCGCCGGTCATGCCTTCGGCCGCGACATGGACATAGACCACATCCTCGTCGACCGGGGGCTTGGCGTTGGTCAGGATGCGGCCCGCCTCGGCCCGGTTTTCGCGCATCAGAAGCTCGTGGAAGAAGAAGTTCATCAGCTTGACGTGACCCGGATAGCGCATGGTCTTGTAGTCCAGGTTCTCGATCCGGTCGGCATAGGTCTCGGTCATCGTGCCGAGCCCGCCAGAGGTGGTGAAGGCCTCAAGCTGCATGCCGTCGATGTAGATCGTCTCGAGCCATTCCATCGCCGAAACGGTCTTCTGCACGCCCTCTTCGATCACGTCGCAGTCGTTCAGATATTCGTTGACCACGCCCTCGGGCGACCAGTTGAACGCATAGCCCAGAAGCCCGGTCGGGTTCTGCGGCAGCGCACCCACGCGCAGGCGGATCGAGCGGACCTTGTCGAACTGTTCGGCCAGATGCGCGCCGACGATGCCGACGAAGCCGGGCGCCAGCCCGCACTGCGGCGCCATCAGCCCCTTCGAGGTCTTGGCAAGCTCGCGGATGTGCTTCGTCGTCGGCACGTCCTCGGTCAGGTCGAAATAGTGCAGGCCCAGCCCGTGGGCGACGGTCGAGACGCCGATGTTCAGGTGGTAGGGCAGGCAGGACAGGATCGCCTCCTGGCCCTTCAGCACCTCGGCCAGGCCCTTGGTATCGGTCAGGTCGGCAACCTTGGTGGCGAAGGGCGCCTTGACCGCGCGGGCGTCGATGCCCGTGACCTCGAAGCCCGAGGCCTGCAGAAGTTCGGCGGCCAGGTGGCCGACCTTGCCAAGGCCGAGCACGGCGACTTTGGTGAATGACATGGAATATCCTTTCGGTCCGGGGCCCTGCCAAAGGGCGAGCCCGCACGGGTGAGGACGGCTTTTTGCCGGACTGCGGCGACGAAAGCACCGGTCATTTCGTCAGAAAGTCGCGCCATTTGGTGATTTATGACGGATCAGCTGGCGAAATGTTCGCCGGCCCAGAAAATCGAACGGGCCGCCCCGGCAAGTGCGGGGCGGCCCGGTCAGGCCCTTTCCAGATGGCGCGCGTCAGATGTCGAACTGCACGCCCTGCGCCAGCGGCAGCTTCGCCGAATAGTTCAGCGTATTCGTCTGCCGCCGCATGTAGCCCTTCCAGGCGTCGGACCCAGACTCGCGCCCGCCGCCGGTTTCCTTTTCGCCGCCAAACGCGCCGCCGATCTCGGCACCCGAGGGGCCGATGTTGACGTTGGCGATGCCGCAGTCCGAACCCGAGGCCGACAGGAAGTTTTCCGCCTCGCGCATGTTCAGCGTGAAGATGCAGGACGACAGGCCCTGCGGCACGTCGTTCTGCATGGCGATCGCCTCGTCCAGCGTGTCATAGCCCATGACGTAAAGGATCGGCGCGAACGTCTCTTCGCGCACCGTGTCCGTCTGGTCCGGCATCTCGACGATGGCGGGGCTGACATAGTTGCCGGCCGGCACATTCGCCGTGACCGCCTTGCCGCCATGGACCTTGCCGCCCTCGGCCTTGGCCCGGTCGATCATGCCCATCATCTTGTCGCGCGCGGCCTTGTCGACCAGCGGCCCGACCAGCGTGCCCTGCTGGCGCGGATCGCCGACCGGCAGGCTGGCGTAGGCCTTCGACAGTTTGGCGACCAGCTCGTCCTTGATCGAATTATGCGCGATCAGGCGGCGGAGCGAGGTGCAGCGCTGCCCGGCGGTGCCGACGGCCGAAAAGACGATGGCGCGCACGGCCATGTCCATGTCGGCGGACGGTGCCACGATCATCGCGTTGTTGCCGCCAAGCTCCAGGATCGAACGACCCCAGCGCGCCGCGACCTTCGGACCGACGATGCCGCCCATCCGGGTCGAACCGGTGGCCGACAGGATCGGCACGTCCTTCGACGCGACCAAAGCCTCGCCCAAAGCCGGGCCGCCGATCACCAGCTGGCACAGGTCGGCCGGCGCGTCCGCACCGAACCGCTTCAGCGCGCGCTCCATGATTTTCTGCGTGGCGATCGCGGTCAGCGGCGTCTTTTCCGACGGCTTCCAGATCACCGGGTCGCCGCAGACCAGCGCCAGCGCCGTGTTCCACGACCAGACCGCGACCGGGAAGTTGAAGGCGGTGATGATCGCGCAGGGCCCAAGCGGGTGCCAGGTTTCCATCATCCGGTGGCCGGGCCGTTCCGACGCGATGGTCAGGCCATAGATCTGGCGCGAGAGACCGACCGCGAAATCGCAGATGTCGATCATCTCCTGCACTTCGCCCAGGCCTTCCGAGGTGATCTTGCCGACCTCGAGCGTCACGAGCGCGCCAAGTTCCGCCTTGGCCGCGCGCAGTTCCTCGCCCAGAAGCCGCACCAACTCGCCCCGGCGCGGGGCCGGCACGTCGCGCCAGGCGCGGAAGGCCGCCTGCGACCGCGCGATCACGTCCGGCATAACCGCCGGATTGGTTTCATGAACGCGGGCCAGTTCGGCGCCGTCGATCGGCGAATGGACGGCAAGCGTGCCGCCGGTCAGGTCCGACTTGGTCAGGCCCGCGGCCTTCAGGATCTCGTCATGGGTCATCGGGGTCTCCTCAGATAACGGTGGCGCGCTGGTCGTCCATGCCCATGGCGGCAAGGACCGGCGCGGTTTGTTGCAGCGCCTGGAAGTCCGCCTTGGACCCCATGTCGCGCCAGTTGGCAAGAATGAGCGATTGCGCCACGGCTCCGCCCAATGTGGTGCCGGGGCCGGTGACGATGAAGAGGTCGGGCGCAAATTCCCGCGCCGCAACCCGGATCGCATCGGTGAAGTCGTAGGTCTCGGTTACCTGTGCCCCAAGCGTATAGTCCCAAAGTGCCGCCGGATCGGTGGCGCCTGGCCACCAGATCGCGCCGCGCCCGTCCACCATCGGCAACCGGGGCTGGCCGAAGAGCGCCGGCGACAGCCGAGCCCGGCCCCGTTCGGCGACCGGCACCTGAAGCGCGGAATGGAAGGCCGCATGGTTCGCCAGCCGCAGCGGGAAGCGGCCCTGGACCGGTGGCACCGACGCCTCGAACGCCTTCAACCCCTCGTCGTTGCCAGCAAGCACCAGCATGCCGCCAAGGTCGATCGACAGTGTCAGCACATGGCCCGGCCTTGCCGCGATTTCCGCCACCAGCGCCAGAAGCCCGGCTTTCCGCGCCGGGTCCGGCCGCCAGTCGTCGCCGACGAACGGGTAGATGGTCTGCCCGCCGATCAGCGCTTCCTGCATCAGCGTGCCCATGGTGTTCACCACCTCGAACCCCGCCTCGGCGCTCAGCGCCCCGCCGCAGGCCAGCGTCGAATACCAGCCCATCGAATTGCCGGTGACCGCCACGACCTCGATCTTGTCCGGGTCGATGGCGCGGAAATCGCCCAGCGTCGCGGCATAGATCAGCCCGCTCGCATTGTCGCCCCTCGTGTGGCGCGCAACGGAATAGCTCGCCGCGCCGTCCAGTGCGGTGAGCGTCTCCTGCCCCAGCCCCTCGCGCACCGCATCAAAGCGCGCCAGAAGCGGTTTGTCGGTGAACTGGCGGCCAAGGACGCCAAGCTCGGTCTTGGTATAGGTGCCCCGGCCCGGGCAGATGACGACGGCGGTCTTGCGGCTCATTTTCCGCCCCCGATCAGGGCCTTCGCGGCCGCATAGATGCTGTCGGCCGACGGCATGGTGGCCGCATAGGCCGGTCCCGTGGCGATGAAGCTGTCCTCGGCCACGACGCGCGCCAGGGGAACGTCGGTCCGTTCGGTGTAAAGCGCCATCAGCGCCTCGGCCACGCCGCCCGAGCGGCGCGTTTCATCGACGATCAGGATGCGCCTGGCACCCTCGACAGCCTGCACGAGCCCCTCGGCCGGCAGGGGCGACAGCCAGCGCATGTCGACGATGCGGGTCTTGACCCCGTCCGCCGCCAGCCGCGCCTCGGCCTGACGCGAGAGGTAAGTGCCGTTGCCGAAGGTCACGATGGCCAGATCGGTGCCATCGCCGCGCACCCCGACCTCGCCCAGCGCAATCACCTCGGACGGGTCCGGGTAGCGCGTCATCCAGCCGCCGTCCTTGTCGGCCAGAAGGTCGCGCATCGGATAAAGCGCGATGGGTTCCAGGAAGACGACAACCCGCTGCTCCTCGCGCGCCAGCCGCACGCACTCGCGCAGCATCCGCGCCGCATCGGCCCCGTTCGACGGCACGGCCAGGATCACGCCCGGAATGTCGCGCAGGACCGCGACCGAGTTGTCATTGTGGAAATGGCCGCCGAAACCCTTCTGGTAGCCGAGCCCGGCGATGCGCAGCACCATCGGGTTGGTGAACTGCCCGTTCGAGAAGAAGGAGAGCGTCGCCGCCTCGCCCCGGATCTGGTCCTCGGCATTGTGCAGGTAGGCCAGGAACTGGATTTCCGGCATCGGCAGGAAGCCATTCTGCGCCATGCCGATGGCCAGGCCCAGGATCGACTGCTCGTCCAAAAGCGTGTCGACCATCCGGTCCTGCCCGAATCGCTGCCAAAGCTTCTGGGTCACGCCGTAAACGCCGCCCTTGCGGCCCACATCCTCGCCCATCAGGACGATCTCGCCATGCTCCAGCATCAAGTCCGTCAGCGCCCAGTTGATGATCCGCGACATGATCTGCGGCTCGTCCATCTGCTTCATGTCGCCGCCGAAGGCCGCCGCGCGCGCCTCTGGCGTCGGGCCGTTCGTGGGCTTGCAGACGCGGCGCGGCGGGATGAGGCTCGCCATCACCTCGGCCGCGGTCTTCAGCCGCGGGCGCTTCACGGCGTCGGCCGCGACCCGCCCGACCCGCGCACCCGTCTCTTCGTAGATCGCCAGCGCCTCGGCGGGATCGAGCGCACCCGCCTCGTCCATCAGCCGCACCGAGTGCAACAGCGGATCATGCGCCTCTTCGGCCTCGACCTCGTCGCGGCTGAGGTAGGTCGTGGGCACGTCGGCGCCCGCATGGCCGTAAAGCCGGATCGTCTTCACATGCAGGAAGGCGGGCTTGCGGCGGTTGCGCACATAGGCCGCCGCCTCGCTCGCCACGCGGAACGTGTCGTAGATGTCGAGCCCGTTGCAGTGGAAATACTTGATGCCGGGCCGGTTCTGGAACCCCGCCGCGATCCAGCCCTTCGGCGTCTTGGTGGAAATGCCGATGCCATTGTCCTCGCAGACGAAGAGAAGCGGCAGGGGGATCGACTGGTAGGACGTCCAGCCGGCGGTATTGAATGCGACCTGCGCGGTCGCATGGTTGGCCGAGGCATCGCCGAACGAGCAATAGACGATCGAATCGTCGGGCATCTCTTGATGTTCCGGCCGGTGGCGCCGCGCAGCACCAATCGCATAGGCCGCGCCCACGGCCTTCGGCAGGTGCGAGGCGATGGTCGAGGTCTGGGGCGGTATGGCCAGCGCCTTCGACCCCAGCACCTTGTGCCGGCCGCCCGAAATCGGGTCATCGGAACTCGCCGCAAACGACAGAAGCATGTCCCAGGCGATCGTCTGGCCCGGCACCTGCCCCGCCCGCGCAATCTGGAAGGCCGCGTCGCGGTAATGGAGGAACGCCATGTCCGTCGGCCTGAGCGCCAGCGCGACGGCGGCCAGCCCCTCATGCCCCGACGAGCCGATCGTGTAGAACCCCTGCCCCGCCTTCTGCATCGCCCGGCTCTGCCGGTCGAGCGCGCGCGTCAGGCACCCCGCGCGATAGGCCGCGACCGCCTCGGGCGCGGACAGCGGCCCGGACGGCGCCTCGCCTTGCGGAAAGTCGCGGGCCGCGACGCGGCGCAGGAAGTTGTCGTGAACGATCTCGGCGCGGTCCATGTCACTCCACCATGCAAACTCATCTGTTTCCAAATATCCCCGCCGGAGGCTTCGACGGTTGGATCGGGAGCCTCCGGCGGGGATATTTATGAACAGATGAAATCAGAAGAAGGCCTGCAGCCCGGTGATGGCACGGCCGAGGATCAGGGCGTGAACGTCATGCGTGCCCTCGTAGGTGTTGACCGTTTCCAGGTTCACCATGTGGCGCATGATCTGGAAATCTTCCTGGATGCCGTTGCCGCCATGCATGTCGCGGGCGTGGCGCGCGATCTCCAGCGCCTTGCCGCAGTTGTTGCGCTTGATGATCGAGATCATCTCGGGCGCGGCATTGGCTTCGTCCATCAGCCGGCCGACGCGCAGCGACGCCTGAAGCCCCAGCGAAATCTCGGTCAGCATGTTGGCAAGCTTGAGCTGGTAGATCTGCGTCTGCGCGAGCGGCTTGTTGAACTGCTTGCGGTCAAGCCCGTACTGGCGCGCCGCGTGGAAGCAGGCTTCGGCCGCGCCGAGGACACCCCAAGAAATCCCGTAGCGCGCGCGGTTGAGGCAGCCGAACGGACCCTTGAGCCCCTCGACGTTCGGCAGAAGCGCATCCTCGCCAACCTCAACGTCCTTCATCACGATCTCGCCCGTGATCGAGGCGCGCAAGCTGAGCTTGCCGCCGATCTTCGGCGCCGACAGGCCCTTCATGCCCTTTTCCAGCACGAAGCCACGGATCTTGCCGCCATGCGCGTCGGACTTGGCCCAGACCACGAACACGTCCGCGATCGGCGCGTTCGAGATCCACATCTTCGACCCGTTGAGCACATAGCCGTTCGCCGTCTTGACGGCGCGGGTCTTCATCCCCGCGGGGTCCGACCCCGCATCGGGTTCGGTCAGGCCAAAGCAGCCGATGAACTCGCCAGAGGCAAGCTTCGGCAGGTATTTCTTGCGCTGCGCTTCCGAGCCGTAGGCATAGATCGGATACATCACGAGCGACGATTGCACCGACATCATCGACCGGTAGCCCGAATCGACCCGCTCGACCTCGCGCGCGATCAGCCCGTAGCTGACGTAGGACGCGCCGAGCCCGCCGTATTCCTCGGGCACGGTGACGCCCAGAAGGCCCATCTCGCCCATCTCGCGGAAGATCGCGGGGTCGGTCTTTTCCTCGCGGTAGGCTTCGGTGACGCGCGGTTGTAGCTTGTCCTGCGCATAGGCGCGGGCCGCATCGCGCAGCATCCGCTCATCCTCGGTCAGCTGCTCGTTCATGCGGAAGGCGTCTTCCCAGTCGAAGCGGCTCAGGTCGGGGGCGTCCTTGGGTTTCAGGGCCATGTTGGTTCCTCAGGTCAGCGATTGACAGAAACGGGCGATGCGTTTGCAGGCCTCGGTCAGCGAGGCGCGCGAATAGGCGTAGGACAGGCGGAAGTGACCGGGCACGCCGAACGCGCGGCCGGGGACGAGGGCAACGCCCTCGGACTTCAGGAGCGCCTGGCAGAAATCGGCGTCCTTTTCGATCCGCGTCCCGTCCGGCGCGGTCTTGCCGAAGGTCGCGGTGCAGTCGGGGAAGAGGTAGAAGGCGCCGTCGGCCGACCCAGACCGGATCATGCCGGTCTGGTTCAGCGCATCGCGCACCATGTCGCGGCGGGCGCGGAAATCGTCGTTGCGTTCGGCCAGCATCTGCTGGTCCCCGGTCAGCGCGGCAAGCGCTGCCGCCTGGCTGACGGACGAGGCGCCGGAGGTGATCTGCCCCTGCACCGCCACCATTGCGTCGATCAGACGCCGGGGCGCGATCCCCCAGCCGATCCGCCAGCCGGTCATGGCATAGCTTTTCGACACGCCGTTCACGATCAGCGTCCGGTTCGCCAGGTCCGGCGCCACCACGCGGAACGAGGTGAAGGGAACGTAGCAGATGTGCTGATAGATCTCGTCCGCGATGACGCCGACATGGGGGAAGTCCAGCAGCACCTCGGCCAGCGCGCGCAATTGGGCGGCCGAATAGACCGCGCCCGACGGATTGCCGGGTGAATTGAGGAGAAGCCAGCGCGTCTTCGGCGTGATCGCCGCGCGCAACTGATCGGGCGTGATGGCAAAACCGCTCTCGGCCGTCGTCGCCACCACCACGGGCTTGCCGCCACATACCCCGACGATATCGGGGTAGCTCGTCCAGTAGGGTGCGCCGAGGATCACCTCGTCACCGGGTTCCAGCGTCGCGAAAAGCGCGTCGAAGATGACCTGCTTGGCGCCGGTGCAGACGATGATCTCGCCCACCTCAGGCTTGTAGCCGTTCGCGCGCTCGCAATCGGCGGCGATGGCCTGGCGCAGCGCCAGCGTGCCCACGGTTGCCGTATAGGTCGTCTCGCCATCCTTGGCCGCGCGGTAGGCCGCGTCGATCACTGCCGGGGGCGTCGGAAAGTCCGGCTCGCCGGTGCCGAGCGAGATCACATCGTGCCCCGCCTTCTTCATCGCCGCCGCCGCTTCGGAAATCTGAAGGATTTCCGAGAGTTCCACAGAAGCGATGCGCGCGGCGCGGCGCAGCGGGTCGGTCAGCTGTTCGGACATGGGCTTTCCCCGGGGGCTATCGGATGCGCCTATGCCCATAGGCCATTGTTCACCGCAAGAATACCTCTATTCTAGCGATAGACTATGCACGGAGCACATAGTTGGCCGTTCCCCGCCGCCTTCTGCCCTCGGTCAGCCTGCTGACCGCCTTCGAATCGGTCTGCCGCACCGGCTCGACGCTGGCCGCCGCGCGCGACCTGGACCTGACGCAGGGGGCCGTCAGCCGGCTGATCCAGAACCTGGAAGCGCAGATCGGCGTCACCCTGTTCCTGCGGCAGGGCCGCCGCCTGGTCCCGACCGAAGGCGCGCTCGCCTATTCCCGCGACGTCGCGAAGGCGCTCGACCTGATCTCGCGCGGCTCGATGCGGGTGCGCTCGAACGCCGGGGGCGGCACCCTGTCGCTGTCGATCCTGCCGACCTTCGGCACGCGCTGGCTCGCCCCACGCCTGCCGCGCTTCCTGGCCGCCCATCCGGGCATCACCATCAACCTCGGCACGCGTCTGCGTCCCTTCGACTTCGAGGAAGAGGGCTTCGACGCCGCCATCCATTTCGGCACCGAAAGCTGGCCCGACGCGGGCTTCCAGAAGCTGTTCGACGAACGGCTGGTCGCCTGCGCCAGCCCGGCGTTCCTGGCCGACCACCCGGTCGCGGGTCCCCGCGACCTTCTGACCCTGCCGCTTTTGCAACTCGAAACCCGCCCCGGTGCCTGGGCCGGCTGGTTCCGGCAGAACGGGGTCGAGACGAACCTGCCCTACGGCATGCTGTTCGACCAGTTCGGCCCGATGATCCAGTCGGCGATCTTCGGTCTGGGTGTCGCGCTCTTGCCGGACTTCCTTGCCCGTTCGGAACTGGCCGACGGGCGCCTTGTCGCGGCCTGGGGCGCCCCCACGCCGGGCGATGGCAGCTATTACCTGGTCTGGCCACGCGTCGGCGAATGGTATCCGCCCCTGCAGGCCTTCCGCGCCTGGCTGGCGGCCGAGGCAGAGGACCCCGACGGCACCGCCTATCTGCCGGGTTGAAAAGCCAGCGCCCAGACCGCATGGTCGCCCCATCATGGCCGAACGCCCCGACATCCACGACCGCCTGGCGACCGCGCTCAAGGCCGCGCGCAAATCGAAGGGGCTGAGCCTCGACGCCGTGGCGCGCCTGTCGGGCGTCAGCCGCTCGATGGTCAGCCAGATCGAGCGCGGCGAATCGAGCCCGACGGTCGCGACGCTCTGGAACCTGACCCAGGCGCTGCAGGTCGATTTCGCCGGGCTGCTCGAGGGGCGCGCGGCGCCGGACATAGAGGTCATTCGCGCCGACGCCGCGCCGACCATCGACGGGCGCGGCCAGGGCGTGCGCATCCGCATCCTGTCGCCGGCCGAGGAGGCGGGCCATCACGAGGTCTACGACCTGACCTTCGCCCCCGGCGGCGCGCTGGTCTCGGACCCCCACAGCCCCGGCTGCCGCGAGCATCTGACGGTCCTTCAGGGCACCGTCACCGTCCGCTCGGGCGAGGACGGCCAGACCCTCGCGCTCGGCGACACGGCCCGCTACCTGGCCGACCGGCCGCATTCGATCCGCGCGGGCGATGCGCCGGCGCGCGCGATCCTGATCGTGCAGAACAGTTAGGACGGGTTCGGATCATTCCTTGCGCTCGGCCGGACCGGGCGGGATCAGGAAACCTACAGGTTTCCCCCGCCCGTGTGGGAACATGGCCGCTGGACCGTTCGTGTCACTCACCCACAAAGGCCGGCGCCTGCCCCGGTGGGCGCGGAAGCGCCCGCCATGGGCGGGGCGGGCGCTGGCCGATGGCCTTGGGCCACCGGCCGGGACAAAGGACGGGGCCTTCGCATGGCAGAGTCTACGGCCTCTGCCACCCGGGCCCGACCGGCCGTAAATGGAGCCCCTAGCCGACCACCAGCCGCCCGTCCCTGACGCCCGTCACCCGCGCCGTGACCACGGCCCCTTCCGGCTGCGGTTCCGCGAAATCGACCTCGGTGAACTGCTCGGTCCGTCCCATGGCCGCACTTTCCGTCAGGATGCGGTGCACGCGCCCGACCTGCGCCGCCAGATGCGCCTGCAACGCCCCTTCTCCCGCGGCCCTCAAACGCGCCGCCCGCTCGCGCACCGCGGGACCGGCGACCTGCGGCATCCGCGCCGCCGGCGTGCCCTTCCGGGGGCTGAAGGGAAAGACATGCAGGAAGGTCAGGCCGCAGTCCTGCACCAGTGCGAGCGACTGGGCGAACATCTCTTCCGTCTCGGTCGGAAAGCCCGCGATCAGGTCGGCGCCGAACACCATGTCAGGACGAAGCCGCCGCGCCTCCTCGCAAAAGCGGATCGCATCCTCGCGCAGGTGCCGCCGCTTCATCCGCTTCAGGATCAGGTTGTCCCCCGCCTGCAGCGACAGATGCAGATGCGGCATGAGACGCGGCTCAGTCGCGATCGCCTCCATCAGCATCGGGTCCGCCTCGATCGAATCGATCGACGAAATCCGCAGCCGCTGCAGGTCCGGCACCAGCCGCAAAAGCCGCATCACCAGATCGCCGAGCCTGGGCTCGCCCGGCAGGTCCGCCCCCCAGCTCGTCAGGTCGACCCCGGTCAGCACCACCTCGGCAAAGCCCTTGCCGACCAGCCGCTTCACCTGCTCGACCACCACCCCGGCGGGGACCGAGCGTGAATTGCCGCGCCCGTAGGGGATAATGCAGAAGGTGCAGCGGTGGTCGCAGCCGTTCTGCACCTGCACATAGGCCCGGTGCCGCCCGAAGCCGTCGATCAGGTGCCCGGCGGTTTCCCTGACGCTCAGGATGTCGTCGACCATGACCCGTTCCGTCGTGCCGATGAAATCAGGGGCGCCGAGCGCCTTCCATGTCTCCGGCCGCATCTTCTCGGCATTGCCGATGACGCGCGTGACTTCGGGCATGGCGGCGAAAGTCTCTGGCTCGGTCTGCGCCGCGCAGCCCGTGACGATGACCGGCGCACCCGGGTTGTCGCGGGCCAGGCGGCGGATGTCCTGCTTGGCCTTGCGCACGGCCTCGGCCGTAACGGCACAGGTGTTGACGATGACGGCATCCCTCAGGCCCGCCGCCTCGGCCAGCTCCTTCATTGCCTCGGTCTCGTAGGCATTGAGCCGGCAGCCGAAGGTCTGGAAGACCGGCGCGGCCGTCACGGCCCGACCCCGGCCAGGAAGGCCGGCGAGAGCCGCCCGTCAAAGACCGGCGCCACCGGCCCCGTCAGCCAGATGCCATCCTCGCGCCAGTCGACCTCCAGCACGCCGCCATCCAGGTCCAGCACCACCCGCCGGCCCGTCAGCCCGCGCAGGTGTGCCGCGACGGCCGAAGCGCAGGCCCCGGACCCGCAGGCGAGCGTGACCCCCGTCCCCCGTTCCCAGACCCGCATCCTCAGCCGGTCCGGCCCGGTCACCGACACGAACTCGACGTTGGTGCCCTCGGGGAACAGCGCGTCGCGCTCATGTCGCGGCCCGTCACGCGCGGGGTCCACCGCCCCGGCGTCCGGAACGATGTGGACCATGTGCGGATTGCCCATGCCGACCGCGACCGGCAGGCCGGGGCGCGGCAGGCGCAGGGGGTCGATCGCGCGGGCAAGCGGGATGGCCTGCCACTCCATCTGCGGCGCGCCCATGTTGACCCAGACCCGTCCGCCCTCGTCGCGCTCCGCCAGAAGGATGCCGCGCGCCGTCCGGAACCTGAGCTTTTCCGTGCCCAGTGCCTCCATCATCATCGAGGCGACGCAGCGGCTCGCATTGCCGCAGGCGCCGGCCCGGCTGCCATCCGCATTCCAGAAGTCGAGCGCGAAGTCCGCAAGCCCCGCATCGTCGCGAATCTCGGCCAGCTGGTCGAAGCCCACGCCGCGATGCCGGTCACCGAGCGCACACGCCAGCGCCTCGGTCGTGACCGGCGCCCGCCCCCGGCTGTCGATCACCACGAAATCGTTGCCTGCCCCGTGCATCTTGTAGAAGGCCGCGCCGGAATCGCGCACGGGTTCCGCCACGGCCGCCACCTCGGGCGCCGTCGCCAGGGGCGCGGCGCCTTCGTCGAGCCGGTCGGGAGCGGTCGTTTCATCCATCCCCGCCCTATAGCCAACCCCGCCGCTTTTTGCCAGCACCCCCCGGTTTCCCCCTTGACCGCCCCCCACCGCCTTCATAAAGAGGCGCCCTGTGTGGGCCCGTAGCTCAGTTGGTAGAGCAACTGACTTTTAATCAGTGGGTCACAGGTTCGAATCCTGTCGGGCTCACCACTGACATCAAAGGCTTGGGCGGAAACGCCTGGGCCTTTTGTTTTTCCGGGCGACCACCGGGCTACCACCGCGCGCGTTTTCGCCGTTGCTCCGGCAGGCGCGTGGATCGCGCGGGCTGAGCAGGCGGATAGCCTAAAGGGTCGTTCCGGAGCCGGGACGGCACAGCAACGGAGCCGATCGTCGTCCTGTTCGGCGAGATCCGCGACGAGGAAACGGCCGAGATCGCCTGCCGCGCGGCTCAGGTCGGTCGCATGGTCCTGTCGACGCTCCACACGAATTCGGCGAGGGGCGCGGTGACCCGCCTGACCGATCTGGGGGTTGCGCCTTATTTGGTGCGAGACATCCTGCACGGGGTGTTGGCGCAGAGCCTCAATCCCGTGGCTTGCCCGGCCTGCGGCGGCGCGGGGTGCCGGGAATGCGGTGGCAGCGGCACGGGCAGGCGGCAGCTGGAGGTGGAGTTTTTGGAGGGGGAGGAGCTGGCGGGCGGATAGTGGCCCACCTCAACCCATCGATCCGCTTCAGCCGTGAGCTGTCCGCGCTGCGGACATGAGCCGGCTCCTCTGCCCCGCATAGGTCGCCGACAGGGGACGGCTTTCTCCGTCATAGATCATGAGCCGGCTGCCGAGGCCGGTCGTCATGTTGCCGTTCGCATCATAGACCAAATATGATCTTTAATTGCCAGGTATTTAAGTCGCATGATGGCCGCGCCAGTATATACCACCGTCTACATTGCAGGCTAGAGGATCAGCGCCAATACTCACAAATATCAACAAGGTCCCAAGGCCCAGCTCTCAAATCTTCTCCTTTTTTTCCAACAAAAACGTTTACGGTAATTGGGTTAGCGGCGTCACTAGACCAAAAGCTGTCTCCCCTATACCGCGGAGATAAGACAACCCGTCCAATATCTTCATGCATCTGATATACCCATGAAGGTATGGGCGGGATAACTTTGACCACAATTTGACTATCAGATATAATATCCGATATTTCACATTCATGAGATACATCATACGTCAACTCTACGGATTTAATGTGCATTTTTTGCCTCAGAATGGTGGATTGACGTCATACACGCCATTGAGCTCAATTTGATGCTGAGCATTTGGAACAACGACCTCATCGAGGCCGCCGATGTTTCCGTCCAAGGGAAGCGCATCACGTACCGTCACGCCATCAACGCCTTTTAACGTTCCCTCAGCAACGAATCTCCCAGGATTCGTCTTTGGCAATCCAGCGACATTTCGATAGTTGGGTACAGTCGCTGGATCAATCCGAGTCCAACTTTGGCCAAAGGGCCTTGCGCCAGTGGGAGGGCCAGTTTCGGGAATGTCAGTCTCTTCCCCAAATACACGATACACTTTGTCGCCAACAAGCGGCGGATTACTACTAGCTAAGCTGGGTTGCGTGGGAGGTATAGTGCTAAGCTCTACCGTCTCGGCGCCCGCAAGGGTCGACTCTTCGGCGATAATAGCTTCTGGAACGCCAAATTCAGCCAGTACAGCTGTGGCCAAAACAGCGACTGATACGAGCGCGTGGCGTTTGTTCGCTTCATACTCCTTCTGAAGTCGTACTTTTTCCTCTGGATCATAGGGGTGAGTATTCTTGCCGGTTGGCAGGCCAACTTTCCCGTAGGAGTATTGTGGCTTGCTCGTCTCAGGATTCTTGCCGTCATTGCCCCAGCTGCCTTTATGCTTAGGGTTTTTATCGCATTTTTTACACTCGCCGGCCGAGGGGTTCGCCCAATGCCCTGTTGGATCCTTGGCATTGACCGGATCGTTAAACGAGTAGGCATACCTGTTGGTCCCCACCCCAACCTGCGTCACCTCCCACCAGTCTGGCTGGAGGAACATGCCCATCCTGGGATCGTAGTATCGGGCGTTAAGGTACTGCAGGCCGACGGCGGCGTCGAGGCGCTCGCCGATGTAGCCCTTGTCCTCGCGCTGGGCGGTGGGGTTCTGCACCGTCTCGAGCTGGTCGCCGAAGGGGCGGTAGAGGTCGGTCTCGGTCCGCAGGCCGGTGGTCGAGGTGACGGCGCGGACCGAGCCGAGCCCGTCGCGGCGTAGCCCAGAAACAGCTACTGAACCACCAAGCCGGGGCGCGAATGCCCCCGACTGGTGCTTTGCATCCCCTATCCTTCCCGATCCGGATCATAGCCCAGCAGCCTCAGCGCATTCAGCGTCACGAGGACCGTCGCCCCGGTGTCGGCCATGATGGCGATCCAGAGCCCGGTGAGGCCCAGGACCGACGTGACCAGGAAGACCCCCTTCAGGCCAAGCGCCAGCGTGACGTTCTGCCGGATGTTGGCCATGGCCTGCCGCGACAGGCGGATCGTCGCGGGAATGTCCGTCACCCGGTCGCGCAGGATGGCCGCATCGGCGGTTTCGAGCGCCACATCGGTGCCCGACCCCATCGCAACCCCGACGCTCGCCTGCTTCAGGGCTGGCGCGTCGTTGATGCCGTCGCCGATCATCATCACGCCCCCCTGACCGCCCATCTCCTTGATCGCGCCCAGCTTGTCCTCGGGCATCATGTCGGCCCTGAACGCCATCCCGAGCTGCCCGGCGATGGCGGCTGCGGTGCGGGGATTGTCGCCGGTCAGGATGACCGCGCCGACGCCCAGCGCCTTCAGCTGCCGGATTGCCTCGGCCGCGTCCGCGCGCGGCTCGTCCCGCATGGCGATCAGGCCAAGGGGCGCCCCCGCGCGGTAAACGGCAACGGCGGTCTTGCCATCCTCCTCGAAGGACGTCGCCCGGCGCACGCCCGCATCGTCAAGGCCGCCCGTCTCGGCCGCCAGGCGGGGCGAAGCGACCCAGGCCGGCGCATCGCCGACCATGGCAACCACCCCCTTGCCCATCAGCGCCCTGGCATCGCGCGACGGCAGGGGGGCGACGCCCGCGTCAGCCGCCCGCTTCAGGATGGCCGTCGCCAAGGGGTGGCTCGACCCCGTCTCGACCCCCGCCGCCACCGCCAGAAGCTCGGCCTCGCTCGTCTGCCCGAAAGGCAGAAGGTCCGTCACCACCGGGCGTCCATGCGTCAGCGTGCCGGTCTTGTCGAAGGCGATGCGGCTGACCTGCGAGGTCGCCTCGAGGACCGCGCCGCCCTTCATCAAAAGCCCTCGCCGCGCCCCCGTCGACAGGGCCGACGCGACCGAGGCCGGGACCGAGATCACAAGCGCGCAGGGGCAGCCGATCAGCAAGAGCGCCAGCCCGCGATAGATCCAGGTGTCCCAGGGCTGGCCATAGGCCAACGGCGGCACCAGTATCACCAGGAGGGCGACGGCGACGATGGCCGGCATGTACCAGCGGCTGAAGCGGTCGATGAACCGCTCGGTCGGCGCACGCGACTCTTCGGCCTCTTCGACCAGCCGGATGATGCGGGCGATGGTGTTGTCCTCGGCCGCCTTCGTCACCTTCACCCTCAACGCGGCCTCTGTATTGATCGAACCCGCGAAGACCGCTTCACCGGGGCCGCGCGTCCGGGGCACGCTTTCGCCCGTTACCGGGCTTTCGTCGACACCCGACGTGCCCTCGACCACCTCGCCATCGGCCGGAATCCGGTCGCCCGGCCGGACGAGCGCGATCTGGCCCAGGGTCAGGCTTGCGGCGGCGACCTCGCGCGGCACGCCGTCGACCTCGACGAGTGCCGTCTTGGGCACCAGGTTGGCCAGGGCCCGGATGCCGTCCCGCGCCTTGCCGGCCGCAACGCCTTCCAGCACCTCGCCGACCGCGAACAGGAAAACGACCAGGGCCGCCTCTTCGGCCGCACCGATGAAAAGCGCGCCAACCGCCGCAACGGTCATCAGGCTTTCGATGGTGAAGGGCTGGCCCATGCGCAGCGCGGCAAAGGCCCGCCGCGCCACCGGGGCCACGCCGATCAGGCAGGCGGCGACAAAGGCCCAACTGCCGGCTTGCGGCACGAAGAGCTTCACGATCCAGGCCGCAGCCAGCAGAAGCGCGGTAAAGATCACGAGCTGGCCCTTGCCGGTCTGATACCAGCTTTTCCCGCGGTCGGCCGGGTCGTCATGGACATGACCGGGGCTGCCATGACCCGGATCGGCGGCCGCCTTTGGCCCGTGGTTATGGTCGTGATCGTGCTCGGCATCACGGCCATGCTCGTGATCGTGAGCGTGAGTGTCATGCCCGTCCGCTCCCGGCATCACGAACGCCTTGGGCCGCGCCGCCGCACCCGTCGCCAGCCCGTAGCCGAGCGACTTCACCACCGCCTCGATCCGCTCGCGCCCCGCCCCGTCCGGCGCACGTGTCAGCTTCAGCTTTTCGCTCATGACCGTGACGCTCACGTCGCTCACGCCCGGCAGCTTGCCGACCGCATCGCGGATCTTGGCCGCGCAGGACGCGCAATCCATGCCCGTCACCGTCCATTCGCAGCGCTCACCAGCCTCACTCGTTTTGTTCATCTCGACCCTGCTATCCCGGCAAAGCGCCGGATCGAATCAGAACCTAATGGCTCTAGCAACTAGAGGTTCAAGAGGCGATTGCCCGGGATCGCGCCCGGAAAGGAGCCCCTTGAGCCGTGCTCGTCGCACGCCTAACTTCTATAGTGACTATAGGTTCAGGGAGACACCGATGCTGACCATCGGAAAACTCGGGCAGGCGGCGGGCGTGAAGGTGCCGACGATCCGCTACTACGAACAGATCGGCCTGCTGACCGAACCGGAACGCAGCGCCGGAAACCAGCGGCTCTATTCCCGCGCCACGCTCGACCGGCTGTGCTTCGTCCGCCACGCCCGCGACCTGGGCTTCACGCTCGAGGCGATCCGCGACCTGCTGAGCCTGTCCGACCGCCCCGACCAGCCCTGCACCGCCGCCGACGCCATCGCCAAGGCCCAACTGGCCGAGGTCGAAAGCCGGTTGGAACGCCTGACCGCGCTGAAGACAGAGCTTGAACGGATGGTCGTCCAATGCGCCGGCGGCCGGATCGCCGACTGCCGGGTGATCGAGGTTCTGAGCAACCCGGCGGCCGGAGAGGGGGCCAGAGAGGAGGCCGGAGAGGGGGCCGCAAAGGGGGCCTGAAGGCGGAAGGACGACGCCCCACGCGCGCTTGCCTAGCCCCCCTTAGGCCGCGCGGAACGTCCCGCTGCCGGCCTCGTAGCAATAGCGCCCGCGATGCCGGTCCGCAGCTTCCGGCAGCGCGCTCAGCGCGTCGGCGATGCGCCGGAACTCGGCCTCGGTCGTCAGGTAGCTCAGGTTGAAGCGCAGGAAACCCGGCTTGTCGACCACGTCGCCAGCCATGATCCGGTCGCGCAGCGCCTCGGACTGGGCGGTGCCGATGCCCAGAAGCGCATGGCCGTAAGGCCCCGCGCAGGCACAGCCGCCGCGCACCTGGATACCGTAGAGGTCGCTCATCAGGCGGGTGGCGAACTGGGGGTGGACGGCGCCGTCGGGTCCCGGCTCGACCACCAGCGAAAAGATCGGCAACCGGTGGCAGCTCTGCTTTCCAAGCAGCCTCAGGCGCGGGACGCCCGCCAGATGCGCGATCATCCGGGCGGCGAGCGTGCGGTCGATCTCCTCGATCCGGGCCTGGCCCGCCACCTCTTTCACGATCAGCGCCAGCGCGGCGCGGATGTCGCCGATGACGTTCGGCGTGCCCGCCTCTTCACGGTCCGAGACGTTTTCCAGGTAGTCGTGCCGCCGGTCCGACACATAGCGCACGGTGCCGCCGCCGGGGAACGTCGGGCTAAGCGCGCGGACCGACGACCGCCGCACGATCAGGACGCCCGACGCTGCCGGGCCGCCGACGAACTTGTGCGGCGAAAAGACCAGCGCATCGGCCGGCGCGTCTGGCGCGGGGTCGAGCGTCATCGGCAGGTAGGGACCGCCGCCGGCATAGTCCCAGACCGACAGCGCACCCGCCGCCTTCAGCCGCCGCGTGACCTCGGCCACGTCGGTCAGGATGCCGGTCACGTTCGACGCGGCCGAGAAGGTGCCGACGATCAGCCCGTCAGGATGGTCGCGCCGCGCCCGCGCAAGTGCCGCATCAAGCGCCGCCAGATCCGGGCCGCCCTCGGCGGCTTCCGGGATCTCGATCACCTCGGCCCCGGATTCGCGCCAGGGCAGGATGTTCGAATGATGCTCGTAGGGACCGTGCAGGACCGTCGCGCCGCGCCCCTCTGCCACCGCCTCGGCAAGGCCGAAGAGATGGACCAGCCGGTTGAGCCCGGCCGTCGCCCCCGATCCGCCAAAGATCACAGCGCCGTCCGGCCCGGCGCCGCAGAGCCGCGCCACCTCGGCCCGCGCGGCCCGGCGCAGGGCCGTCACATAGGCCCCGCAGAACGAGGCCTCCGTATGGCTGTTGGCGTAATACGGCAGCACATCGTCCATCACCGCCATCTCGACCTGGCGAAGCGCGCGGCCCGACGCGACATAGTCGGCGTAAAGCATCGGCTGCGGACCGAAGGGGCCGTCGACCAGCGCGTCCTTGCCGATCAGCCCGTCGCGCAGGACGGAAAGCGGGTCGCCCCCCGCAAGGCTCGCGCGGAAGTCGGTGAAGAAGCGGGCGGCGTCGGGAAGAGGCATGGCGAACCTTCTGGGCGGACCTTCTGGGGGCAATCGGTATGAGTTTGCCACGTCCGGGCGCGGCAAATGCCTTGAAACGATCGGATGAATAGGGCAGTTTTGGGTCAAATGACCCAAAGACCGGCAAAAATCGACGCAATTGACAATGCGATCCTGCAGGCGCTGCAGGCCGACGGCTCCCTGTCGCAGCGCGCGCTCGCCGAACGTGTGGGCCTGTCGCAGAACGCCTGCCACCGCCGCCTGCAACGGCTGACCGAGGCGGGCGTCCTGAAGGGCGTCACGGCACGGATCGGCGCGGCCGCGCTCGGGCTCGACCTGACGGTTTTCGTGATGATCCGCACCCGCCACCATGACGCGGCCTGGATGAAGCGGCTGACCCAGCGCGTCGAAAGCATCCCCGACATCGTCGAGATGCACCGCGTTGGCGGCGACTGGGACTATCTGCTGAAGGTCGTCACGACCGGCATGGCGGGCTACGACCGTGTCTATCGCGCGCTGATCGCCGATCTGGGGTTTGAATCGGTGACCGGCATCTTCTCCATGGAAAGCGTGTTCGAGGGGCGGCCCCTGAAGGCGCCCTGAGGCCACCTTGAGGGCGCAGATAGACCCTTTTCAGGCGGGATAGACACGAATCCCGGCCGACCTCAGTCAGCCCGCGCGGCCCGTCCCTGCGGCCTCCGGTCCCCGGCGGCAAAGCCCGGCCCGACGCGCACCGGCGCCTCGCCCGCGTCCGCCGACAGCCAGAGCGCGTCGAGCCCGTGCCGCGCCGCGAGTGCCGCGCCCTCCTGCCGCCCACAGACCAGAAGCGCCGTCGCCCAGGCATCGGCCACGGCACAACTGGCCGCAAGGACCGTGACCGAGGCGGGCGCATCCTCGACCGGCGCACCCTTCGCCGGGTCCATCGTATGCGAGAGCCGCCGCCCCCTCACGGTGACGAAATGCCGGTAATCGCCCGAGGTCGCGACCGCCCGGTCCTCAAGCGTCAGGACCGACCGCACCGCCCGCCGCTCGGGGTCCGGCGCCTCGATCGCGACGGCCCAGGGCTGGCCATCCGGACGCGCGCCGATGGCCCGCATCTCTCCGTCGATGCCGACAAGTGCCGAACCGACGCCCAGCCCCCTGACGGTGATCGCCAGACGGTCGACACCATAGCCCTTGGCAATTCCGTTGAGGTCCAGTTGCACCGGCGCGCACTTGCGGACCCGGCAGCCCTGAAGCTCGATCGCCTCCCACGCCGGGACGCGAGCGGTCGCGCGCGCTGCCCGGATCGCGACGGGATCGGGCTTGCCGGGCCCGAAGCCCCAGGCCGCGACCGCATCGCCCATCGCCACATTGAACGCCCCGCCCGACGCCCGGCCGATCGCCAGGCCCAGCATCAGGACCTGCGCCAGGTGGGCCGGTATCGTCATCCATTCCCCGACCGGCGCCCGGTTCAGCGCCACGAGCGCGCTTTCGGGCCGCCAGAGCGACATCTGGGCATCCACCTCCTCGACTGCGGCCTGAAGCGCGCGGACAAGGGGCAGGCTGTCCGTGCCCTCGGGCAGGCCCACGACCGCCGACCAGCGCGTCCCCATCGTCGGACCGTTCAGCGCCACCCGCACCAGCCCCGGCACATGGCCGCGCGCCGGACCTTGCAGCGCCTGCCGCGCCTGTCCGCGACTTGTCTGATCGGCAGGGCTAGTAGCAATCTTCGACATAACGACCCTCCGCCCTCAGCGCGGCGAGCGTCAGGCCGGACGGTGCGAGGACCTGGCCCAGGACCTCTGCCACTCCCTGCGCCATGTCGCGCCCGCCGCAGACCATCACCCGCGCGCCGCTGCGGATGAGGCGCGCCACCTGCTCGCCATCCCGCCGAAGCGCGTCCTGCACATGATGCGGCCGCGCCCCCCGCGAGGTCGTCGTGACCAGCCGCGCGAGCCGCCCCTCCAGCAGCCAGCGCCGCCAGTCCTCGGCATAAAGAAAGTCGCTGTCACGGTGGCGGTGCCCGAAATAGACCGTCACCGGCCGCTTCCAGGAATTCGACCGCACCATGCCGGCGAGCGGCCCGACCCCTGTCCCCGCCCCGATCAGCAGAAGCGGCACCCGGCCGCGCCCGGCATGGAAGCCGGGATTGTGCCGCAGGAAGGCCGCGACCGTCGCACCTGGCTCCAGCGCCAGGAGCTGGCCCGAGGCGAGGCCGCCCGCCTGCTTCCTGACCACGATCTCCAGAAACCCGTCGCGCGTGCCCGAGGCCAGCGAATAGAAGCGCGGCAGGTCCGACCCCTCGGGCACGATGCCCACCAGGTCGCCAGCCTGAAACCGCCCGAATCCAGCCCCCGTCAGCCGCTGCCAGAACGTCCGGCCCGGCAGCTGAAAGCGCAGGATCGCGGTCGGCGCCTGCACTTCCGCCCCATGATCGCGCCGCGAGATGAGCGTCAGCGGCAGGGTGCGCGGGGCGGCGGCGTGGTGGACGAGCGCCAGCGGCAGGCCAACCGCCGCACCAAGGTCGCGCCCCCAGCGGGCGAAATCCTGCGGCGACTGGCGGTTGACGGTCGCCGGCGCCAGCAGTTCGGCCCATCCCTTCGCCCGCAGCCCCTCGGTCACCGCAGCCGCGTAGCCGCAGAAGTGCGAAAAGGCCCGGTCGCCAAAGCCCAGGACCGCGACGGGCAGGCGGGGCGCGTGGGGTGCCGAAGGCAGCGCCGCCAGCCGGTCGAGGAACCCCTTGGCCGAGGCCGGCGCCTCGCCATCGCCATAGGTCGCAGCCAGGATCAGGATGCGTTTGGCATGGCTGTAGCGCGCGGGGTCGAAGGCCGCCATCGCGGCCAGATGCACGCCTTGCCCGGCGGCAACCAGCGCCTCTGCCAGCGTCGCGGCAAAACCCCAGGTCGCACCACCCTCGGACCCGACCAGGATCACCGTCTCGGCATGACCGGCCCGCGACAGGCCCTTGATCCTCGGCCGCCCGCGCCGCCCGGCCCACCAGACGAGCGTGCCGGTCAGCGCCAGCCCCGGCACCGCCAGCGCCATCAGGCCCAGCGCCAGCCCGACGAAGGCCGCGCCCCGGCCGGTGTGCAGGCTCACGATCAGGTCGCTGGCCCGCCGCCAGCCCGACGCCGCGCTGAAGCCGATCTGCTGGCCCGTCCCTTGGTCGATCAGCGTCACGCCGCTGTCGGTGGTCAGCTTGTAGACATCGGTCGGGTCATCCGGCGCCGGGAAGGAAAGGTCGCGCAGCGCGCTGACCGGCGTCGCCAGCAGGGGCGCGCTGGTCGCCAGCGCCGCGCCCATCTGGCCGCTCGCCTGCACCTCGGGCGGCGGCACGGCCTGATCCGGCAACAGATCGAAGGCCGAGCCCGTCATCCAGATCGCCGTCAGCGCCGAAAAGCCAAGGCCCAAAATGCCCCAGCGCGCGAGCTTCACATGGGTCGCGCCCGCGCCTTTCGCCCGCGAAAACCAGCGCCGCCAGCCGCCCATCCGGCGCGCCACCATCACGGCGCCCGACGCCACCAGCGCCAGCATCGCCGCCGCTCCCACCGCCATGGTGATCCGGCCGCCGTCACCAAGAAAGAGCGAGCGGTGGAACTCCACCAGCCAGCGCTCGACCGCGTTCGGATCGGCCGACCCCACGTCCTTGCCGGTCATCGGATCGACGATCGCAGAGCCGGGATTGCCGTCCTGAAACCACCAGGCACTGATCTGGCCCGACGGCGCACGGCGGATCTGTTCCAGCCCCGGATGGCTCGCGGCCACGCGGGCGGCAAGATCCGCGACCGTCTGACCCGCGACCGGCACGGGCATGGACAGACGCTCGGCCACCGGAAAGACCGACAGGACCACGCCGCTCAGCGACAGGACCAGAAGCAGGACCATCGCCAGAAGGCCGGGCCAGCGGTGAAGCAAGCGGATCATGGGCGTCTCAGAGCTTGTAATCGAAGCTGGCGATATAGCGGCGGCCCTTGACCGCCGCGCCAGAGCCGGCGGTGGTCAGGGGCACCTGCACATCATTGGGGCTGGCCCGCAGATCCTCGGCCGCCGCATCGACATGCAGCACATAGCCTGCGTCCAGCAGGGCATCCGCCACGTTCACCGTGACCTCAATCGCCCGGCCCGATCCGACGCTGGCGCCGGTGATGCCATCGACCTGCGACATGTCGCCGCCCGAGGCCGCAAGCCAGCCCGACAGATGCTCGAAATAGCGCACGCGCCCGCCCGCCATCCACAGCGTGCCCGCATAAGCGCCCTTTGCGTCGGTCAGGTAGACAGCCAGGAAGGCGGGGTTGCCGCCGTAGTCCTTCATCTGCGCGCTGAGCGTGACTGCCCGCGCCTCGGCAAGGCCGGGCAGCGTCAGCGCGGTGGTGAGCGCGAGGGCTCCAAGCAGGGATTTCATCAAGGTCTTCCTTTCGTGACTGGCGGACCATGGCGGCAGGGCTCTGCAAGGCCGACGATCCGTTTGCTGGTCTGATCTGGGGGTTGGTCCTGAAGGCCACCTGACAGGCGCGGGAAAATCCCGTCAGCCTCGCGTCAGTCGCCATCCCCGCCGTCCAGCCGCACGACGGCAAGCGTCTCGGGGTTCAGCCTTACCCGGATCGACCGCCCGGTCTGGTCGCTGGCATAGATCACATAGCAGCCGTCATGGATCCTGAGCCGCTGGACGTTCCAGCCCTGCGCGGCCGCCATCTGGACCACGGCGGCGCGGGGCTGCCAGTCCGCCATGGGCACCCGGCAATCGTCCTCATCTCCGGCCAACGCCCGCGCGGCAGGCAAGCCAAGCGCAAGACAGACGCCAAGCGCCAGAATTGCCGTTCGTCTTTGCATAGGCCAAACTCCTGCCAGAACGCCCCTTGGCGTGCCTTGCACAACGGACCTGACGCCAGGCTGACGGCGGCCGGGACCCGGCGGTCAGCCGCCTGTCAGGGTCGCGTGCAACAAAGGGGGGGCGAAAGGAACCGGATGCGTATCCTCTTGATCGAAGACGACCGGGTCCTGGGCGAGGCGGTCAGGGACCAGCTTGCGGCGGACGGCCAGTCAGTCGACTGGGTTGACCGGCTGGATGCGGCCGGCGCGGCCCTCGCCACCACGCCCTTCGACCTGGTGCTTCTGGACCTGATGCTGCCGGACGGCCGCGGCCTGCCCTTCCTGCGCCGCCTGCGCGGGCGCGGCGACGCAACGCCGGTCATCATCCTGACCGCGCTCGACCAGCTGTCGGACCGGATCGAGGGGCTGAATGCCGGCGCCGACGACTACCTCGTCAAACCCTTCGACCTGGCCGAGCTTTCCGCCCGGATCGGGTCCGTCGCCCGGCGTTACAGCGGCAACCCGAACCCCTTCGTCACCCATGGCCCGCTCGAGGTCGACCTGGCCGCCCGCGTCCTGATGCGCGAGGGCCAGCCCCTGACGCTGACGGCCCGCGAATGGGCGCTTTTCGAGGCCTTCCTCGCCCGGCCCGGCCAACTGCTGTCGAAGTCCCAGTTGGAGGACAAGCTCTATGCCTTCGGCGCAGAGGTCGAGCCGAACACGATCGAGGTCCACATCAGCCGGCTCAGGAAGAAGCTCGGGCCCGGCATCATCGAGACAGAACGCGGGCTCGGCTACCGCCTGGCGCGCGCATGAACCGGCGCCACAGCCTGCAAGGCCGCCTTGGCCTCTGGCTCGGGCTGGCGTTGACGCTGGTCTGGCTGGCGGCGGCAACGGCGGCCGCACTCCTTGCACGCCGGGAAATGACGGCCGTCTTCGATTCCACTCTGCAGGAAACCGCCGAGCGCATCCTGCCGCTGGCCGTCCTCGACATCGTCGGGCGGGACGACGAGGGCGTCACGCAGCACCTGTCGGCGATCCGCGCGAACGACGAAATCTTCACCTACCTCGTGCGCGACGATCAAAACCGCATCCTTCTGCAGTCGAACGGCGCCAACCCGGCGGACTTCCCCCCCTGGGACGGCACCGGCTTCCGCCAGTCCGGCACCCACCGCTTCTTCAACGACGAAGCGCTCAGGGGCTCGGTCCGCATCACCGTCGCCGAACCCCTTGACCACCGCGCCAAGGCGGCGCGCGACCTCTTGATCGGCATGGGCCTGCCGCTGATCGTGCTTCTGCCGGTGGCGCTCGGCCTCATCGTGCTGACCGTCCGCGCGAGCCTGCGCCCCCTGCGGGGTTTCCTGGCCCGGCTCGCCGCGCGGAATGCCCGCGACCTGTCCCCCCTGTCGGCCGCCGGACTGCCGACCGAGCTTGCGCCCCTGGCCCAGACGCTGAACGATCTTCTGGACCGGCTTGCCGCCGCCTTCGCCGCCGAGCGCAGCTTCGCGGCCAACGCCGCGCACGAGCTTCGCACGCCGCTGGCCGGCGCCATCGCCCAGGCCCAGCGGCTTCAGTCCGAAAGCGCCGACCCCGCCGCCCGCACCCGCGCGGCCGAAATCGAGGCGACGCTGAAACGGCTCGCGCGGCTGTCGGAACGGCTGATGCAGCTGGCCCGCGCCGAGGGCGGCCGCCTGAGGCTCGACCGGGCCGCCGACCTGCGCCCCGTCGCACGGCTTGTCGTCGAGGATCTGGCCCACGCTGCACCGCCCGGCCGCATCCGCCTGTCGCTGCCCGCAGGGGCCGTCCCGTCCGACCTCGACCCCGACGCCTTCGCCATCGCGCTCCGCAACCTTGTCGAAAACGCGCTCCGCCACGGCGACGGCGGCCCGGTCGAGGTGACCCTGTCGCCCGACGGCCGGCTCTGCGTGGCAAACGGCGGCGCCCCGGTCCCCGGCGATGCGCTCGGCCGCCTGACCGACAGGTTCGAGCGCGGCAGCAGCGATCGCGCAGGCAGCGGGCTCGGCCTTGCCATCGTTGCCGCCATCGCCGACCGCGCCGGCGGCCGGCTGACGCTCGTCTCGCCCCGCGAGGGCCGGCCCGACGGCTTCGAGGCGCGCCTCGACCTGCCAGTTAGTTGAAGGCTACCGGCTGAAGGCTACCGGCTGAAGGCGGGCCTAGCGGGTCTTCTTGCCCCGCGCCTCGATCTCGCCGTTGATCGAGAAGGCCTGGTCCGAATAGGACTTTCCGTCCGTCAGCGCGTCGAGCACCACCGTCGTCTGCGCCCCGGACCCGTCCGTGACAACCCACTGGCGCAAGGTCACCGGACCGTCGCTGAACCCCAGTTCCAGCGTGCCGTAATCCGGATGCTCCGGGTCCTGCGCCGTGATGATCGTCAGGGGGCCCTCTTCCCGCTGCGCCACCACCATCTTCGCCCGGCCAAGGTCGATGTTCGGCCCCAGGATCAGGTTCAGCGGCGTCTTGGACAGCGGATATTGCGTCGGCAGGTCGTTCGACTTCGGATCGAAGATCGCGACCGACCCGGCCGAAGCCAGGACCAGCGTCTTGTCCGGCCTGGCATATTCAAACCGCATCCGCCCCGGCCGCTTGAGGATGACCTTGCCCGACGAGGTCGAGCCGTCGGCATTGACCTGCCGGAACGTCGCCTCGGCCGAGCCGATCGAGTTCAGATAGGCCGAGAGCGTCTTGAGCGGGATCGGATCGGCGAAGGCCGGAAGCGCGATGGCCAGCGCAAGGAGGGCGAGGAGGAGGAAGCGGAGCGTTTTCATGGGGGGAGATGTAGGGGGTCGGGGGCGGTTATGCTATAGCGGGCGAGGTGGCGGGAAAGCGAGGCAAGTCCCTCTAAGCAAAAACTAGACTTGTCTCGATCGAATAACGCTACTGATTTCTGCCAACGTTCCGAGTGCGATGCCGATAATAAATGTTAGCCCATTCTTGTTGATCGCTTTACTCAGAAACTCTTTCTGCGCAGCCTCGCTGTCGATACCGAACATAAAGTGAACCGCGCCGGGTTTGCCGGAGGCTGATTTGGGTTAGTTACGCGGCCATGGGTTCAGTTTCCAGAGCAGCATAGAAGTTTGCTTCTGCCTCGGCGGGCGGAATGTTCCCGATCGGCT
>Ga0056909_1000204_pt1 | contig 83668 bp, 71 predicted proteins | sample EBPBio102011_DNA_FD_62115 | JGI IMG/M metagenome (GOLD analysis project Ga0056909, IMG submission 62115) | Wastewater treatment Type I Accumulibacter community from EBPR Bioreactor in Madison, WI, USA - Reactor 1_1/10/2011_ DNA | ecosystem: Engineered > Bioreactor > EBPR > Anaerobic-Aerobic >... | reverse complement strand
GGTGGATGCCGGCCGCGCGCGCCTTCTGCGCCAGGCGCGCGATCAGTTCCTCGACCTTCTTGCCGACGATCATCATCATGTCGGCGAATTCGTCGATGAAGATGACGATGAACGGCAGCGTCTCCAGCGGCTGCGCAACCTCGCTCGATTCCGGGTTCGGGCGGAACAGCGGGTCGAGCAGCGGCTGCCCGGCGTCCTGCGCGTCCTTCATCTTCTTGTTGAAGCCGGCGAGGTTGCGCACGCCGACCGCACTCATCAGCTTGTAGCGGCGCTCCATTTCCGCCACGCACCAGCGCAGGCCGTTGGCGGCCTCCTTCATGTCGGTGACCACCGGCGCCAGCAGGTGCGGGATGCCCTGGTAGACGCTGAGCTCCAGCATCTTCGGGTCGATCATCAGCATCCGCAGGTCCTTGGCCGAGGCCTTGAACAGCAGGCTGAGCACCATCGCGTTGACCGCCACCGACTTGCCCGAGCCGGTGGTCCCGGCCACCAGCAGGTGCGGCATGCGCGCGAGGTCGGCGACCACCGACTGGCCGCTGATGCCCTTGCCCAGCGCCAGCGTCAGCGGGCTGCCGGACTTGTCGTACTCCTTCGAGCGCAGCAGCTCGCTGAGGTAGATCATCTCGCGCGAGGTGTTGGGGATCTCGATGCCGATCACCGACTTGCCGGGGATCACGTCGACCACGCGCACCGCCTTCACCGACAGGCCGCGGGCGATGTCCTTGTCGAGCGAACTGATCTGGCTGACCTTGATGCCCGGCGCGGGCTCCATCTCGAAGCGCGTGATCACCGGGCCCGGCTGGGCCTCCTTGACCTCGACGTCGATGCGGAAGTCCTTGAGCTTGAACTCGATCTGGCGCGACAGCGTCTCCAGCGTCTCCTCGTCGTAGCCCTTGGGCTGCGGCTTGGGATCGTCGAGCAGCGACAGCGGCGGCAGGCCGGTGCCGTCGCCGACGTGGAACAGCGGGATCTGCTGTTCACGCTTGGCGCGGTCGCTCTTCTCCACCACGGGCGCCGGCGGCGGCTCGATCCTGACCGGCGCTCGCTTGGCGCGCAGCTCGGTTTCGATCTTGCGCGTCTCCACGCGTTCCTCGCGGTGCGCACGCGCTTCCTGCCACTCGGCGGCCTGCTTGGTGCTGCGCCGGAACAGCGGCGGCAGCAGCAGCACCCAGCCGCCGATGCGGTCCATCACCGCCAGCCACGACAGGCCGGTGGCCAGCGTGACCGACACCAGCAGCAGCGCCAGCAGGAACAGGTTGCTGCCCACCGCGCCGAAGCCGTGGTTCAGGGAATTGCCGACCAGTCGCCCGAGGATGCCGCCTCCGCCCTGCGGCAGGCCTTCCACCGACGCCATGCGCAGGTACAGCAGCCCCGTGGCCGAGACGAGGAAGCCGACGATGCCCATCAGCCGCAGCGCGGGACCGAAGTCGACCCGGCCGTCGCCATCGCTGTCCATGCCGAACAGGGCGATCCAGGCCACCGCACCCAGCACCAGCGGCAGCAGATAGGCCACGTAGCCGGTCAGGCCGAGGAGGACGTCCGCGACCCAGGCGCCGATCAGGCCGCCGGCGTTGCCCAGCTCCCCGGTCACGCCGGTGCCCGAGGACGTCGACCAGCCGGGATCGTCCGGTGAATAGGTGAACAGGCAGATCCACAGGTACAGCAGCAGCGGCGCGATCAGGATCAGCGCGATGTCGCGCAGCAGCCGCTGCCGGCGCGGATTCGGCGGGGACGCCGCCACCTCGGCCACGGCGGCGCGCTGGCGTTTGCCACGTTCAGGAATCGCCCGAGCCACCGTAATCCATGACCTTAGGAAGTCGTCTCAATGTATTGATCTTAATTCAAGGACCGGGGTTTTGCAGCGCCGGATGGACCAGCCGCCCGTCCTCGACGTTGATGCCGCGGACCAGCGGCGCGCTGTCCCGCCAGTGGCCGGAGGCCAAGCGGTCCACCCAGGGCAGGATCGCCGCACAGATCGCCTGCGAGCTGGTCTGCGGCACGGCCCCGGGCATATTGGTGACGCAGAAGTGGATCACCCCGTCCTCGACGTAGGTCGGGTCCTGCCAGGTGGTGGGCCGCGAAGTCTCGAAGCAGCCGCCCTGGTCGATGGCGATGTCCACGACCACGCTGCCGTCCTGCATCCGCGCCAGCATCGCCCGGTCCATCACGTGCGGCGCCCGAGCGCCGGTGACCAGCACCGCGCCGACCACCAGGTCGGCATCGGCCGTCTCCGCGGCCACGGCGTCGTCGTAGGGATACAGCGCGGTGACGTTGTGGCCCAGCCGCATCATCTCGTCCATGCGGTCCTGGCGCTTCTCGAACACCACCACGTTGGCGCCGCCGGCCGCGGCCAGCGCCGCCGCCGCGCCCCCGGCCTGGCCCGCGCCGAACACCACCACCTTGCCGCGCGCCGTCGACGGCAGGCCACCGAGCAGCTTGCCCTTGCCGCCCATGGGCTGGTGCAGGTAATGCGTGCCCACCTGCACCGCGATCTTGCCGGCGATCACCGACATCGGCGCCAGCAGCGGCAGGCTGCCGTCGTCCAGTTCCACCGTCTCGAACGCGATCGCGGTCAGGCCGATCTCCTGAAGCCGCCGCGCCAGCGCCGGTTCGGCGGCCAGGTGCAGGTAGCAGAACAGCAGCTGGTCGGCACGCAGGTGCGCGAGGTCGCCGGCGATCGGCTCCTTCACCTTGACGATGAGTTCGCCGTGTCCGTACAGCGCCGCCGCGTCCGGCGCGATGCGCACGCCCAGGCGCGCGTAGTCGTCGTCGGAGAAGCCCGACTTGCGCCCGGCATCGCGTTCGATCCACACCTCGTGGCCACGCCGGACGAGGTCGCCCGCCGCCGCCGGCACCAGTGCCACGCGGCCTTCGAGGGTCTTGGTCTCGCGGGGCACGCCGATGCGCATCTCACATCCTCCCGGCGTGCGCGGGAGCGATTGCGCCGGTTGCGGGTCGAAGGCGCACCGGCCGCACGGATCGTTCCGCATGCGCGCCGCCGCGCGCCTTGTCTTGCCGCTGCCGCGCCGCCAAGCTATACGCTTCGATACGACGCATTGTCATCGCCCGCGAGTATACATGAGCACTTCGAAGCACTGCCGCCTGCTGATCCTCGGTTCCGGCCCCGCCGGCTGGACCGCTGCCGTCTACGCCGCCCGCGCCAACCTCAAGCCCGTGGTGGTCACCGGGCTGCAGGCGGGCGGCCAGCTGATGACCACGACCGAGGTCGACAACTGGCCGGGCGACGCGCACGGCCTGATGGGCCCGGACCTGATGGCGCGCATGCAGGCGCATGCCGAACGCTTCGAGACGGAAATCATCTACGACCAGATCCACACCGCCGACCTGTCGCAGCGGCCGTTCAAGCTGGTCGGCGACGGCGGCACCTACACCGCGGACGCGCTGATCATCGCCACCGGCGCCACCGCCAAGTACCTCGGGCTGCCGTCGGAAGACGCCTTCAAGGGCCGCGGCGTGTCCGCCTGCGCCACCTGCGACGGCTTCTTCTACCGCGACCAGGACGTGGCCGTGGTCGGCGGCGGCAACACCGCGGTCGAGGAAGCGCTGTACCTGTCCAACATCGCGCGCAAGGTGTACCTGGTGCATCGCCGCGACACGTTGCGCGCCGAGAAGATCATGCAGGACAAGCTGTTCGCGAAGATCGCGGCCGGCAAGATCGAGCCGGTCTGGCACCACACCGTGGATGAAGTGCTGGGCAACGAGGCCGGCGTGACCGGCATGCGCCTGAAGTCGGTGCAGGACGGCAGCACGCGCGACATCGACGTGCACGGCTTCTTCGTCGCCATCGGCCACACCCCGAATACCACGCTGTTCGAGGGCCAGTTGGCGATGAACAACGGCTACCTCGAGATCCGCTCTGGGCTGTCGGGCGACGTCACCGAAACCTCGGTGCGCGGCGTGTTCGCCGCCGGCGACGTGGCCGACCAGCACTACCGCCAGGCGATCACCTCGGCCGGCTTCGGCTGCATGGCCGCGCTGGACGCGGAGCGCTTCCTGGACAAGGGCGCCTGAGCCGCGCGCGCGCACCGGCGGTCCGGCGATGACCCTCGCGCAGCTGCGGCTGGCCTGGAGCAGGTTGGTGCGCAAGATGCGTTTTCGCGCCACCGTCTACGGCCTGCTGGGCGTGGCGGCCGCGCTGCTCGGGGCTTTGCTCAAGCCGGTGATCCCGGAGCGGCTCGCCGGGGCGATCGGTGCCGATTCGGTCGGCAACCTGCTGACCATCCTGGCTTCGTCGATGCTGGCGGTGACGACCTTCTCGCTGTCGATCATGGTCGCCGCCTACGCCTCCGCCGCCAACGGCGCCACGCCGCGCGCCTCGCGGCTGTTGATCGCCGACAGTTCCGCGCAGGGGGCGCTGGCGACGTTCATCGGCGCCTTCCTGTTCTCGGTGGTCGGGCTGATCGCGCTCAGCACCGGCGTGTACGGCGACAGCGGCCGCGTGGTGTTGTTCGTGGCGACCGTGCTGGTGATCGGCCTGATCGCGCTGACCCTGCTGCGCTGGATCGACCAACTGTCGAGCTTCGGCCGGCTCGGCGCAACGGTGAACCTGGTCGAGTCGGTGACCCGGGCCGCGATGCGGGCCTACCTGGAGGATCCGTGGATGGGCGCGGCACCGGGTGGCGGCGTCCCGCCGGCCGGATCGCTCGTGATCGAGCCCGCACGGGTCGGCTACATCCAGCACGTCGACGTGGAGCGCCTGTCCACGCTCGCGGCCGCTTTCGGCGGGGTGGTGCACGTTGCGGCCCGGCCCGGCGTGTTCGCCACCCCCGGCCGGCCGCTCGCGTGGATCGAAGGGGGCGACCCCGACGACGAGCTGCCGGCACGGGTGCGCGCCGCGTTCACGATCGGCGGCGAGCGCAGCTTCGACCAGGACCCGCGCTTCGGCTTCGTCGTGCTGACCGAAATCGGTTCGCGCGCGCTCTCGCCGGCGACCAACGACGCCGGCACCGCGATCGACGTCATCGGCACCGTCACCCGCCTGCTCTGCGAGTGGGCAGGCACCGCGCCGGTTGCGCCCGCGGCACGCCACGCGCGCGTGTTCATGCCGGCGATCGAGGTGGAGGACGTGTTCGACGACGTCTTCCCGCTGCTCGCGCGCGACGGCGCAGGCATGCTGGAGGTCGGCATCCGCCTGCAGAAATGCCTTGGCGCGATCGCGGCCTGCGGCGACCCCGCGTTCACGGCGTCGGCGAAGCGCCACGGCGCGATGGCGCTCGCCCGCGGGCTGGCGGCCTTGACCTTCGAGGCCGACCGCGCAGCCCTGCGCGATGCCGTGCCGCACGTTGCCGGCGCAGGCTGACGTTGCCATGCGCGGGCGCTGGCTGGCCAGCCTGGACGACATCGCGCCCGATGCCTGGGATGGCCTGCACGATGGCCGCAACCCCTTCGTCTCGCATGCCTTCCTGCACGGGCTGGAAGCGCACGGCTGCCTGCGCGCCGACTGGGGCTGGACGCCGCACCATCTCACGCTGTGGGAAGGCGATGTCCTGCTCGCCGCGGCGCCGGGCTACCTGAAGGCGAATTCGCACGGCGAGTTCGTGTTCGACCATGCCTGGGCGCACGCCTACGCGCAGCATGGCCTGGACTACTTCCCGAAGCTGCTGTGCGCGGCGCCGTACTCGCCTGTCACCGGACCGCGCCTGCTGTCCCCGACCGCACCGCTGCGCCGCGCGCTGGCCGACGCGCTGGTCGCGGAAGCCGCCCGCCTGGGCCTGTCGTCGGCGCACGTCAATTTCCATCCGGCGGACGAGGACGCGGATTTCGGCGCGGACTGGCTGCCGCGGCTGGACGTGCAGTACCACTGGCGCAACGCCGCGGGCTGGTCGACGTTCGAGGACTACCTCGCGGCGATGGACCACAAGCACCGCAAGAACATCCGCCAGGAACGCGCCAAGGTACTGCGCGAGGGCATCGGCTTCCGCGTAGTGCACGGCGACGAGGCCAGCGAGGCCGATCTCGCCGCGATGCACGGCTTCTACCTGCAGACCTTCGCCGAATACGGCAATTCGCCGGCGCTGACCCTGCCGTTCCTGCAGCACCTGGCGACGGCCATGCCACGCCGCCTGGTGCTGTTCCTGGCGATGCGGGGCGAGCGTCCTATCGCCGGGGCCCTGTGCCTGCGCGGTGGCGACACGCTGTACGGCCGCTACTGGGGCGCGCGCACCACCCTGCCCGGCCTGCATTTCGAGACCTGCTACTACCAGGGCATCGACTACTGCCTGCGCGAGGGCCTGCGCACCTTCGAGCCCGGCGCGCAGGGCGAGCACAAGATCGCGCGCGGCTTCCTGCCCACCCTGGTGCGCAGCCGTCACTGGATCGCCGATCCGCGCTTCCGCGAAGCGCTGGCCGCGTGGTGCGCGGAGGAAGCCGCCGACGTGCGTCGTTACGCGCGCCTGCTGGCGGCGCGCTCGCCGTTCCGGCCCGTCGAGGCGGACGGCACCCCGCCTACACTCCCGGCATGAGCCAGCGGCCCGTCCTGCTGTCGCACGATCCGGAAGCGCCCTTCCCGCCGGTGGCGCAGGCGCTGCGCCAGCCCGACGGCTTGCTCGCGCTGGGCGGCGACCTCAGCCCCGCCCGCCTGCTCAACGCCTACCGCAGCGGCGTGTTCCCGTGGTACTCGGAGGGCCAGCCGATCCTGTGGTGGTCGCCGGACCCGCGCACGGTGTTCCGGACCGACGGCGTGCACCTGTCGACCCGCTTCCGGCGCGGCCTGCGCCACAGCCCGTGGATCGTGCGCGCCGACACCACGTTCGCGCGCGTGGTCGACCGCTGCGCCCGCGCGCCGCGTCCCGGCCAGCGTGGCACCTGGATCACGCCCGAGATGTGCGCGGCCTACATCGAACTGCACCGGCTGGGCCATGCCCACAGCGTGGAGGTGTTCGACGGCGCCCGCCTGGTCGGCGGCGTCTACGGCGTGGCCGTCGGCCGCATGTTCTGCGGCGAGAGCATGTTCAGCGATGCGTCCGGGGGCTCGAAGGTCGCGCTGGCCGCCCTCGCCCGCACCCTGCATGGCTGGGGGTGGCCGCTGCTCGACGCGCAGGTCGAGAATCCCCACCTGCTGTCGCTCGGCGCGGTGTCCATGCCGCGCGCGCGGTTCGTCGCCGAGGTGGCCGCGCTCGCGGCCCTGCCCGCGGCCGTGGGTCCATGGACCGAGCGGTTCGGCGCATGGCCGGCGTCTGGCCTGGCGGCTTGACCGGCACGGCCACGCAGCGCCGGCGCACGGGGTTTTTTGCATGCGCGGCGCCCGCGTGGCAGAATGGCGCGCTTTATTCGGGGCCGGCACCCCCGGCATCCCACACCTACGGCAACAGGACGAATGGCGAAAGACGACGTCATCGAGTTTGAAGGCACGATCTCCGAAACCCTCCCGAACACCATGTTCCGGGTGAAGCTGGAGAACGGCCACGAGATCATCGCGCACATCTCCGGGCGCATGCGGAAGAACTACATCCGCATCCTCACCGGCGACAAGGTCAAGGTCGAGATGACGCCCTACGACCTGACCAAGGGTCGCATCACCTACCGCATGAAGTAGGCGCGTCGGGCCACGGCCCGCGCCCGCTCCGGCATCCCCGCACTCGACACCCGCGCGCCCATCGACGCGCGTGGCTTCGCCGTGCCAACGCGCTTATCCTCGCTGGACACCCTTGCCGGAGTCCCCCGATGCGTCGTCCCGCCGCCGCCCGCACGCTCGCGCTGTCCATCGCCCTCGCCCTCGCCGGGCCGGTCCTTGCCCAGGAGGCCGCGGCACCGGCATCCGCCGTGGAAACCGCGGGGGCCCGGACGGAGAGCCAGCGACTCAACCAGTGGTTTGCCGCGAAGTACGCCGAGGAACTGCGCTTCAGCCCGATCACGCTGACCTTCCTCGGGCGCAAGGAGCTGTACGACCAGCTCGACGACGTCTCCGACGCTGCGCAGGACCGGCAACTGGCATGGAAGCAGGCCACCGTCGCCGAACTCGAGTCGAGTTTCGACTACGACCAGCTCGACGACGAGGCCCGGCTGTCCTACGACCTGTGGAAGCTGCAGTACGAGAACGCGCGCAACGCCGCGCGCTTCCGCAACCACGTCTACGTGTTCAACCAGATGCAGGGCCCGCAGTCGACCCTGCCGACGCTGCTGATCAACTTCCACAAGGTCGACGACGAATCCGATTACCAGGCCTACCTCTCCCGCCTGCGCGCGATCAAGCCGCGCTTCGAGGACATGGTCGCGCGCGCGAAGCGCAACGCCGATGCCGGCTACCGCATGCCGAAGTTCGCCTACCAGGGCGTGCTGCGCGAATCGGCGAAGCTGGTCGGCGGCGCGCCGTTCGCCGACGGCCCGGATTCCGCGTTGTGGGCCGACCTGCAGGCCAAGGCCGACGCATTGGCGACGAAGGGGGTGATCGACGAGGCCCGCGCCACGGCGCTCAAGGCCGAAGCGCGCGAGGTGCTGCTGTCCAGCGTGCAACCCGCCTATGCCGGGCTGATGGCCTGGGCCGAGGGCGACATCGGCAAGGCCCCCGAGAACCCCAGCGGCGTCGGCAGCACCCAGCCCGGTGGCGCGGACTACTACCGCCACCAGCTGCGCATGCACACCAGCACCGACCTGGGTGCGGACGAGATCCACGCCATCGGCCTGCGCGAGGTGGAGCGCATCCATCGCGAGATGACCGCGCTCAAGGACAAGGTCGGCTTCGAGGGCGACCTGCAGGCGTTCTTCGCCTTCATCGCCAGCGACCCTCGCTTCAAGTTCCCCGACAACGATGCCGGGCGGCAGGCCTACATCGACCAGGCGCAGGGCGCGATCAACAACATCAAGCAGGTGCTGCCACGGTACTTCGGCCTGCTGCCGAAGGCCGACATCGTGGTCAAGCGCGTGGAATCGTTCCGCGAGCAGCCCGGCGCCGCGCAGCACTACTATCCGGGCGCGCCCGACGGCTCGCGCCCGGGCGTGTACTACGCGCACCTGTCGGACATGAACGCGATGCCCAAGCCCGAGCTGGAGGTGATCGCCTACCACGAGGGCCTGCCCGGCCACCACATGCAGATCTCGATCGCTCAGGAACTGACCGGCGTGCCGGAGTTCCGCACCCAGGCGCGTTCGACCGCGTATTCGGAAGGCTGGGGCCTGTACTCGGAATGGCTTGCCAAGGAGATGCCCGGCACCTACCAGGATCCCTATTCCGAGTACGGGCGCCTGAGTTCGGAGCTGTGGCGCGCGGTGCGGCTGGTGGTCGACACCGGCCTGCATGCCAAGGGCTGGACCGAACAGCAGGCGGTCGACTACTTCGACGCGAACACGGCGCTCCCGGACGCGGCGGTCCGCTCCGAAGTGCAGCGCTACATCACCTGGCCCGGCCAGGCGACGGCGTACAAGATCGGCATGATCCGGATCCAGGAGCTGCGGAAGAAGGCGGAAGCCGAACTCGGCGACCGCTTCGACATCCGCGGCTTCCACGATGCCGTGCTCGGTGGCGGCGCGCTGCCGCTGAACCTGCTGGAGCGGCGCGTCGACCAGTGGATCGCATCGGTCAAGCAGGCAAGCTGAGCCGCGTTGCGACGCCATGGGCTGACGCCCCTGGTGCTACCCGGCCGGCGACCACGACACACGTCATCCCGGAAACAGGAAAGGCGGCCAATGGCCGCCTTTCCGTTTGCCTGCATGGCCCGCGGGCCGGTTACACCGTCGCCGGCAGCAGTTTCTCCGGCTCGGCCTGCGATTCCACCAGCAACTCGTCGTCGCGCACGTCGATCATCACCTTGCCGCCGTTGACCAGCTTGCCGAACAGCAGTTCGTCGGCCAGCGGGCGCTTCACCTTGTCCTGGATGACGCGCGCCATCGGACGCGCGCCCATCTGCGGGTCGAAACCGTGCTGGGCCAGCCAGTCGCGTGCGGCCGGTGTCGCCGACAGGCTCACGTTCTTCTCGTGCAGCTGCGCTTCCAACTCGATCAGGAACTTGTCGACCACGCGCAGGATGTGGTCCATCCCCAGCGCCTGGAACTGCACGATCGCGTCCAGCCGGTTGCGGAACTCCGGGGTGAAGCCCTTGCGGATCACTTCCATCGCATCGGTGCTGTGGTCCTGGCGGGTGAAGCCGATCGAACGCCGCGCGGCCTGCGCCGCGCCGGCATTGGTGGTCATGACGACGATGACGTTCTTGAAGTTCGCCTCGCGGCCGTTGGTGTCGGTCAGCACGCCGCGGTCCATGACCTGCAGCAGGATGTTGAAGATGTCCGGGTGCGCCTTCTCCACCTCGTCCAGCAGCAGCACGCAGTGCGGCGTCTTGACGATCTTCTCGGTCAGCAACCCGCCCTGGTCGAAGCCGACGTAGCCCGGGGGCGCGCCGATCAGGCGCGACACCGAATGCGGCTCCATGTACTCGGACATGTCGAAGCGCACCAGCTCGATGCCCAGCTGCAGCGCCAGCTGGCGCGTCACCTCGGTCTTGCCGACGCCGGTGGGGCCGGCGAACAGGAAGTTGCCGATCGGCTTCTCGGGGTTGCCGAGGCCCGAACGCGCCAGCTTGATCGCGGACGTGAGCGTCTCGATCGCCGGATCCTGGCCGAAGATCACCATCTTCAGGTTGCGCTCGAGGTGCTGCAGCACGTCCTTGTCCGACGAGGACACCTGCTTGGCCGGGATCCGCGCCATCTTGGCGACGATGGTCTCCACTTCCTCGACGTCGATCAGCGACTTGCGCGCCTCCATCGGCAGCAGCCGCTGGCGCGCGCCGGCCTCGTCGATCACGTCGATGGCCTTGTCGGGCAGCAGGCGGTCACCGATATGCTTGACCGACAGGTCCACCGCGGCCTGCAGCGCCTCGTCGGCGTAGGTCACGTCGTGGTGCGCCTCGTACTTGGGCTTGAGCCCCTTGAGGATCTCGTAGGCCTCGCCGACGGTCGGCTCGACGATGTCGATCTTCTGGAAGCGCCGCGCCAGCGCGCGGTCCTTCTCGAAGATGCCGCGGTATTCCTGGAACGTGGTCGAGCCAATGCAGCGCAGCTCGCCCGAGGCCAGCGCCGGCTTGATCAGGTTGGACGCGTCCATGGTGCCGCCCGAGGCCGAACCGGCGCCGATGATGGTGTGGATCTCGTCGATGAACAGGATCGCGCCCGGATGCTTCTTGATCGCCGACAGCACCGCCTTCAGGCGCTTCTCGAAGTCGCCGCGGTACTTCGTGCCCGCGACCAGCGCGCCGAGGTCGAGCGAGTAGATCGTCGCGTCCTCCAGCACCTCCGGCACCTCGCCGTCGACGATGCGCTTGGCCAGGCCTTCGGCGATCGCGGTCTTGCCGACGCCGGCCTCGCCCACGTACAGCGGGTTGTTCTTGCGCCGGCGGCACAGCACCTGGATCGTGCGTTCGATCTCGTCGGCGCGGCCGACCAGCGGATCGATCCTGCCCTCGCGCGCCGCGGCATTGAGGTCGGTGGCGTACTCGGCCAGGGCATCGCCCTTGGCCTCGCCCTCCCCGCCCTCGCCCTTGGCCGCCTGCTCTTCGCCGCCGTGCTCGTGCTCGTCACCGCCCTTGGCGATGCCGTGCGACATGTAGTTGACCACGTCGAGCCGGGTGACGTCCTGCTGGTTGAGGAAGTACACCGCGTGCGAATCCTTCTCGCCGAAGATCGCGACCAGGACGTTGGCGCCGGTCACTTCCTTCTTGCCCGAGGACTGCACGTGGTAGACCGCGCGCTGCAGCACGCGCTGGAAGCCCAGGGTGGGCTGGGTGTCGCGGCCATCGTCTTCGGGCAGCTTCGACACGGACGTCAGGATGGCCTGCTCCAGGTCGCTGCGCAGGCGGTGGAAGTCCGTGCCGGTCGCCTTGAGCACCGCCTCGGCCGAGGGGTTGTCGAGCAGCGCCAGCAGCAGGTGTTCGACCGTCATGTACTCGTCGCGTGCCTCGCGGGCGCGCTTGTAGCACTGGCCGATGCTGTATTCGAGATCCTTGCTGAACATGGGGAGGGAACCTCCGGGGAACTGCGACCTGTATGGGGCCGCGTCCCGGCGTTTTCCATGCCCCCCGGCCTTGGCCCCTTTTAGGCCTTTTCCATGGTGCAAAGCAATGGGTGCTGGTTGAGCCGGGCGTATTCGTTCACCTGCGCCACCTTCGACTCGGCCACTTCCCGGCTGTACACGCCGCACACGCCGCGCCCGCGGGTGTGGACGTGCAGCATCACCTGGGTGGCCTTCTCCAGGTCCAGGGCGAAGAAGCGCACCAGCACGTCGACCACGAAGTCCATCGGGGTGTAGTCGTCGTTCAGCAGCAGGACGGAATACAGCGGCGGTCGCGCCAGTTCCGGCTTGCTGGTCTCGACCACGGTGCCGTGGTCGTGTTCGGGGGCGTTTTTGCGGGCCATGCGCCGATTATACGGAGCGCGCCCGCCGTCGCCCCTCCGGACCCCCGGGGCGGCATGGACGCTGCGCCCGCCTCCGCGAGACAATCCCGGGTCCTTGCCCCGGAGACTCCCGATGCGCCGCGCCCTGTCCCTGTCGTTGCTGCCCCTGCTGCTGGCTGGCCTGCCCTCCCTCGACGCTGCCGCCTGGGACAGTTCCGTCGCCAGCCGGCTGGATGCCCGCGGCGTCAAGTACCAGGTGGACGAGGACGGCGACTACAAGGTGACCTACAACTACGCGCAGGAAGGCCGCACCCAGCTGGCCTTCGTGTCGGGCTCGACCGAAAGCATTGGCGGCTTCAGCGTGCGCGAGGTGTTCGCGCCGGCCGCCTGGGTGTCCAAGGACCGCGTCGACGGCGCCAGGGCGCTGGCGCTCATGGAGGAGAGCCGGCGGCAGAAACTCGGCAGCTGGGAGATCAACGGCGACGTGCTGTACTTCGTGATCAAGCTGCCCGACAGCGCCGACGGCGCGCAGCTCGAAGCGGCGCTGGACATCGTCGCCGAGGTGGCGGACAACAAGGAAATCGAGCTCAGCGGCGAGCGGGACGAACTGTGACCCCGGGACCGCGCCGGTGAGCTACCGCGAAGGCCGGTTCTGGCAGCCCGATGTCACCGTGGCCACCGTGGTGGTCGCCGACGGCCGGCTGCTGTGCGTCGAGGAGCGCGCCGGTGGCCGCCTGGTGCTCAACCAGCCGGCCGGGCACCTCGAGCCGGACGAAAGCCTGCTCGACGCGGCCCTGCGCGAGACGCGCGAGGAAACCGGCTGGGAGGTACGCCTGACCGCCTTCGTCGGCGCCTACCAGTGGCAGGCGCCAGCGCGCCCGGGCGAGTCGGCGGGCCGGCACTACCTGCGCTTCGCCTTCGCCGCGGAGCCGCTGGCGCATGATCCCGCGCGCCCGCTGGACGAGGGCATCGTGCAGGCGCTCTGGCTGACCCCGTCGGAACTGCGCGCGGCCGAGGATCGCCACCGCAGCCCGCTGGTCTGGCGCGCGGTGGCCGACTACCTGTCCGGCCGCCGGCATCCGCTGTCGCTGCTGGCGCAGCTGGGATGAGCGCCGCGCCGGCGCCTGCCCGCCGCGATCGAGCCGTCCCCGTCCACGGGGGAGATGCGCGCGTGCCGTGCGGGACTCGCGCCGATGCCGTGCCCGCCCTGCCCGGGTCTGCCGCCTGATGCGCGCACGGATTGTCGTGGGCATGTCGGGCGGGGTCGATTCGTCGGTCGCCGCCCTGCGCCTGCGCGATGGCGGCGAGGCGATCGCCGGGTTGTTCATGCAGAACTGGGCCGATGACGATGCGCAGGACGGCGCGAGCGCCGCCGGAGGCAGGACGCCGAAAGCGGCCGGCTCGGGTGGATGCCGAGCCGAGGACGACCGTCGCGACGCCGTCGCCGTCTGCGGCCGGCTCGGCATCCCGTTCCACTTCCGCGATTTCTCCGCCGAATACTGGAGCGGCGTGTTCGAGCACTTCATCGCCGAGTACGCCGCCGGGCGCACGCCCAACCCGGACGTGCTGTGCAACCGCGAGATCAAGTTCAAGCACTTCCTCGAGGCCGCGCGTGGACTGGGGGCCGAACGCATCGCCACCGGCCACTACGCGCGCGTGGCGCGGGTCGGCGACCGGTGGCGCCTGCTTCGCGCCGCCGACCGCGGCAAGGACCAGAGCTATTTCCTGCACCAGCTCGGGCAGGGGCAGCTGGCGGCCACGCTGTTCCCGCTGGGCGAGCTGCCCAAGGCCGACGTGCGCGCCATCGCCCGCGATGCCGGCCTGCCGACTGCCGACAAGAAGGACTCCACCGGCATCTGCTTCATCGGCGAGCGCGACTTCCGCAGCTTCCTGTCGCAGTACCTGCCCGCGCGCGAGGGCGAGATGCGCACGCCCGACGGGCGCGTCGTCGGCCGCCATCCGGGCGTGTTCTACTTCACCCTGGGCCAGCGCGAAGGCCTGCAGCTCGGCGGCGTGCGCGGTTTCGACGCGGCGCCGTGGTACGTGGTCGGCAAGGACGTCGAACGCAACGTGCTGGTGGTTGACCAGGGCAGCGACAGCCCCTATCTCCATTCCACGCGGCTGTGGAGCGAACCCGCGCACTGGATCGCCGGGGCGGCGCCGGCGCGGCGCTTCGACTGCACGGCCCAGACCCGCTACCGGCAACCGGAGGAACCCTGCCAGGTGAATGTCGACGAATCCAACGGACAACTCGAAGTGGTGTTCCGCGATCCGCAGCGCGCGGTGACGCCGGGGCAGTCGGTCGTGCTGTACGACGGCGACACCTGCCTCGGCGGCGCGGTGATCCGCGCCACCGACGCGCCGCTGGAACTGCGCAAGCGCGGGGCCGCGGCATGATGGACGATCGCGTCCTCGCCCTCGCCGGCCTCACCCAGGCCCTCAACCAGGTGCGCCGCATCGCCGACACCGGGCAGGCCGATGCCGCCGTGCTCACCGCCTCGCTGGACAGCGTGTTCCGGATCGACGCCGCCTCGCCGGCGGAGGTCTACGGCGGCGCGCGCGAAGTGCGGCCCGGCCTGCTGCTGCTGCGCGACTACCTGTCCAGCCAGGGCAACGACCCGCAGCTGCCGAAGCTGGCGCTGTCGGTGACCCAGCTCGAACGCCGCTTCTCGGCGCACGACGCGATCGGCGAGGCCGTGCACGAGGGGATCCTCGGGATCCAGCCGCGCGCCGCGCAGCTGGGCAGCAGCCACCCGGACGTGCTTTCGGCACTGGGCCAGCTCTATGCAGACACCGTCAGCCACCTGCGTCCCAAGGTGATGGTGCAGGGCAACCCGCACTACCTCGGCCAGGCATCCGTGGTCGCCGAGATCCGCGCGATCCTGATGGCCTCGCTGCGCTCGGCGGTGCTGTGGCGGCAGATGGGCGGCAGCGCCTGGGACATCTTCCTGCGCCGCCGCGCGATGCAGCAATCGATCGAAGGCTGGCTGTGACCCGTTGAGCATCCTGCGCGAGCTGCGCGCCGGCTACGTCGGCGCGCGGCCTGGCCAGCGGCGCAACCGCTACGCGGAGCGCGAGCATCCATGCGGCGCCGCTGCATCCATCACTTCGAGACCCGTCATCCCGACGAAAGCCGGGACGACAGGAGATGCGTGGCGCTTCCTGCGCGTCCTGGCCGATCCGGAACACGCCAGGCGTCCGGTGTCGCCCGACGCCTGCCATATTCGCCCCGCGGGGATCGTCCGGCGGCCGTTACGCCGCGACGGACGCCGCTGCTTCCTGGTACTCCTCGATCTGGTCGAAGTTCATGTAGCGGTAGATCTCGGCACCCTTGTCGTTGATCACGCCGATGTCCGCCATGTACTCGTCCTTCGTGGGGATGCGGCCCAGGCGCGAGCAGATCGCGGCCAGTTCCGCCGAACCGAGGTAGACGTTGGAATTGCGGCCCAAACGATTCGGGAAGTTGCGGGTGGAGGTGGAGAACACCGTCGCGCCTTCCTTCACCTGCGCCTGGTTGCCCATGCACAGCGAGCAACCCGGCATCTCCATGCGTGCGCCGGCGGTGCCGAAGGTGCCGTACACGCCTTCCTTGGTCAGCTCGGACGCATCCATCTTGGTCGGCGGCGCCACCCACAGGCGGGTCGGAATGTCGCGCTTGCCTTCTAGCAGCTTGGCGGCGGCGCGGAAGTGGCCGATGTTGGTCATGCACGAACCGATGAACACTTCGTCGATGTGCGTGCCAGCGACGGCCGAGAGCGTCTTCACGTCGTCCGGATCGTTCGGGCAGGCCAGCAGCGGCTCGTGCACGTCGGCCAGGTCGATCTCGATGACGGCCGCGTACTCGGCATCGGCATCGGGTTCGAGCAGTTGCGGGTCGGCCAGCCACGCTTCCATCCTGGCGATGCGGCGCGCCAGCGAGCGCGGATCGGCGTAGCCCTCGGCGATCATCCACTTCAGCAGCGTGATGTTGCTGTTGAGGTATTCAACGATCGGCTCCTTGTTGAGCCGCACCGTGCAGCCTGCCGCCGAACGTTCGGCCGAGGCGTCGGAGAGTTCGAACGCCTGCTCGACTTTCAAATCCGGCAGGCCTTCGATCTCGAGGATGCGGCCGGAGAAGATGTTCTTCTTGCCCTGCTTGGCGACGGTCAGCAGGCCTTGCTGGATCGCGTAGTACGGGATCGCATTGACCAGGTCGCGCAACGTCACGCCCGGCTGCAGGTCGCCCTTGAAGCGCACCAGCACCGATTCGGGCATGTCGAGCGGCATCACGCCGGTGGCCGCGGCGAACGCCACCAGGCCGGAACCTGCCGGGAACGAAATGCCCACCGGGAAGCGCGTGTGCGAGTCGCCGCCGGTGCCGACGGTGTCAGGCATCAGCATGCGGTTGAGCCAGCTGTGGATCACGCCGTCGCCCGGACGCAGCGAGATGCCGCCGCGCGTCGAGATGAATTCCGGCAGGGTGTGGTGCGTTTTCACATCGACCGGCTTCGGATAGGCGGCGGTGTGGCAGAACGACTGCATCACCAGGTCGGCACTGAAACCGAGGCAAGCCAGATCCTTCAGCTCGTCACGCGTCATCGGGCCGGTGGTGTCCTGCGAACCGACCGAGGTCATCTTCGGCTCGCAGTAGGTGCCGGGGCGCACGCCCTGCCCTTCAGGCAAGCCGCAGGCACGCCCGACCATCTTCTGCGCGAGCGAATAACCCTTGCCGGTATCGGCCGGCTGCTGCGGCTGGCGGAACAGGTCGGTGACCGGCAGGCCCAGCGCTTCGCGCGCCTTGGCGGTCAGGCCGCGACCGATGATCAGCGGGATGCGACCACCGGCGCGCACCTCGTCGAACAGCACGTCGGACTTGACCTGGAACTCGGCGATGACTTCGCCGTTCTTGATCGCCTTGCCGGCATACGGCTGCAGCTCGACCACGTCGCCGTGGTTCATCTGCGACACGTCCAGCTCGATCGGCAGTGCACCGGCGTCTTCCATCGTGTTGTAGAAGATCGGCGCAATCTTGCTGCCCAGGCAGACGCCACCGAAGCGCTTGTTGGGGATGAACGGGATGTCCTCGCCGGTGAACCACAGCACGCTGTTGGTCGCCGACTTGCGCGAGGAACCCGTACCCACCACGTCGCCGACGTAGGCGACCAGATGGCCCTTGTCCTTCAGCGACAGGATCTCGGCGATCGGCCCGCGCTTGCCGTCTTCCTCCGGCACGAACGGCGCGTCGGGACGCTTGTTCTTCAGCATCGCCAGCGCGTGCAGCGGAATGTCCGGACGCGTGGTGGCGTCAGGCGCCGGCGACAGGTCGTCGGTATTGGTCTCGCCCGGCACCTTGAACACGGTGATGGTCAGCGACTGCGGCACTTCCGGCTTGCTGGTGAACCATTCGGCGTCGGCCCAGCTCTGCAACACGGCCTTGGCATTGGCATTGCCCGCCTTGGCCTTCTCTTCGACGTCGTGGAAGGCGTCGAACACCAGCAGGGTGTGCTTGAGGCCTTCGGCGGCCGTCGCGCCCAGCTCGGCGTTGTCGAGCAGCTCGACGAGCGGATGGATGTTGTAGCCGCCCAGCATCGTGCCCAGCAGCTCGGTGGCGCGCTTCGCGCTGATCAGCGGCGTCTTCTCCGTCCCGAACGCGATCGCAGCCAGGTACGACGCCTTGACCTTCGCCGCATCGTCCACGCCGGCCGGCACGCGATGGGTCAACAGGTCGACCAGGAACGCTTCCTCGCCCGCGGGCGGCGCCTTGATCAGTTCGATCAGCTCGGCGGTCTGCTGTGCGCTCAGCGGCAGCGGCGGAATGCCGAGGGCGGCGCGTTCGGCAGCGTGGTGGCGGTAGGCTTCCAGCATGGGGGATGACTCCAGTCGGTGAAGGATGTTCGGGAAAGGATGGCGTTGTCGGGATGCGGTGATCGTGGCGTCAGGCCTTGGGGACGATGAGCTTCAGGCCCTTGAAGTAGTCGCGGAAGAAGCCGTCGTCGCGCGTGATCAGCGCGGTGCACTGGAGCAGCGCGTGCGCGCCGACGAGGAAATCCGGCACCGTGCGGGGCACTTGCCGCTGCCCCGTCACCTTGCGCCGCTGGTTGAAGCGGCGTTGCATTTCGCCGGCACGGATCGCGGCGCGCCTTTCGACCGGCAAATAGCGCAACCCCATCTCCTCGACCACGTCCATGATGTCCGCGCCGTGACCGAGACCGGCGGTGATTTCACTCACGACCACGTCGCAGATCACCACCGACCCCAGCATCAGCGCATCGCGCACGCAGCTTTCCGCTGCATCCGCGCGTGCATCTTCGCCGAGCAGATCGATCAGCACGTTGGTATCCACGGCAATCATTTTTTCGCATCCGGCTCGTAGTCGTCCGGCTCGCGAAGCGTCTCGAAAGGTTCCAACGCATCGCCCGGCGCACGCCCGCGCAACTCGCGCATCACGTCGTCGGTGGTGACGCCAGGCGGGAGCTTGAAGCGACCACGGGCACGGGAAATGGCGTCGCTGACATCCTTGCGCAGGATGATGCGCCCGCCTTCCAGTTCGACCTTGAGCGTGGTGCCCTTGGTCAGGCCCAGCGCGTCGCGCACGGCCTTGGGCAGGGTGATCTGGCCGCGTTCGGCGACGGTGGCTTCCATGGCGGGCTCCATGAGCGAAACGGTATGGACGAATTATACATACTTCTGGATTCATACCGCGGACGGCATACTATCCCCCGACCCCACCGTCCCGTCCCGGGCCCGCAACATGAACGGGCGTAGACTCGACGGCACCCTGAAGCCGCAGCCACAGGAGCCCCCACCATGGCCGACACCTTCTCCACCCGCGCCACGCTCGACGTCGGCGGCCGCACGTTCACGTACGCCAGCCTGCCCCGCCTGGGCCAGCGGCATGACATCGCCCGCCTGCCCTATTCGATGAAGATCCTGCTGGAGAACCTGCTCCGGCACGAGGACGGCGTGACCGTGCTGCCGGCCCACATCGAGGCGGTGGCCAACTGGAACCCGGCGGCCGAGCCGGAGACCGAGATCGCCTTCATGCCGGCCCGCGTGGTGCTGCAGGATTTCACCGGCGTGCCCTGCGTGGTCGACCTCGCCGCGATGCGCGACGCGGTGGTCCGCCTCGGCGGCCGCCCCGAGCAGATCAACCCGCTGATCCCGTCGGAGCTGGTCATCGACCATTCGGTGCAGGTCGACGTGTTCGGCCGGCCCGACGCACTCGACCTCAACGGCAAGATCGAATTCGAGCGCAACCGCGAACGCTACGGCTTCCTGCGCTGGGGCCAGAAGGCCTTCGACAACTTCAAGGTGGTGCCGCCCAACACCGGCATCGTCCACCAAGTGAACCTGGAGAACCTGGCACGCGTGGTGTTCTCGGCGGAGAAGGACGGCGAACTCTGGGCGTATCCGGACACCGTGTTCGGCACCGACTCGCATACCACGATGATCAACGGCATCGGCGTGCTCGGCTGGGGCGTGGGCGGGATCGAGGCCGAAGCGGCCATGCTCGGGCAACCCTCCTCGATGCTGATCCCGCAGGTCGTCGGCTTCAAGCTCACCGGCAAGCTGCCCGAAGGAGCCACCGCGACCGACCTCGTGCTCACCGTCACCCAGATGCTGCGCAAGCACGGCGTGGTCGGCAAGTTCGTCGAGTTCTTCGGCGATGGCCTGCAGCACCTGCCACTGGCCGACCGCGCCACCATCGGCAACATGGCGCCCGAATACGGCGCGACCTGCGGCATCTTCCCGGTCGATGCCGAATCGCTGAACTACCTGCGCCTGTCCGGGCGCGACGAAGCGCAGATCGCGCTGGTCGAGGCCTATGCCAGGGCACAGGGCCTGTGGCACGAGCCGGGCGCGGCCGAAGCCGCATACAGCAGCGTGCTGCAGCTGGACATGGGCGAAGTGAAACCGTCGATGGCCGGGCCGAAGCGACCGCAGGACCGCGTGCTGCTCGAGGACGTGCAGCGCAACTTCCAGGAGAACCTCGGCCCGCTGGTCCGCGGCCGCAATGGCGGCGAAGGCAAGGCCGTGGCCAAGTTCGATGCCGAGGGGGGCGACCAGACGCAGGCCGCGCACCTCGCCGCAAAGCCGGTGTCGATGATCCAGCTCGACGACGGCGAACACGCGCTGACCGACGGCTCGGTGGTGATCGCGGCGATCACGTCCTGCACCAACACCTCCAATCCCGCCGTCATGCTCGGCGCCGGGCTGCTCGCACGCAATGCGGTCGCGCGCGGCCTGAAGGCGGCGCCGTGGGTGAAGACGTCGCTCGGCCCCGGCTCGCGCGTGGTGACCGATTACCTTGAACAGGCGGGGCTGATCGGCGACCTCGAGAAGCTCGGCTTCTACGTCGTCGGCTACGGCTGCACCACCTGCATCGGCAACTCCGGCCCGCTGCCCGACCCGGTGTCGCGCGGCATCGCCGAGAACGACCTCGCCGTCGCGGCCGTGCTGTCGGGCAACCGCAATTTCGAAGGCCGCATCCACGCCGAAGTGAAGATGAACTACCTCGCCTCGCCGCCGCTGGTGGTGGCCTACGCGCTCGCCGGCACGGTCGACATCGACCTCACCAACGATCCGCTGGGCATCGGCAGCGACGGTCAGCCGGTGTACCTGCGCGACATCTGGCCAAGCAACCGGGAGATCGGCGATTTCATCGCCAGGACCCTCGGTCCGGAGATGTTCAAGCAGAACTACGCCGACGTGTTCAAGGGCGATACGCGCTGGAACACGATCGAGTCGCCGGACGGCGACCTCTACGCCTGGGACGATGCCTCCACCTACATCAAGAACCCGCCCTACTTCGACGGCATGACCATGGCCGTCGGCCACATCGACGACATTCACGGCGCACGCGTGATAGGCATCTTCGGCGACTCGATCACCACCGACCACATCTCGCCGGCCGGCAACATCAAGAAGGACTCGCCCGCGGGGCGGTTCCTGCAGTCGCGCGGCGTGCAGCCGGCCGACTTCAACAGCTACGGCAGCCGCCGCGGAAACGACGACGTGATGGTGCGCGGCACCTTCGCCAACATCCGCATCAAGAACCTGTTCTTCGGCGGCGAGGAAGGCGGCAACACGCTGTACTTCGGCGCCCCCGGCAGCGCTTCCGGGCAGCCCGAGAAGATGGCGATCTACGACGCGGCGATGAAATACCGCGCCGGCGGCGTGCCGACCGTGGTCTTCGCCGGCAAGGAATACGGCACCGGATCGTCGCGCGACTGGGCGGCGAAGGGCACCAACCTGCTCGGGATCAAGGCGGTGGTCGCGGAGAGCTTCGAGCGCATCCATCGCGCCAACCTCGTGGGCATGGGCGTGCTGCCGCTGCAGTTCCGCGCCGGCGAGAACGCGCAAAGCCATGGTCTGGACGGCGACGAGGTCATCGACATCGTCGGCCTCCAGGATGGCAAGGCCAGGACCGCCACCCTGGTCGCCCGCAGGAACGACGGCAGCGAAGTGCGCTTCGAGGTCGACGTGCTGCTGCTGACGCCGAAGGAAGTGGAGTACTTCCGCCACGGCGGCTTGCTGCACTACGTGCTGCGCCAGCTCGCGTCGCGGAAGGCAGCCTGAGCCCGGCACGGGCGGAAGCCCCGCCCGCCGCGACACGGCGGGCGTTCGCGGGATGCGCGAAGCAATGCTTCGCACACGCATCCCCCTCACCCACCACGGCGGCTTGCTGCACTACGTGCTGCGCCAGCTCGCGTCGCGGAAGGCAGCCTGAGCCCGGCACGGGCGGAAGCCCCGCCCGCCGCGACACGGCGGGCGTTGTGGCCGCCGATGCCTACAGCACCGGCGTCCAGCGCACGTGGTACAGCCGCCAGTCACCGCCTTCAAGCCGCCAGCTCGCCTGCACGTCGTAGGCCTGCGCCGTATCGGGCAACAGCGAGCCCGTGCCGGCGTGCAGCACGGCCTGGAAACGCACGTCGGCATGCGAGTCCCGAATGCGGACATCGAGCGGTCCCAGCGTGCTGGACACTTCACGATGACGCAGCATCACCGCGGTCGCCAGGCGGCGCGCGCCTTCGCGGTCAAGGCCATCGTTGCCGATGAAGTCCTCGGCAAGGAACTGCTGCACTGCAGCAGGATCACGCGCTTCCACCGCCTGACGCAGCCCTTCGACGGCTGCGCGCAGCGCTTCTTCCGGATCGCTGCGCGAACAGCCCGACAGGAGCACCAGCGCGAGCAGCATGCTCAACCACGCCAAGGGCGACACGCCGCCCCGATGCCTCGGCACGCGCCTCGGCACGCCTGTTTCCAGTGGAAACCGTCCCGCCCCACGCCGCACCATCTCGTCCACCTGCACCTCCATCCGCGCAACCCGCACGGGCCGCCTTGCCTGCGATTGGAGCCTATGCTCCAATCCATACCCAACGGTATCGCCGCAAGAATACCGGCCGAATAAGCAAGGACATCCCGTGGAGGGGACCGCATGACGACAGCACGCCCGTGGCTCGCCCAGTATCCTGCCGGCGTCCCGGCAGAGATCGACATCAATGAGTTTTCGTCGATCCCGGCGGTGCTCGAGAGTGCGATCCGCCAGTTCGGCGACCGCCCGGCCTTCACCAACATGGGCAAGGCGCTGACCTATTCCGAGGTCGACCAGCTGAGCCGCCAGTTCGCGGCCTACCTGCTGGGCGAACTCAAGCTCAAGAAGGGCGATCGCGTCGCGATCATGATGCCCAACTGCCTGCAGTACCCGATCGCCACCTTCGGCGTGCTGCGCGCCGGGCTGACCGTGGTCAACGTCAACCCGATGTACACCGCGCGCGAGCTGAAGCACCAGCTGGTGGATTCCGGCGCCAGCGTGATCCTGGTGCTCGACAACTTCGCGAAGACCGTGCAGGACGTGGTCGGCGACACCCAGGTCCGTCAGGTCATCACCACCGCGCTGGGCGACATGCTGGGCTTCCCGAAGGGCAACATCGTCAACTTCGTGCTGCGCTACGTGAAGAAGATGGTGCCGGACTTCGACATCCCGTCCGCCGTCCGCTTCAAGGACACGCTCACCCTGGGCCGCATGCACACGTTGCCGCCGGTGACGATCGAGCACGAGGACATCGCGTTCCTGCAGTACACCGGCGGCACCACCGGGGTGGCCAAGGGCGCGATGCTCACCCATCGCAACCTCGTCGCCAACATGCAGCAGGCATCGGCGTGGCTGGGCACCAACGTCAAGATGGGCAAGGAGGTGATCGTCACCGCCCTGCCGCTGTACCACATCTTCGCGTTGACCGCGAACGGCCTGGTGTTCATGAAATACGGCGCGAAGAACATCCTGATCACCAATCCGCGCGACATGCCCGGCTTCGTCAAGGAACTCAAGCGCGAACCGTTCACCGCGATCACCGGCGTCAACACGCTGTTCAACGGCCTGCTGAACACGCCGGGCTTCGCCGAGATCGACTTCTCGCCGCTGCACCTCACCCTCGGCGGCGGCATGGCGGTGCAACGCGCCGTGGCCGAGCGCTGGAAACAGGTCACCGGCGTGACCCTGGTCGAGGCCTACGGCCTGACCGAGACCTCGCCCGCCGCCTGCATCAACCCGATGAACCTCGCCGATTACAACGGTGCGATCGGCCTGCCGGTGCCCTCCACCGACGCCTGCGTGAAGGACGAGGACGGCAAGGTGCTGGGCGTCGAGGAAGTCGGCGAACTGTGCATCAAGGGTCCGCAGGTGATGAAGGGCTACTGGAACCGCCCCGAGGAAACCGCCGCGACCATCGACGCCGATGGCTGGCTGCACACCGGCGACATGGCGCGGATGGACGAGAAGGGCTTCTTCTACATCGTCGACCGCAAGAAGGACATGATCCTGGTGTCCGGCTTCAACGTGTATCCCAACGAGGTCGAGGACGTGATCGCGATGCTGCCCGGGGTGCTCGAGGTGGCGGCGGTCGGAGTGCCCGACGACAAGTCCGGCGAGGCAGTGAAGCTGGTCATCGTGAAGAAGGACCCGGCGTTGACGGCCGAGCAGGTCAAGGCCCATGCCCGCGAGAACCTGACCGGGTACAAACAGCCGAAATTCGTCGAATTCCGTGACGAGCTTCCCAAAACGAACGTCGGCAAGATCCTCCGGCGGGAGCTGCGCGAGACCCCGAGCTGACCACCCGCCGTCCGACGGGACGGCTAGCGGGGCAGAAACTGCCGATCCGCGGCAGAAAGTGCTTGCATGCGGCCGGGTATGGGTGCATAGAATCCGTTCATCGGACTTGCCGCCCATACTTTACGACCGCCTTTGGCACGGGTCCGACGTGGCCAAGGTGGTCCGTCAGGGGACCCTCATGAACAACGTCGAGCTGCTGCACCGCGACCCTTCCTTCAACACCATCCGCGTCGAACACGACACGTCCAACGACGCCCACTGGTGCTTCATGCACGCGCAACAGGCGTTCGCGGACCCGACCTATCGCGCCTGCTTCTCGCCGAAGATGCTGAGGGAACTGCGGCTGTTCGCGCGCCGCGCAATCGACTCGATCGACGCCGAGGCGGCCAAGTCGCCCGCGCACCTGTCGCACATCGTGCTCGCCTCGGACACGCACGTGTTCAACCTCGGCGGCGACCTGTCGCTGTTCTCCAACCTGATCCGCGCGCGCGACCGCGACGGCCTGCTGCGCTACGCCGCCGAATGCGTCGACAGCGTGCATCTGCTGCAGAGCCGCCTGCACTCGAACGCGCACACCATCGGCCTGATCGAGGGTGACGCGCTCGGCGGCGGCTTCGAGCTTGCCCTCGCCTGCCAGACCATCGTCGCCGAGAAGGGCGTGCAATTGGGCTTCCCGGAAGTGCTGTTCGGCCTGTTCCCGGGCATGGGCGCCTATTCGCTGCTGTCGCAGCGCGTAAGCCCGAAGGTCGCCGAGGAGATGATGCTCAACGGCGTGATGTACAGCAGCGACGAACTGCACCGCATGGGCGTGATCGACGTGCTGGTGCCCAAGGGCGAAGGCGTGCGCGCCGTGCACGAGATCATCCGCCAGAACCGCCGCATCGCGACCGCGCGCCTGGCCCTGCACCGCGTCCGCGACGCGGTGAACCCGGTGTCGCATGACGAACTGATGCGCATCACCGAGATCTGGGTGGATACCGCGCTGCAGCTGTCCGACAAGCAGCTGCGGACCATGGAACGCCTGGTGCGGGCCCAGCTCAAGCGGCCGGCGGCCGGCGAAGACAGCGCCACCGCGGACAGCGCCAGCCTCGCGCTCTGATCCGGGGCGGATGCCCTCCCGCCTGTTGACGCCGACCGGCCCTGGCGACCTTCCCGGCGCCTCCAATTCGTCATCCCGGCGTTCGCCGGGATGACGGGAGTTCGGACGGCCTGGGTCACGGCCCTCGCCGGGTTAGGTGATCGAGGGGGCCGCTGTGCTCTGCCTGCCGGCGCCCTGTCAGTCCCCACCTTGCCCTTCCGGTGTCCGCGCCTTCCCGCGCGCTGTCAACTCACTAGGCGTCCGCTTCCTGCTGGACCAGGTCGCCCTGTTCGCGCAGGGCGGCCAGTGCCTGTTCCAGCTGCTGGCGCAGCATGTTGCTGATGCCGCGCCACTCGCGCACCAGTTGCTCGCCGGGCATGCGCATGCCCGCCGATGCGCTTTCGCTCAGGCGCATCGCGCCCATGTTCGCCGCCGTGCCCTTGAGCGCATGGCAGGCATCGCGGAACACGTCCCACTGGTTGGCGGCACCGGCGACATCAATGTCGGCGATGCACTTGCGTGCGTCGCGCGCGCACTCCCACAGGAAACGCTGCACGAACTCCTCGCCCAGACCCATTTCGCGCAGCTCGTCGAGGATGTGCTTGGACACCACCGTTTCCTGCGGCGCGACGGCCACGGCCCCCTGCGCTTCACCGGAGGTGACGTCGGTGTTGCCCTCGGCGATGTCGGCCAGCTTCTGCAGCAGGCGGTCGACCGCAACCGGCTTGGTCAGGTAGGCAAAGGCGCCCGCGCGCTCGCACTCGATGCGGGCGTCGCTGGTGGCGTCGGCGCTGAGCACGATGAACGGCGTGCGCTTGCGCCCGGCTTCCATGAAGCGCGCCTGCTTGATCACTTCCAGGCCGCTGATGCCGGGCATGTGCAGGTCGGTCACCACTGCATCGAACGACTGGTTCTCGAGCGCGTCGAGGATGTCCTCGCCGACGTTGACGATGAAGGCGCGGTGCCCGGCCTTCTCCAGCAGCTTGCGCATCACCATCAGGTTCGCGGGCTGGTCGTCGGCCACCAGGATGCGCAGCGAGCGCACGCGCGCGCGATGGCGCACGAACGGGTCGGAGAAGGCGATGACGTTGTCGCCGACGGTGGGTTCGGCCACCGCCTGGATCTCGGCCAGCTGCAGCGGCACGTCCACCCGGAAATGCGAGCCGGCGCCGGGCGTGCTTTCCACCGTGATGGTGCCGCCAAGCAGCTCGGTCAGCGCCTTGGCGATGGTGGTGCCCAGGCCCGTGCCGCCGAAGCGACGGCCGCGGCCGGACTCGACCTGCTCGAACGCGTCGAAGATCCGCGACAACGCGTCCTGCGGGATGCCGATGCCGGTGTCGCGCACGGAGAAGCGCAGCGGCACGCGTTCGAGGTCGCCACCCTCGAGCAGGCCGACTTCCAGCGACACCCGGCCTTCCGAGGTGAACTTGATCGCGTTCGACAGCAGGTTGACCAGGATCTGGCGCAGGTGGTTGGCGTCGCTGTGCAGCAGGTCGGGCACGTCCTCGGCGACATTGAGCTCCAGCGCCAGGCCCTTCGCCTGCGCACCGGGCAGCAGCATCACGTGGATGCTCTTGAGCAGTTCGCGCAGCGCGAAATCGGTGTCGACGCGGTTGAAGCGGCCGGCCTCGATCGCGGAAATGCTGAGCACGTCGTCGACCAGCAGCTGCAGCGCCCTGGCCGAGGTCTGGATGACCTGCGCGCTGTCGCGCTGCTCGTTGTCCAGCCGCGACGACATCATCAGCTCGGACATGCCGACGATGCCGTTGAGCGGGGTGCGGAACTCGTGGCTCATGTTGGCCAGGAAGCGGCTCTTGGCCTCGCTCGCGGCCTTGGCCGCCTCGGTTGCCGCGATCAGCTGGCGCAGCAGCGAGATCAGGTACAGCGGCACCGCGACCAGGCCGATCGCGAGGCCCCAGCCGAGCCAGATGTTCTGCTGCCAGTACGGGGTCTTGGCGATCACCGTGACGAAGGTCGCCAGCGCGAAGCCGATCGCCGCATACAGGTAACGTGGGCCGTAGCGCAGGCCGTTGCCGATCGTGACCCACAGCAGGATCACGTACATCGGCGCCAGCTTCTCGCCGAGCAGGACCATGCCCGTGCCCATCAGCGTGTAGTCCAGGAACATGCCCAGCACGCGACGCGGATGCGATACGCCCGGCCGCGCGACGATCCAGGCCAGGATCGCGGCGCCGAGCACGAAGTCGATGGTCAGGATCGCCACCGAGACCGCGACCGGCCCGGCGAGCTGCAGGTCGCCCGCGAACGCGAAGGCCAGATAGGCGTAGACGACGATCAGCATCGCCAGGCGCACGATGGCCTGGCCATGCTCGCTGTCGGGGCGGTTGGACAGGCGCTTGCGCAACCGGTCGAACAGCGGCAATGCGCCGTCAGCCATCGCCGCGACCGTCCACGGGCGCCGGGAACCGGCGGCAGATGTCCTCCACCCGCTCGCGCCCGCGCAGCAGCGCAGCGACGCAGGCAGGGTCGAACAGCTTGCCGGACTGGTCGGCGATGTAGGCCAGCGCTTCGTCGATGCTCCAGGCCCGCTTGTAGGGACGCCGCGAGATCAGCGCGTCGAACACGTCGGCCACGGCGACGATGCGCGCCTCGACCGGGATCTGGTCGCCGACCAGGCCATCGGGATAGCCACTGCCGTCGTAACGCTCCTGGTGGCGCAGCGCGATGGTGGCGCTGAGCTGGATGAAGCGGTTCTGGCTGCCGTTCAGCAGTTCGTGGCCGATGCGCGGATGCGTGCGCATCAGCTCGATCTCGCCGGCGTCCAGCGGGCCGGGCTTGAGCAGCAGGGCGTCGGGGATCGCGATCTTGCCGATGTCGTGCAGGGGCGCGGCGAGTTCGATCATCCGCACCTCGTCCTCGAACATCCCCATTTCCTCGGCGACCAGGCCGGCCACCGCGGCGAGGCGGGCGAGATTGGCACTGGTGCCAGCATCACGGAACTCGATTGCCAGCGCCAGGCGGCTGAGGGTCTCGCGCTCGCGCTCCTCGACCTCGTGCATGCTCGACAGCAGGCGCTGCTCCAGCGACAGCGCGCGCTGCTTGATCGATTCGGACTGCTGGCGCAGCTGCAGCAGGTTGCGGCAGCGGGCGCGGAGTTCGCGCGGCCGGACCGGCTTGACCAGGAAATCGATGACACCAGCGTCGAGCGCGGCCTGGCGGATCGGCTCGTCGCCGACCACGGTCACCAGCACGATCGGCACGTCGCGGTGCAGCAACGGCTTGCGGAAGCGACGGGCGAACTCCAGCCCGTCGATCACCGGCATGCGGTAGTCGAGCAGCAGCAGGTCCGGGCGGTTCTCCTCGCACCAGCGCAAGGCCACCTGCGGGTCACCGAAGTCGAGCACCTCCAGCTCGGGACTGATGTCCTCGAGGATGTGCCGCAGCATGGTGCGGGCGGAGGTCTGGTCGTCGACGATGACGATATTCATCTGGTCAGGGCTTCCCGGTTGGCGTGGCGACCCGCCTTGCCGGGCAGGATCGTCGCCAGATGGGGGATACGTAGCAATTCCTGTGCCCATGCCGGTCCTGCCAGAAAATGAGACCGTGATCCCCGAATCAACGCCAATCCGCCCTTCCGCAGGTCACGAAGTGACCGAATGATGCCCTAAAACGCGGACGGGAGTGACGCAGGCGTGAAGCCCCGGAGCGCCCAGTTCCGCCTGGCCCGGGCGCTCCGCGCCGTCGGCCCGCCGGCAGGCTCAGGCGCCCGCCTCGGGCCGCATGTACGGGAACAGCAGGACATCGCGGATCGAGGACGAGCCGGTCAGCAGCATCACCAGCCGGTCGATGCCCACCCCGAGCCCGCCGGTCGGCGCGAGCCCGACCTCCAGCGCGCGGATGTAGTCGGCATCGAAGTGCATGGCCTCGTCGTCGCCGCCGGCCTTGGCGTCCACCTGGGCACGGAAACGCGCGGCCTGGTCCTCCGGATCATTCAGCTCGGAGAAGCCGTTGGCGATCTCCTTGCCACCGATGAACAGCTCGAAGCGGTCGGTGATCCCCGGCTCGGTGTCGGACTCGCGCGCCAGCGGCGACACCTCCACCGGGTAGTGGGTGATGAAGGTCGGCTGCACCAGCCCGCCTTCGACCGTCTTCTCGAAGATCTCCAGCAGAAGCTTGCCCCAGCCGTAGGCCGGCTTGACGTGGATCTTCAGGGCCGCGCAGTGGCGAGCCAGCGCCTCCCGGTCGCGGCAGTCGGCCACGCTGATCTGCGGATTGAGTTCGCGCACCGCCTCCTCCAGCTTCCAGCGCCGGAACGCGGGGCCCAGTTCGATGGTGTTGCCGTCCCACTGCGCAGTGGTGGTGCCGAGCACCTGCAGCGCCACGTCGCGGATCAGGCCTTCGGTGAGGTCCATGACCTCCTCGTAGGCCACGTAGGCCTCGTACAGCTCCAGCATCGTGAACTCGGGGTTGTGCCGGGTGCTCACGCCCTCGTTGCGGAAGTTGCGGTTGATCTCGTACACGCGCTCGAAGCCGCCGACCACGAGGCGCTTGAGGTACAGCTCCGGCGCCACGCGCAGGTACAGCTCCAGGTCGAGCGCGTTGTGGTGGGTGGTGAACGGGCGCGCGGTGGCGCCGCCGGCGACGTAATGCATCATCGGCGTTTCCACTTCGAGGAAGCGGCGCGCGTCCAGCCATTGCCGGATCGCGGCGATGATGCGCGAGCGCTTGATGAACACATCGCGCGCCTCGGGGGTGACGATCAGGTCGACGTAGCGCTGGCGGTAGCGTTGCTCGACGTCGGCCAGCCCGTGCCACTTGTCCGGCAGCGGGCGCAGCGACTTGGTCAGCAGCCGCAGGCGTTCCGCCTTGACCGACAGCTCGCCGGTCCTGGTGCGCATCAGCGTGCCCTCGGCCGCGACGATGTCGCCGACGTCCCAGCCCTTGAACGCATCGTAGGTGTCGCCCAGCGTCGCCGACTGCAGGAACAACTGGATGCGGCCGCCGAGGTCCTGGATCTGCGCGAACGCGGCCTTGCCCATGATCCGCTTGGCGAGCAGGCGCCCGGCCAGCGCGACGCGACGCCCGGTAGCCTCGAGCGCCTCGCCGGTCCAGCGTTCGGCATCGGCGTACTCGGCCTGCAGGTCGTCGGCGTAGGCATCGCGCCGGAAGTCGTTGGGAAACGCGATGCCCTGTCCGCGCAACGCCGCCAGTTTGGCGCGACGCTCGGCGATCAGGGCGTTGTCGTCGGCGGCGGGCGGCGTGGTCTGCTCGGTCATTGCATGGCCTGTGGGGAATCGGGAATCGGGAATCGGGAAAGCCTAAACGTTTTGTCATCCCGAGCGCAGCGAGGGATGTTCCCGCCGCCACCGGATCCCTCCGCGGCTTCGCCGGATCGGGATGATCGATGGCTAGACGGCGTCGACGCGCTTGGAACCGGCCTCAAGTCCGGATTTCAGGCTCGCCTCGACGAATTCGTCGAGATCGCCATCCAGCACCTTCTGCGTGTCGCTGCGCTCGATGCCGGTGCGCAGGTCCTTGATGCGGCTCTGGTCGAGCACGTAGTTGCGGATCTGGCTGCCCCAGCCGATGTCGGACTTGGTGGCTTCCACCGCATCGCGCTCGGCATTGCGCTTCTGGATTTCCAGCTCGTACAGCTTCGCCGCCAGCATCTTCATCGCGGTGTCGCGGTTCTGGTGCTGGCTGCGCCCGGTCTGGCAGGCTACAACTATCCCGGTGGGGACGTGGGTGATGCGCACCGCCGACTCGGTCTTGTTGACGTGCTGGCCGCCCGCGCCGGACGAACGGTACACGTCGGTCTTGAGGTCGGCGGGGTTGATCTCGATGTCGATGTTGTCGTCGACTTCCGGCGACACGAACACCGAGGTGAAGCTGGTGTGGCGGCGGTTGTCCGAGTCGAACGGCGACTTGCGCACGAGGCGATGCACGCCGGTCTCGGTCTTCAGCCAGCCGTAGGCGAAATCGCCCTCGATGCGCACGGTGGCCGACTTGATCCCCGCCACTTCGCCGCCGCTGGCTTCCATCAGCTCGGTCTTCCAGCCGCGCGACTCGGCCCAGCGCAGGTACATGCGCAGCAGCATTTCGGCCCAGTCCTGCGCCTCGGTGCCGCCGGCGCCGGCCTGGATGTCGACGAAGGCATTGGTGGCGTCCATCTTGCCGGAGAACATGCGCTGGAACTCCAGCTTGTCCACCTCGCCGGCGTAGCGCTCGACGTCGTCGACCACCGCCTGCGCGGTGGCTTCGTCATCCTCGGCCTCGGCCAGTTCGAGCAGTTCGGAGGCCCCGACCAGGCCGTCGGTGAGGCTGCGGATGCCGTTGACGGTCTTGTCCAGCAACGAGCGTTCGCGGCCCAGGGCCTGCGCGCGTTCCGGATCGTTCCAGACGTCCGGATGTTCCAGTTCGCGTTCTACTTCTTCCAGGCGCTCGCGCTTGGCGTCGTAGTCAAAGATACCCCCTCAGCGCATCCAGCCGACCGGTCAGGTCGGCGATGCGCTGGCGCACGGGATTGAGTTCGATCATGGTCTTGGGCGTGTCGCGACGATGGTGGAAACAGCCGCATATTCTAGCAGCCGGGCGCCACCCGGCACGGCCGTCGGCATCAATCGCCCGCCGCCGGCTCCAGGTGTTCGATGACGAGCTGGATGGCCCGCGGGCCGCGCCAGTCGTCGCCCGCCAGCCGGTAGGCCATGCGGCAACGCGCGGGCGGCGCGGCCCCGGTCCAGCCGCCGAAGTGGATCGCGTTGAGTGCACCACGCACGCCGTCTCGGCGCAGCGACAGCTTGAGATGGCGTTCACCGACGATCTTCCAATCGAGCACCTCGAACACGCCGTCGAACAGCGGTTCCGGGAACCCCTGCCCCCACGGCCCACCGTCGCGGAGCGCATCGGCGTGCACGCGGTCGAATTCGTGCGCCTGCAGTTCGCCGTCGCTGCGCAGTTCCGCCTGCAGCACGGCGGGATCGACCATCGCCTCGACCACGGCGCGGAATGCGGCATCGAACGCGTCGAACCGCGTGGCGGCGAGCGTGAGGCCCGCCGCCATCGCATGGCCGCCGAAGCGTTCGACCAGGCCGGGATGGGCGCTGTCGACGGCGGCCAGCGCGTCGCGGATGTGCAGGCCGGGAATCGAGCGCGCCGAGCCGCGCAGCAGGTCGCTGCCCGGTTCGGCGGGCGCGAACGCGACGACCGGGCGGTGCAGGCGTTCCTTCACCTTCGACGCCACCAGTCCGACCACGCCCGGATGCCAGTCGGGATGGCACAGGCACACCGCCACCGGCGACGCGCCATCGGCTTGCGCCGGCAGCACGGCGAGCGCGGCGTCGGCATCGTCGACCATGGCCTGCTGCACGCCGCGCCGCTCGGCGTTGATGCCGTGCAGCAGGTCGGCCAGTTCGCGCGCACGCGCCGTGTCGTCGGTCAGCAGGCATTCGATGCCCAGCGCCATGTCCTCCAGCCGGCCGGCCGCGTTGATCCGCGGCGCGATCGCGAAGCCGATGTCGCTGGCGGAAAGCAGCGGCGCCTTGCGCCCGGACACCTCGATCAGCGCCTGCAGCCCGGCGCAACCCTTCCCGGCACGCAGCCGGCGCAGGCCCGCCGCCACCAGCGCGCGGTTGTTCGCATCCAGCGGCACCAGATCCGCTAGGGCGCGGCGCCCGTCTGGACACTTTTTCGGTAGCTGTCGAAATTTAGGCAACCTCGCCTGTGGATTCGAAACAGAGCCGAACACTTCAGATATTCCTTGGGTTGTGCACTTTTGGCCAGGGTCCATCGTGCGAGGAGATGCTAGCTAACAACTTGCACCAACCCTACCAGCCGTGTGACTCCGTCGGAAGCGGACACAAAACAGACTTCGGCGCAGCCCCCGAGGGGCTGCCGATATCCGCCTGAAAGGAGCAATAAACCCAAGGATATGCCTTTAATATCAATTAGTTACTTGATACTAGCTGCCATAGTTGCTGCCCTGATTACGTTCGCCAAGGCTCAGGTGTGAGATCAGACGCTGCGTGATACAGCGGCAGACGATAGGTCCCGAATAGCCGCCGAAGCCGGCCCCAGTCGCGCCCTAGGAAGAGCCAGCGGAAATCTTCGTCGAATTGAAACTCCGAACGGAATGGATAGGTCGGCCTGTCATTGTCCACTCCTTCCAGAAGATCGAACCCATCTAGCGCAAGCACGCTGATCGCAGGCGCATCCTTCCGCTTCCGCCTACCCTCAAAGCCACATAGCCGCTCGGTTACCCTGCCAAGGAGTTCGGCAGGCGCAGGACGCAGATCAATGATCTCCGTCGCAACTCCTCTTGCACCTGCCGCACGCGTAACTGCAGCGAGCACTGCTTTGGCGCACAAATCGTCTGGGCAAGCCAAAAACGCCGGTGTTCGGAAACTCGGAAACAACGCATGTACGAATTCCGAGGCAACCTGTTCGGCGAGAACTTCACCTTCGCGTAGCGAGGTCATTTACTGCAGCCCCTGCGGACCAAGACCTATCCGCTCGCCCATGGCGCGCACATAGAACGGTTCGAGGCTGGCATCCTTTAACCAACCCGGGAGATCACCAGGCTCAAAAGCAGTCAGGTCGACGGTGGTTCGAAGCGCTCGGCAGTGCGGCTGCAATTCCGTCGTAGTGGCACGGGCGACACGCTCGGCATCTTTCGCTGGCACAGAGACGGCAACCAACAGTCCTCGCTGTTCGGAGCCATAGGGCGCACCGATGCCAGCCAGATAAGCCGCCTCGACACAATCCAGACCCGCGTAGAGCGCAATCAACCGGTCGACTAACCAAGTAGGCCAATCGCTGGAAGCCCCTATCCAAAGCTGCTGACCGCCCGTGTCGATCCGCTCGACGATGGCCACCTCTCCATGATCGAGCAGCGCAGCGATTTCTTCGGGATACAGCGTACAACCTACCTCGTTTGGGTTGAGCATCAGTGTCGCACCCCGTGTCCATTCGAATAGTTGACGTCCGGTTAGCACCAAGACAGTCGCTGCAGACCCGGCCGCTGTTCTGGCCTGCGATTCTTCGGTGAAGAATGGCAACACGGTCAGACCTTCGGGCGTTGTGAACTGGATGAAGCGCAGACGTTCACCACGACGACCACTGCGTGGCGTGTGAGCGTAGACCGTTGCATCCAGCAGCGCACGGAAAAAGGCCGGTTCCGCCGACTTGTCGGCGAGTGCCTCATGCATCAGCCTGGCGAGTTCGTCTGCAGGAATCACGCGTGTTCGTTGGGCTCGGTTAGACTAAGGAATACTTAGTCTAACCGGATTGTATGCCTCCGCGCCCATGCCTGGAAGCAAGCCCACGCCTCGGGCGCGACCGTGCGCGCCCCTTTCCCGACGCGCACTACTTGCGCACTATTTTGGTGATGGTGCCATCCATACCGGTCGAGGTGAGCTCGAAGTTAACCTGATCGCCCTGCTTCAGGGCGGTCAGGTCCACCTCGGGCGCCTTGAAGGTCATGGTCATCGCCGGCCACTTCAGAGCATCGATTGGTCCATGAGCGATCGTGATCGTCTTCGCAGCGGTGTCGACCGCCTCGACCGTGCCGCTGGCCGACGCCATGGTAGCCGCCGATGCCATTTCCGGCATGGGCATCGATTCGTTGGAAGCTGATGCCGCCGTGGATGCTTTCGATTCTGCAGGCATTTCCGCATGATTCGTCGACGCGGGGGCATTCGCATCCCCCGAAGGCGACGAGCAGGCGGTCAGCAGTGCAAGGGTGAGTACGAGGGTGGGCATTTTCATGGGTTCTCCTTGGGCTAGATGATGAGTGCAAAAAAGGGACCACCTACGCAGCTGCCAGTGCCCAGGTGGTCATACTTCGTCAGCAAGGGCAATTGCGGTCGCCCTCTTGTGTAGCAGCGGTCCTATCCGTGGTGATGACGCGGTCGTAGCGCTTCGCGGCGCCATCCACCAGTTCAGCGGTCACACACGAGTCCTCGGTGACGGTGACGCGTGCGTGGCCGATGGTTTTGTATAGCGTGGCACCGCTGCTCTTGTAGGGGACGAAGCCGCGCTGGATCGCCAGCGACGTGCCGACATCCGGTGCCGGCGTGTGCTTGAAGCACACCTGGAGCTGATGATCGGCGATCTGGTGGACCGAGCCGACTGGGGCTCGCTCACGCGGCGCGGCCGCAGCAGCGATCGGGAGCAGCAGGCTGATGGCGAGCGATGTTAGATGCAGTTTCATGGGAACCTCCTGATAAGTCAGAGGGAGTGGCACGCCGGGCACCAAACGGGGCGCTCGCCGTGGCCGGTCATGTCGGCAACGCCGACGAAGAAAGTGAGCTGGGACGTGATTGGCGTGATCGCCGCAAGCGACGCCGCTGCAGCAACCGGTACGCGGCCGGAATCACGAGCATCGAGAGCAACGGCGCACTGAGCATGCCGCCGACCATCGGCGCAGCAATGCGCTGCATGACTTCCGAGCCGGCGCCGCTTCCGATCAGGATCGGGAACAGACCGGCCAGGATCACGGCTACGGTCATCGCCTTTGGTCGCACGCGTTGCACGGCGCCTTCGCGGATCGCGTCGTCGAGTTCCGCCTCGCCCGCGCTCGGATTCGCGGCGAGTTGGCGTTCCCACGCGTGGCGCAGGTACAGCAACATGATGATGCCGAACTCGGCGGCGACGCCGGCCAGGGCGATGAAGCCGATCAGCGTGGCGACCGATACGGCATGGCCCATGCCCCAGATCAGCCACAAGCCCCCGACCAATGCGAGTGGCAGGCTGAGCATGATGATCGCGGCCTCCGACACGCGTCGAAACACCAAGTAAATCAGGCCGAAGATGATTACCAACGTCGCGGGAACCACCACGCGCAGCCGCTCACTGGCACGTTTGAGGTACTCGTACTGGCCGGACCAACCCACGGCGTATCCGGCTGGCATCGGCACCTGCTTTGCGACCGCACGTTGCAGATCGGTCACCACCGAGCCGAGATCGCGTCCAGCCACATCCACGTAAACATAATTGCTGAGGCGAGCGTTATCGCTGCGCAACATCGGCGGGCCTTCGCTGAAGCTCAGCTCGGCGACCTGTCCCAACGTCAGCTGCACACCACTTGGCGCGAGCAAAGGCAACTGCGCGAGTGCGGCCGGCGAGTCGCGGATCGTGCGTGGATAGCGCACCACCACCGGGTAGCGTTCGCGGCCCTGGATGGTCTCCGCGACCGGTTCTCCACCCACCACCGTCGCAATCAACCGCTGCACATCGGCCTGGCTTAAGCCGTACCGGGCGGCCATATCGGGCCGCACCTTCACGTCGATGTAGCGACCACCCGCGATGCGTTCGGCCAGCGCCGAACTCACGCCGGGCACGGTGCGTGCAACCCGTTCGATGCGATCGCTCAACTGCGCCAGCACCGCAACGTCGGGCCCCGAGACCTTGATGCCGATCGGGCTCTTGATGCCGGTGGCCAGCATGTCGATGCGGTTGCGGATGGGCGGCACGAACAGGTTCGTCAGCCCCGGCACCTTGACTGCGCGGTCAAGTTCCTCGCGCAGCTTCTCGGGTGTCATCCCCGGCCGCCATTGGCTGCGCGGCTTGAAGGTGATCGTCGTCTCGAACATCTCCAGCGGTGCCGGGTCGGTGGCGGTCTCAGCCCGGCCCGCCTTGCCAAACACGTGGTCCACTTCGGGCACGGTCTTGAGCATGCGGTCAGTCTGTTGCAGCAACTGCGATGCCTTGCCAGCAGACAAGCCGGGCAATGCCGATGGCATGTATAGCAGCGTGCCTTCCTCCAGGGGCGGCATGAACTCACTGCCAAGACGTAAGAGCGGAATCAGGCTAACCAGCAGCACGACACCGGCCAGCGCCAATGTCAGTTTCGGGAAACGCAGCACTGCATCCAGCACCGGCCGATACAGCGCGATCAGGATGCGATTGAGCGGGTTGTCTTTCTCGGATCGGATATGGCCGCGGATCAGGTAGCCCATCAGTACCGGAATCAGGGTGATGGACAGGCCCGCCGCAGCGGCCATGGCATAAGTCTTGGTGTAGGCCAGCGGTGAGAACAACCGTCCTTCCTGCGCCTGCAAGGCGAACACCGGCACGAACGACAGCGTGATCACCAGCAGACTGACGAACAGCGCCGGACCGACCTCGCTGGCGGAAACCGCCATCAGCTCCCAGCGCTCGGCGCCCTCGGGTTCACGGTGGTGCTCGTCGCGGAAATGCTCGAGGTGCTTGTGCGCGTTCTCGATCATCACCACCGCGGCATCGACCATCGCGCCAATCGCGATCGCGATGCCACCGAGCGATAGCAGGTTCGCGGTGATGCCCTGCATGTGCATGACGATGAAGGCCGCGAGCACGCCCAAGGGCAAGGTGATCACCGCCACCAAGGAGGAGCGTACGTGCCACAGGAACAGCGCACACACCAGGGCGACGACAAGGAATTCCTCGCCGAGCTTGCGAGTGAGGTTGCGCACGGCTTCGAGGATCAATTCGGAGCGGTCATAGGTCGGCACGATTTCGACACCGGCCGGCAGGCTTCCCTTCAGGTCCTGCAGCTTGGCCTTGACGGCTTCGATCGCGGCCAAAGCGTTCTTGCCCGAACGCAGAATGATCACGCCGCCGGCGACTTCGCCTTCGCCATCGAGTTCGGTGATGCCGCGGCGCAAGGCCGGTCCGCGTTGCACCATCGCCACATCCTGCAGTAGCACCGGCACGCCGTCGTTGCCGGTCGTCACAGGGACGCGCTCGAAATCGGCGCGCGTACGCAGATAGCCTTCGCTGCGTACCATGAACTCGGCTTCGCCCTGCTCGATCACCGAGCCGCCAGTGGCGCCGTTGGCGGACTGAATGGCTTCGACGAGTTGGTTGATGGTGAGGCCGCGCGCCGCCAGCGCCTGCGGATTTGGCACGATTTGCCAGGCTTGGACCATGCCGCCGACGCTTGCGACTTCGGCCACGTCGGGCACGGTCTTGAGGTCGTAGCGCAGAAACCAGTCCTGTAAGGCGCGCAGCTGCCCCAGGTCGTGCTTGCCGGTGCGATCGACGAGCGCGTACTCATAGATCCAGCCAAGACCCGTGGCATCCGGCCCGATCGCCGGACTGACCTGCGCCGGCAAGCGATCACGTACCTGGCTCAGATACTCGAGCACGCGCGAGCGTGCCCAGTACAAGTCGGTCTTGTCGTCGAACAGCACGTAGACGAACGAGTCGCCGAAGAACGAGAAGCCACGCACCGCCTTGACGCCCGGCACCGACAGCATCGTTGTGGTCAAGGGATAGGTGACCTGGTCTTCGACGATGCGCGGCGTCTGCCCGGGCCATTCGGTGCGGATGATGACCTGCGTATCCGACAGGTCGGGCAAGGCATCGAGCGGCGTGTGCAATACCGACCAGATGCCGGCCGCTGCCAGCGCAATGGCAGCCACCAGCACAAATAGCCGGTTAGCGATAGAGGCGCGAATGATGCGGGCGATCATGGCTGCCGTCCCGCCGCAGGCACATCACGAATGGTGCAATCCGGGTTCGCCTCGGGCGCGAACTTGGGCACCAACTGCATGTCCATGTAGGGCGACTTGCCGGGTTTGTCGAAGTGCTTGTCCGGCACCATCGGGTCATACCAATAGGTCACTGGGCATTGCCGTGCCTTGGGTGACGCGGTGACCGCTGGTGTTGCAACGGCTGGGGGCGCCTTCTTCTTGGGCGGTACTACGGGTGGCGCCGGGCGCGCGGGCGCAGCCTGCGGCGGCATCGCCATGTCTGGCATACCGGGCATGACATCGCTCGGCATGTTCGCTTCTTCATCACCCGCACCGGCATTGAGGCGTTCGAGTGCGCCTGACAGGTTCGCTTCGGAATCGATCAGGAACTGCCCCGAGGCCACCACCTTCTCGCCACCTTTCAGCCCCGCGAGAATTTCAGTCATGCCGTCACCACTGCGACCGGTCTGCACGCGCACGGGATGGAACATGTCGTCGGCGCCGAGCACGATCACGCGAGCCTGCGCACCCGCTCCGATCAACGCGTCCGTCGGTACCAGCGGCCGTTCGATACTCGCAGTTGGCTGCAAGGTGATCTGCGCGAACATGCCCGGTGCCAGGAGACCGTCCGGGTTGTCCAGAACGATGCGGGCCCGTTGGGTGCGGCTACTCATGTCCACTTGCGGCAGCAAGGTTTCCACGCGGCCGTGGAAGGCCTCGCCTGGCAATGCGTCGACAGCCGCTTCCACCAACGTACCCGTCGCGATGCCCGCAGTGCCCGCTTGCGGAATCGACGCTTCGAGCCAGACCGTCCGGGTACCGTTGACGCGGAACAGCAGCGTGCCTATCGGCGCCGACTGCCCTTCGCGCACGCCGATTTCGCTGACGACGCCGGTCACGGGTGAGGTCAAGGTGAGTCGTCCGCGCTGCCCCGCACCACTGCCCGCGGGCAGACCCAACGCACGCAACCGTTCGTGGGCGGCGGATTGCAAACCTCGTGCGGCGGCGGAGCGAGCTCCACCTAACGCTCGCGCTTCGGCAATCGCAGTGTTCCAACTTGGCGCGATGATGCTGGCCAGGGGTTGCCCCGCGCGCACCGGCTCAAACGGGGCACGCACGTGCAAGCGCTCGACGATGGCGTCGACTCGCGCACTGACGATGCGTTCCTGACGCAGGTCCCAGCCAATGGTGCCCGGCACGCGGACGGCTGCCGTCAGTCGGCCAGGCTTGACCACCACCGTGCGGATGCCGAGGTTCTGGCGCACGCCCGGTGCAACGGCAACGCCGCCGGCCGTCGCCTCGTCGGCGTACTTCGGCACCAGTTGCATGTCCATGAAGGGCGACTTGCCAGGCTTGTCGAAGTGTTGGTCGGGCACCATCGGGTCGTACCAATAGAGCGCCTTGCGTTCGGCGGACTGCGGGCTCGAGGTGTCGGCGGCGGATGAACTCCCGTGAGTGCGCCCCCACCAGTAACCGAGGCCGACGGCGGCCACCAGCGCAAGGGAAACAGCAGCAGTGACCACGCTGCGACGAGTGGTATTCATGGCTGCATCTCCGAGGGCAACAGGAAGGCCAGCGCGGCCCAGGCACGTCCGAGTTCACCCAGGTGTTCGGCGTGCGCGAGGTGCACATCGAGTTCGTCACGTCTGGCGTTGAGCCACGGCTGCAGTTCGCCGCCGGCGCGATACGCGGCGAGCGTCGTCGCACTGCGGTCCTGCGCGAGCGGCAACAGGGAGTGCTCATGCAGGGCGACCTGGCGCTTCAGCCCTTCCCATCGAGCGAGATCCGCGCGAATGCGCGCCGCTTCCTGGCGACGCAGGTCTTCGCGGGTCGCCAACGCGGCCTGATAGTCCGCTTCCCGGGCTGCGATGCCACGATCCTGCCGGTTACGCGAGAACAGCGGCAAGCCGATGCCCACTTCGAACATGATCATGTCGCTGCGACCACCGGCACGCTGGCCATAGGACGCACCCACGCTCCAGTCCGGATGCTTGTCGGCGCGGGCGACATCGATCGCAGCTGCGGCGGTTTCGAGCTGAGCGGTGGCGGGAAGCAACGGCCCTACCCGATTCACCTCTGCCAGCAATCGGGCTTCGGATACAGGCAGCGAGTCAAAGTTCGGGGCTTGATCGGCAACCTCGACCGGCGCGTCGCCCAGCCAGCGCGCCAGCCCGGCTTGTGCCGCCAGCTTCTCGGCACGGGCGGCCTCGATGCGGTTGTCGAGTTCCAGCAGTGCGGCCTCGGTGGCGAGTGCGTCGCTCACCGGTTCGCCACCGCTCGCCACGCGTGCCTTCGACACCTTCGCCGCCAGCGCGGCTTGCTCACGCAGCTTCTGCAGCGCCGTCAATTGGCGCTGCGCGGCCCACACGGCGATCCAGGCTTCGGCCGTGGCGCGGCGCACGGCCAGCACTTCGGCGTCTGCTTGCGCCTGCGCTTCGTCGATCTGGCGCGCGGCGAAGGACTGACGCGCTGAACGCTTGGCCCGCGAGGGAATCTCTTGCCGCAGCCCGATCTTCTTCATGGTCATGTCGTCGGCGCGCGTATCGAAGGCATCGCTTCCGGTGACTGGCAGGTTGTCGATGCCGACCATCAGCATTGGATCAGGCAAGGCGCCGGCGCGGGCTGCTTCTTCTTGCGCGGCCAACACACCGGAGCGGCGGGCATCGAGCATCGGCGCACGCTCGCTGGCCAGACGGATGGCTTCCGGCAGCGTGAGCTTATGGGATGCGGCCAAAGCCGCAAATGGCGTCGCCAGCACGGCCACGCACAAGGTCCGGACCAACGCACACTTAAGTGCGGCCCAGGACCGACAACGATCAAAACGGGAGTTCATGACGCCTCCGAAACGGACATGGCCGCGCGCACGGCGCATCGGCGCCGGCGCGGATTCGCTACGTCGTTTCGGGGGCTAGATCAGAAGACTGCAGAAACGCAGCCGTGGGGGCGGATCGGATCGGGCGATCGGCACGTCAGCCTGGATGGTGACGTGGGATACAGGTTGCACGTAGACCGGCGCCAGGATGAGCGCCGGCAACGCAAGCGGTGGCACCGATAGCTTGGCGGTGTCGGTAGTAACTGTGTGATCAGGATTACAGTGCTTCTGACAAAGAAGCGGATTGTCCTTGTCGTGCTGCTGGGCCATGCCCATCTCGGCGCAAGGCTCCGCCATCGCCATGGTCTGGGCGGACATCTGCTCCATCGGGCACAGATACGCCGCCAGCGCCGCCTGCTGGAACAGCAGGCAGACGATCACCAGGACGGCGATCTGTAGGCGGTGGCGGGCGCGCCGGGTCATGGGCGGGATGGTACTCCTCTGGCGGCGAGCAAGCCGAATAGTCCATAGACGCGGTTTAGCGCGGCGAGTTCCCAACATCCGGTGGCCAACCGACTACCCACAGCACGGCCTTTGCTGCTGGATGGGCGGACACGGCACCGTGCCGTAGGAGCAGAAAACACAGCAGTCGCCCGGTTCGGGCTTCAGCAGCTCGCCACAGGCCGTGCACTCGTAGAAGAACTGGCACGCCGTCGTCGGCATGGTCTCGACGGCCTGGTGACCGCATTGCGGACACGTCAGCGTGCTCTGCAACTGCAACTCAGCCACCGTTGGCCCTCGCCTTGGCCGGGAAGCCTGCCTCGGAGATCGCACGCGCGATAGCTGGCACGTTGGTGCGATCGGCATCGAAGTCCACGGTGACAGTAGCCGCCTTGGTGTCGACTTGTGCCTTGGAAACGCCGGGCACCTTGTCCAGGGCCTTTTCGATCGTGATGCTGCACGCCGGGCAGGTCATGTTTTCAACATCGAGGACGGCCTTCTTCGGCGTCGCGGCCCACGCCATGCCCGTCCACAAGATCATCAACCCAACAATCCACTGGCGCATCGTTCGTCTCCTACATGAACCAAGCTACGTAATACGGGAAGAGCAGCAGCAGCGCGATCACGACGGTTGCCATCCAGAGCCAACGCCGGCGGCGGCGCAGCCCGCCTGGATCAATGCAAGCTCCGTCCGTTCGACAGCGGGAGGCAGGACCGTACAGACTCCAAAATGCCCAGCCAAGGCACGCCAACGTGGCCACGCTGAACCAAGGTCGCCAGGCATCCAGCGCGGTGAGGTTGGCAATCCACGCGCCGCTGACGCCCAGCAGCACCAGAACCAGCGGCACCACACAGCACACGGACGCCGCGATGGCGGCAAAACTCGCCGCAACGATGGCTGGCAGGGAGGATTTGGCGGGGAGGTTGGCCATGAGCGCATACTACGGTCTGTACCTGGGTACGGAGTCAAGCCATGGCCGAGAGCGCCCTCACCATCAGCAAACTGGCGGCATCGGCCGGCGTGCATGTCGAAACCGTGCGCTACTACCAGCGCCGCCGGCTGTTGCCGGAACCCCAACGGCCCTTGGGCGGCTTCCGCCACTACGGACCAGCCGATGTCACCCGTCTTCAATTCATCCGGCGAGCCCAAGCGATGGGATTTACCCTGGATGAAATTGCCGGCCTGCTGGAACTCAAGGGCAAGCGGGCCTGTGAGCAAACGCGTCGACTGACCGAACTCAAACTGGTCGATGTTCGCGAACGACTCGATGCGTTACATCGGCTGGAAGTCGATCTTATGAACCTCATCGCTGAATGCAGTCAGGCGCCTGGCGGCGAGTCGTGTCCGACCCTGGACCGTCTAGAGCATGCGACGGAGCACTCGGACAAGCGCGGTCGATGCGCCGCGATAGCCGATTAGGCATGACCATGTGCATCGTCACATGGCGTCATTTCGACTTGCAGCGTCGCGTGGTGAATGCTGAACCGCTCCTCCAGTGCAGCGGCCAGTGAGCGCCGGACTTGTTCTCCATCGCCCCCATCGCGCAACACGATATGCGCCGTCAGCACCGGCTCCTTGGAGCCCAAGGCCCAGGCATGCAGGTCATGAACCGCGATGACGTTGGGGTGCGACAGCATCATGGTGCGGACCTCGTCCAACTCCAGGCCATGCGGCACGCCTTGCATCAGCACCTGACCAGCTTCCCGCAACAATGTCCACGTACGCGGCAGCACCCAAAGTCCGATGAGGACTGCGATGATGGGGTCGGCCACCGTCCATCCGGTGAACTTGATCACCAACGCGCCGACGATGACACCGACGGAACCCAGCATGTCGCTCCAGACTTCCAGATAGGCGCCCTTGACGTTGAGGCTGGTGCCGCTGCCCGCCTTGAGTAGGCGCATCGAGATCAGATTGATGACCAGGCCAATCGCAGCGATCACCAGCATGCCGCTCGAGGCGACTTCCGGCGGATCGCGAAAGCGGCCGACGGCCTCCCACAGGATGTAGCCGGCGACCAGGAACAGCAGGCCACCATTGATCATCGCGCCTATGGCTTCCATCCGCGCATAGCCATACGTGCGCTTGGCGTCGGGTGGTCGTCGGCTCAAACGCACAGCGAACAACGAGATTGCCAGCGCAATGACATCTGTGCCCATGTGAGCGGCATCGGACAGCAATGCCAGGCTATTGGTAATCAATCCACCGATGACCTCCGCAATCAGGAACGCGGTAGTTAAGCCAAAGGCCCACCACAATGGCTGTTCGTGCTTTATCTCGCCGGTGCCGTGATCGTGTCCTGCGCCCATAAGAAGTCTCCCGTAATCGAATCGATGGTTCGAACGCGTTATTCGGTCTGCGGACTCGTTCCGAGCATTGCCCGCATCAGTGCGGGCAATCGCCGGATGTGGCGAACAAGCAGTGCTACCGCCAGCGCGAGATACACCCAGGCCAAGGCCGTCAGCACGGCGATCTCGCGCTCGGGCGTGGCCTGGTAGAAGAAGGCCAGCCCGAGTTGCGTCACGAACAGACTCGCCAAGGCCAATGCCCCCCAGAGGCTAAGCCGCAGCGGCAACAGCAGCGCCAGCGCGAACACGGATTGCGCCGCCGTCAGGAAGAACTCCTCGTGCTGGCGCGCATCCAGCGGAAGCGACATCACTCGCCCAGCGCCGATGCTCATCGCGATCGGCAACATGCCGACCAACAGCGTCCACTGGTTGATCTTGTCACTGATCATGGTGGTGAGGCCGGCACGGGCGCGGCCATCAAGGGCGAACAGGATGGCGATGGTGACCGCTGGCGCTTCGCTGGCCAGCGGTGCCAGCCACTGGACTACAAGGAACTCGTCGATGCCTAGACGACGACCTGAAGCCACCAGCGATTCGGCGAAGGGTTCGGCCGCCAGCAGGATGACACCGGCCGCCACCACACTCATCGCCGCCATCACCGTCCAGCGCTTGGCGGGCGTCAACTGCGCGATCACCGCGCCTGGGCCCGGTTCTTCGTCTTCCTCTTCCTCTTCGTTCTCCGCGCGCGAGGTGCGCCACAGGTACAGGCAGAACAAGACGCCCAGCACGAGAAAGTCGATTATGCCAATGCTGTTCTTCAGCAAGATGATGAAGGCATACGCGCTGGCTAGGGCGAGGAAAACGATCTCGACCGAGTTTTCGTACTGCAGCACGATTCCTCGCTGTCGCGAACGCCACCAATGCAGGCCCACCAGCAGCGGCCAGGCCAGGCCGATCAGCAGACGATTGGCGCCTGTCATGTTCGCTGCGGCGTAGGCGACGTAACCCGAGGCCGGATCCTGCCCGGCGCGATAGGCGTAGTAGAAGTCGACCGCGTATTCGGGCAGCACTGTAATCAACGCAACCACCGCCAGCACGAAACCGGTGGCGATGTATTTTTCCGCCGCTTCGGCACCCCATGACAACAGGAAGCCCGCTGCCAGGATCGCAAGACCAAACAGCACCGCATCACCCAGCGCACCCGCGCTACCGCTGGTGATGCGCAGATACGTGGCGGGCAGGACGGCCGCTACTGCGGCGCTCACGGGAACGACGAATTCGCGAATGCCGTTATGGAGGCGAGTCATGCGCGGCTTCTCCTTCGATGAGTCATTCGGCTGGGCTCGACGGGCCGATTGCCTCGTGCCGCTCCACCGGCACGACGAACACGGCCCCTACCGGCAGGTCGCCGATGCGGCCTACCTCATGGATCAGGGCCACAATCTGTTCGGTCCGCGCATCTTCGCAATAGGCTTCCAACCGCACGTCGGATTCACCCTCTGGCGCCAGATCGGCACGGACGATGGCTTCGTTCGGATGCACGACGCCGTGCACCCGGGACAGCGAGAGGTGGTAGAGGCCCGCACGCTCGATTACCCGCACGATGCGATCAGCCAGCGATGGACGGACAAAGGCGACAATCATCTTCATGGTGGGCACTCCCGATGTTGAAGGACGCGACAGGCCGGGCCCGCCGCACCCAGTCACGGCACCGCTTCGGCCATCAACGGACGTCGTTGATGGGAATCGACTGATCGATGGTGCTCACGTATATCCAGCCGGCTTCCGCTCGACCCGTCCGCCCGATCTGGCGAAAAATCTCCACCGCACGCCCTACGTCGCTGTCCTCGCAGAACAGTTCCATCTGCACTTCGTTGATCACTTGATCACCGAACTCGACCGAATACTCCTGCTCGCGCGCACTGAGTGCGCGCAGCAGGCCTTTCACGTCGAACAGGCTGAGGCGCTGGAAGCCGGCGGCTTCCAGCGCGTGGATCAAGTCTGAGACACGATTGCGGTGCACAAATGCCTTGATCTGTTTCATGACGCAGTCTCCTGAGAATTGTGCTCGGCCGCCTTGCGGTCGGAGCGGTTTTCAAGCCATTCGTACAGAACCGGAAGCAGGATCAACGTGAGCAGCGTTGAACTGATCAGACCGCCAACGACCACCGTCGCCAACGGACGTTGCGTTTCCGCGCCGACACCGCTGGACAGCAGCATCGGCACCAGACCGAGGATCGCCACGCTCGCGGTCATCAGCACCGGTCGCAGACGCAGAGCCGTGCCCTGCACCACCGCTTCGCGCACCGACAGGCCTTTCTCACGCAGCTCGTTGAGGAAGCTCACCAGCACGATGCCGTTGAGCATCGCCACGCCGAATACCGCGATGAAGCCGATCGCTGAGGGCACCGACAGGTACTGGCCGGTGACAAACAAGGCCAACAATCCGCCAATGGTGGCGAACGGCACGTTGGCCAGAATCAGCGCCGCGTACTTGACCGAGTTGAAGGCGGTATAGAGCAACACGAAGATGAAAAAGATCGTGACTGGCACGATCAGCGCCAACTTGGCCAGCGCACGCTGCTGGTTCTCGAACGCCCCACCCCACTCGATCCAGTAGCCCGGCGGCAGCTTCACCTGCTGCTTAATCGCCGTCTCAGCGTCCTGGACGAAGCTATCGACGTCGCGGCCTCGGACGTCCATCTGGATCACCGCATAGCGTTGCAGTTGCTCGCGACGGACGAACGAGTAACCTTCGGCCACGTTGATGTCGGCTACCTCCGACAGCGGCACCAAGGCGCCGGTTGCCGTGCGGAGCGGGATGCGACGCAATGACTCGACCGAATCGCGTGTCGCGTCATCCAGCCGCACTGCGATATCGAAGCGTTTCACGCCATCGAGCAGTACGCTCACCGGTTCGCCGCCCAGGCCATTGCGGACGATGGTGAGCACCTCCTCAGCGTTCATGCCATGGCGGGCCAGTTCGTCGCGCTTGACCGCGATGCGAATCTGCGGCTTGCCGATGTTGGCTTCCAAAGCAAGGTCGGCCACGCCCGGCACCTTGTCCAGCACGCGCTTGATGCGGCCGCTCAGCTTGTCGAGTTCGCCCAGGTCTTCACCGTAAAGCTTCAGCGCCAAGGTGGCGCGCACGCCGGAGATCAGTTCCTCCACGCGCATCTGGATCGGTTGGGTGTAGCCGGGCACCACGTTCGGCACGACCTTCTCCAGCGTCTCTTGCATCGCCGCTTCGAGCTGCTTGATGTCGCGGCCCGACTTCCACTCTTCCTCGGGTTTGAGCGCGGTGTAGATCTCCATGTAATTGACGTCGGCGGTCTCGCCCTTCTCGGCACGGCCGATCATCGCCAGCGTGGTCTCGACCTCCGGGAATTGCTTGAAGGCCGCGGCGATGGTGTTGCTGGTCTTGATCGATTCGTTGAGCGAGGTCGACGGGATGCCCGTCACGCGCCACATGATCGAGCCTTCCTGCAGTTGCGGCATGAACTCCTTACCCAGGAAAGGGAACAGCGCCAGGCTCGCGACCAAGGCGACAAGCGCGCTGATCACGACCACTTTCTTGCGGCCCAGCGCCTTCGCCAACAGCGGCTGATAACCACGCTTGATCCTGGCCACCAACCACGTATCGCGCTCGGGCTTGGGCTTGAGAATCATCGACGCCAAGACCGGGATCAGCGTCAGGCTCAGGATCAGCGAACCGGCCATCGCGAAGGCGATGTTGAATGCCATCGGCTTGAACATCTTGCCTTCGAGGCCTTCCAGCGCGAACAGCGGCAGGAACACCACGATGATGATGCCGATCGCGAACGTGATTGGATTGGCCACTTCCTTAGCCGCGGCCAACACCGCAGAAGTCTTGTCGACCTTCTCTCCGTGTTCCAACCGCTCCGCCATGATCCGGAAGGCGTTCTCCACCATTACCACCGCGCCGTCGACCATCATGCCGATGCCGATCGCCAGGCCCGCGAGCGACATCAGATTGGCGGACAAGCCGACCTGCCCCATGCCGATGAAGGCAATCAGCATGGCCAGCGGCAGTGTGACGATCACGACCAGCGCTGAGCGGACCTCGCCCAGGAACAGGAACAGGATTACCGCGACCAGCAGCGAGCCTTCCACCAGCGCCCGCACCGCGGTTTCGACCGCCTTGTTGACGAGGTCAGTGCGCTCGTACATCGGCTTGAGCACCATGGTCTTCGGCAGTGCATCGCGCACCACGTCAAGCTTGCCCTTGACCGCCTCGACCACGTCCTTGGCGTTCTCGCCGATGCGGGCCAGCGCCTGGCCCATCACGACTTCCTGGCCGTCGCGGGTCACCGCACCGAAGCGCGGCGCGGGGGCTTCGACCACGGTTGCCACGTCACGCAGATACACCGGCACACCGTCCTCCGACTTGAGCACGATCGCGCCGATGTCCTCGGTCGACTTCAGCAAACCCAGACCGCGCACCAGGAACTGCTCGCGGCCCACGTCCATCACGTTACCGCCGACCTGGCCGTTGTTGGCGGGGAGCGCGTTGATGACATCGCCGAAGCCCAGCCCGCGGGCGTAGAGGCGTTGCGGATCGATCTGCACCTGGTACTGGCGTTCGCCACCGCCCCAGGAACTAACGTCGTCCACGCCCGGTGCCGTGCGCAGGATCAGCCGCACGGTCCATTCCTGCCATGTGCGCAGGTCCATATCGGTGACCTGGTCCTTACTGACGCCGGGCGCGCGTTCGACGGTGTACCAGTACACCTGCCCCAGGCCCGACGTGTTCGGGCCCATGCTCGGCTTGCCATAGCCTTCAGGCAGACGATCGCCGATTTCCTGCAGGCGTTCGTTGACCAGTTGTCGCGCGAAGTAGATGTCCATGTCGTCCTTGAAATAGACCGACACGTACGACAACCCGAACAGGCTGACCGAGCGGATTTCCTGCACCTTCGGCAGGCCGGCCAACGCAGACTCCACCGGCGTGGTGAGCAACTGCTCGACGTCCTCGGCGGCCAGGCCCGGGGACTCGGTGTAGATGTTGACCTGGACCGGCGTCACGTCGGGGAAGGCATCGATCGGCACGTTGCGAACGGCGCTGATGCCGAGGAAGGCGACGACCGCGAACACGATCAGGACCAGGAACTTGTAGCGCAGGGAGAGTTCGACCAGGCGATTCAGCATGGCGCACCTCCCGCAAAGGCGGGATTGGCGTCAGAGATCATCACTCTTCTCCTAACTGCGACTTGAGCATCTGCGCTTTGACGGCAAAGGCGCCTTCGACCACGACGGCGTCGCCGGGCTTGAGGCCTTCGCGGATGACGGTCCGATCGCCGATCGCTTCACCGGTACGCACCGGCGTCGGTTCCAACGCACCGGTCGCGTTGCGACGGAACACGACCGTGTCGCCTTCCAACTGCACCACCGCGTCGGTTGGCACCGACACCATAGTCACGGCGGCGTTGCCATCCTTGGCGACGTCGCTGGCCTCGAAGAACACATCGACGTAATCGCCGCTGTGCAGGCGGTCGTCCCGGTTCGGAACCTCGATCCGCACCACCGCATTGCGGGTCGTGTCCGACGTGCGATGCGCGGGATGCTGAACGGTACCCTTCAGGCGCTCGCCGTTGAACACCACCGTCGCTTCCGTGCCGGGTGTGATGCGCGGAACGATCCCCGATGGCAGCTTGGCGTCGACCCAAACCACCGATTCATCGACCAGGCGGAACAGCGTCTTGCCCGGTTCAATTTTCTCGCCGACGACCACGGCATCCTCGGTGATTCGCCCGGCATGCGGCGCGGTCAAGGTGAACTGGCCGTTGCTGCGCCCGGCCGCCGTGCCCGGCAAGCCATACGCCTGTGCCGTTGCGCGAGCGCGATCGAGCGCGACCTGTGCCTCGTTGATGCGGCGCCCGGACACGGCCTCACGACCGAGTGCAGAGACGCGGCGCCATTCCTGTTCGGCGATGCGCAACTCTGCCTGGGCATTGGCGACTTCGACGCTGGACAGCGTCACCAGCGGTGCGCCGGCGCGCACTTCGTCGCCGAGCTTGGCATGGCGACGCACGACCAGGGCTTCGACACTGGGCGTGATCAGCGCCGTGCCGTAGGCATTGTCGAGCACTTCACCGGGCGCACGCAGCTGTTCGCTCATCGAAGCGGGCTGCAACGCCTGCACGACGATGCCGGCAGCTTTCATCGCTGCGGCATCGAGCTTGACGGGCGCGATGCCGGCTTCGCTTTCGGTGGGCGCTTCAGCGCCTTCGGCTTCGGTCGGGGCCGACTCGGTCGAGGGGGACCTCGAACATGCGGCCATGGCAAGCAGTAACGCCGCGGCCAGCAACGGCGACATCAGACGGAACGGGGTCATCGAAAGTTCTCTCATGGGGTGCCCTCCAGGCCGGCCCAGCGTTCAAGCTGTCCGGTGGCGGCGAGGTAATCGGCGTAGCTGCGCCACAGGCGCGCTTCGAGTTCGGCGCCGGCGAGTTGCGTGTCGAGGGTCTGCTTGAGTTGCAGCAGGTAGTCAGCGGTGGACAGCTCGCCCTCGCGCCACAAGCGCTCAAGGAGAGTGGCGCGACGCTCCACATCCGTGCCGCGGCTCGCCTGCCAGCGCGACCAGGCCGATTGCGCTGCGGCGTAGCTGTCGATCGCACGGCGACGATCGGCATCGAGTTCGACGCGCACGCGCTCGGCCTCGGCGATCGCGACATCGGCATCGGCCTGAGCTGCCACTACCTCGGCGCGATAGGAATTGCGCACGAACAGCGGAATGCTGAGCGACACGCCGACCACGTTGTCCTGCACATTGCCGTAGTCGATGCGTCCGCCGCGCACGCCCACGGTGGGATCGGCCACCCGATTGCGGCGGGCAACGGTCACTTCGCGTTCGGCAGCCAGCGCAGCGGCTTGTGCGGCTTGCCAGTCGGGCAACTGTTCGATGCCGGTATGGGAGGGCATCGGCGGCGGCAATGCGTCGCTGGGCAGCGTCAGGCTCGCCAGGAGTTCCGGCGAGCCGCCGACCGCGCGGAAACGCGCTTCGGCCTCCGCCTGTTCGGCGACGAGTTGCGACTGCTGGGCTTGCGCTTCATCGCGGGCCAGCAGTGCCAAATCGCGCTCCAACCCGGAAATGTCGGCTGCAGCAAACTGCTTTTGTGCCAACTCGCCAAAGCGCGTGACCAACGCCAATCGACGTTCACCGGTGCGCACACGTTGCTGCGCCGTCTGTAGCTCAGCCCAACTGGCGAACCACTGCTTGGCGAAATCGCGGCGACGCAGCTTGGCTTCAGCGGTGGCTAGATCGACCCGCGCGGAGGCCGCGTCGCGACGCGCGCGACGCTTGCCGCTCAGATCGAGCGTGAGGTTGAGGCCAGCGGTTGTGGTGCGATCCGGGCCTTCATCGTCGCCGGCCAACTCGACTTCGGGGTTGTAGAGCGGTCGTCCGGCCGCATCGTACCGGGCACGGGCTGCGGCCAGTTGCGCTTCGGTGGCGCGATAACTCGGATGGTGTTGCCAGGCGGCCTGCAGCGCCTCGCGAAGTGCGACTGGGGCCTGTGTATCGGGGGTTTGGGCGGCCATGGCCAAGCCCGACAGCAAACTCGCTGCCAGAACCAGGACGGCCAGCCGCGCGACGCGACGTCGTCGCGGCGAACGAACAAGGTGCATTGGAAGATCCTCTGAGTCGACGGTGTCCTCTGGCGCTCCGCGCCAAAGGGGCAAAACACCTGACTCAGGCGATCGGCGGCCTCAGTTCCAAGGGTTGCGACGCGCTGGGCGGCAACCCGGACGTACGCATAGGCAGCGCCTGCGGCACGAGCACAACCACGATCTGCGTATCCGGCACCATGGCGGCAGCATGATGGCAACCGCAGTGACTGCAAGCGGCATGCCCGAGCTTGAGCTTCGTGGAATCGTCATTACCGCTATCCAGCGGCGATGCCTTCACCGCCACGGCATGGCTGCCATCCGTGCCGAAGCCCATGTCCGCGAAATCGTGCTTCGCACAGGCGGCCGCCGCGCCGATCTTCAGGGCGAAGATCAGCAGCACCAGTACCGCCAGCCGCGTGGAAGCGCGCAGGCGGGCCAGCAGCAGGCAGGAGGAGGCGACCGGGTTCATCCTGCCAGCCTAGCCGGTGCCACGGACGTTATAAAATCTCATCAGGCCGGTTCCCGGGAGCGGGTCATGCCGTTCCTCGCTCGTGGACACATGCGCGACGGTATCCACGTCACTTCCTCAGCAGGCGCATGCCGTTGCCCACCACCAACAGGCTGGCGCCCATGTCGGCGAACACCGCCGCCCACATCGTGGCCTGACCGGTAAAGGTCAGCACCAGGAATACTGCCTTGATGCCCAGCGCCAGGGTGATGTTCTGCGTCAGCACGTGAGCGGTGGCGCGCGACAGCCGGATGAAGGCCGGAATCTTGCGCAGGTCGTCGTCCATCAGGGCCACGTCGGCGGTTTCGATCGCGGTGTCGGATCCAGCCGCGCCCATGGCGAAGCCGATGTCGGCCCGTGCCAGGGCCGGGGCGTCGTTGATGCCGTCGCCAACCATGCCGCTGGTACCCTGTGCGGCGAGCGCTTCGACCTCGCGCAGCTTGTCTTCGGGTAGCAGGTTGCCTTGGGCGCGGTCGATACCGACCTCACCGGCGATGGCCTGCGCCGTGTGCGGGTTGTCCCCGGTCAGCATCAGGGTCTTGACCCCGAGCGCGTGCAAGTCGGCGATCGCCTGTCGGCTGCTGTCCTTGACCGTATCGGCGACCGCGAACACCGCCTGCACGCCGTCGCTGCCTACGACGGCGACCACGCTCTTGCCTTGGGCTTCCAAGGCCGCGAACTGCGCTTCCAACTCGGCGGAACTGGCACCCAACTCCTGCACGAGCCGGTGATTGCCCAGGTGGTAGAGCGACCCAGCGACGCGGCCACTCACGCCGCGGCCCGGCAGTGCAGCGAACTCCTCGACCTCTTGCATCGGCACGCTGTCATTCTGTCCCGCCACGGCGATGGCCTTGGATACAGGATGATCGGAACGCGCCGCCAGGCTGGTCGCTATGGCGCGCACGCGGGTCGCATCAGCCTGGCCCCAAGCCGCGAAATCGGTCTGTTTAGGCTTGCCGTGGGTGATCGTTCCGGTTTTGTCCAGCGCCAACCACCGCAGCTTGCGGCCATTCTCCAGGTACACGCCGCCCTTGATCAGGATGCCGCGTCGCGCCGCCGCGGCCAGACCGCTGACGATGCTCACCGGGGTGGAGATCACCAGGGCGCAGGGACAGGCGATCACCAGCAGCACCAGGGCCCGGTACGTCCAGTCCAGCCAGTCCGCGCCCATCAAGAGCGGCGGCACCACCGCCACGCCCAGGGCGACGGCAAACACCAGCGGGGTGTACCAGCGCGCAAACTGATCGACGAAACGCTGGGTCGGCGCACGATTGCCCTGCGCGGCTTCGACCGCGTGGATGATGCGGGCCAAGGTGGAATCGCTGGCCACGGCGGTAACGCGATACTCCAGGGAACCTGCTTCGTTGATGGTGCCGGCGAATACCGGGTCGCCTTCGGCCTTTTCGACCGGCAGGCTCTCGCCGGTGATCGGCGCCTGGTTGACCGTCGAACGGCCGAGCACCACCATGCCGTCCAGCGCTATGCGTTCGCCGGGCTTGACCCGCACTCGGCTGTCGAGTGCGACGGCCTTGGCATCCACCTCGATCCAGCGCTGATCGTCTTGCAGAACGGTGACACGTTCGGGCGTGAGATCCATCAGGCCGCGTATCGCATTGCGGGCGCGATCCAGCGACTTGGCCTCGATCACCTCGGCCAACGCGAACAGCACCATCACCATCGCCGCCTCGGGCCAATGGCCAATGAGCATCGCGCCCGTGACAGCGATCGACATCAGGGCGTTCATGTTGAGATTGCGGTTCTTGAGCGCAATCCAGCCCTTCTTGTAGGTCGACAGACCGCCAGTCCCGATGGCGACCAACGCCAGCGCGATGACCAGCCACGTCGGGGCGCCGAGCCAAGACACGACTTCGGCCAGGATCGCCGCCACACCGGAGACGGCCAATGGCCACCACGCGGTGCGTGTCGGTACCGGCGCGCCCGGCTCTGCGCCACCTTGGCTGCCCACCACCTCGGCCTCGAAGCCCAGCGACTTCAGGCCGGTCAGCACGTCAGGCAAGGCCTCGGCCGCGTGACGCACGGTCAAGGTGCGCTGCACGAGGTTGAAGGCCAGCGACGCCACCCCGGGCATGCCGCCGAGTTTGCCGCGGATCAGGCCTTCCTCGGTGGGGCAATCCATCTTCGCGATACGCAGTGCTGTTTCCACGTCGGAGGACGGCGTATCCATGGGCGCCGCCTGCATGCCGATCGCGGCCAGCGCTTCGTCCACGGGCGTCAGCGCAGACAAGGTGTGGTGCACCGACAACGTCCGTTGCACCAGATTGAATTCCAGATCCGTCACTCCCTGGACTTGGCCGAGCTTGTTGCGGATCAGCGCCTCTTCGGTGGGGCAGTCCATGTTCTGGATGCGATAGCGCATCGGCGACCGGACGGCCGCTGCTGCGGGCACCGTCGTCGTTGCCACTGCCTGCGTGCTACCGCAGCTATTGCAGGTGTCGCTCATCGCGTGGGTTCCTCCATGCAGGCCTGTAGGGTCTGCGGGATCGATCGCATCTGGAAGGCGTCGCGCCGAGCGCCGTCCCTGCTGCCGCGCGCAGGCCACATGCCGTGCCTCATTGTTCCACTCGTGCGGACACGCGCGAGGTGCGGGCGTTGAAGTAGAAGCCGCCGATGGCGATGACCGCGACAGTCACTTGCGCTAGCAGCGACTGCCAGGACGGATACACGCCGAGCCAATCGATTCTCGGAGCAGCGACCAGGGCCTGGCCTATCCAGCCGGCCTCCTGCAGCGCCGCCACGCCCTTGCCAACGAGCACAACCGCGAGCACCGCAATCAGGATCGAGCTGATCGAGAAGAACTGGCCGATTGGCAAACGCTTGCTCATGCGCAGCATCCAATAGGCGACCGCCGCGAGCACGACGCAGCCCGCCACTAGTCCGCCGAGAATCGCGGTGCTGTTCTCCTGGCTCCACATCGCGATGAAGAACAAGATCGTTTCGAACACTTCGCGATAGACCGCGACGAAGGCCAGCAGGAACAGGAACACCGCCGAGCGTCGCGTCAGCGCCGCCGACACCTTGGCGTGCAGATACTGTTGCCAGCGGCCGGCCAGGCTCTTCTGGTGCATCCAAATCCCCACGCTCAGCAGCACCGCGGCAGCGAACAATGCGGAGACGCCTTCAGTCACCTCGCGATTGGCGCCGCTCACATCGACCAGGTGGGTGGCGATCGCCCAGGTCGCCACGCCCGCCAGCAACGCGCCGATCCAGCCGGCGTGCACCGCCGGCAGGACCTCGCGGCGCTCGGCCTTGCGCAGAAAGGCGATCATGCCGATCACGATCAACAACGCCTCAATGCCTTCGCGCAACAGGATGGTGAAGCTGCCGAGGAACGCCGTGGTGCGATCGGTATGCGCGTCCTGCAGCACGCCCTCGGCGCGGTCGAAGAGTCCGGTGACCTGCGCGGCCTGCACGGTCGCGTCGGCCACCGGCACGCGCCGGCCGATCATGTCGCGATAGCGCGCCATCGTCGTTTCCAGCTCCCGCATCAGCGCGTTGTCGCGGGCGGCGAGCGTGGGTTCGACCGGCTCCACCCCATCCAGGTACGCCGACAAGGCCGCGGTCTTCGCCTGCACGGCATCGCCGGCCTCGTAGGCGCTGAGGCTTTCGGCCATGCGTTGGCGGGCCAGCGTGAACGGCCCGGCCGCCACGCCTGACGCCGGGTGCTGCAGCGCCTGCGGGTGCGCGCGCAGGTAGGCAACGATCGCCCGCGCTTGTGCCGCCTCGCTGCCGGCGGCCACCAGATCCGCCTCGCTGGTGCGGGTCAGCGCTTCCAGCGTGGGAATGCGCTGGCGCCAGGCGGGATCCTCGCGCCACAGGGTTTCACCCTCGGCCCGCGCCTGCGGCGAATGCGCCAAGCTGCCGACATGGAACGCCAACGCCCAGCGATCAGCCTCGGGCAGCGACGCGAAGCTGGTCATGGCCGTGCCCTGGATGCCTTGCGAGATCGCCTCGTACAAGGCGAAGGGCGTGCGCCGGGCGGCGCGGGTGGCATCGGTGAAGGCGATCGGGGGCGGATCCAGGCTCGCCGCGGCCGGCCCGTCGCCAGCGCCTGACGGGCCGTGGCAAGCGGCACACTGCGCGGCGTACAGATCCGCGCCGTGGGCAGGATCAGGAGGCGTCGCCGGCACGGCACCCACCGGATAGCTGGCCAGCAGGCCGTCTGCCAACTGGTGCGCCAACGAGGCGACGTGCCCAGCATCGGCCTTACCCTCGACGGCTGCGACCAGTTGATCCGCCTGGCCGATCAGCGCCGCTTGGCCCGGCGTGGTCGGCAGCACCGCCAATTGGCTCCGCACGGCGCCTGCAAACTCGCGCATCTCTGCGTACTCGGCCTCGGACACGACGCGTCCGGCTTGCACGGCCGCGCTGTAGTCGACAGCCACATAGTCCAGCAATTGCCAGGTCTGGCGCGGATTCACTGCCGACGTGGGGGCCCCAAAGACCGGCAGGCACATCGAGGCCAACAACGCGATCAGCAAGCCACGGCAAAAGGAGTTCGTCACGGGAAGCGCCTGGATGGGAGAGAGTCGAAAACGGGAATGGGAACCAGTTGCAATTGCACAGGGTAAACCCCGTACCACCTACAGAGTCAAGCGGCTGTATTCCCTGGCATGGCGACTTCGTTGTTGCAGGGCATAGCACCCGTAGGCCCCACAGGGTAAAGTCCGTAGCCGCTATAGGGTCAAGAGGCGTCGATGAAGATCAGCGAAGCGGCCGAATCCAGCGGCTGCCATCTGGAAACCATCCGCTATTACGAGCGCGTGGGGCTCATGCCCAAACCGCACCGGACCGCCAGCGGTTACCGCGAGTACCGCGACGAGGAGGTGGATCGGCTGCGCTTCATCACCCGCAGCCGCAACCTGGGCTTCAGCCTGGACGAGATCCGCAGTCTGTTGCGGTTGGAGCACAACCGCATGTTGTCCTGCGCCGAGATCGATGCCATCGCCCGCGAGCATCTGGCCGATGTCCGTAGCAAGGTCCGCGAACTCAACCGCATCGCCCGCGAACTGGACCGCACGATCAACGCGTGTTCGGGCGGCGCCCGCGGCCAATGTTCGATCCTGGCCACCTTGCGCGAACCACCGCCGGCCAAGCGGACAGAGAAAGCAGCAAATGTGCGTCGGACCAGGCAAGCGTGAAGCGTCCCGCAGCCCGATGCAATGACCGAAACCGCGCATGAGCCTGCGCATCGCATTGGTCCAGGCGGACTTTCCGGTCGGAGACCTCGACGGCAATGCCGCTCGCATTGCCGAACGGATCGCCGAGGCGCGCGATCTCTACCGCGCCGACTTGGTGCTCTTTCCCGAACTCACAGTCAGCGGCTATCCGCCCGAGGATCTGCTGCTACGACCGCAGTTCCTGTCCGACTGCGTCGCCACGTTGCACCGCGTCGCGCAAGAGGTCACTGGGATCGTGGCCGTAGTGGGCTGGCCGGAAGCTGTCGGCGCTGTGGTCTACAACGCACTGAGTGTGCTGCGTGAAGGCGCCGTTACCACGACCTATCGCAAGCGCGATCTACCCAATTACGCGGTCTTTGATGAGCGGCGTTACTTCGCTGTCGATCCCGATGGTGGGCCATGCGTCTTCGACGTCAACGGCGTCACCGTGGGCGCGATGATTTGTCAGGACTTGTGGGGATTGGAGCCCACGTTTGAAACCGTCGCGGCCGGCGCTCAGCTGATCCTGATCCCGAATGCTTCGCCATTCGAGCGCGACAAACATGCTGAGCGCGATGCACTGCTCGCCGAGCGCGCCCGCGCGAACCAAGTCGCGCTCGCATACGTCAATGTCGTCGGTGGCCAGGATGCGATCGTGTTCGATGGCGCGTCCCTGCTCGCCGACGCCAATGGCCACGTACACCCGGCGGCCATTGCCTTCGAGGAACACGCACTGGTTGCTGATTTCGATCCGCATTCACGTAGCTTTACCCCAGTCGCGTGGCCGATCGACACCGATGTCGGCCGCGACGCGGTCGCCTGGCGGGCAATCGTGCGGGGGCTAACGGACTACTGCAGCAAGAACGGCTTCGATCGGGTCTGGGTCGGCCTGTCCGGCGGACTGGATTCGGCGGTCGTGCTGGCGATGGCCGTCGATGCGCTCGGCGCCGACCGGGTCACCGCCGTGCGCCTGCCATCGCGCTACACCAGTGCGTTGAGCAACGATCTGGCCGCCGCGCAATGCGCGGCCCTGGGCGTGGCACTACGGACGGTGCCGATCGACGCACCGTTTCAGGGCTACCTCGACACGCTCAGTGGTCTGTTCGCGGGTACGACGATCGATGCGACCGAAGAGAACCTGCAATCTCGCGCGCGCGGCGCGGTGCTGATGGCGCTGAGCAACAAGCTTGGCGGGTTGCTGCTGACCACTGGCAACAAGAGCGAGTACGCGGTCGGCTACACCACGATCTACGGCGACATGTGCGGCGGCTATGCCCCGCTCAAGGACGTGTACAAGACCGAGGTGATCGCACTGGCACGCTGGCGCAATACCGTGGGCGGCGCACCGGTCATTCCACCCGAGGTGATCGCCCGGCCGCCGACGGCAGAACTGCGCGAGCATCAGACCGATCAGGACACGTTGCCGCCCTACGACGTACTCGACGCAATCCTGTTCCGCCACATCGATCAGGAGCAGTCGCGCGAGGAGATCCTGGCGGCCGGATTCGCCGCTTTCGTTGTCGACCCGGTGCTGGAGCTGGTGCACCGCCACGAATGGAAGCGGCAGCAGGCGGCGCCGGGACCGAAGATCTCGCGCCGGGCGTTTGGACGCGAACGGCGTTACCCGATCACCAATGCCTATGCTCAGGTGTTCCCCACACCGTGATCCCACGAGCAACGTTAACCGCTACCTCGGAACCGCCACCCGCCCTTTCCGCACCTTGAACCGCGTGGCATTCAGATGCTGACCATCCTCGCGCCGTCCCGAAAACGTGCCTAGCCCGAGGAACAACGGTGAGCAAACCAGCTACTCAATCGGGCTTTGTCAAGCTCCCCACGATCCTCACGCAGTTAGTCGTGGATGTCGGCGCCGCACTGGCCGTGCTGATCGCGACGGCCACGCCGTCAGTGTTCAAACCGGCGGGCGACCCATCGCGGTTGGGCGACGAAAGCCGCCCGCTAGTTGATCGCATCACTCAGATCTTGAAATCATCGAAAGCCACGTGGCTTTCCGGAACCTCCAGTTCCGCCAGCATGTGGCGGGTAGCCGACAGCATCGCCGGGGGGCCACACAAATAGAAATCGCACGATTGCAGGTCGGGATGGCCTTGCAGCAGATGATGGGACGCCGCCTCGTGCACCAGTCCCTGCAACAGCGCATCGTCGCATTCGGCGGCTTCCGAAATCACCAGGTGCCAGGTGAAATTGGAGCTCCTCGACCTGCCCTTTCAAGGCAACTGAAATAACTGGCATCTGGGCATGGCCGCATCGACCCGCCGGGCTTGGCGGACACGCGCCGGTGGCACCAGGTGGTGCGCAAGGCGGACGAATCCGGTTCGCCGGGCGTCGCCCTGATGGGTTTGGCCAGCGATGAAGGCATCCGCCGCAATTCGGGCCGAATGGGTGCGATGCAAGGGCCGCTTGCGTTGCGGAAAATGCTGGCCAACCTGCCGGTGCTGCACGCCAGCGCGCTGTATGACGCCGGCGACGTAGCCTGCGAAGGCGAAGCACTCGATGACGCGCAGGCCCGTTATGCCGAACGCGCCAAGGCCCTGCTCGACGCCGGTCACTTCGTCGTCGGCATGGGCGGCGGACACGAAATCGTTTATGCAAGCTATTCCGGCCTGGCTTCGCATCTGGCGAACGCGCGGCAACGTATCGGCATCTTCAATTTCGATGCACACTTCGACCTACGCGAACAACCGCGCGCCAGTTCCGGCACGCCGTTCCTGCAAGCCATCGAGGACGCGCGACGCCTGGGCCACGACGTTCGCTACCACTGCCTTGGCGTCAGTCGAACGAGCAATACGCCAGACTTGTTCGCCGTGGCCGACAGGGTCGACGCGCGCCATATCCAGGACGACGCGCTATCATGGACGTGTGCCGAATTGTCGCCACCACTGGACATCGACAACGCGACCGCGCGCGTGGCAGCACGACTCATCCACTGAGTCGTCGGTCGCCGCTGAGCCGTATCGTGGAAGACGGGTTTCGGCTTCGGCCGCAACCGCTACCGAAACCCGTTCACCGCAAAGCGTCACATGCCTTTGCCGGCGGCGAACTCTTTCGGGCTCAGGCGACCATCCTTGTTGGCATCCAGCATGCCGAAATGCGGGCCGAGGCGGTGCTTGGCCAACTCGGCCTTGGACAGCGTGCCATTCTTGTCCGTATCAAGCGTGGTGAACTCGTCCGGCTTGGCATCCATCTTCATCGCACCATGGTTCATCTTGCCGTGATCCATCTGGCCATGGTTCTGCGCTGGTGCCGTCGTTTGTGCCATCGCGGTGCCCGCAAAGAACAAGGATGCCGCCAATAGGGAAATCATCGTTTTCATCGTTCTACTCCAGTGGAAAGTGGGACCTTAGTGACAGGACGAGCCGCCCGCGGACCCGGCGGGACGGAGCGTAGTGGTGGTAGCGGGTTCGGCAGTCGGCATCCGCGCAAGGCGAAGCGCGTTGGCAACCACCGATACTGAACTCAGGCTCATCGCCAGCGCGGCGATCATCGGGCTGAGCAGCAAGCCGAAGGCCGGGTACAACACGCCTGCGGCCACCGGCACGCCGATGGCGTTGTAGAGGAAGGCGAAGCCGAGGTTCTGCTTCATGTTGGCGACGGTTTCTTCGGAAATCGCCCGCGCCTGCAGGATCCGCCGCAGGTCGCCCTTGACCAGAGTCACCTGCGCACTGGACATGGCCACGTCGGTGCCGGTGCCCATTGCGATGCCGACATCGGCGGCGGCCAGCGCCGGCGCGTCGTTGATACCGTCGCCGGCCATCGCCACCCGCTTGCCCTGCGCCTTCAATGCCTGCACCAATTCCGCCTTGTCCTGCGGCTTGACGTTGCCGCGCACGTCGTCGATACCGAGCGTGCGGCCGACCGCTTCCGCGGTGGCTTGCGCGTCGCCCGAGGCCATGACGATATGCAGGCCCGCGGCGCGCAATTCGTTGAGCGCCGGCAGCGTGGTCGGCTTGACCGGATCAGCCACGGCGATGGCGCCGGCCAGGCGACCGCCGGAAGCCAGGTACATCACGCTCGCGCCCTGCCCGCGCAAACGTTCCACTGCATCGGCCAACGGCGCGACGTCGGCGCCAACGGATGCCATCAGCGCCTGGTTGCCGAGGACCATATCTTGGCCTTCGACGCGACCGCGCACGCCCTGCCCCGTCACTGAGTCGAAATCTTCGGCTGGCGTCAGCGTAACGCCACGACGCCGGGCTTCGGCGACGATCGCCTCGGCCAACGGATGTTCGCTGCCCTGCTCCAGACTGGCCGCCCATTGCAGCACTTGGTCGGCATTGAAGCCGTCCATAGTCAGGCTGTCCTGGAACGCCGGTTTGCCTTCGGTCAACGTACCGGTCTTGTCGACGACCAACGTATCGATCCTGCGCAGGTTCTCGATCGCTTCCGCATCGCGGAACAGCACGCCGGCGTGCGCGGCGCGACCGGTGGCGACCATGATCGACATCGGCGTGGCCAGTCCCAGCGCGCACGGACAGGCGATGATCAGCACCGACACGGCGTTGAGCACAGCATAGGTCCACGACGGCTCCGGTCCGAACAGGCCCCAGCCGAAGAACGTCGCCAAGGCCACGCCGAATACCGCCAACACGAACCAGAACGCGACCTTGTCGGCCATGCGCTGCATCGGTGCGCGCGAACGCTGCGCCTGCGTGACCAGTTGCACAATCTGCGCCAGCACGGTGTCAGAACCGATCTTCTCTGCGCGAATCACCAGGCTGCCGGTGCCATTGATCGTGGCGCCGATCACGCGGCTGTCTGCGGTTTTTTCCACCGGGATTGGCTCGCCGGTCAGCATCGATTCGTCGAGGTTCGAGCGCCCTTCCAGCACGACGCCATCGACCGGCACCTTCTCGCCCGGACGCACGCGCAGGCGGTCGCCGACATGCACGTGTTCGAGCGGCACGTCTTCTTCATCGCCACGATCGTTGATGCGTCGTGCGGTCTTCGGCGCCAATCCCAGCAATGCCTTGATCGCGGCCGAGGTCTTCGAACGTGCGCGCAATTCCAGCAACTGGCCCAACAGGGTCAGCGACACGATCACCGCTGCCGCTTCGAAATACACGCCGACGCGGCCGTGTTCGCGGAAGGAATCCGGGAAGACGCCGGGCACGAGCGTCGCCACCACGCTGTAGCCGAAGGCAGCGGCCACTCCCACGCCGATCAACGTGAACATGTTCGGGCTGCGGTTGCGGATCGACTGTACGCAGCGTTCGAAGAACGGCCAGCCGGCCCACAACACGACCGGCGCACTCAACGCGAGTTCCAGCCAAGTGCGCGCCTGCGTGGACAGGCCGGGGATGCGATGGCCGAACATGGCCAGTACCAGCACGACCACGCTGAGCGGCAGTGACCACCAAAAGCGATGACTGAAATCGCTCAGCTCAGGATTCTCTTCCTCGTCCAGGCTGGGCATTTCAGGTTCCAGCGCCATGCCGCAGATCGGACACGTGCCCGGCCCTTCCTGGCGGATTTGCGGATGCATGGGGCAGATATAGATCGTGCCCTTCGGCATCGCTGCCGGCACCTCGGGTTTCGGTGCAAGGTACTTGGCCGGTTCGGCGACGAACTTCTCGCGGCAACGCGCCGAACAGAAGTGATATTCGTTGCCCGCGTGACTGGCGTGGTGCGGCGTAGTGGCGGGGTCGACCTGCATGCCGCAGACCGGATCGGTCAGCGGATCCGCATTCGCGGCATCGGGTTTCTTGCTGGAACAACAGCCGTGCGCCGCATCGTGGTCGTGGTGCGCGGCCGGCGCCGGCGCGGTCGCCTTCGCATCGGACGAACAGCAGCCCTGTCCCGCGGCGTGGTGATGATGGTGGGGATGTTTGGAAGGATCAGGCGTGTTCATGTGTTTCCCCGACGAGCGCATTTAGGATGGGGCAACCCTGCAGTTCCCCGTGACCCGGACAGGCATCGACCAGGCTAACCAGGCCGTCGCGCAGGCGGGTCAGTTCCGCCAGCTTGGCTTCGACGCCGGCCAGCCGCGCTTGCGCGGCCTGCCTGACCTGGGCCATGTCGGAAGTACGGTCGCCCGACAGGCTCAGCAGATCGCCGATGTCGGCCAGGGTGAAACCGAGCGCCTTGGCGCGCTGGATGAACTGCAGTCGCGCCACGTCGTCCTGGCCGTAGTTGCGGTAGCGCGATTCCAGGCGCGCCGGCGATGGCAGGACGCCTTCCCGTTCGTAATAGCGGATGGTGTCCGGCGTGACGCCGGCCTGTTTCGCGAGTTGTCCGATATGCATGTCCCGGCTCCAAGGTCAGGCGTGGCGGATTTCCGCAGCCTCAATGACGCCGTCATGATTGCGGTCGATGCGGTCTCGGCACTTGGCCTGGCATGCTGCCGACATCTGCGGATTGTCGGTTTCGGCCGCCTCAAGGAGACCATCGCGATTGACATCGCGCTGGGCGAACTGGTGCTTCAAGAGGCGGGCCTGTTCGTCGGCCTTTTGATCGCACGTGGCAAGATGGATTTCGTGCGGCGTGGACTGACCCATGGCCAACGTGGTGAGGGGCGCCAGAGACAGCAAGCCGGCGCTGATTGCAAAGATGTGGGAAGCTATTTTCATGATCTGTCTCCAGCGACAAGTTCTGGAAGAATTCGGTTTTTCAGCTAGGTGACCCTGGCTGACAAGGCCAGCTTGCACTTTGGAGTTACCTCCAAGGTCAAGCGTTTTGTCTCGGATTCAGGAAAATATTTCGCCTTCATTCATGCAGGGATGTCCTAAGGCAAGATGGGCATCAATGCTGGGCGAAAGCCTGTGTGCTGCCATCACGGGCAACCTGCTCCACGGTGTACGGCTCCGTTCGCCCGTCCGGCAGTTCCATGCCCGGCGAACCGGCCGGCATGCCGGGAAGCACCAGTCCCTTCACGTCGGGCTTCCGCACCAGCAACCGCTTGATGTCTTCCGCCGGCACGTGGCCTTCGATGAAGTAGCCCGCCACTTCCGCGGTGTGGCACGACCCCTTGCCATACGGCACCCCAAGACGCTGTTTGATCGGGGTGACGTCGTTCTGGTTGTCCACCTGCACCGTGAATCCGGCTTGTCGCATGTGTTCGACCCATTGGTTGCAGCAACCGCAAGTGGGACTCTTGTGCACCAGTACCACTGGCAATGTTGGCGTGGCCGTTGCCTGCACCTCAGGCGATATGCGGGTACCTTCGGCGACGGTTGCAACCGGCTTGGCGCAGGCCGCCAGGGCAGTGCCGCCTAACAACACCAGGATCGGAAAAGCGTGACGAATCAACATGGCGGCTTCCTCAGCGTTTGGGTCGCGATGACCAATGGATGTGGACGATGCGCCAGCCCTGCGTCCCACGCTTGAGCACCATGGTCTCGGTACTGAGCAGGGTCAGGGGCTTGCCATCCTTGCTGGCATGCAATTCGCTTTCGCTGCCGACCCAAGCCAGTTCGCCCACCGCCTTTGCCGTGCGTTGCTTCAGCTGTACATGCGCGCCTTTCAGGAATTCCGCATCGTGCTTGGCATGCCCATCCAGGTATTCGGTCCTGGAGCGCTCGGCACCACCGCTTTCCAAGATCAGCACATCATCGGCCAACCAATTGCCGGCGCGTTTCAGGTCGCCAGCCTGCAATGCACTCGAGAAGGCTTCCACGACAGCGACAGCAGGCTTCGCTTCGGCGGCGATGGCGGGCTCGCTGGCCTTCGCATGCTGCGCGGGATCATGGGCTTGCGCGGCGAACGGCAGGGCCAGCAAGGTCAGGAAAACGATTCGATGGATCATGAGACTAATGCTCCGGTCAGTGTTGGTGATCGTGTCCATCGCTGGCCGGTTTGGTTTCGGGCATGTCCATGCCGGCATGCGGGTCGACGACCGCCGGCTTGGCTGTCGCAGAGACAGCCGGCTTGGCGGCAGGAGCAGCGGCGTGGACGTGCTCCTTGCCATCGGCATGGGTATGCACTTGGCCGCCGGCCGGTGCTTTGGTGTTCTTCGGCGCGTCGTCGTGCGGTGGCGTGCCCGGAGGATGCGGGTGCGGCTTCGCCTCGCTCATCGGCATGCCGGCCATCTCGTCGTGCCCCTCGCCTTCGGCATGCTCATGCTCCTCGCCCTCCTCCGCATGCGAATGGCCGCCGCTCTCGCCACCACCATGCGAGTGCCCTCCGCTGCTGGCGACCAAGGTTTCGTATCCCGCCTTGTTGAGCTTCGGCAATTCCTGCAGGAAGGCGGCCATGTTCCAGATGTATTCGTCATTCATGCTCTTGCCCCACGCCGGCATGCCGCTGGCCTTGATGCCGTGCTTGATCACCCAGAACGCTTCGGCTGCATCGACCGATTCCTTTGCGAGATTGGGCGGCGTCGGGTACAGGCCCTTGCTCAGTTCGGTTTCCTGCATGCCCGGGCCGAGATGGCAACCCGTGCACATGGCGTTGTAGTTACCGGCGCCTTGGCGAATGCGTGCCGGGTCATTGAGGTTGGCCGGCAGTTGCAGCTTGTGCGCGCGGGTGTCGATCGAGCGCTCGCGCAGCGTTTGCAGCACCGCATACACGGGCTTGGTGTGTGTGTCGTCGGCGCCGATGTTGTAGATGCCCGACCAGACGAAACCGGCCGTCCCCACGAGGGCGACACCGGACAGGAGGCTCATAGCGAGCAGGGACTTTCGTGTTACGAACGGCATGGTGATCTCCCCAATCAGAACCAGATGCGGATGCCCGCCACAAAGCGGGTGTCGTTGACGTCTTCACCTTCTTCACGGCGCAAATCCGCGGTGCGGCCGAAGGCTCGTTCATGGACTACTCCGAGGTAAGGCGCGAATTGCCGGGTGAACTCGTAGCGCAGGCGCACGCCGGCTTCGGCGGTGCTCAGGCCGGAACCGATGCCGCGGCGCGCGTCGTTCTTGCCGTAGACATTGACTTCAATCAGCGGCTGCAGGATCAGCCGGTTGGTCAGCAACGTTTCGTACTCAGCTTCCAGGCGCGCACCGGTTTGCCCGGATTGGCCGATGTAGGCCGTGGCCTCGACTTCGAACTTGTATGGCGCCAGGCCCTGCACGCCGATCGCGACGAAGTTCTGCGAATCGCCGGGCTTGAAGTCGTGGCGCATGCCGGCGACCACGTCCCACCAGGTCGAAACGCTGCGCCCGTAAAGCACTTCCAGATCGGCCGACTCGGTACGCCCATCGACCCGCTCGCCTTCGCTGCGCCACCACAGGCGGTCCAGGTCTGTGCCGATCCAGCCTTGTCCTTCCCAAGCCTGCCCCTTGCCCGGATCGGCATTCCAGCCTTCCAGGCGATTGAGTAGCGTATAGCTGTGGATGGCATTATCGAGGTGTTCCATGTGCTTGGAGGGCGGCATGGCGGCAGCGCGGTCGGCTTCGATGATCGGCGGAATCGGCGTGCGCGGCTCGCCAGGTGCCATCTCCATGTCGCCGTGCTGCATGCCGGGCATGGCTTCCATCGACATGCCGGCCATGTCATGCCCCATGCCAGCGTGGTCCATCGGCGGTGCGATTTCGGCGGGGGGCTCCGGCATCGCATGGTCCATCTTGGAATGATCCATCGGCATCGCGGCAGGTTTGGCTGCCGTGGCCGGTGCCATCGGGTGCCCGGCATGGGGATCCGCAACCGCAGGCTTGGCGGCTATTTTCGGCGCCGGCTCGGCTACTGGCTGCTTCTTCGCCGTCGGCTTGGTTTCGGTCGACGGCGACATCGGCATGGCCATCTTCGAATGGTCCATTTCCTGCGCCCCGGCGGGCAGTGCCGTTGCCAGCGCGATGCCCAGCAGTGAGGTCTTCAAGGCATTCATGCGACGCCCTCCCCTACCTGCACGGCCCGCATCATGCCTGCCTCCATGTGATAGAGCAGGTGGCAGTGGTAAGCCCACAGGCCCAATGCATCGGCACGCACGCGGTAACTACGCTTGCTGCCTGGCGGCATGTCCACGGTGTGCTTGCGCACCATGAAGTTGCCGGCGGCGTCTTCCACATCGCTCCACATGCCGTGCAGATGGATCGGATGGGTCATCATGGTGTCGTTGACCAACACGATGCGTACGCGCTCGCCGTAGTTGAGCCGCAATGGCGTCACCTCGGAGAACTTCTGCCCGTTGAAGCCCCAGGCGAACTTCTCCATGTGCCCGGTCAGGTGCAGTTGGATCTCTCGACCGGGATCGCGGCCATCCGGATCCTCGAACGTGCTCTTGAGCATCGAATAACTAAGCACGGTGCGGCCGTTGTCGCGCAGGCCGTTGCCCGGATCGTCGAGGCGCGAGCTGACGGTCATCGCCTGGTTGTCGAGCAGCGGGTTGCGCGTTTCGCTGGCCGGGTGTGTGACCATGCTCCCGGGGTCCATGTCCGCCATCGCGCCGCCTTTCATGCCGGCCATGTCATGACCCGCGTCCGGATCGGCATTGGCCGGCTTCGACTCCTGCGTCATCGCGCCGTGGTCCATGCCGGCCATGCCCATGTTGGCGCCGCAGCTCATTTCCATGCCCTTGCCGCCGGACATATCCATGCCGCCCATGCTTCCATGATCCATTCCCATGTCCTGCATGGTCAGCAACGGGCGCGGATCGATCGCCGGGACCGGTGCGCGCAGGCCTTCGCGCACCGCCAGCGTGCCGCTCACGTAACCGGTGCGGCCCATATCCTGGGCAAAGATCGTGAAGGCATCCTGCCCCGACGGCTCGACGATCACATCAAAGGTCTCAGCCACCGCGATGCGGAATTCGTCCACAGTCACTGGATGCACGTATTGCCCATCGGCGGCGACCACGGTCATCTTCAGACCCGGGATGCGCACGTCGAAATAAGTCATCGCCGAACCGTTGATGAAACGCAGCCGCACCTTTTCCCCGCTGCGGAACAGACCGGTCCAATTGCCCAACGCCGTGGTGCCGTTCATCAGATAGGTGTAGGTGTTCGCGTTGACGTCCGACAGGTCAGTCGGCGACATGCGCATCTGCCCCCACATCTTGCGATCCTCGACCGTGGCGGCCACGCCATCGCGCTTTGCATCGTTGAAGAAGTCCCCGACGGTGCGCATGTAGTAGTTGTCGTACATCGACATCTTCTTCAGCCGCGCGAACAGCCGTGTCGGATCCATGTCGGTCCAGTCGGACAGCATGACCACGTAGTCTCGATCGTAGGCGAAGGGTTCCGGTGCGATCGGATCGATGATCAGCGGCCCGTACAAGCCGGCCTGTTCCTGGAACGCCGAATGGCTGTGGTACCAGTAGGTACCGCCCTGGTTGACCGTAAAACGGTATTGATACGCCTCGCCACGGGCGATGCCGTTGAAACTCAGCCCTGGCACGCCGTCCATGTTGGCCGGCAGGATGATGCCGTGCCAATGGATCGAGGTTTCATTGCCGTGGATCGAGCCGGTGGGTAACGCGTTCGCCACGCGCAGGTTCACCGTGGTGCCTTCACGCCAGCGCAGGATCGGTGCCGGCAGCGAGCCGTTCACAGTGATCGCCGGCCGCACACGCCCGGTGAAGTCCATCGGGGTTTCGCCGATGGTCAGATCGAAGTCGGTGCCGGCCAGGACGTTGGCGTTGCCGGGGCCTTTCAGCGCCCAGCTGTTCTTGGGCCACAACCCCAACCCCAGCGCCGCACCACCGGCGGCCAGACCTTGCACGAAGCGGCGGCGCGATGGCTGGAATGCGCCATCTGCCGTCCAGCCGAATTTTTCGGAAAACATGGAAACTCCATCAACGCGTCCAGAGGATCCGGTGTTAAGACCGGAACAGCCTGCGATCCCATGCGGTTCACAGCACGGTAAAACACACGCAAGCGAAGGGGCGCCGCAGGCGCCTTGGGACACTTAGCCGATGGGAGGTCGGACCAGATGCGGCAACGTGGGATCCGCGTGACGGAGGGACAGCGGACGGACCACGTCCGAGTGCAGCGGGCCCACGCCAAAGGCGGCCACGGTCATGAGTGCAGCCGCAACGGCCTGCGTACAGGCGCATCGGCAGACACTGGACTTGCAGCAATCCGGGGTCGAGTGCTTGGTTTTTTGCGCCTGTTCAGCAGGCAGCGCTCCGACAGTATTCGACGAGGAGCGTTCTGCCGTCATCTGCGCCATGTCGTGGCAGGGCGAACTACTCGACATCGCCACAGTCATCGGGTGTGATCGGGTCTGTCCCGTCGACACGCTATCCGGTGAAGCGCCAGGCATCAGTATGACGGACGCAGCTGCCGTCCCTGCCCCATTCAGGATCAGGGCAACGATCAGCATCACGCGCAACAGGGCAGACCGCAACGTCATTCAAATACTCTACCCCAGTCTGGCAGTGCGGGCCAGTCACATCCAGACACGAGCAGTCTGGAGTTCACTTCCAGGTTATCGAAGTGTTACGTCGCCGAACGGAGTTCGTTCTCGCCTTTCTCGTACTGGTTGATTCGAGGGCTCGCTGCTGTGGGTCAATATTGGTAGGCGAGCTGCGGCGACTCCCCCTTCGCACCTACCCGGCGAGTGAGCTGGGCTTGAATGGCGACACTCGCAGACGTGGACGTCATCGAAGTTCCTTGGCCGAAGCAGTGTTGGGAAGTACAACGCGATGCCCAGTCAATGTCGATCGAAGGTCTGCATTGACGCCTGTCCTGGACAGTGTACGAGCCGGAATGCCTGGTTGATGCGTCCGTGGACGTCACGAGGACTCGACGTCCACAGCCGCCAAGGGTTTGTGCCGGGGGAGCGACAGGGAAATCGCGGCGGCGAGCCCTACCAGCACTGCCGAGATCCACAGGCACGCCGCCAAGCCCGCCACCTGGAATATCCACCCGGACAGCACGGTACCCAACAATCGGCCAAGCGCATTGGCCATGTAATAGAAGCCTACGTCGAGGGAAACGCCGTCTTCGCTGGCGTAGCTGACGATCAGGTAGCTGTGCAGCGAAGAGTTGATCGCGAACAGCACCCCGAATACCAGCAAGCCAACGACCAGGATCGTCTGTACGGACTCCTCACGCGCCAGCAGCATCGCCATCACCGCCGGCACGAGCGCCAGGATCGCCGCGCATACGAAAGCCGAGCGTCCGTCTGGCACCTTGCCGCTGCGCTTGCCGGTGAAATACGGCACCACCGACTGCACGATGCCGTAGCCGATGATCCATACGGCCAGAAAGCCACCGACCTGCCAGAAATCCCAGCCCAGCGTCTGCGCCAGGAACACCGGCAGCGCGACCACGAACCATACGTCGCGGGCACCGAACAGGAATAGCCGTGCTGCCGACAGCAAGTTGATCGCCCGGCTCTTGGAGAAGATGTCGCGGAACTTCGGCTTGTGCTTTGCCTTGCCCAGGTCGCGCTTGAGCAACGCCAGGCTCAACAGCCATACGATCAGCAGCACGCCGGCCATCAGCGCCACCGCCGGCGCAAACCCCATCGTGGTCAGCATGGCGCCGCCGAGGAAGAAGCCGATGCCCTTGAGCGCGTTCTTCGAGCCGGTCAGCGCCGCCACCCAGCGGAACAGGGCCCCCTGCTGATCGCCCGGCACCAGCAGCTTGATGCTGCTCTTGGCGCTCATCTTGTTGAGGTCCTTGGCGATGCCCGACAGCGCCTGCGCCGACATCACCCAGGGCACGGTCAGCCATGCGCCGGGCACCAGCAACATCGACAGGGCCACGACCTGCAGGGCCAAGCCGATGTTCATCGTCCGGTTGAGGCCGATCCGCGCGCCCAGCCAGCCGCCGACCAGATTGGTGACGACGCCGAAGATCTCGTAGAACAGGAACAGCAGCGCTACCTGCAACGGCGAGTAGCCCAACTGGTGGAAGTGCAGCACCACCAGCATGCGCAATGCACCGTCGGTCAAAGTGAAGGCCCAGTAGTTGCCCGTGATCAACAGGTACTGGCGAACATCGGGCGACAGGCGGGACAACATGGACTTACCCTGCCTGACCCACCAACTGGACCAACTCGGCGGTACGGTTCACGTAGCCCCATTCGTTGTCGTACCAAGCGTAGATCTTCACCTGGGTGCCATTGATCACCATCGTCGACAACGCGTCGACGATGCTGGAGCGCGGGTCGGTCTGGAAATCGATTGATACCAACGGCTGGGTTTCGTAACCCAGGATGCCGTTGAGCTCGCCCTCGGCGGCGGCCTGCAAAAACGCGTTGACTTCCTCGACCGTGGTCGGCCGCTCGACCTCGAACACGCAGTCCGTCAGCGAGGCATTGGTCAGCGGCACGCGCACGGCATGACCGTTCAACCGCCCCTTCAGTTCGGGGAATATCTCGGCGATCGCGGTGGCCGAGCCGGTCGAAGTCGGGATCAGGCTGCTGCCACAGGCCCGAGCGCGGCGCAGGTCCTTGTGGGGCGCATCGACGATGACCTGAGTGTTGGTCAGGCTGTGGATCGTGGTCAGGCTGCCATGGCGGATGCCCAGCTTTTCGTGGATCACCTTGACCACCGGCGCGAGGCAATTGGTCGTGCACGAGGCAGCCGAGACGATGCGGTGCTGGGCCGGATCGAAGCGCTGCTGGTTCACGCCCATGACGATGTCGAGCGCGCCGGCCGACTTGACCGGTGCAGTGACGACCACACGCTTCACGCCCTGGTCGAGGTAGGGCCGCAGCACGTCGGGTTTGCGGAACTTGCCCGAGGCCTCGATGACCACATCGCAGCCGGACCAATCGGTGGCGGCGATGTCCTTGTTGCGGGCCACCGGGATACGGACGCCATCGATCACGAGGGCATCGCCATCGGCGATCGCCTCGTGCTGCCAGCGGCCATGGATCGAATCGAAGTTCAGCAGGTGCGCCAGGGTGGCCGCGTCACCGGCCGGGTCGTTGATCTGAACGAAGGAAAGCGCGGGATTGCCCCAGGCGGCGCGCAGGGTCAGGCGCCCCATGCGACCAAAGCCGTTGATGCCGATGCGTAGAGTCATGGTGGCGTGCAGTCGAAAGGAAGACGAAAGGTATCAGGTGGACGCCGTGCCGATCTCGCGGACGCGGGTCTCCAGCACCAGGCGATCGAGGGCTTCGACCTTCAGCGCCATCAGCAACGCGATCCGGTGCTGCAACAGATGAAGTGCATTGGTGAAGGCGCGGCGCACCTGGTCCTCGGTGCCGGTGACTTCGGCCGGATCCGGGACGCCCCAATGCGCGGTGATCGGCTGGCCGGGCCACACCGGGCACGTCTCGCTGGCGGCACGATCGCATACGGTGATGACGATATCCATCTGCGGCGCATCCGGTTCGGCAAACTCGTCCCAGGCCTTGCTACGCAGGCTGTCGGTCGACAATCCGACGTCCTGCAATACCTTCAAGGTCATCGGATGGATCTGGCCGCGCGGCTGGCTGCCGGCGCTGTAGGCATTGAATCGTGTCTTGCCCAGTTGGTTGGCCAAGGCTTCGCCCATGATGCTGCGGGCGGAATTGCCGGTGCACAGGAACAGGAGGTTGTAGCGACGGCTCATGACAGGGTCTCGGGGTTGGGCAAATCAGGGGCGCGCTTCGTACCACGCCTTGGAGGCGGTCACGATGCGTACGACGGACAACATGACGGGAACCTCGACCAGCACGCCGACGACGGTCGCCAGCGCCGCGCCGGAGTGGACGCCGAAGACGCTGACGGCGGTGGCCACGGCCAGTTCGAAGAAATTGCTGGCGCCGATCAATGCGGAAGGTCCGGCCACGCAATGGGCAACACCGAACTTGCGGTTGAGCCAGTAGGCCACCCCGGCGTTGAGATACACCTGGATCAGGATCGGCACGGCCAGCATGGCGATGATCAGCGGTTGTGCGACGATCTGCCGACCCTGGAAGCCGAACAACAGAACCAGCGTGACCAGCAAGGCGCCAAGCGAGACCGGCCCCAGTCGCTTCAGCAGGGCTTGCAGCGCCGCCTCGCCACCTCGCTGCAGGATCCAGCGACGCAGGACCGCGGCGATCAGCACGGGCACGATGATGTAGAGCTCCACCGACAGCAGCAGCGTCGACCATGGCACGGTGATCGACGAAATGCCCAGCAGCAAGCCCACAACCGGGGCGAAGGCGAACACCATGATCGCGTCGTTGAGCGCGACCTGGCTGAGGGTGAATTGCGGCTCGCCCTCGCACAGATTGCTCCAGACGAACACCATGGCCGTGCATGGCGCCGCGGCCAGCAGGATCAGCCCGGCGATATATGAATCCAACTGATCCGCCGGCAGATAACGGGCAAAGACGTGGCGGACGAAGAGCCAGCCCAGCAGCGCCATCGAGAACGGCTTGACCGCCCAGTTGACGAATACGGTGACGCCGATGCCTTTCCAGTGCTGCTTGACCTGTCCCATCGCGCCGAAGTCGATCTTCAGCAGCATCGGGATGATCATCAACCAGATCAGTACCGCGACCGGCAGGTTGACCTTGGCGATCTCCATCGCGCCCAGCGCGGCAAAGCCGTCGGGAAACAGGTAGCCCAGTCCGGTGCCGACGACGATGCACAAAGCCACCCACAAGGTCAGGTGGCGCTCGAAACCGCCCATGCGCCGGGAAAGCGGTACCGGTGAAGCGATCGTCTCGTTCATGCCGCGTCCTTCCTCCGGCGCGTGGGCTCGCACACCTGGCTTGGCAGGCAGTTCGTGGCACCGCCACAGCAGTTGCGGGTCAGGAAGGCGATCAAATTGGTCATGGCCTCGAAGTTGGCGCGATAGCGCTTGAAGCGACCGCGCGCCTCGCACTCGATCAAACCGGCACCACTGAGCTCCTTCAGGTGGAAGGTCAGCGTGGCGCCGGGCAGCGACAGGGTCTCGGCGATCTCGCCGGCCAACCGGCCTTGGGGACCTGCCTCGACCAGCAGGCGGAAGACCGATAGCCGGGTGGTCTGGCCCAAGGCGGCGAGCGAGAGGGTTGCGTCTTTGATTTCCATTTTTCTAAAATAATCGAATATACGAAGCGTAGCAACCCGCGATGACAGGAAAACGACAGCCTGGCTGGCACTGGCCTCACCTTCTCCTGCTGGCCGGCTTGCCGCTGGTGGCGATGGTCGCCATCCGCCTGCATTTGCCCACCACCGCAGTACTGTTCGGCTGGGTGCCTAGCTATTCCGCGGCACTGCGTGATCTCTTCGCTTTTGGCGCCTTGTTAGCTTCGACCAGCTTGACCAGCTCTTTCTTCTTGCGCAGGGACAGGCCGTTCCACTGCAGCAGAAGTTCAGCGAGCAGGTCGTCCTCGGTATAGAGAAAGGCCGGCGGGATGCCCAGCACCTCGGCTAGCCGCTTAGCCCGTTTGAGCTGGGGTTCGTGCTTGCCGCGCTCGTATTGATTGATTGTGGGAGAGGCCACGGCAGGATCCAAGCCGGCAAGCACACCGAGTTGCGTCTGCGACAGGCCTGAGCGCTCACGCGCCTGGGCCAGTCGTAGCGCAAAAACCGGGTATTTTGCCGTTCGAGTCGTCACTACCACCCCCTAAGGAAGCCTTAAGGATGGCGGAAGTGACCGGTTCTTGGATACTAAGTTATTCTTAGAGCCCCAACAACCACCTCTGCCCTACATGGCGTCGCCCGCCCCCGCCACCGTCGATGAACTCGGGCTAAGAGGATGCCTGTACCTATGGGCGCTATTGACTGGGCAGGAATACCGCCTACCGATCGCGCAGACCAAGCGGATGACCCTGGTAGCTATGGGGTACTTACAGGAGCGCGGCGTCATCGAAGTGCCTTGGCCAGAGGCACGCTGGGAACTAAAGCCCGATGCCCGGATCACGCCGATCGAAGGCTTGCAGTGGCATCTGTCCTGGGCCGTGTATGAGCCGGAGCGGTTGGTCGATGCGCTGGATGACTACTTCAACTCCCTGGAACGCGACGACTTTACGACGGCAGAACGATTGCGGCTTTGGACCGAACTGGGATCCGCCGAGGCCGAACGTTTCTTCGAGCAGCAACTGCTGAAGCATCGGTTCTCCGGTGAGTGGGCACAGGACATCGCGTTCGCCTATCGGGAAAGCGGAGTAGTACTAACGGTAGCCCAGTGGCGCTACTGTGCCTGGGCGGCAGTACGGCGTGGCGCTTCCATGGCCATGCAGCACGGACCCCAGGTGGATGGCCTGCGCGACACGATCTATCAGGAAATACGCCGACGTGCGACTTCAGTAGCGAGCGGCACGTGGGATGGCTGTTCGTTTCCGCCCTTTAACCCGCAACCTGAAAGCGCATTGGGTCGCGGCTTCGTTCATAGGCTGACGCGCTTGGGACAACTCTATTGGACAGGGTGGCCAAGTACAGAGGTGTTGATTGGCCACGGTCTCGAACATTGTCGTGTTTAACAGATGCTGCGGATCGTGACGGTTCTGTCCCACTCATTTCGCAACGCGTGGCTAGGTCATCCAAACTGCACAATCAACGCAAATCGATCCCCCGAATTATCAGCTGCAGCCGGGTGTTGCCGCGGTAACTTTGCGCATCCAGACAATAAGCAAACGTCACGCTGACTCCAACACTGACAGGAGGGTTCCCCTCTTTGTTGGCTCCAAACCAGACCGCATCGATGTCAGTTGCGCTGTTTGAGAGCCGTAACTTCAAGTGGGTTCCGTCGCCAATCAGGCGCATATCGTTCACGCGCCAAGTACCCATGAATATTGGCTGCTCGAATTCTCGGCCATAGGGCTCCAACGCCGACAACTCGCGTACATGATCTAAACCAGGTGCTTCGAGCAACCCGTCAACTAGCAGATACGGTGATGGCAGTTCTTCGCCATAGGCTTCTTTGACACACGTATCCCATGCATCAACCAAGGTGGGAATATCGCTTCGCTTCACCTTGAGCCCGCCCGCACCACGATGCCCGCCAGCGCTCAACAATAGGCCTGGCCAGCGTTGTTTAATTAATGTCAGCGCTTGCAGGACGTTAACGTGCGGCGTTGTTCGTATTGATCCGGTGGCAATGCTCTCGTCACTCGCAAGCGGCGATAGGCATATCGTTGGCAATCCGAACTGCTCCACCATTCGAGTGGCGGTAATACCGTGAACCCCTGCATGCGACCGTTCCCCCAGCCATAGACAGAGTCCGAGTCGCCCATCGCGGATACCGGCTTTAGCCAAAGGTTCTGCAATACTGCGCAGTGTCGCTTCAATGTCCTTTCGCTCGCGATTGTTGGAATCAAGTTCCTGGAGGATGCGGAATGCCTCCTCCTCGCTGGTGGCACACAGAAACTCCACCCCCAGCATGGCATCGGTTAGCCGGCCTCTAGCATTTATGCGTGTCGCGATCTGAAATGCAATATCGGCAGCTGTCCAGTCCCCTTCCTTCTTTAGCAAGCGGCGCATAGCTTGCCAACAAGGTCGCGGCTTCGAATTCATCAAACGGAGCCCGCGCTGCACGATCATTCGATTGTTTAGCGAGTACGCAAGAGACGACGCGTCCGCAATGGTCCCAACCGCGCAATAATCTAGAAGATCAGAGACACGTGGCGATTCCGGGGTTAAAGACCCACGCTCAATTAACAGCTCGCGAGTAGCCGCCATGACCAGCAATGCGGTATGGCAACCGGCTATCGCCATATCTGGAAATTTGCTATCGCGCCGCACCGGGTTCACCACGGCATGAGCTGATTGCGGCGGCCCTTCTTCGGGAATGCCGTGATGATCCGTCACCACGACGGAATGGCCAGCAGCGACCAACCGGGAGATTCGCATCTCATCGGTACTCCCCTGATCCGCCGTAATAATGCACGTGCTTGGCGGAAGCTGAGGGAGCATGCGATCGACTAGCGCATCGCTGAGGCCGTACCCCTCGATCATCTTATGCGAGAGAAAACTATAGATTCGGCCAACCGGATACCCCATCGCCACTAGAGCGTTTTTGAGAATCGCGTGGGAAGTGGCGCCATCAGCATCGTGATCAGTAACCAGAGCAATTGGTGTGTGCGCAGAGATTGCGTCGGCAAGGTGCCCGGAGGCCTTATCAATGTCGGGCAATGCGTGCGGCCCATCGATCTCGTTAGGCGATGGGATAATTAGGGAGCGAAGCTGCGAGAAGGAAACCCCATGTAATCGACCTGATATCACCCGCGCCTGCAACGGCGTATAGCCGAGACTAATGGCCTGCTCCTCCACAGGCTTATCGCGCGATCGATCCTTAAGCATCATGTTTGTGCTGTCTGTCATCGCCCAGGCTTTCCTGCAGAAGGCTTGATTGGGAAGACATTGCTGCCTGCCTTCCGACTCTTGACTGCAGAAATGTCACCCCCACAGAACAGGCAAGCTGAAGCCTCCTTGCATTCCTCTGCCAGAAGCGGGGTCAGCAAAGGCGTTATATCCGCGGAGCTGTGGTGAAACCGCCTATATATTTCGACATGATGCTGTCGAAGCGCTTGAACTTGACGTTGAGCCACAGCTAGTTCTTCTTGCAGCCGTTCGTTTTGAGCGCGGAACAGCGCAATCAATGCTTCGCCTGAAGTAGATCGGCGCCCTGCCTTCAACGATTTCAGCGTTTCCGCTACAACATGATCATAACGCCTTAGAGTCGTTCTCGATGCGGGCACACGTGCCGAAACCTCGCTCGCATTGAATACGTAGCCCTTCCCGAGCTTCGCCGCCTCATCCGCCAACTCATGAATTACCGTGCGAATGCGACCAGACAATTCTTCACCGCGAAGTTGTTTTCTCATTTCGCTACAACCTCGACTCCGAGCCCCATCTGCTCCAGCTTGAGGGTCGTATTACTGAAAATACGCAGGTAATGACTGAACATGGGAGACTCCGAAGGAATAACTTTCAGCGCCACCTGCGCCTCGCTACGAAGGCGTCTGATCTCAGCGACATGCCCAGAATTGTTGCGATCTACGATCAGATGCTCGCAAGCGCCACTATTCTCCTCACTATCTCCACCGCAGGTGAAACAGCTGAGATAGTGTGGGCACGGGTTCATTGCCCAATTTAGGGTACACAGACCGTGCGGCATGATGTTTATCATTCGCAGTGCACCCGCCAGATATTCCTCCGCTTGCTCTCTAGAGATATCCGCCAGACGCGAATATGTGTCGCTGATCTCGCCGACGATCACTCCGTCTCGCACGGCATTCCTTAAGCGTTCTGCTCGCTCTTCGCTCGACGTTTGGTCATATGTGGCATTCTGACCGACGTCCTTGCGACCAAAGATCAGAGCAATCTGCTGCTGACTAAGACCGCCTCGCTGATACTGTGTGTTGAGCCAGTGCCGCACGTCATGCCAAGTAAACTTGGCGATCTCGCCTGTCCTTGGATCTACAATCCCGAATCTCTGAAAAACACTAATCTTTGTTTTTCCATCATTTCGACTTAGCCACCGCGCCAAGTCGGTGACGGTGACCGCTAGAAAATCGCTAGTGCGAGAATTTCCACCCCGGCCGCGCCTGCGGAGCAGCAACGCCTCGTGAGCTTCCAGGTATGACTCTCCCCCTGGGCCTCTAATGAGGGCAAATGATCGTTTGAATTGGGCCTCCAGGCCTTCATCTCTAACCGGATTCGGATAAAACTCTCCTCGCAACTGCATTTCTCTGGCGTCTTGAATGATCGCTCGGACAGACGGATACAGCTTGTGTGTTGTGGTTCGCGCGCGCAGCTTGAATTGATTCTCGTTAATGAGTCGAGGATCGAAATTCCAACTGCGTATTTCCTTCCCCTTGCAGGTCATGGTGCGGAGCTCACCTGCGCGGGCGGCACGCTGCTCGGCCAGCATCCTTTCCAGGCTCATGTACGTCACGCCCAGTCTGCGACCTGCTTCAGACTTATTACCACCGCACTCCTCTAACGTGCCGATCGCATCGATCAGCTTCTTCTTGAACTTGTGCCAAACCGCATCGGGATTAATGAGCCGATTGGCTGGATCTGCGGTCCATTCGTGCGCGAATTTTGATGTGAAGTAGCATGCAGCCGCCTCATTGGAAGACACCTTAAGCCAATCGACTGGCTCATTCTCACGCTGTTGCGCGGCAAGCTTTCGCAAATCCTCGGTGGAAGATTTCAATGCGGAAACAGCGGCACGGATTGCCGGCACTAGACTGGGAGGCACCACCTTTGGAACGGGACGCCCTTTCTTCTCGGGGAAGTACAGCAATTGCAAGGCGCCATCGTGCTCGATGAGACAATTTTCCGGCAAATTCGCCAACTCGCCCACACGAAATCCGGCCCCGACATCGATAGTGAAAATCTGCAGATAGAAGCGATCGATGTCACTTATATCGTCTCTTGAATTGACAGCAATCAGGTCGCGTATGACCTCGTCTGGCATTAACTTTTCATGGCGACCTGCATCATTGCCCTTGCGCCCGTGCTTAGCTGGCTTCTTCATGCCGGAGACGTAGCTCAGTCTCGATCGCGTCCGCAAATTCAGCCACTTCGCGAACGTCGCGAGCACCTTGCATAGTCCGTATGCGCCCGCAGCTGCGCGATTCTTTCTGATCCGCCGTTCTGCAGCGTAGAAATCTTCGTTCTTGAGCGTGTCGAATGACCGTGCCCCGAGAACTTCCCCTAAAATTGCCACGACCGTTAAGCGGGCCTGAGCCGAACCTTCTCCAAGATTTCGTGTCATCCGTCCATGGAGAATCCAAATCTTGCATGCCGCCTTCAAGTTGGCATGAACGATCTTGTCAAAGTAGAGGTATCTGCTGATGCCATTGCCAGGACGTAACACCCATGAAATTACATTCCATTGATCCGATTCGAATGACGCTCCAGGCGGAATCAAGGCGAGCAAATGCGACCCCAACTCCGAAATTGAGGAATCCGCCGTGTGCTCATGCAGCCAACGAGAAAGTGCGGCCGACATCCTAATGCCCCTCTTCAATAGCCGTGATCACGTCTTTGATCCCGGCGTATACCTGTTCAAAATCCTTGCCCAATTTGCTGCGCTCTTTTCCAGCCTCGGCATGGCTCCATCGTTCATGTTCGCGCTGGACATACTTCATTGAAGCGCTGTGATCGCCATCCCGCCACGCTTGAAAATGTGGGCATCCTCCGTAGCACGCCCAAAACGGATGAGTTGGGCACGCCCCGCTGCTGCCACATGAGCCAACGACAGCGGGGGCGCCCGAGTGAAAATCGGGAACGAGAATTTGCTTCTCTCCTAACGCAGGTACAACCACGCCTTGAAAGAAGGCCGCATTAAGACCGGCGAATAGCCCGCCTAGTGCACGGTCTGCTCGCTCGATGGCAGGCAGCAACTCCGAAGCCACCGCATCAATGTAGGCCTGAGCCGATGTAGGATCATCGTGCTCGAAGATTGTCTGGATTTCGTCTCGAGGAGTACCCTGCATGGCAAGACGCGTTCCGCCGGTATGACGAACGCGCTTCGCTCCAAAAACAAGTACCTTTCCAGTCCTTGGACTGACGATATTGCTTTCAATACTCCATCGACGCAGCAATCTGGTCATGGTGCCCGTAGGTACCTGCCCATGCTCATGCCACTCCATCGGAAGTTCTAGACCGTATTGATCGCGCGAACCGATAGTGGTTGCATTTCGATTGTTGCCGCCTTGTTTTCTGCCTGGCACGACAATCAATCGGTCGAATTTTTCCTGTAGAGCCAAGAGTAATGGGCGGTCGCCCAATGCCTGTATCGATTTCCCCAGCGCCTCGCTTACAGGCCACAACTCGGCAACATCGCCCGTTTGCGCCTTTACCTTCGGAATTCTTAAAAAGTATTGCCAGCGTTGCCCCTTATAGGTGACCAAGGCATCTTTGCGCATACCAAGTAGTTGCAGTGGACGCTTATAGGTCTCAAAGAGAATCCAGCCAAAAACCCGGATAATGCATTCAACATCAGATTCATCACCTACGGGCATGGCCAATGCGCGTCGGGCCAGTTCCGACTCCCCCGACGTGTATGCCCCAGTCTCTGCATTCCAGGTCAGTACGTCCTGCATGCCCGCCGGTTGTGGCCACGCGACCCATTCGTCCATTTCCAGTGCGATAGCTGGGCTCGCTCCCGCCATTGATCGCTGAGCCATCTCCCTATAGAAGATTCGGAGCATTGTTCGAGCTTCTTTTGAAAGCAGCACCCACATTGCTGCCCATTCCTTGATGGACAGAGCGCCAAGCCCACCTGAAAGCTCTATCCCCAGACTGTTTGCCGCCATAACAAGGCCATGCAACATCCGATGCACGTGCTGCGCCCACGACGCGGATTTGGTTCGCAATTGCTCCAATGCAATAACTTGCAAAGGCTCAACAACAGCATTTGACAGTCCGCCCTGTCGCCAATCCAACCTCCTCGCTGAACCACCCAGGCTGAACCGCCAGACATCATCCGTTACGTCGATAAACACTGGGGCGTCTGGATTGAATTCATTGCGGACGAATTTGCGTCCGTCCGAACCTTCCCACAGGCCAGTTTCATGGTTCTGCATCATTGCAATGCCGTCCATGACCAGTTCTCATTTTCGGATCGCATCACTCCCTTCGCTCGGTCGGCTCGAGCACGTCTTGAATAGATCTCAAGGCTCTTTTCGCTCTCCCAGCCACCCCAGTACACAAGATCCTGCAGTTCCTGATTGGTCTTGGCGCGCAGGTACATCCGATTGAAGAAGGCGTGTCGTGCCAGATGCCAGTGGAAGTTGATGCCAGTTGCCGCCTTGATCGCGGACGCCACATCATTCGCAGTGCTGATAGAAAGCGGCTTACCGTTCGTTGCTACGATCAGGAATGGATGGGGAAGGACCCACCGATATACCTGGCGGCCATGCTCCTTGACCGAGGCGCGACGAAAGCGAGTCGTGTATTGGGCAATTAGATGCGGAAACCTGGTCTCCTTCCATAGAAAGCGAAGGTCGCGACTTAGGGTTTTTGGCCTTGGGGCATGCGCTCCTCTCGAGTCAATCACTCCGTCGTCACGCTCTTCGATCCTGACGACACTAATGTAGTTGCGACCCAACGCCGGACAGTCCTGGAGCCTCAGGCTTAGCACCTCACCAAGTCGCAAGCCGAACTCAATCGTCAATCTCCAAAGTAGATAGTCCCGCCATGCAATATCTTGGCCGACGTTCCTACTTCTATTTTCAGGTAATAGAAATTCTTCGATCCGCGCCAGTTCTTCGTCCGTCAGATCTGGCGCTACTCTCTTCTTCCGCGTCTTGATCCGTGTCCTTGTCCACTCGCGACCTTGCGAGTTGGCAAGAAGTTCGATTTGCATAACGCGTTCTGCGACTGCTGAATTCGATGTCGCATACTGAGTTATGAAATGCACACAGATTTGTCGGCAGAAGTGCAGGGTCTGGTTGTGTGTGGTTCTCGATTCAGGCGTGAGCCTTGCTTTCCCGTCCTCACCTAGCCGTACCCGCAACCAGGCCGAGAAAGCGGAGATCTGCGACGGCGCCAAGCCTTCACCACTCAGGAGTTGTGCATCCAAGTCAACGCCGCGCTCGTCAGCCCATGAGTACAAGCTTGCGATCCCGTATAGCGATCCTGACCTTGTCTTCTGCGAGTCGCTCTTCTGAGCGAGATGCGTTTCATAGATGGACGACGCGATCGGCAGTCGACCGGATTCGCGATGCATCAAGACGTACCGGCTGGTTGCGTCCTGATCCAGGAACGGAATCACCCTATACGCCAAGCTAACTCGGTCAGGCCTCAAAGTGAACACCTATGAAGTTTATATCATTGATATAAATAGACTTATCTATAAGTCCAATACATGCCGCGCCTAAGACGTTAACGAAAGTTGCGTAGAAGGGCAACCAGTCAATATCCCTCTCAGGATTTAGGGGGGCAAAGACCGATCTAGGGCAGGTCTAGGAGCTTTGACCCTAGAAGAAAGTGTCCAGATCCGCCCCCACCTAAGTCGGCCACCGTGCCGACGGCCACCAGGTCGAGCAGCACCGACAGGTCCGCGGCGTCCGCGGGCAGCGCGCCGGCATCGCGCAGGTGCCGGCGCAGCGCCAGCAGCACGTAG